>Ga0209382_10005269_pt1 | contig 16879 bp, 9 predicted proteins | sample SoiMetdeltSBSDD5_FD_187599 | JGI IMG/M metagenome (GOLD analysis project Ga0209382, IMG submission 187599) | Bulk soil microbial communities from a Populus tree surrounding site in Tennessee, USA - Soil MetaG P. deltoides SBSDD5 (SPAdes) (version 2) | ecosystem: Environmental > Terrestrial >...
GAAAAAACCCGCCGACCTGGTAGGGCCGGCGGGTTCAAAAAGCTCGTTCGTGTTCTTGTTCAGATCACGCGCGCACTCAAACCACCAGCCAGCCAGGTCGCTTGACCCGCTTTCGCCCGGTGGTTTTGGTGGTGCGCTGCATTGAACCGGCAGTATAGCTGCCCGCGCCCGGTTGCGTCAATAATGGGCCCGCTATGCGCATCGTGTGCCTTGTTGTCGTCCTGATCGCCGGGCTTGGGGCGCCGCAAGCGCCCGCCTTCCGATGGATGCCGCTCTCGAGCGGCGTCGAGGCGCGCCTGCGCGGCATCAGCGCGGTCAGCGATCGCGTGGTGTGGGCCAGCGGGGCCAATGGCACGGTGATTCGCACAAGCGATGGCGGCATCACGTGGCGTCGTTTGACGGTGCCGGGCGCGGACAAGCTCGATTTCCGCGACATCGACGCGGTCGATACCAACACCGCGTACGTGCTTAGCATTGGACCTGGAGAGGCGTCCCGCATCTACAAGACGACCGACGCGGGCGTCACGTGGCGCGAGCAGTTCGTGAATCGCGATCCCGAGGCGTTTTTCGACGCGATGGACTTCTGGGACGCGAGCCATGGCATCGCGTTTAGCGACTCGATCAAGGGACGCTTCGTGGTGCTCGCGACGAACGATGGCGGAAAGACGTGGACGCCGGTAGCGCCGACGGGGTTGCCGCCCGCGTTGCCGAACGAGGGCGCGTTCGCCGCAAGCGGTACCAACGTTGCGACCATTTCGCCAAACCACGTATGGATCGGCACCGGCGCCGCCGCGCAGTCACGCGTGCTGCGCTCGAACGATCGCGGCCGCACGTGGCGCGTGGCGATCACGCCGCTTGCCGCCGGGCCATCTGCCGGGATCTTCTCCATCGCCTTCACCAATCCTCGCAACGGCATCGTCGTCGGCGGCGACTACAAAGTCGAGAATACCGCGGTCGACAACGCCGCCTTGACAACCGACGGTGGCGCGACGTGGTCGTTGGTCAAAGGCTTGTCAGGCTTTCGCTCGGTCGTCGTCTATCTCTCGGCAGATGGACGATCCGTCATCGCGGTAGGCCCCTCCGGCAGCGACCTCTCGATGGATGGCGGCAAGACGTGGAAACCAGTCGAGGGACCAGGATTCCACACCTTCAGTATCGCAAAGGGCGGTACCATCGGCTATGGCGCAGGAGAACGGGGGGCAATCTCGAAGCTGGTAAAACGATGAAGACCAACGACTAACGACTACGTTAGTGCATCATTGCGTACAACAGTACATTGATGCCGACCGCGTAGCCGTTTGGTGAGAACAAGTAGAAGAACTGCGGATCCTGCGCCTCGCGCTCCCAGGCGTCGGCAATATCCGTGTTGTGCGTCATCAGGACCATCACTCGCCCGCGCGCGTCTGTAATCCCTCGCAGGTGCACTTCCTCGCTGTCGTAGCCAAGCTCCGACGTCTGACCGCCGGATCGGTACCAGTGATTGATCGAGGGAATCTGCGGAATCTTCGGAATCTCGAACATCATCCGGAAGATCGGATGATCTTTCGGCAGATCAACGATCTTGTATTCCTCCTCCGGCAGGATTCGCGCGAGTTCAGCGGCCCAGTAATCGAACGCCTCAGTGCCCCAGAAGTCGTCCGACCATAGGAACCCACCCTTCAACAGATACTGACGGAGCCCGGCGACCTCAGCATCAGTGAAGAAGGCCGTGCCAGCATCCTCGATGATGATGAACGGGCACTGAAACAACAGCTCATCGTCGGCTCGCACGACGACGTGATTGGGCGAACCATCGGGATCGCGGCTGACGCGCGTCTTGGTCAGCTCGGACAGACGGATCATGAAATTCGTGTCTGCGTCGGGATAGTCGGTCCACCAGCCCTGACCACCGTAGGCGGTGCGAACGCGGTTGAAGTAGAGGCGGCAGAAATTGAAGGTGCCGTCGAAGCTGTCGGCAGTGGCAAAGCGCGCCGTGCGACGCGGGCCGCGGTTGAACGGAAAGAAGTCCTGCGCGCTGGCCGTTGCGGCCAGGGCCAGCGCGACGAGGCCTCCGATGATCCGCGGCCGCACGTTCTATTTGTCCGGCGTTCGTCTATCCGGAGTTTTCTCCGGTGCCTTTGGCGCGTCCGGACCCTTCGACAGCGATCGGTAGTACTGCTCGACGACCTTGCGGAACTGCTCCGGCACTTCATCGGATCCCGAGAGCAGAACCTGGCCTTCCTTGGCCTCGAGCTTACGACGGAGATCGTATTCGACGCGCTTCGCGCTGTCGGTGACCTGCGCCTGAAGTCGAGCCAACTCCTCGACGTCCTTGTACACGCGATCGTCGGAGAGCTGCCGCAGATTCCGCAGCAGCGCATCGATTTCTTTCGGATCGATCTTTTCGCCCTGGAGCAGGCGACGCAGCCCTTCCGCTTCACGCGTCCAGCGCTGGGCCTCATTGCGGAACTGGCGGATGTCTTCAGCAGTGAAGTTGCCAGGTCCCGGACGCCGATCGCCCGGACCGCCGGGGCCGTTGAACGGCGCCTGACCGAAACTCAGACCCTGGCCGTCCCGACCGGTCGTGCGATCGCCGCTCGTGTTGGTGCCGCCCTGACCCTGTTGCTGGCCCTGCTGGCCACCCTGACCTTGCTGGCCCTGTTGCCCCTGCTGGCCGCCTTGTCCCTGCTGTCCCTGTTGACCCTGTTGACCCTGTTGGCCTTGCTGGCCCTGCTGGCCTTGCTGGCCCTGCTGGCCGCGCTGACCATCCTGACCTTGCTGATCACCCTGCTGCTGCCCTTGCTGGCCCTGTTGCCCCTGACGACCCTGCTGACCCTGTTGACCATCACGGCCGGTGCGCTCCCGCATCCGCTGGTCGAGCGACTCCATGCCGCGCGCGAGCTCCCGTGCCTTGTCGAGCGCGCTGGTGGTGGCGTCGGGCTTGCTGCGGCCTAGGGCTGCCGCCGCGTCGGCGAGCTTCTTCTGCATCTCGCTGATGTTGCTGCCGATTTCCTGCTCGAAGTTCGACGCGTCGCTGCCTTGGACCCCGGCGCGGATCATCGATCGCGAATAGCGGATCTTGTCGCGCAGGCGATTCTCACGCATCGAAGTGGATGCTTCGCCCAGCTTGCGCGACGTGTCCTTCTCGGTCCGTGCGAGATCTCCCGCGGTCTTATCCACGTGCTTCTCGAGCTCGGCGACTTTGGCCTCGAGCGTATCCTTCCGCTCGCTGAGTTGCTGCACGCGTTCCTGACGTGACGCGCCAGCTGAATCGAGTCCACGCACGCCTTCGGCGATTTGCTGCTGTTCGCGAGCGATCTCTTCCGCCTGACGCAACGCGTCCTTGACATCGCGTTCAGCGCGGCCTGACTGCGCTTGCTGCAGGCGGCGCTGCGCCTCCTGCAGACGATCGAGTGCCGTGGCCGCCTGCGCCGCGCCAGACTGCCCATTCGCAGACGCCTGACGCATCTGGTCGGCTGCCTGTCGCAGTTGACGTGCGCTCTCCGCGAGATCCGAACGGTTTTCTTCACGCGACAGCTGCTCGAGACGACGCGCCGCTTCTTCGACTTGTTCGGCGAGAGCGCGTTGCTGGTTGCCACCGCCGCCGGACTGCTGACCGGCTTGTGCACGACGCTGCTGACGCTGCGCCTCTTGCTCCTGCCGTCGCGCCAGCTCCTTCAGTTTCTCGAGCAACTCGTCGAGCTGCTGATCCGACTGCTGTTGCTGCGCGCGCTGGGCGGTCTCGTACTGATTGGCCATCCGGTCGAGCTCGAGCTCGAACAGATCCGCGAGGTCTTCGGCCATTGCGCTCTGACCACCACCGCCACCGCCTCCCTGCCGGCCCATCTGAACCTGGGTCTCGTACTCCTCCTCCGCCTGCTGCAGGTGTTGCAGCGCCTTCTGTTCTGGCTCGAGAGCGCCCTGCGGGTCAGCCTTCTGCAGCTTCGCCTCGGCGTTCTTCATCTCGGTCACGGCGAGCGGCAGGAGATCGGCGACCTTCTTGAATGACGGATCCTGCTGTACCAGACGGCTGTTCATCCGCGTCAGCAGGCCCTCAACCTGATCGCGCAGCTTCGCTTGCGACAGCGCGATGACGGTCGAGTTCTCGCGAACCTTGTCGGCGCTCAGCGTCTTACGATCGCGGTTCACGTTGAACGTCGCCGCGATGATCTGGCGCTGTTGCTGCGAGAGCGCGCCAACCTGGCCGCCACCGCCACCTCCTCCGCCAGCGCCCGCGTCGGACTCGGCGCGCCGGAACTCCTTGCGGAGCGGGCGGATCTGGAGGAAATAGATGTCGCTCGTCTGGCGCTTGCCTCCGTTCGCATCGTTGTCGGCAGCGCGGGCGTAGTACGACACGAAGTCGCCTGGCTTGACGTTCAGCTCCTCGAGATAGAACGTGTGGCCGGCGGTGACTTCTGCAAGGCGGTTCTTGCCGTCGAAGAGACGAATCGACTTCTCCGGCGCACCGTTCACGGAATAGACGAGATCGAGATCGCGTACGCCGAAATCGTCTTCCGCTCGCGCTTCCACGAGAACTTCTTCGATCGGCGACGCCGTCGTATCTCTCCCCGGCCGCGAGATCGACACCGTTGGCGTTTGATCGGTCAGCACGTCGAGTGTGTATTGCGGTGACGCCGACACGCGCTGGCCCGTCGGCGCATCCAGCTCGAACCGATAGAAGCCGTCCTGATTCGCAACGAAGTCGCCGGTCAACGAACCGTCCGCGGCAACGGCGAGTGGCAGTTTCTGATCGTCGTTGACGAGAATCTGCCCGCCCTTCGCAGTCATGGTCGGCGTGACCTTGACGCGGACCTGCGTCCCCTTCAGCACCGCGAGATCGCCACCATCCTCGATCTTCCGTGGCGGCATCCCGGTATACGCGGGGAAGTGCAGCTCCAGTTCGAGCTTCTGCACGTACGGCAGGTCGACGACCTTCAACGAATAGGTCGGAGACTTGACGCCTTCGGCTTCGACGAAATAGTCGATCGGCGCGGCAAGGTCAAACAGGATCCCCTCGTACTTGTTGGCGTCGGTGTCGCTGCGCACGAGCGGCACGCGCTCGAACGGTGCATCAGCCGACTTGCGAATCATCAATGACGCCTGATCGGCCTCGAACCCGGCCAGCGTCGCGCTGATCGTCTGGTCGACGCCGCGGGGCACACTCGCGTTGCCAGGACTCACATCGATCCGGTACGGGGCAGCCGCTTGCACGCTGCGCGAAATGTTCACGAGCGCGGATAGTCCGTGCCGCAGAAACCCTGGGCCAAGCGAGAACACCGCAATCGCGAGAAGAGCGATCGTGCCAAACGTCGCGGCGTAGCGACGCATCGGCGAGCGCTCGACGTTGCGGCCCCAATCGATCGCTTCGACCTTCTGCACCGCGGATTCGACGAGCTTCGCGACCAGCCGTTCGGAATGCGGCGAGTTGCTCGACTGAGCGAGACGGCTGGCTTCGATCGCGCTGAGGATCTCCGCCTGTAGTGACGGCTCGTGCTCTTCCAGATAGAGCGCAACCTGTTCATCGCTGACGCGCCACAGGAGCGGCCGGACGATGAACCAGCCGAGCAGCGCGGCAAGTGAAGCGGCCATCACGAGCCGGAAGGTGATGATGGAACCGGGCGAGAACCGCCACGATTCGAGGCCCCAGGCCGACAACACGAGCGCGAGCACGCCCAGCCCGAGCACGCCCACGGCTCCGCGCAGCATCAGCTTGTATCGCCACCTCCGGCGAACCTCGTGGATTGCGCTCACCAGATCAGAGGGATTCTCCGGCTGCCGCTGAAGCATGCGCATAGGATTTGGCTCCGTAGTCTAGGTACCAGCTTACACTGTCATCCGGCTCGCGACGATGGATTCAGCGCCCAGCAGGAGCAGCCCGGCAAAGAGCAAATACCACCACACGCGCTGCGCAGATTCCTGCGCTTCGTCACTCGGTGGCGCAGTTTCGCCCGCGGCCTGAGCACCCGCTCGTCCCATCGCCCCCGCAACAATTTCCTGCGGATCCACCTGCGACAAATCCGATTCCGTCAGGTTGACGTTGCTCGCGACCACGATTGGCGCGTCCGACTCTCGGCCCTGGGCGCGGAACTCGTAGAAGCCCTGCTCGGAGAGCTCGAGCACTTCGGGGCCATCGCCGTCGAGCGAGATGCGTTGCCCGCCCGGCGTCAACGCCACGCGTGACACGTCCGAGCCGCGCGTCGGCGCCTGCAATCCGGGATCGACGACGTCGCCGACGGTCCGCCATGGCTTCGGCTCGGTGTAGGCGCCGAGATACCTGATCACGCGGTGCACGAACGGCACGAACACCGGCTTCAACGCGAGATCGCTCCAGCCCGTATCGAGTGTTGACGTCCACATCAACACGCGGCCCGTACCAAGCCGACGCTCCATCAACGCTGCCTGGCCGTCGTCAAACCGTGCGAGCGTCTTGATGTTGGCGGCGGGCGTCACGCTGCGGTAGCCGTAGAAGCGAGCGGACGCGAAGTCGCCGGTACGGGGTCCGCGGAAAACTTCAAACAGAGGATGCCCGTACTCGAGGGCGCCCAGCCTCGCCGCCGGACCACGCGTTCGATCGACCGGAGGGCCAGGAACGCCGGGAAGAATGTCGGCGCTCGCCGGCCACGAGCCGCGTTCCCCAAGCGCGACGAACACGCCGCCACCACCCTCGACAAACGCTTTCAAGCGGTCGGCAGTGTTCTGCGCGATCGGCGCATCGTTCAACATCACGACGTTGGCCCTGGCGAGATCTTCAGCCGCCAGCGAATCTGCCTGACGGCTTGTTACCTCGATCTTCGGTGTTTCGCTCACTGCCAGGGCCCGCATCAAGTACAAGCTGCTGTTGCGCTGCGCGCCAGGGCGCTCGGCAACGAGCACGCGTATCGGCTTCTCAGGCGACACGACGAAGTGAAACACGTTGTCTCGAAGAAGCGCATCGTCGGACAACCGCACCGAGGCACGCACGTTCTGCTCCGCCACCGTCACGGGATCGAACGTTGTCGAGGCCGATCCCTTCGGGGCGATGGTCAAACGCCGCGTCTGGATCCCGCGGCCACCGATCTCGAGGCTGATGTCTGCGGATGCTTGCGACTCGCCGTGGTTCACGGCGCCGGTCGTGACCGTGATTCGCTGCTGGTCCTGGAACTCCGTGTGCTGCAAGGTGACCGGAACGATGGCGAGATTCGGTTTCGCGCTGTCGCTGATCATCACCGGCGTAAGAGTGGCGCCATCGGGGAGCCGGACGCCGTCGCTGCCCTGCCAGCCACTGCGCTGGAAATCGCTGATCAGAATCGCCTCGCGCTGTGGGAGCGCCGACTCGCTCAGGATGCTACCCGCCAACTTCAGCGCCGGGCCGTATCGCGTGGCGCCAGCCGCCGGTTCGATACCTGAGAGCGCCGCCTGCAGCCGGCCTTTGTCCGCGGCCGATCGCAGCGCAACTTCCGTGTTGGACGTGAAAAAGACGACCGATGCGCGATCGCGGGCCGTCAACCCGTTGATCGCGCTCTGCGCGGCCGCGAGCGCCTGCGGCCACTTCCCGCCATATCCCATGCTGTACGAACGATCGAGCAGCACGACGATCTCACGCGCCCCGCTCGCGCTCGCTGCGATCTCGGTTCGCCGCAGGAACGGCCGGGCAAATGCCAGCACGATCAACGCGAGCGCTGCCAGCCGCATGAAGAGCAGGAACCAGTGCCGGATCCGCCGCCGCTGCACCGACTGGTACGGAATACGGCGCAGGAACATCAGCGACGGAAACTGGACGACGTTCTTCCGCTCCTTCTGAATCAGGTGCAGGATGACCGGAATCGCGAGACCGGCGAGGCCGACGAGGAAGAGCGGAGCAAGAAAGGTCATCAGGCCAGGCTCATCTCACGCGGGACAGCCGCTCGCGGGTTGACAAATAGCTGAACAACGCGTGGTCGAGCGGTGACGCGGTGCTGAGCATCGTGTAGTCAATGCGGTTCGCCGAAAAACGCTCCCGCAACGCGTTCACGTGCGCCTGGACGAGCTCCTTGTATTGATCGGCCAGCGCATCGGGGACGATGGGAATCTGTTCGCCGCTCTCGAGGTCCTCGAACGCCGACGGTTCGCGGAACGAGAAATCGAGCTCCGCTGGATCGAGCAAGTGAAACACCGCGATGTCGTTGCCGCGGAATCGGAGCGGTCCCACCGCGTCGAGCACTTCGTCCGGCTCCTCATACAGATCCGAGATGAGAATCAGCAGGCCGCGGCGACCGAAGTGCTCGGCGACCTTGTGGAGTGGCGTCCTGAGATTCCCCGGATTCGACGGCGTGACGCGATCCAGCACGTGCAGCACAACGTCCATGTGCTTGGCCGAGGCCGGCACGAATTCCACAACCTGATTGTCGAACGCGACCAGCCCGACACGATCCCGCTGGCGGTGCACCAGATAGGTGAGGCACCCGGCCAGCATCTTGCCGTAATCCAGCTTGGTGATCCCTCGAGAACCGAAGCCCATCGACTTCGACACATCGAGCAGCACGGAAAAGTTCGAGTTCGAGTCCGCCTCGTACTCTTTTATGTAGTACCGGTCCGTGCGCGCGTACAGCTTCCAGTCCACGCGCCGGATGTCATCGCCCGGCACGTACCCGCGATGCTCGGCGAAATCCACCGAGGCTCCGAAATACGGCGAGCGGTGGATGCCGTTGATGAATCCATCCACTACGGCGCGAGCGACGAGCTCGAGGTTCCCGATCCGTGCGAGCACGATCGGGTCCACGAACCGGGCGCCGGGGATTGCTGTTTGATCCATGTCAGCTTCCAGCTACCAGCTTCCAGCTACATCCCAGATCGCGGGACGGCGACCGATTCAAGCAAGCGATCGATGAGCGTATCGCTCGTGATCCCTTCCGACTGCGCGTGGAAGTTGGTCAGCACGCGATGGCGCAACACCGGATGCGCGAGCGCGCGGATGTCGTCAAAGCTAACGTGATAGCGGCCGCTCGTGATGGCGCGCGCTTTGGCGCCAAGCACCAGGTACTGCGCGGCGCGAACGCTGGCGCCAAACGCCGCCCATTTCTTGATCTGTTCAGGCGCCGAGGGCGACTTGGGCCGGCTGGAGCGAACCAAAGTCAGCGCGTAGCGCATGACAGGCTCCGCTACAGGCACACGCCGCACGAGTCGCTGGAAGGCAATCAGATCCTGCCCGCTGACAGGCCGCTCGAACTGCGGTTCGAGGATCGCCGTCGTCGTGCGCACGACCTCGTACTCCTCGTCTTCGGGCGGATGGTCGATGACGATGTGGAACATGAAGCGATCGAGCTGGGCTTCGGGAAGCGGGTAGGTGCCTTCGAGCTCGATCGGGTTCTGCGTGGCAAACACGTAGAACGGCTCTTCGAGCTGATACGTCCGGCCCTGAATCGTGACGCGATGCTCCTGCATCGCCTCGAGCAATGCGGACTGCGTCTTGGGCGGTGTGCGGTTGATCTCGTCGGCGAGGACGATGTTGGCGAAGATCGGCCCGGGTGCGAACACCATCTGCCGGCGGCCGGTGGTGGTGTCTTCCTGAATGATGTCAGTACCGGTGATGTCCGACGGCATCAGGTCGGGCGTGAACTGAATGCGCGAAAACTTCAGCTCCAGGACGCGCGCCAGCGTGTGGATCAGCAGCGTCTTCGCCAGGCCCGGCACGCCAACGATCAGGCTGTTTCCGCCAACGAAGAGCGACAGCAGCACTTGCTGGACGGTGTCAGCCTGCCCGATGATCAACTTCTGCAGCTCCGCGATGATCTGATCGCGGCCATGTTTCATCCGGTCGGCCAACGCCACGTCATCAGGGGACTCGATATCGACAACTTGCTGCGCCACTCGCTCCACCACGGTGCCTCACTTTCAATGTAGTGTCCGGCTTTAGCCGGACCAGCAACGGTCCGCCTAAAGGCGGACACTACAGGTCCTCAGTGCATCAGTCCATAAATGAAATAGTTCACGCCGTACTTGTAGGCTTCGTTCGTCAGATCGACCATTCTCAGGCCGGTGTCCGAGTACTCCCAGTACTCCCCGAGATCCTGATTGTGTCCGGCAATCGCCAGCACCCGCTTGTTCGGATCGTTGTCCTCGAACATGCCGAAATAGGTTTCCTTCCCGTACTCGCCGAAATCGAAATTCTTGATCTCGAAGAACGAATTGAAGATGCGATGACCGTGCTCGAGCTCCACCCATTTCAACTCCGGCAGCGCGCGCTTCATCTGCGCCTCGAGGTTGTACCAGTCGTCCATGCGGAAGTCGTCGAAGATGATGAAGCCACCCTTGAGCAGGTATTCGCGGAGCCCCTTCGCCTCCGCGTCCGACATCGTCCAGTACCCCGGTTCCGACATGTACGCGATCGGATAGTCGAAGAGGCCGGGATCGTCGAGCTTCAGGACGTTCGACGCATCGGTACGCGGCGAGGTGAGCGTCAACTCCTTCAAGATCTTCATCAGGTGGATGTCCGACGTCGGGTAATCGTGCGCCCACGGCAGCTCGCCACGGCTGCCGCGCATCCGGCCGAACGCGCCGGTGAAGCCAACGTCGAAGCGAACGCGGACGAAGACGACGCGACCGTCGTAGTCGACGTTGCCAGAGTACGAGCTGGCTTGTGCTTCTTCCGCACCGTCCCGACGCTCCCGTCCGAGCGCGGGAATCCCCGGAGTGGCAACGGCCACCAGCAGGAGAACGGCAAGCGCAATTCTCAATTTCATGGCTTCAACGCCCGTTATTTCTTCTCGAGTTCCCGAATCTGGCGAGTCTTGAGCGCGAGATCCGTGGCCAACTTCTCGAGTTCGCCTGTATATCGCTCCGGCGGCATGCTGCCTTTCAACAGCTTCAGAGCCTCGATGCGCCGCTCGAGATCCCGGCGTTCGACGTACAGCGCTCGCAACTTTGGATCCTCCGGCAGCGGATCGGCAGCAGCCGTGCTGCCGAGCGCAAGCACCGCGGCGACCTTCCCTTGCTTGCCATCGGGCGACGGATCCGGCACGCCTTCAGTGCCGCTGTCGTTGAGGAGCGCATGCTCGGTCAGCATGATGCCCTCACGCTCGTACGCGGTCGCCACCTCTCGCTTGGCATAGGTGAACGCTTCGAGCACGGAAACGCGCCGGTTCTTGTCAGTGTCGGCGTCAGCCCCCGCCAACGCGTCGACGAAATAGCCGCCGAACAGCGTCGCGAACCGCTCCGTTCCGTTGCGCGTGGCGGTGACAATCGTTCGTCCAGGCCCGGCGAGCGCCTGGATGAACGGGCCACTTGCGCTAGCGGTATTCGCAAACACCAGATGCCGCGACTTGATGCCCTTGAGCAGCGGCTCGAAATCAGCAGGCGTCAGATCGGGACCGGGCAGATTGAACTTCGCGACTTTTCCATCGAACGTCCCGTGACCGATCAGCACGATAAACACGACATCGTCTTCACCAGCCGTCTTGAGCTTGTCGAACGCCTTGAGAACTTCTTCCTTGGTCGAACGTCCCGTGATTCGCTTCGGATCGACCTCGGGCTTCTCCGACAGGTAGATCGGATTGGCCACGCCCAACTTGGCAGACGCATCGAACAGCGTCGCACCCCATCGCTGGAATAGCTCGGCGTGTTCAGGCTCACCCGCCAGCCCAACGATCACCGCCAGATGCGCCGATTGTGCATAGCCCGGCGCCGCAAGCGCCAACAGCGCCACGAGTCCGATGGCCACGCGTCCAATGACCCCTATCATCTCCGTTAACTCTTAATCTCCGTTCTGCCTTCTGCCTTCTGCCTTCTGCCTTCTTTAAGCCAAACCCACGGCACGCCGATACGCCCACTCGGCCCCGGTCAGCGCCACGAGCAAGAGCAGCACAATCGGCATGTGCCATAGATCGCGCTCTTCGATGGTCGTCACGCCGCGGCCGGTGTACTTCAGGTCTTCTGGCAGTGCGTTCAAGGTTTCAGGCGTGTAGAACTTCCCACCCGTGTCCTCGGCAATCCGGCGGAGCCGCGCTTCGTGCATGGTGGCGTCGAAGTACTCCGCGTCCCCGGGAGCGGCCCGAACATGCGTTCCGCCGACTCCAATCGGTTTGCCGGCGCGCGCCGCCTCGACGCGTGCCGAATACATGCCCTGCTCGCTCGTCACGAATGTGCCGCGGTACTGACCGTTCCGCTCGCCGGTCCACTGCATCGGCACGTCGACGACCGAGCCGCCCGGGGTCGTGATCTTGCCGGTCACCTGCGCGTCGTTGAGCTCGACGAACGTGTCGTCGACGACGTCGGCGAGAACCGTCACGGGCTCGCCGGCCTCGACGCGCTCCGCGGTCGTGTGCACCTCGACCGGTCCGGGCACGCCATCGACGAGCCACCTGAGTAGCTGGCGCCAGATGTTCTCGTGCGTCATGTCCTCGAGGGACATGCTCGCGTGCATCTGCCAGCGCCAGGAATCAAGCACGGTGAACGCCAGCGCCTTGCCGCGGCCGTATCGTTGAAACGCGAGAACCGGTTGCGTGCCTCGGCGTTCGTCGGTGCCGGTGAGAAGGACCGTGGCACCCGGCTTGACGGCTTTGACACCGTTCGCGCTGATCAGAGCCGGCAGCTCGCTCCACCGATTCAGCGATGCCGCTTCGGTGGCCGCGATCTGCGAAAGCGCATGCCCTTCCCCGGCTCGCGTCGGGCGTACCTTGAGGCGTGAAATGTTCCAGCTGTCCGCAGCACGCGCCACGCGCTCGAGGACCACCGGCAGCGCATCCGCGACCGGCGTGCCGGCATACCCACCTTCCGAAAACGACCGCGCGCCGCCGAGCATCAGCAGGCCACCCCCACGGCGCTCGACGAACTCTGCAATCATCCGCAGCTGGTCTCCGGTGAATGCGCCGGCCTCGATGCTCCCGAGGATCAAGCCGCGGTAGCTGAACAACTCATCGCGCGTGCGCGGAAATCCACCGGCAAGCTGTTCGGCGTTGTCGAGAATCAGACGGTAGTACTTGTTGTCGGCCGTGCGCACCAGCGTGATGACTTGCAGGTTCTTGTCTTCGTCGACGGCACGGTGCAGGAACTTCTGCTCGGGCCGCGGCTCGCCCTCGAAGTAGAGGATCTTCTCGGTGCGGTCGTACACGTCCACGAGAGCGTCGCGCTGATTGTTCTGCGTGACGAGCTCGCCCACGCGTGGAGAAATCCGGAACCGAAACACACGCGGTCCGGCGTCCGACGCGGTGAAGCGGACGCGCACCGCTGCCGGTTCGCCATCGATCGGCAACTTCAGCTCCTGCGAGCCAACGATGCGACCATCGTCTTCAACATCGAGCGTGACGGTTTCACCCGCGTAGCCCGTTTGCGTGACCAGGGCGTCGACCATCAGCGACGTGCCTTTCAGCGCCGTCGTTGGTGTCGAGACACGATCGATTTGGACGTCCTTCGTCAGCGTCTCGCGGCCGAGCCCGACAGTGAAGACAGGCACGTCGGCTGCTTTCATCGCGAGCAAGGCTTCCGAGAGCTCGGCGTCGGTCGTGTCCGCGCCGTCGCTGACCACGACGAGGCCGGCGAGCGGCAGACCCGCGAGCTCCTGGCGCGCACCGTCGAGCGCTGCGCCGATCTTCGTTTGCGCACCGCCGAAGGTCAGGTCGGAAGGCGCCGCCAGCCGCTGAGCCATTGACGAGAACCGGAATGTTCGCAGCACGAACCGGCTCGACAGGGTCTTCAACAGTGGCGCTTCGGATCCGACGAAGTTCTGTTTGACAAACGCGCTGCGCGGCTGACCCTCGACGTCCGCGATCTGCATGCTTCGCGAATCGTCGATCAGCACGCCGAGGAAGTTCTGCTGCGGGACCGCCGCCTTGACGACGAGAACGGGGCGGAAAAGACAGAACAACACGAGGAGCAACGTGGCGAGGCGGAGCGCCATCAAGGCCGCCCGGTGCCGCGCGTCACTCCGCGTGCGCGCAGCGTGGTAGGTCAGAATCGTGATCGCGATTGCGACCGCCACCACCACCGCCGCCACGTACGATCCCGTGGTCGGCGCGAGGCGGAAGTCTCCCTGTTGGAAGACAACCGGTCGGTAATTGAAAAACAGCCGGAAGATCGCATCGAGCACGCCTGTCCCCCGTGGCGCTCATTGAGCTGGTCAACCTAGCTCGGGCGCGCCTTTTTCAGCGCGAGCATCGGCTAGACAGGCCCAGGCGTGGATTGTATAACTGCCCGCGGCGAGGCCCCGAGACCAAACCCTGAATGTCGTACTAATATCACTAATAGCGGACACCACTGCGAAGTGGTTTCCTAGTAGGACGACAGCAAGGCCCCAGTAGCTTCACCAGCTGTGACGAAACTCAGCTAGCGGCGGTTCAGCGCCTGAGCGGCACAACCTGGAAGGTCTGCGGTTCGCCGATGGGCGTGACGACGTCGCCGGTCAGCTTTCCAAGCGTCGCGCGGTAGCGTCCTGGAGCTGCCAGCGGGGCTTCGGGCCCACCGCGGCCACCAAACGTCGGCGGCGGTTCATCCTGCTCTTCTGCCTCGGCTTGTGCCAAGCTACCGCGGCCACCACGGCCGCCCTGCCCGGCAGGCGTCTCGCCGCGCAGATTCCACGCAATTCGATAGAGCCCCGGCGTCGTTTGCAGATCGAGACGGCGGAATGGCTTGCCGGTGTCGTCAGCAATCGTCAAAACCAGCTTCGTGTCCGCGGCAGGTGCCTGGCCCACGTGATACGTGAATACCGCGCCGTACGGCGGATTGGGCGTGCTGGTATTGCCCCATGCTGCCTGCTGATGACTCAGCTCGTTGAACCGGTACGCATCGCGCAGCGGAAACAATCGCGCCTCTTCCGTCAACGTTTGAGGCGTAAGCGCTCGCAGCGCCGAGTAATCGTCGAGGATGTACGCGCCGCGGCCGAACGTTCCGACCACGAGATCGCTCTCGCGTCGCTGAATGTGCAGGTCGCGCGCCTGCGTCGTCGGAATGCCACCCTTGAGCTGCGTCCATCGACTACCGCCGTCAACGGTGAACCAGACGCCGAACTCCATTCCGGCAAAGAGCAGATTGCCGTTGATGTGATCCTGCACGATGGACCACGCGCCGGAGCGCTGCGGCAGGTTCCCCGCGACCGACGTCCACGTCTTGCCGCGATCGGCGCTCTTATAGATGTAGGGCTTGTAATCGCCGCGCTGGTAGTTGTTGAACGTCGCGAAGACGGTGCTCACGTCGCGCGGCGACGCGAAGACATCGGTGACGAACGTGTACTCCGGCAACCCCGGCAGGCTTCCGGCCTTCGTCCAGGTCTTGCCGCCGTCCTCAGTCACCTGCAGCAGCCCGTCGTGCGTGCCGACGTAGATCAGCCCTTCAAGCAGAGGCGATTCGTCCAGAACGGTGATCGTGCTGAGCTGCGTCGTGGCCTGGTTGAATGCGACCGAGTTCGCCGGCCACACCTTGCCCATAATCGGAATCTGCGCCGGATCGAGATTTCTCGTGAGGTCGCCGCTGATCGCGGTCCACGTCTCTCCGCGATCGTCGCTTCGATACACGCGCTCGCCGGCGACGTAAACGCGCCTCGCAGAGTGCGGGCTGACGAACAGCGGTGTGTCCCAATGCCAGCGGCCCGTTGCGCCTCGTCCGCCGCGGCCACCCTGACCGCCGGCCGCCTGCGGGAAGATCTGCTGGTTCAACCGCTGCCGCATGTTCAGGCGCTCGCCCGTGAGGAGGTTGAGCCTCGAGAAGTTCCCCTCTTGTGATTCCGCGTAGACGATGTTGGGATCCTCGGGATCGCTGCGTGTCTGGAATCCGTCGCCGCCCCCGACGTTGTACCAATCGCTCGTCCGAATCCCGGCGCGGCCGTTGAGCGTTCGCGACGGTCCGCAAATCGATCCGTTGTCTTGCATTCCGCCGCACACGTTGTAGAAGGGCGTGGCGTTGTCGGTGCTCACCCGATAGAACTGCGACAGCGGCAGATTCGTGAAGTGCCGCCACGTCTTCATGCCGTCGTAGGTCTCGTAGAGCCCGCCGTCGTTGCCGATCAAGATGTGGTTCTTGTCGCTTGGATCGAAAACGATGTCGTGATGATCGACGTGCACGCCCTGCATCGGTACGGCCGACCAGGTCTTCCCGCCGTCCGTGCTGCGCCACATTTGCGTTTGCGGCGACCAGATCGTTTCCGGATCGTGACCGTCCACGATGATCTCGTTGTAGTAGCCGGGATCGCCGCCGCGGTAGCAGTCGTCGGCCGGCGCCTGACCGCGCCCACCTGCTGGCTGGGCGCTCTCGGTCGGCGGCGTTGCAGCCGCACTCGCGGGCGGAGTCGCCGGCGCCGTTGCTGTGAGAGGTCCGCACGCCGCAGGCGCCGCGGGAGCGGGAGCACCTTCACGTCCGCCGCCACGTCCGCCGCCGCCGCGTCCGCCAACGCTGCGCCCGATACGCACCCAGGTCGCGCCTGCATCATCCGATCGGAAGAACCCGCCCTGTCCGAGCTGCGCTGTGACGAGCGCATAGACCGTGTTCGGGTTTTTCCAATTGATGCCAAGGCCGATTCTGCCGATTTCAACCGTAGGTAGGCCTTTCGTGAGCTTCGTCCACTTCACGCCGCCGTCGGTGCTCTTGTAGAGACCGCTTTCTGGACCACCACCGATGAGCTGTCCGACGGCTCGACGACGTTGGTACGCCGCTGCGTAGAGGACGCTCGGATTTCGCGGATCCATGACGACGTCGGTGACACCGGTGTCGGGGCTGACGGTGAGCACTGCCTTCCACGTCTTGCCGCCATCGGTCGTCTTGTAGAGGCCGCGATCACCACCGGCACTCCACAGCGGACCGATGGCAGTGACGTAGACAACGTTCGAGTCGCGAGGATCGATCAGGATGTTCTGGATGTGCTCGGAGTTCTCGAGACCCATTCGCGTCCACGTCGCGCCGGCATCAACGGACTTGTAGATGCCGTCGCCGAAACTGACGCTGCGCTGGTTGTTGTTCTCGC
>Ga0209382_10005270_pt1 | contig 16879 bp, 1 predicted proteins | sample SoiMetdeltSBSDD5_FD_187599 | JGI IMG/M metagenome (GOLD analysis project Ga0209382, IMG submission 187599) | Bulk soil microbial communities from a Populus tree surrounding site in Tennessee, USA - Soil MetaG P. deltoides SBSDD5 (SPAdes) (version 2) | ecosystem: Environmental > Terrestrial >...
GAAGAACGTCGGTTTTGCTTTGGGTTCAACCGGCCACATGCGCATTTATATCGATAATGTGATCGTGGTCGATCAGTGGTCGCTAGGCCCGGTGAATCACGGCGGCTCCGTCGTGAATCTTACCGAAGGTCTGCACGATATCCGCATCGAATACCTGGCCAACCTGGCGCCGCACACAGCGCTTATAGGCTGGGATCCGGAGAACGATGGCTCCTATGCCATCCTGCCTTCGGACATACTTGTCCGCGTTGACGCGACGTTTGACGATCCCACAGCGGATGGGCTCGATGACCTTCTCATTTCCGACAACACGGGTGCCTGGGTCGTCCATGGTCGGGCTGGAGCTGAGTGGTCTGACTTCACGCTGGCTGCCGCCGATAAGTTCTTCACCGGCAGCGGGTCCATCGTCGGCCTGGGTGACGTTAACCGCGATGGTCGAGACGATGTAGGGGTGCTTCGTTCCGGAAAACTGTCCATCTACCGCGGCGGTGGCCTGCCCAACCAGTTAACCTTGTTGTCGGAGATCACTGGCTTGCCTCAGGGGCAGGTCCTGGCCGCAAGGGATGTGGATGGCGACGCTGCCAACGACATTCTGATAACCGCTGTTAACGGCAGTCATGTTGGCAGCTACCTCATCTTCGGCGGCGACCTCCCTGGTTTAGTCACGCTTTCCTCGCTCATTGCGTCCGATGTCGCCCTTGCGCTGCCTCCCGGCCAATGGCGGCCAATCGGCGACTTTGACGGCGTGGACGGCGACGGAAATGGTTTTGCCGACCTTGGCGCTGCGGTCATGGTCAATACCCATAAGCTCAATGAAGCGGGCATCACCGAACACCAGGTGGTGCACGTCTACCTCGGCGGGGCACGCGGTGGGTTGCAGGAGCAGTTCGATGTTGACGCCGTCACTGTCAATGCTGGGACGGACAAGGTGATAAAGACGGCACACGGTCTCGTCGCGGGGGATCGCGTGCAGTTCTTTGGCACCGCCTTGCCCGGTGGCGTGGCTGCGAGCACGTGGTACTATGTCGTGGGTGTCTCTGCGAGCGATTTTGAAATCTCCGCCACAAACGGTGGCCCGAAGATCGACCTGACCAGTGCGGGCACGAGTGTCACCGTCTCCACAGCCAGCGACAAGGCCCCGGACCTGGTCTTTGAACCCGGCCGCGCCAGCTTCACTGATCCTGGCACGCAGCCGCCCGACTCGATCTTCTTCGGTCCGTTGGGTCTCCGCAGTGGTTCCGACAGTGTCGAGCGCATGCTCCTTGGCGTCTCTGGCCCCGCTGGTGACGCGCTTCGTCTCTACAACGGTCAGAAGCTCGGACCGGCGGAGGTAACACAAGGCTCTGGTGGCCTTGCCCACACACCGGCGCTGTACCAATTCGAACTCGCCCGTGCCGTGGCTCCGGGCCTGCTTCCGACGCCGCCTCCAGGCGTGGATTTGACCAATGACGCGGACCTCGATCTGCGCGATTCCTTCGCGTTGCTTGGCCGCGCCGAGGACGAGCATCTGTCCGGCAGCGTCAGCCTGCCGGATTTCAACGGCGACGGTTTCGACGAGTTATTGGTGTACGGCGAGCAGGGCAGCTACCTCCTGCTTGGCCCCGTCCAACTCAGCGATGTCCAGGATGCCGCTCGGGCAGCAGACATCGTGATCGACCGTTCCATGGGACGTCCCGCCAGCCGAATGGGTGACGTCACCCGTGACGGGTTGGCTGATCTGGTATTCATCCGATCTGCTGCGGCCGGGTCGACGGACAACGTAGAGATCATGATCATCGCTGGCGGGAACGGCGCTGGGATTGAACTGCCGCGCGTGATCGACCTCGCATGGTTTAACCAGGTCAAGAGTATTGTGAACCAGGAGCGAGTCGCCTCCTTCGTTGGGAACGGTGACGGCTTGGACGATCCGAGCGGCTCTGCCTTTGTCCTGAACTGGAACGATGACGGCTATGCTGATGTCGCGCTCTTCCGCTCCTCTCTTAATTTCCAGGGCTACGTGATTTCGGGCCGGTTCCTTTGGGCCGGGGTCGGTGACATCGTTCTGGCGAATGTCGTGAGTGATCAGAGTGATCGCGTGGCCGCCGCTCGCCAGTTGCTCAGTCTTCCTCCAAGTGAAACTCCAAGCGTTGTATCGGTGCCGAATGTCCGGGCAGTGGCCGCTGGCGACGTAAATGGCGACGGCCTGGATGATATGTTGCTGGTAGACTCTGGCTACATACGTTTCGACGATCCGCTTGCGCCCAACGCGGGACGCGCCTATCTCCTCCTGGGCCGCACCGTCGTCGATACCAACCTGCGCATGGATAACGAGAGTGAACTGATCATTCAGGATTTCTCTCTGGGCGGAAGCGCGGCCGCTCTGGGTGACGTGAACGGCGACGGCTACGATGATTTCGCTATCGGCAGCACCCGCGAAGGGCGGCGCGCCTCAACAAGCGATACCACGCGTGAAGGCGGTTTGTTTATCTTCTTCGGAAAGGGCGATTTCGGCAACCAAACCGTCTCTCCAGTCTCCGCTGATATTGTCGTGACGCGCGCCCTCTCGGATGACTTGCCTCAGGATGCCGTCTTCGTAGGGGCCTTGCAGGCGACCGCTGGTGACTTCGATGGCGACCTTCGAATCGATCTCGCGATCGGCGAAACCACGCGCCGCATGACGAGCAGTTCCGGCCAGATCCTTGACCTGGATGAAAGCGGCGCCTTGTACGTCCTTTTTAACGTCACGGATGGGACGAAGATATTCGCGTTGACTGACGCGGATGCCGTAATCAAAGGCGCCGCCGAATTTGATGGCTTTGGCCGTCTGCCGGCAACGCCTGGCTTCGATCTGGATGGCGATCGCCTCGATGACCTTGTGGTCGGGGCGCCCGGTGCCGATGTGGTCGTGACCGATGTCATCCCGGCGGGCGGTCAGGTGTATATTATTTACGGATCTTCTTCGCGTGCCGCGCTGCCTGCGACAGCGATCGAACTTGGAACCAAGACTGTGACCGGTAGCGGTTTCTATCTGGTCGATCAAGGCCCTGGCCGCCGCCCTACTGTGTTCAAGGACGCGCCCGGCGAGGATGAACCGAAGTTCGTCCTGGAAAATGGCGAAGATCGCTGGTTCCGCTTCACGACTCTGGGCGATGGCCAGCCGGATAACTCCATCCGCATTCTCTCGGGTGGCTTATCCGAATTCCTGGCCCCGGTCGATCCGGACAGCAGCTCGGTTGTCGTGGATGTCGCCGACACAATTGGAAACCGGCTCGTCTCGCGCCTGCTTTTGGATAGCTCGCTCGGCGGCTTATTCGTGGTCGGTGAATTCGCCCAGCACGGCCGTCTTACCGGTTGGTCTCTGTTCAGCGGCAGCTTCACGGACGGCCCCAGTACTGCTGACGACCGCTATCTGACGCCCATCATTTTCCAGGAAACAGCCGATGGCCGTTTCCGAATCGCAGGTATTGGCACAGCGCGCAAGATCGCGCCGAACAGCTCCCAGGCCTTTGAGTTCGGATTGGTGTCCGGCAGCGAAGCCGTCGCTCCCGGCTACTATCTGGGTTGGTATGATGGCTCAGCAGCAGACAACGCTGGAACGATTTCATACAACGCTTCCGCATTTGGCGACGACGACTTTGGCAGCGTTCTCTGGCTTGGTCCGGCCCAGGGCCCGGCTGGCAATGTGCAAGTCGGCCGTGCGCTCTTGCCGGTGGCGGGCTTTACTCGCGCTTACGCGGTGCGGGCTGAGGTCACGTCGGGCGCCGTGCTCGAGTTTGACCTTGGCCGCTTCCTTGGTTGGGCGGGAGATCCGGACGCTGTCGGATCTGCGCGACTTGTCTTGCACGCACCTCAGGCCACCGCGCCGGTCCAGGCGCCGACCTCCATCAATGCCATGGTTTTTGTCGCTGGCCAAATCTTCTTCGCGGCGTCGACGCCTGAGTTGGGCAGCGAACTCTGGGTAACGGACGGAACTGAACAGGGCACACGTCCTGTCCTCGACATCAACCCGGGTCCGGACAGCTCCTCGCCGGGGAGATTTGTAGCGCTCGGCGGCAAGCTTTACTTCACCGCAAACTCCGGTGCGGCGGGCTCACAGTTGTGGCAGAGCGATGGCACCGCGCTGGGTACAGTGAAGCTGGCTGACATTCCGAGTCCTGATTTCCACACGCCCATGGTTCCGCAAGCCGGGACTGCCGAGGTCGTGGCTGCCAACGCCGTGCCGGCCAATGGCGTGCCCGACGTGGATTACACGTTCACGCTGGAGATTCTGCGGCTCAACGGCGCAATCGATACCGTACCGGTCACGTTGTTGCGCGACAACACTATTGGCAACGCGAGCCTGGCCGATCCGATCGGCGGAGTTGGCGGGTTGCTCAGCGACTTCTCCGCCGCTCTGACCGCGGCGTTGGCTGGCCCTCTGGCGGGCGATGTAACTGTGACATTGAGCACCGGCCGATTTGTTCTGAACGCCGTCGATTCCACGATCGTCGCGCTTACGGTGCGTGGTGGAGAGGCCTTGGGCTTTGGTGCGAACCAGATGTCGCCACCGTCGGTCGTCCTTAGTGCTCCGAGCGTGCCGGTTGATTTCAGCCCTGACGCGGACGTGGCCTTCACACTCAACGTGACCGTCGTTGGCGGCACTGTGATGGGTTTTAACCTCACTCTGTTGTCGGCCGCTGCCGCCGACAACACTACAGCGGTCAATTTGGCTGCTGACCTGCAGGCCCTGATCCCAGCGGCGCTTGTGAGCGCCGGTTTCGCGTCGGGAGCGGTCACGGTCTCCGGAGCCACTGGACGTATCGTGATGACGGTCAATGACATCAGCATCGCTGCGCTGCAGATCACTGGCGGCCAACCCTTCGGCTTCGCGGCAGACCAGACATCAGCTCGCACCGTCGCTATGACCGCCACGGGCCTGCCCCCGGCAACAGGCCGACTGCCCGCTGACTTCATCTTTGACTTGAAGGTTCTGCTCGTGGACGGAAGGCAATTGGCGTTACAGCTCAATATTCCCGGCCCGTCCACGGCGGGCAATACGATCCCGTCCCAGTTGGCGGCGCAGATTCAGACCGCAGTGAACAATGCGTTGGTGCCTCACGGCTTCCCGACCGCGCCACCTGCGACGCTGACAACCATCCGTACCGTGGGCGGATTGCAAAAACTGGCGCTCGCCTCCAACGACGCTCGCATATTGAAACTTGAAATCGCAGGCGCAACTGCTGTAGGCTTCGACGCGGTTCAGGTTTCGACGCGAGTTGCTGACCGCCTCTTTTTCATCGCCACAAATACCGCTCAAGGCTATGAGTTGTGGAAGTTCGAGCAGACTGCCGCTTCGGCATTCGATATCCGTCCCGGACCGGACGGGAGCTTCCCGAGCAATTTAGTAAGCATCGGCACCAGCCTGTATTTCACCGCTAACGACGGCACTGGTGTCCAGCTTTGGCGCTCAATTAATGGCCTTGCACCGGTCAAGGTTGCTGGTCAGACGTTCACTGGTCCGTTCAACCTGATCGACGCGAACGGCGTCCTTGCCTTCGTTGCCACGCCCAGCGGGGACGATGACGGCCAGGTCTACAGCTTCAACGGCTCCGCCTTCACGCAGATTTCCGTGATTGAGGCGCCTGATTCTAACGTGAGCCCCTTCGGCCTGACCTATTTCAACGGCCGGGTATATTTCGCCGCTCAAGACCACCTCCCTGGCGATTATACTTCGGGCTCCGGGTACAAGGGGCGTGAACTGTGGTCCGCCCAGCCTGGCGTGCCAAACAGCGCGGTGATCGTTGAAAACATCGGCCTGCCCGACATAAATCCGACGCCGATCATCATCATTGGTTCGCCCGCATCCGAACCGTCGATGGCGTCAGTCATCGATCAGGACTTCATCTTTTTGTTTGGCACAGTCACGAGTTCTAATCCTTACATCGTTGGCACGGGTGTTGGATCGCTTTTCTTCAGCGCCAGGACCGATGCTCTCGGCTATGAACTGTGGCGCACCACCGGTACCGGTGCCACTCTTGTGAAGGATATCATTCCGGGCGCGGGCAGTTCCTCTCCCGGCAGCGCGGTTGCCGTGACCACCGATGCGGGGCCAAGGGCCTTCTTTATCGCCGACTCTGGTCTTTGGGTGACGGATGGCACCAACGGCGGAACAATCAAGCTCAATTTGGGCGGCGCGTTTCCGAGCATGCTCACGGCTGCAGGCAACCGCCTCACGTTCCAGGCTGGCGGTAAGCTTTGGGTCACCGATGGAACGCAAAATGGGACGCATCGTATCGACCAGATTATCCCGCCCAAAATCCCGCTCAAAGTTCTCGTCCTGGCGGGAGAAGGTGACCATCGCGTCACCACCAGTGATCTGACTGCGACGTCTGTATTCTCAGCTGACGTTTTGATCGGCGCCGAGCCGGTTGAAGTTGACATCACCGCGGCGGTGCGTCAGGCGCTGGCACGTGGCGAGACCCGCCTGACCGTTCGCATTGATAACCTCGTTGGCGACCGGCCAGTGACTCTCGAATTGGCTGGACCCGCTCGCCTCGGCCAGACCGGGATGAAAGTTGATCCGACTACACCCGGGCTGCTTGCTGATTTGATCGCTGCCGACGGCACGGTCATCGATCTCGGGAAGGCGGTCATCGATATTCGTTCCATCCAGGCCGGCTCTTACTATTTGCGCGTCTACGATCCCACGGGTACCGCCGAAGGCGATCTGCCATTTGTCATTGAAGTGCGCGCGCCGGCTCCAGGCTACACTCATCCGATTCCGGATCGGGATATCATCCATGGCGGCGATGGTGACGACCTTATCGTTGGCAACCAGGGCCTCGACCGCCTCTGGGGCGATAGCGGCCGCGACGATTTCATCGGCGAACCTTTGGAAGTCCGTGACTTCGACGCTCCCGCCGGCGAAAAACGCTTCCCGTCCCTGCCGGAGGAGCGCAGCACTATCCCGCCCGAAGGACCGCCGGTGGACGCATGGATTGCTATTGAAGACAACGGATTGCGTTTGGCGATCGCCGAGGCTTTGGGTTATGCCATTACTCAGTCTTACATCCCGGGCCGTCCGATCATCCATGTGCCGCACGGCAACATCCGCACCGATTCTGTTCTCGGCCTGGTGACCAACCATCGCGAACGAATCCTGGCCAGTGACCTGGCCGAAATCCTTGTTTTGGATGCAGCGGCCCGCGGAGTCGTGAGGCTTAACGGCCTGGAGTTCGCCATCAATGTCGGCACTCTCAACCTCGCTGGAAACAGCATACCTAACAGCCAATTGGATCGCCTGGTTCCGGCTATCGTTTCGAGTGGTGATGCTCGCGGCTTCACTTCGGGCCTGAGCGAACTTGAGAATCTCCTTCTCGACCTCAATCTCTTGACCGATCTGGCGCCTCTGGACTTCCTCACCGACATCGAGCGGCTGTCTCTTGATGGTACTCGTGTTAACTCGTATCTGCCGCAGCTCGAAACCCTGAAGTGGAATGTTCTAGGTGGCGGCGAGCGAGGGCTTGAATTCCTCAGTCTGGATTATGTAGGGCCGCCCACCGGCATCCAGCTCACTCACATCACACCGCTGCTCACGCAAACGGATCTGCGGTTCCTCTCTCTGAAAGGCAATCTGCTTACGGACGCGCGGCCGTTTGTCCAACTCACGCAGTTGGAAGTTTTGAGACTCGACCAGAACCGAATCCGGAACATTGAAGACCTTGCGAGTATGCGGCTCGTGGACGACGGCGATTTCGCTTTCGACATCGATGGCACCTGGTTCGGCAACGTGCAGCCCGACGATTCGGCTTTCGAAGACGACTTCCGTTTCCGTTTCGAATCCGACGACTCTACGGAAGCGACCTGGACCTTTACTCAGCTTGATCCGGGCCTTTATCAGGTGTTCTTCACCTGGCCGGAAGCGCCGGCGAATTCAAGTAACGTGACCGTCGTGGTCAAGGGCGCCGATACCGCTTCTGTGTCGGAAGGGCTCACGCTCTTCAACACCCTGGCTCCTGGTGCCCCCGTCGCTCCGTCGGGCGGGCGCACCGTGATCATTAACACCGACACGCTCACCATTACGGGAGACGACGTGGCGCCCAACCAATTCTACGGTACGGCTTTCAATGCATTCGTGTCTGGCGGCAAAGCCCAGTTCGTGGTTTACGGCGACCTGGTTATTCCTGGCGATCTCATCCGGGTGATCGGATCCCGGCCTTTGTCTCTTGTTGTTGCCGATGATGTGATCATTCATCCGGACGCTGTGATCGACCTCTCGGCTGTGGGCGCGCAACCTGGCCCTGGCGGTGGAGCAAGTGGTCAGGCTGGTGGGGCCGGCGGAGGAGGCGTGGGCGGCATTGGTGGCGCCGGCGGCGCCGGTGGCGTGGGTGGCCAGGGTGGGAACGCTGGGTTCTTCAATCCCGGCACCGGCCAGCCGGGCTCATCGGGCCTGTCCAGCAACTCCGGCCAGTACGGCGGCAATGGCGCGACAGGAGGTGCCGGAACTGTCGGCCAGGGCGGCTACAATAACTCGACCGGTGGAGGCTCTGCGGGAACTGGTGGCTTCGCCGGCAGCGGTTACTATGGTGGCTTTGGACGGCCGGGTGGCGCAGGGGGCAGCAACAGCGGCTCTGACGGCGGCGATGGACAGCCTGGCTCGAACTTTAATGGGTACGGTGCATTCACTGGCGGTACGGGCGGCTTCGGTGGCGGTGGATCCAATGGTGTTGTCCTCAATGATATCTCTGGTGGCGCGGGCGGGGCGGGCGGTGGTGGTGGCGGTGGCGGCGGCGGTGCTGGTGGTGGCTCCGGCGGCTCCGGTGGTGGCGGTGGCGGCGGCGGTGATGGCAGTGCCCTCGCCAGTGGTGGCAACGGTGGGCATGGTGGCGCTGGCGGGATTGGCGGTACGGGCGGGACCGGCGGAGCTGGAGGCGGAGGCGGCCGTGGCGGAGCCGGTGGTGGCGCGATGGAGATTCGCGCACGCGGCAGTATCGTCACCAGCAACGCGGAATTTCTGGTGCGCGGTGGCAACGCTGCTTCCGGACTGGGTGGTCGGACCGGATTAGGGGGCTCTGTCGGCACGGCAGGGCAACCAGGCGCACTGGGTCAGACCTCGTTCTTCAGTGGAAGCGGCGGCGATGGTGGCAACGGCGCGCCCGGCGGCGTGGGTGGCACTGGTGGCACCGGTGGCGCAGGTGGGCCTGGCGGCGGCGGCGCGGCTGGATCGGTCAAACTCTATGGTGCAAGCGTCCAGACCCGGAATACTCTTTTCGACGCCCGCGGCGGCACCGGCGGTGTTTATGGTGCCTGGGGCCGTCTGATCGTCGCCACGGGGGCCACTGACATTGAGTTCTCTGATTACGATGACACCGATCAACCTTGGGTTCTCGCCTCATTCCAGCAGTTCTCGGGTCCGACCGCCTCGAATCCGTTCATAAATTTCGGCGGCGGCGCGATCCCAACTCCGCTCATCCCAGGTCTCGTGGGCGGTGCGGAAGCGTTTGGTCTCCTTCCGATCGACGCGGCCACTCTCCTTACTGACAATGTATTCTCGAGTGCGCCGGAGGGCGCCGATATGGCGGTCATCCGAGTGCAGAATGGTATCACGGGTCTCCTGCCCGACTTCGCCGGCTATGACATCGTCCTGGTGGCGAATCTTACGAATGAGTCCTTCGAGTCTCCGATGCTACGAATCGGTTCCGTCGGTCCCAAGCAGGCGTTGCTCACTGGCGGCTTCGCTGAGGACTTCGCCTTCGGTGGCGACGGCACGCCTAACGTCTTGCCCGAATTGGCTGGCCACGCGGTCTATGCCCTGCTCGTTCCGGAGAACGCGCAGCAATTCAGCATCAGCGCTATCAAGCCTGGCGCTGTCTTGGACGTCGAATTCGCGGCATCAGTCGATACCCTCAACGATGGCGCGGTTCTTTATGTCCGTGAGCCTGGCCTTACCGTTACAGTCAATCAGCAAACCGCCCCGAACGACCTCTCCTTCGGCGGCCGGTCCTGGGAATTGCTCGGGACCATCAATGTGGTGCCGGACAATACCACTCCGCAGAGTCCGGCTATTGAAGTCTTCATCCGTCAGGCCATCGGTGGCGTGGTGACTGCGGACGCGGTCATGATCCGGAAGGTCGTACCCGTCCTGCCCGAGTTGCGATTGCTCACATTGATGAACAATCCATTGAACAACCGCGACCACGACCTTTTCATTCCGACGATTGAAGCCCGCGCCAGCACTCTTGGTCTGGCTGCGCCCGATGAAGGTCCCGCTAACGGCGAGTTGATCAATGACCTGCAGCTTGGTTTGACCATCGTCAGAAATGCCGGCCAGCAAACGAAGCTCGAGATTTCGCTGTTCGCGGAAGATACCCTGGTCAACGACAGCTTGTCTGACCTGGTTGCGCAGATCCAGCCGTTGATCAGCAATGCTCTCGTGAGCGCTGGCCTGCCCTCCACCTCGCTCACGCTGGTGCTGCAGGGCGACCGCCTCGCGTTCGAAGTCAATAACACCTTGATCGCTTCGCTTCGCGTGCAAGGCGGCGCCGGTTTGGGCTTTGCCAACGATCAAGGCGTAGGCCCGGATGTTGAGTTCGTTCCCAATCAAGCGCCGCAGATCGCGCCGATCCCGAATCAGGACGGCACGCCCACGGTTGTCAGCTTCACTGGCACCAGTTCGGTGCGCGTCGGTTCGAGCGCCACGCTGGCCCTATCGGGTCAGTTCACCCTCGAGGCATGGATCAATCCCACGGGCGCTGGTTCCGGCCCGCAGGGAACCGGCGGTATTATTATCAACCGCGAAGGTGAATATGAACTGGCACGGTTCGCCGACGGCACGATCCGCTGGGCCTTCGCGAATCTCAGCCCGGGTTGGAATTGGATTAACACCAACTATGTGGCACCTCTGAATCAGTGGACGCACATCGCCGTCACTTACAGCAACGGAGCTGTCAAGACCTACGCCAATGGTGAGTTAGTCCACTTCTTCCAGGGCGCCGGCGTCATCACTGACATCGATCCGGCCAGCAACGAGGTTTGGATCGGCGAACGCCAGGCTCCTTCCATCCTTCAGGGCTTCCAGGGCCAAATCGATGAGGTCCGCGTTTGGAATAGAGCTCGTCTCCAGCCCGAATTGCGCGGCGACGTCAATCGCACTCTCGTAGGCAATCAGACCGGCCTGGTGGGATACTGGACCTTCGACGATCACGGCGCTGCCCCCGCCGACGACCGTTCCGTGAACAACAACGTCGGTACGCTCTTCGGGGCAACGCGCCTCCTCGGTCCCGTGCGCATCGATGTTAGTGACACGTTGGGCGATCCGCTTTACCTGTCTGCTTTCAGCGACGATCCTGGCATCCAGGTCACTATCCAGGGCACCAGCCTCATCATCACGCCGACTCAGACGTTCCAGGGCGGCACCCCGCTCATCACCGTCACTGCCATGGACGGCCTCGGCGCCGCGAACGACCCGCGCGGACGCAGCGACACGACTCGATTCCACGTGGCGTTCGACCACCAGGCCATCAGTGGTTTCGTGCACAATAATCTTTCCAATCCGTTCCCTGGTGTGGAAGTCACTCTGTATTATCACAATGAGGGCCTGGTCGATGTCGAGGTGGCGAAGACCGTTACGGATGCTGCGGGACGATATACGTTCCCGAACCTGGCGCCGCTGGATTACTTCCTCCAATTCACGCCACCGACAGGTTTCGACATCCAGTCCACCCCGTACGTGAACGCAGGCGACGGCCGCAGCAGCATCCTGGTTTCCTTGAGCCCTGGTCAGAGCGTCAACTACCCCACGGTTGTAATGACGCCGACGATCACGACGCCGCCGTTCCGATTCGATCAATCGTTCTATCTCGTGGACGAGGGCACGCGCACCGTCCAATTGACCATCCTCCGAAATCCGACTGTCCTCACTCCCAGTGTGCTGTTGTCCATCGGAGGCACTGCCACGAGAGGATCTGATTACCTCGGGCCGGCAGCTCGGAGCTTGGTGACATTCGCCCCGGGTCAGACGAGTAAATCCGTCACGATCCAGATTCTGGGCGACGCTCTTTCCGAGGGCAATGAGACTCTCTTGCTCGCGCTGAGCCTGCCCAGCGGCGCGCCTATCCCGGGCCCACGTGCCAGCACCACTTTGAGTATCCTCGAGCGACTTAAACTGTCCGATGCCGGCCAGGGCGTCCGCTTCTTTGATGACCTCTATGTGTTCGACGGTGATCTCATCCTCGTTGGCGGGAACAGCATATCTGACATTTCGCCTGACGGTACCAGCGACGCGCCTGTCGCGTCAGACCCTGCGTCCGCCGACCAAACGACAAATACTACCGTGCCCTCTGCCAACCCCGTGCCGTCAGCCCTTGTTCCCCAGAGCAAGGCGGCATTGGACACCATCCGGGGCGCCCGGCCCGAGGTTCGGCTCTCAACCGTTGAGCCGTTGACTCTGATATCCACGTCCGGCTGGACTGATTTGCAGAGTGACTGGCGCATCGATGAAATCACACATCGAAAGTATTCTCCTAAACCTGTGCAACGTTCAGCTCGCATTTCGCCGTGAACCCTGTGAAGAAAGTGTATGCTCGCGCGACCAGCTTTCCCAGCTTGGGCGCGTGCTTGCTCCTGGCGCTGATCTTTGGTGCGGCCGAGGTTACGGCCCAGGTTGGTCCCTCAATCACCCTGCAGCCGCAGAGTCAAACCAATGTGGTGGGCAGCACAGCCATCTTCCGCGTTTCAGCCACAGGCACGGCGCCGCTGAGTTTCCGCTGGCGTAAAAATGGCACCAACCTGGTTAACGATGCACGCATCAGCGGTGTGACGACCACCAACCTCACGATTGCCAATGTTCAGACCAACGATGCGGGCAACTACAGCGCGTTTGTCAGCAATGGGGTCACAACCGTCACGAGCCTGACAGCGGTGCTGACGGTGCCGGTAACGAATACCTATACCGTTAACGTGGGTGTCGGACTAAATCTGATCGCCAACCAGGTCGACCGGGGCGGCAACACTTTGAATGAGGTGCTCCCTGGTGTGCCGACAGGTTCGCGTCTGTACAAATTCAATAACGCCAGTCAGACCTGGCAAGCGGCTGCTTTCACCACGGCCTGGATACCCGGAACGATTACGCTCAGTCCGGGCGAAGGCGCGTTCCTTCAAAGTCCCAGCAACCTCGTGCTGACGTTTACGGGGATACGACGCACTCCCGTTTTGCCGCTGAACATTCCCTCCGGCTTTTGCTTTCTGTTGAGCCGGCAGACGCCTGATATCGGGACTTTTGACACGATCACCGGACTTACTCCACGAGATGGCAATACGGTCCACAAGTGGAATCGTACCACAGCCACTTACAATACCTTCCTGTTCAACGCTGCGGGCGTTTGGCAACCTTCGGCGCCCACGACAGCGATTGGCGAAGCCGCATGGATTTGCCCGCAAGGTGGTTCTATTCCAAATGCGCCGCCGACAATTTCCGACATTCTGAATCAATCAACAGGTGAAGATATTACCATTAACTCGGTGCCTTTCACGATAGCAGACCTGGAGACACCGACCCCGAATCTGTTCCTTTTCGCCACTTCCACCAACACGACTCTGGTACCGGTCACCGGTATAAGTTTTGGCGGCGGCACTGGCAATAGCCGGACGCTCAGCATCACACCTGCCCTCAACCAAAGCGGCACCACACTCATTACCGTGACGGTGCGGGATGGCAACAACCTCACAGCCAGTGACAGTTTCCTGGTTACCGTCAGTGCCCTCAACGACCCGCCCACCATTTCGAATATTCCCGATCAAACCATCGTTGAGAATGGCAGCACCGGGGAGATTCCCTTCACCGTGGGCGACGTAGAAACAGCGGCGGGCAGTCTGCTGCCGAGTGCCAGCAGTTCTAATCCCATTCTCGTTCCAGTGGGCAACATTAGCTTTGGGGGCGGCGGAAGCAATCGAACCGTGACTGTCACGCCGGCGCCGAATCAAACCGGTACCAACGTGGTGACCGTCACCATCACTGACGCCCTCGGCGCTTCGACGAATGACACGTTCCGGGTGATCGTCAATCCCGCCCCCCCAGTTATAGTTTCGATTGATGCCCTGTGTCAGCGCAGCAACCTCATCGTTGGTTTCAGCAAACCAGTCGATCCTGTCACCTCGCTGAATACGTCCAGGTACGTCGTCACCGCGCTGCGCGGCACGGTCCCTGTCTCGTCAGTTGAGTTAGGCCCCGATCCGCGCATCCTGACTCTTCATTTGAGCGGTCCGTTAACACCGCAAGTCCTTTACACACTCACGGCGACCGTGAACGGCACAACCGGAGGTACGGGTGTGTCCACCGACTCTTTCAATTGCAATCCTTGCCTGCGCGGCAGCGCCGGGAAAGAATTCTGGGTGACCTTCCCTGGCAATTACTCGATCAATCCTATCGATGACGCGTTGCCGTTGTTGCTCATTGCGGGTGAGCCCGGCACCACCGGCACCGTTTCGGTCGCCGGGCTGAGCCTCCCATTTACCGACACCTTTCTGATTCCAGAGGAAGGTACTACGGGTCTGCTCCTTCCGCAGGAAGCGGACCTGGGCGACGCAAATGATGTGATTCAAAACAAGGGCGTCCACATTACCTCGGACAAGCCGGTCACGATTTACGGTGTCAACTTCATGCCGTACAGCACCGAGGGTTACCTGGCGCTGCCGGTGCCTGCGTTGGGCCGGGCATATGTCGTGATGACCTACCAGAATCTCTCCATCGGCGCGCCGGACCTCAATGGCGTGCAGTTGGGCGTGGTCGCTACCGACGACAGCACCACCGTGACCATTGTGCCGTCCGCTCTGGTTGCCGGCCATCCCGCGGGCGTGCCCTTTACGCGCACGCTCCAGCGTGGTCAAACCTTTCAGTTGCTCAATGCTGCTGCCACGCCCGTCGATCTCACGGGCACACTGGTCTTCGCCGACAAGCCCATCGCCGTGTTCGGCAGTCACCAGTGCGCCAGTGTACCGAGCACCAATGACGTGTTCTTGTGCAACCACATCATCGAGCAAATGCCTCCTACGCAAATGTGGGGTACGGAATTCCTCACGATGCCCTTGGCGGGTCGCTCGGGCGGCGATACCTTCCGTTTCATGGCCTTGTCGGGCGGCGCGACCGTTACCGTTAATGGCGTGTCCATCCCCGGCGTTCTCAACAGCGGTCAATTCCACGAAGTCCGCCTCAACCAGCCAGCGCATATCGTTGCGAATCGCCCCATTCTGGCAGCCCAATTTGCCAACAGCTCGGACTTCGACTCTGCTACCAACTCGGATCCATTCATGGTCCTGGTCCCGCCAACCCGCCTCTTTGCTTCGGAGTACACGGTGCCGATTGGCTTTCCCAACAGCTTTGTGAACATTGTAGCACCCTCGGGCACGACCGTGCTGCTGAACGGCAACCCGGTCCTGATTGATTCACCTATCGGGGCAAGCGGGTACTCCGGTGCGACCATGCCGTTTGAGTCGTCGGCACTCAGTGTCGCGTCGGTCGACGGCGCGCCGTTCGGCCTCATCGTCTATGGCTGGGAGCTTTTCGATTCCTACGCTTTCCCTGGCGGGTTGTGCCAGACGTCCGACACGGCCCAGCCGCCGTCTTGCGTTTGCCCGCCGTCCGAGTTGAGCGTTCCTATGGACAATAATTGCAACCTGCTGGTTCCCGATATGCGTCCGTACCTTGGTGATTGCTATCTTTTCGTGACGCAGACTCCGGCCGCAGGCCAGGTTGTGCGTTCCAGCACCGGCATAGTTACCACGACTGCCTATGACCTCCTTGGAAATCGCACTGATTGCGTGACCACGATAACGGGTGGTCTTTCCGACATTGTGACGAACTGCGTGACTCCTGCCGGGACTCGCGTCGAGTATTCCGTGCTCTCTTGTGGCACCACGCTCACATGCAATCCACCTCCGGGCAGTCTCTTCCCGCCCGGCGTGACCACCGTCAACTGCGTTGGCCCGCTTCAAACCGGTGGTTCGTTCGAGGTCACTGTTCGTTGCTTGAGCATTGCGTTTGAGGCGCCAGACACTGTCATCGTGACCTGGACAGGCGGCGGCGCGCTGGAGACGGCTCCCTCCCTGACCGGCCCATGGGATCTCGTCGATGCGGCCAGTCCCTTCCCGCTGACCGTCAAAGAGGACGAACAGCGCTTCTTCCGCATACAATACGGTAAGTAATTCTTGCGCCTCCGCCTACGGCAGAACGACCCGGTAGAACGTGTCTTGCGTGGAGATCAACGGGCGGGTCCAAAGGGATGTGCCTGAAGCTGGAGGGACGTTGGAGGCCAGGAACGACCAGGCCTGCGTGGCCTCAAGCGACGGCGCGTGGAAGAGTTGATGCAGACGGTTGGAGGGGCCCAGGCAGGAAATCAGGACGTTGGTGCCGGCAATGCGAATGGACAATGTCGGCGGTCGCAACACGCTCAGGATCGCCGGAGCGCTGGTAACGGAAAGGTAAGCGTTCGTGATGACGATCCGATAAGTTCCTGAATTGGTCAACGCGGCGGATGGAAAGAGCAACTCCGGGCTATTCAGATTCGGGACCGGCGCGCCGCCGAAAAGCCACGTGTAGTGAAATGGGGGTATGCCGCCGTGCAGTACGCGCAACGCCGCGGGCGCGCCTTCGGCAACGGTCATATTGGTCGGACTCTGGATGATCGTCAAAGCCGACGCGTCGAACCTGACTGTTGCGACGCGGCTGGTGGCGGCGCCTGCGAAGTTGGTGATGATCACCTGATACGCGCCCTGCACCCCGGGAGAAGCGCTCCCATACTGAAGCGCCGGACCATCGAAAGGTATCACCGACCCGTCGTGGTACCACGTGTAGCCCAGTGCGGGGCCGTCGGCTACAGGCGCAAGAACGAACGGAATGTTAGGAAAAACGATGAGACTGCCGGGAAGA
>Ga0209382_10005271_pt1 | contig 16872 bp, 17 predicted proteins | sample SoiMetdeltSBSDD5_FD_187599 | JGI IMG/M metagenome (GOLD analysis project Ga0209382, IMG submission 187599) | Bulk soil microbial communities from a Populus tree surrounding site in Tennessee, USA - Soil MetaG P. deltoides SBSDD5 (SPAdes) (version 2) | ecosystem: Environmental > Terrestrial >...
GCCCGGCTGCAGGCCGACGATCTCGATGTGCGCGCGCAGCGGTTCGCCCAGGTGGGACTGGACCGCCAGTTGCCCGAGTCCGGCCGCGCCGGCCGGAATGGCCGCCAGGCATAGCGTCGCCGCCACAGCAAGGCAAGCCCCTTGCAGCCACCGTACCGCGGCCTCATGTAATGCCAACGTTCCCCCCGACTCTCCCGCCAACGCGCTGCGCGCAGATTAGAACAGAGATCGCATTCCCGAACAACGAAGCGCCCGGCCGCCGTCGGACCGCTTAACTTATAATGCGGCCCCGCTCCCCTTGCACATCCCGCCTTCGCGATGCCCACGCGCCACCACCGCCTCATAATCCTGGGTTCCGGCCCCGCCGGCTACACCGCCGCGGTGTACGCGGCGCGCGCCAACCTCAGGCCGGTGCTGATCACCGGGCTGGCGCAGGGCGGGCAGCTGATGACCACCACCGACGTCGACAATTGGCCGGCGGACGCGCTCGGCGTGCAGGGGCCGGAGCTGATGGAGCGTTTCCAGAAGCACGCCCAGCGCTTCGAGACCGAATTGGTGTTCGATCAGGTGAACCGGGTGCGGCTCGGCGCGCGGCCCTTCGTGCTCGAGGGTGACGCCGCCGTCTACACCTGCGACGCGTTGATCATCGCCACCGGGGCCTCGGCCAAGTACCTCGGCCTGCCCTCGGAGCAGAGCTTCATGGGCAAGGGCGTGTCGGCCTGCGCCACCTGCGACGGATTTTTCTTCAAGGGCCAGGACGTGGCAGTGGTCGGCGGCGGCAACACCGCGGTCGAGGAGTCGCTGTACCTCGCGAATATCTGCCGCAAAGTCACCCTGGTGCACCGGCGCGACAAGTTCCGCGCCGAGAAGATCATGGTCGACAAGCTGATGAAGCGCGTCGCCGAAGGCAGGATCGCGCTGGAGCTCGACGCGACGCTCGACGAGGTGCTCGGCGACAAGAGCGGCGTCTCCAGGGTGCGCCTCAGGCACCTGAAGAGCGGCGCGACGAAGGAGCTGCCGGTGCAGGGCCTGTTCATCGCCATCGGCCACACGCCGAACACGCAGATCTTCGCCGGCCAGCTGGAGATGGAGAATGGCTACATCGTGACGCGCAACGGGCGCGAAGGCGGCGCCACCGTCACCAGCGTGCCGGGCGTGTTCGCCGCCGGCGACGTGCAGGACCACGTGTATCGCCAGGCGGTGACCAGCGCCGCCACCGGGTGCATGGCGGCGCTCGACGCCGAGAAGTTCCTCGACCTGCAGGCCGCCTGAGGCGCGCCGTGGCGGACGCCGACGACCGCGAGGCGCTGCGCCGGGCGCTCGCCGGGGTCAAGCCCCTCGCCGCGCCGCGCCGGCACGCGCCGCGCCGTCCCGCCCCGCCGCCGGTGCCCGCGCAGACGCGGCGCGACGAGCGCGCGGTGCTGGCCGAAAGCCTGTCCGGGCCGCTCACCGCGGACGAGGCGCTGGAATCGGGCGTCGAGTTGAGCTACCTGCGCGACGGCATGTCGCGCCAGGCGCTGCGCCGGCTGCGGCGCGGCCACTGGGTGGTGCAGGACCACCTCGACCTGCACGGCATGAACCGCGACGAGGCGGCGCTGCAGGTGGCCGCCTTTGTGCGCGCGGCGGCCGCGCGCGGCCTGCGCTGCGTGCGCATCGTCCACGGCAAGGGGCTGGGCTCGAAGAATCGCGAGCCGGTGCTGAAGGGGAAGCTGCGCGCCTGGTTGATGCCGCGCGACGAGGTACTCGCCTACTGCCAGGCGCCGGCCGCCGAGGGCGGCAGCGGCGCGCTGCTGGTGCTGCTGAAGGCTAGATAGCCGATTCGTTGGTCTCGCCGGTGCGGATGCGCACCACGTGCTCGACCGAGGTGACGAAGATCTTGCCGTCGCCGATCTTGCCGGTGCGCGCCGACTTGACGATCGCCTCGATCGCCGGCTCGACCTGCTTCTCGGGCACCACCACCTCGATCTTCACCTTGGGCAGGAAGTCGACCACGTACTCGGCGCCCCGGTACAGTTCGGTGTGGCCCTTCTGGCGGCCGAATCCCTTGACCTCGGTCACGGTGAGGCCGGTGACGCCGACTTCCGACAGCGCCTCGCGCACCTCGTCCAGCTTGAAAGGCTTCACGACGGCTTCAATCTTCTTCATGCCTGGTCCTCCCGGGAATCGGCCCTCATTATAGCGACAGGTCGCCGTCGTCGAGGTACTTCGCGGTGATCGGGTAGCGCCAGTCCTTGCCGAAGCCGCGGAAGGTGATGCGCACCCCAGGCGGCGCCTGGCGGCGCTTGTACTCGCTCCTGCGGATCAACCCCACCACGCGCTTCACGTCGGCGGCGGCGAACCCCAGGGCGGCGATCTCGCGCGGGCTGCGGTTCTGCTCCATGTAGGCTTCCATCACGCCGTCCAGCACCTCGTAGGGCGGCAGGCTGTCCTGGTCGGTCTGCCCGGGGCGCAATTCCGCCGAGGGCGCGCGCGTGATGATGTTTTCCGGTATCACCTCCCCGAGCGTGTTGCGGTAGCGCGCGAGGCGCCAGACCAGGGTCTTGGAGAGGTCCTTGATCACCGCGTAGCCGCCGGCCATGTCGCCGTACAGGGTCGAGTAGCCCACCGCCATCTCCGACTTGTTGCCGGTGGTGAGCACGATCGAGCCGAACTTGTTGGACAGCCCCATCAGCAGGGTACCGCGCACCCGCGCCTGCAGGTTCTCCTCGGTCAGGTCGGCGGCGCGGCCGGCGAACTGCGGCGCGAGCGCGGCGCGGAAGGCGTCGAACACCGGGCCGATCGGGATCACGTCGTAGCGCACGCCGAGGCGGCGCGCCATCTCGGCCGCGTCGTCCAGGCTCATCTGCGCGGTGTACTGCGAGGGCATCATCACCGCGCGCACGCGCTCGGCGCCGAGCGCGTCGCAGGCCACGGCGAGGGTGAGCGCCGAGTCGACGCCGCCCGACAGTCCGAGCAGCGCGCCCGGAAAGCCGTTCTTGCCGACGTAGTCGCGCGTGCCGACGCACAGCGCACGGTAGATCTCCGCCTCCGGCGCCAGCTCGGGGGCGACGCGGCCCGGCAGCGGCCGCGCGCCCGCGAACTCGAACAGCTCCAGCGCCTCCTCGAAGAACGGCGCCTGGCGCACCACCTCGCCGCGACCGTCGAGCACGCAGGACGCGCCGTCGAACACCAGCTCGTCCTGGCCGCCCACCAGGTTCACGTAGACCATCGGCAGCCCGGTGCTGCGGATCCACTCGCGGAACACCTGGTGCCGCGTGGCCTGCTTGCGCTTGTGGTAGGGCGAGGCATTGATCGACAGGATCGCCTGCGCGCCCGCCGCCTTGGCCATCGCCGGCGCCTTGGGCCCCCACACGTCCTCGCAGATGGTCAGGCCGAAGCGCACGCCCTTCAGCTCGAACACGCAGGGCTCGGCGCCGGAGGCGAAATAGCGCTTCTCGTCGAACACCTCGTAGTTCGGCAGATCGTGCTTGCGCGCCACCGCCTGCACGCGGCCGTCGCGGATCAGCGCCGCCGCGTTGTAGCGCTCGCCGCCGGCCGCCAGCTCCGGAAAACCGACCACCAGCGCGGTGCCGCGCACCGCGGCGGCGAGTCGCTCGAGCTCGCGCCGGCAGTCGGCGATGAAGCCCTCGCGCAGCAGCAGGTCCTCCGGCGGGTAGCCGCACAGCGACAGCTCGGGCGTCAGCACCAGGTCGGCGCCGGCCGCGCGCGCGCGCGCGGTGGTCTCGAGGATGCGCGCGGCGTTGCCGGGGAGATCGCCCACGGTGCAGTTGATCTGCGCCGCGGCGATCAGGATGCGTTCGGCCATCACGGGGATTCTATAATGGCCGCATGGCCACCACGGCTTCGCCGCGCCCGTGAAGTTCTGGCTCAGCCAGCTGCTGACCCAGTTCAGGTTCAAGCGCCGCGCGCTCGCGCTGCTGCGCGAAGTGGTGCGCGAGGAACCGCGCCACGCCGAGGCCTGGAGCCGCATCGGCTTCCTGCTGGCCGGCGAGGGGCGGGCGGAGGAGGCGCTCGCCGCCTTCCAGCGCGCGCTGGCGCTCGACGACGGCGACGCGCCTTCGCACTTCAACCTCGCCTTCATGCTGCAGCGCCTGGGCCGGCACGCCGAGGCCTTGCCCGGCTTCGCGCGCGCCATCGAGATCGCGCCGCGCACCGACCGCGCCTGGTACGGGCTCGGGCTGTCGCTCGCCGCCCTCGGCCGGCTCGAGGAAGCGGCGCAGAAGCTGGAGGAAGCGGCGCGCCTGCAGCCGAAGAATCCCTACGCCGGCTACCAGCTGGCGGGCATCTGGCACCGCCTCGGCCGCATCGACAAGCTGCGCGCCGAGTACGAGCGCGTCAGGGGCTTCGACGCCAGGGTGGCCGAGGTCATCGGGCTCGAATTCGGCCTGCTGAAGATGAAGAAGTTTGGACCGCCTGCGCGTCTCCGCATCGCTCGCCGGCGTCGACGCGGCGCAGTGGAACGCCCTCGCCGGCGGCAACCCTTTCCTGCGGCACGAGTTCCTGCACGCCCTGAACGACAGCGGCTGCGCCAGCGCGCGCAGCGGCTGGCAGCCGCAGTTCCTGCTGCTGGAGCGCGGCGCCCGGCTGGCCGGCGCCATGCCGCTCTACGTCAAGACCCACTCGCGCGGCGAGTACGTGTTCGACTGGGCCTGGGCCGACGCCTACGCGCGCCACGGCCTCGAGTACTACCCGAAGCTGCTCGGCGCGGTGCCGTTCACGCCGGTGACCGGCCCGCGCCTGCTCGCCGCCGACGACGCGGCGCGCGGCGCGCTCGCCGCCGGCGCCCTGCAGGCGGCGCGCGAGTTCTCCTCGCTGCACGTGCTGTTCGCCCCGCAAGCCGAGGCGCGGCTGCTCGAGGCCTGCGGCATGCTCCTGCGGCGCACCGTGCAGTTCCACTGGACCAACCAGGGCTACGCCGACTTCGACGACTTCCTCGCGCGCCTGTCGCACCAGCGGCGCAAGAACATCCGCCAGGAGCGGCGCCGCGTGCGCGAGGCGGGGGTCAGCTGCCGCTGGCTCGAAGGCGCGCAGATCGGGGAGCGCGACTGGGCGTTCTTCCACCGCTGCTATGCCAATACCTACGCCGAGCACGGTCAGCGCCCCTACCTCAGCCTGGAGTTCTTCCTGCGCGCGGGCGGCGCCATGCCGGAGAGTTTCCTCCTGGTGCTGGCAGAGCGCGGCGGCGCGCCGATCGCCGCGGCGCTCGACGTGCGCGGCGGCGACGCGCTCTACGGGCGCTACTGGGGCGCGCTGGAGCATGTGCCGCTGCTGCACTTCGAGGCCTGCTACTACCAGGCGATCGAGTACGCCATCGCCCGCGGACTCGCGCGCTTCGAGGGCGGCGCGCAGGGCGAGCACAAGCTGTTCCGCGGCCTGTTGCCGGTGGAGACGCTGTCGGCGCACTGGCTGGCGCACCCGCGCTTCGCCAGCGCCATCGAGGACTACCTGGCGCGCGAGGCGCAGGGCATCGCGCAGTACGTGAACGAGCTGAACGAGCACACGCCGTTCAAAGTATGATTTCCGGTCGAGGAGGAACCATGAGGCTCAAAGACAAGGTGGCCATCGTCACCGGCGGCGGCTCGGGCTTCGGCGCCGGGATCGCCAAGCGCTTCGCCGAGGAAGGCGCCAGGGTGGTGGTCAACGACATCAATGCCGAGGGCGGCGCGCGCGTGGCGCAGGCCGTCGGCGGGGCGTTCGTGCAGGCCGACGTGACCAGGGCGGCGGACTGGGCAAAGCTGGTGGCGGCCGCCACGGCGAAGTTCGGCCGGCTCGACGCGGTGGTGAACAACGCGGGCTGGACGCACCGGCGCAAGCCCTACCTGGAGGTCACCGAAGCCGAGTTCGATAAGGTCTACGCTGTCAACGTGAAAAGCGTCTACCTCTCGGCGCTGCACGCGCTGCCCGTGTTCCGCCGGCAGGGCGGCGGCTGCTTCGTCAACATCGCCTCCACCGCAGGCCTGCGCCCGCGCCCCGGCCTGACGGTGTACAACAGCTCCAAGGGCGCGGTGATCCTGCTGTCGAAGTCGATGGCCGGCGAGTTCGGGCCGGACAAGGTCCGCGTCAACTGCGTCAACCCGGTGTTCAGCCCGGAGACCGCGCTGTCGGCCGATTTCGCCGGCGGCACGCTCACCGAGGAGGCGAAGAAGGCTTTCCTCGCCACGATCCCGCTGGGGCGCTTCTCCACGCCGCTCGACGTGGCCAACGCCTGCGTCTACCTCGCCTCGGACGAGGCGTCGATGATCTCGGGGACCTGCGTCGAGGTGGACGGCGCGCGCAGCGTCTAGGCGCGCTTCAAGCCGCCCAGCAGCGCGGCCACCTGCGGCTGGCGGCGCTTGGACTGGGTTGGCTGCAGCGCCTCTGCCTTGGGCGCCGCGGAGTTGCCGGCCGGCAACGGCTCGTAGGGCTTGGAGAATATCGGGTCGCCCTGCGCCCGCTGCTGCGGCCGCGGCGCCATCGGGCGGGGCGCATGCTCGCGGCGCGGGGCCTCCTCGCGGCGCGGCGCGGGACGCGCCTCGCGCTCCCGCCCCATCAGGGTCGCGGCCGTGCCGCCGTCGGGCTGGAAGCCCGGCACCAGCACGCGGTCGAGCTTTTTCTTGATCAGGCGCTCGATCGCCGCCAGCGCCTCGAGGTCGGTCGGCGCGACCAGCGAGATCGCCTCGCCCGCGGCGCCGGCGCGGCCGGTGCGGCCGATGCGGTGCACGTAGTCCTCGGGCGAATGCGGGATGTCGAAATTGATCACCTGCGGCAGCCCTTCGATGTCCAGGCCGCGCGAGGCGACGTCGGTCGCCACCAGCACCGCGGTCTTGCCGGCCTTGAAGCCTTCCAGCGCGATCAGCCGTTCGGCCTGCGATTTGTCGCCATGGATGGCGTCGGCCTGGATGCGGTCCTTGCGCAGCTGGTGCGCCAGGCGGTTGGCGCCGATGCGCGTGCCGCAGAACACCAGCACCTGCTGCAGGTTGCGGGTCTGGATCAGGTAGGACAGGAGTTCGCGCTTCTTCTCGCGCGCCACCGGGTGCACCACGTGCGTCACCAGTTCGGCCACCGCGTTGCGCGCCGCCACCTGCACCTCGGCCGGATCGCGCAGCAGGGAGTTCACCAGGCCGCGGATCTCGTCCGGGAAGGTGGCCGAGAACAGCAGGTTCTGCCGCACCGCCGGCAGCAGGGCGATGATGCGGCGGATGTCGGGGAGGAACCCCATGTCGAGCATGCGGTCGGCCTCGTCGAGCGTCAGGATGCCGACCTGGTTGAGCATCACGGTCTTGCTCTGCACGTGGTCCAGCAGCCGTCCGGGCGTCGCCACCAGCACCTCGACGCCCTTGCGCAGCTGCAGGATCTGGGCATTCATGTCGGCGCCGCCGTACACCACGGCGCTGCGGATCGGCAGGTGCTTGCCGTAGTCGCGGAAGCTCTGCTCGACCTGGATCGCCAGCTCGCGCGTCGGCGTGAGGATGAGCGCGCGCACCGGGTGGCGCGCGGGCGAGGCGCTCGCGCTCGCCTGCGGGGCGAGGCGCTGCAGGATCGGCAGCGCGAAGGCCGCGGTCTTGCCGGTGCCGGTCTGCGCGCCTGCCTTCAGGTCGCGGCCCGCGAGCACCAGCGGGATCGCCTGTTCCTGCACCGGGGTGGGCTGCTCGTAACCGAGTTCGCGCACCGCCTGGAGCAGGGGTGCAAGGAGGCCGAGCTGATCGAAGGAAGAACTTGCCAAGGGCGCGAATTATACTCCGTTCCCCCATGATCCTCCTGCGCAATCTGGCGCTGTCGCGCGGGCCGCAGCTGCTGTTCTCGGGCGTGTCGCTCACCCTGGAGCGCCGCTGGCGCGTCGGCCTGGTCGGCGCCAACGGCAGCGGCAAGTCGAGCCTGCTGGCGCTGCTCGCCGGCGAGCTCGCGCCCGACGCGGGCGATTGCGAGATCCAGCCCGGCATGCGGCTGGCGCGCGTCGAGCAGGCGGCGCCGGCGCTCTCGCGCGGCGTGCTCGACTACCTGCTCGACGCCGACGCGGCGCTGCGCGCCGCCGAGCGCGAGATCGCGGCGGCCGAGGGCGGCGGCGACGGCGAGGCGATCGCGCACGCGCACGAGCGCCACGCGCATGCCGGCGGCTACACGGCGCGCGCGCGGGCGCTCGCGCTGCTCGCCGGGCTGGGCTTCGCCCCCGGCGACGAGACGCGCGCGGTGCGCGAGTTCTCCGGCGGCTTCCGCATGCGATTGAACCTGGCGCGCGCCCTGATCGCGCCCTCGGACCTGCTGCTCCTGGACGAGCCGACCAACCACCTCGACCTCGACACCATCCTGTGGCTGGAGGGCTGGCTGCGGGCCTACGAGGGCATGCTGCTCGTGGTGTCGCACGACCGCGATTTCCTCGACCGCGTCTGCGACCATTGCCTCGCCATCCTGCCCGCCGCGCAGGGCGGCGCGATGCGCCTGTACGACGGCGGCTACTCGCAATTCGAGGGCGCACGGGCCCTGGAGCTGGAGCAGCAGTCCGCCGCCGCGGCGCGCCAGGACAGGGAAATCCGGCGCATCACCGGCTTCGTCGAGAGATTCCGCGCCAAGGCGAGCAAGGCGCGCCAGGCGCAGAGCCGCCTGAAGCGCCTGGAGCGCATGGCGCGCGTCGCGCCGGTGATCGCCGCCGACACCTACCGCTTCCAGTTCGAGGAGCCGGAGCGCCAGCCCGAGCGCATCCTCGCGCTGCACGAGGTCGCCGCCGGCTACGGCGCGCACCGCGTGCTCTCGGGTGTCGAGCTCGCGCTCACCAGCGCCGACCGGGTGGCCGTGATCGGCGCCAACGGCAACGGCAAGACCACGCTGATGCGCCTCCTCGCGGGCGAGCTCGCGCCGCTCGCCGGCGAGCGCATCGAGGCGCGCGACATCGTCGTCGGCTACTTCGCCCAGCACCAGGTGGAGCTGCTGCGCGGGGAGGAAACGCCCCTCGGCATGCTGCAGCGCCTGTTCCGCGGCGAGCGCGAACAGGCCCTGCGCGATTTCCTCGGCCGCTTCGGCTTTACCGGCGAGCGCGCCGAGCGCCCGATCGGGCCCCTGTCGGGCGGCGAGAAGTCGCGCCTCGCGCTCGCCGCGCTGGTGAAGCGCCGGCCCAACCTGCTGCTGCTCGACGAGCCGACCAACCATCTCGACCTGGAGATGCGCAGGTCGCTCGCCATGGCGCTGCAGACCTACAGCGGCGCCCTGGTGATCGTGTCGCACGACCGCAGCCTCCTCGCCGCCTGCGCCGACCGCATCCTGGTGGTCGCCGACGGCCGCGTGCGCGAGTTCGACGGCGACCTCGACGACTACCGCCAGCTGAAATTGAAGGACGGACGCGCCGCCGGCCCGGCGCCCGGGCGCGGCAGCCGGAAGGACGAGCGGCGCGCCGGAGCCGCGGTGCGCGCAGATCTCAGGCAGCGGCTGCGGCCGCTGGAAAAGCAGCTGGCGGCGATCGAAGCACGCCTCGCGCAGCTGGCGCGCGATGCCGCGGAGATCCGCGCCGCGCTCGCCGACCCGGCGCTCTACGCGGGCCCGGACAAGGCAAAAGTCGCCGAACTGGGCAAGGCGGAAAAGCGCTTGGCCGAGGAACTGGCGCGCGCCGAGGAGGACTGGCTGCACGCCGCGGCGCGCATCGAGGCCGCGCGCGCGGGCTAGTTGATGGTGCGGCTGCTGCGCTCTTCCGCCGGCGCGGCCTCGGCCCCGGGCAGCTTCAGCTCCATGTCCCAGCCGCTCTTCTTCACCGCGGCCTGCAGCAGCCGGCACACCGAATGCAGCAGCACCGAGTCGAAGGTCAGCGTCACGCCCTGCCCCTCGGCCGGGTGCAGCGCCACCACCGGCTGGCCCTTGCGGTCGTGCCCGGTCTGGATGCGCCCGAGCAGCAGCGGCTCCTCGCCGAGCGGCGTGCTGCGCGACTTGGGCTCGTAGGCCTTGCTGAAATCGGCCTTCTGCACCGCCTGCTGGTGCTCGATGCCGAGCAGCGCCTTGCGCGCTTCCGGATTGGCCTGCGTGCGGATGCGCGGGCTCGCCTCCTCGGCGAGCTTCACCAGCAGCGGCCACAGGAGCTTCACGAAGCGGCGCGTCAGCCACATGCGCAGCTCCACGCCGTCGCTGGCGGCGATCAGCATCAGCAGCCGGTCTTCCTCGGCGTGGTAGTCCACCTTCAGCTGATGCAGCTTCATCGCGGAATGATAGCGCCGCTAGCGCGGCTTCCGGCGCGCCTTTTTCCCGGCCGCGGCCCTGGCCCGGGCCCCGCCGCCGATGCGGCGCAGCAGCGCCGTGGTCGAGCGCTGGTGCTCGAAGGGAATCGAGTGCACCGCGCCGCCGCGCGCCAGCACCTCGCGCGCGCCGACGATGCGCGCCACCGGCCAGTCGCCGCCTTTCACCAGGACCTCGGGCCGGCAGGCGGCGATCAGGGCGGCGGGCGTGTCGGCGTCGAACCAGGTCACCGCGTCCACCATCTCCAGCGCGGCGATGAGCGCCATGCGGTCCGCGAGCGCGTTCACCGGGCGCCGCGGGCCCTTGCCCAGGCGCCGCACCGAGGCGTCGCCGTTGAGCGCCACCAGCAGCGAGGCGCCGAGCGCGCGGGCGCGCGCCAGGTAGGTGACGTGGCCGCGGTGCAGGAGGTCGAACACGCCGTTGGTGAACACCAGCGGCCGCGGCAGCGCCGCCGCCCAGCGCGCGGCGTCGCCGGGCGCGAGGATCTTGCGCTCGAAAGCGGGCCGGCCGGGGCCTACTTGCGCGGCCGGCACACTTCGTCGCCCGGCTTGCAGTACTCGAAGACCTTGACCACCTTGCGCACGCCGGACGTGGTGCGCGCGATCTCCACCGCGTCGGCGGCCTCCTGCTCGGTGACCACGCCGAGCAGGTACACCACCGCCGCCTCGGTCACCACCTTGATCTGGAACGGGTTGGTCTTGTTGGCGTCGATCAGGCGCGTCTTCACTTTCGAGGTGATCAGCGTGTCGTTGGAGCGCGAAGTGGTGGAGGAATGGCCGGCGACCTGCAGGTCGTTGGTGACGCCGAGCACATTGGGCACGCCGCGCACGAGAGCCTCGACCTCTGCCTTGAGCGCCTCGTCCGGCACCTCGCCCGTGAGCAGCAGGTAGCGGTTGTAGGCGGTCGCGTTGACGTGCACGCGCTCGCCCAGCTTGTCGTCGATGCGGTTGGCGGCGCGCAACTCGATGCCGCGGTCCTCGAGCTGCGAGGCGGTGCTGCGCCGGTCCTCGACGGTGGCCACCGCCATGCCTGCGCCCACCACGATCAGTTCCGCGCAGCCCTGCAGGAGGGGCAGGGCCAGCGCCGCGCCGCACAGCATTACTCGCAATCGGGTCATGGGTTCGCTCCGAACAGCTGGAAATCGATGCCGTCGCACAGGCAGTGCAGCACCAGCAGGTGCACTTCCTGGATGCGCATGGTGCGCTCGTGCGGCACGCAGACGTGCACGTCCTCGGCGCCCAGCGCGGCGCCCATCTTGCCGCCGCCGCGGCCGGTGAGGGCGACGGTGCGCACCCCCAGCTCGCGCGCCGCGCGCATCGCCGCCAGCACGCTGGCCGAGTTGCCCGAGGTCGAGATCGCCAGCAGCACGTCGCCCTTGCGCGCCAGCGCGCGCAGCTGCTTCTCGAACACCTGCTCGTAGCCGTAATCGTTGGCGATCGAGGTGAGCGCCGAGCTGTCGGTGGTGAGCGCGATGCCGGCAAGCGGCGCGCGCTCGCGCTCGAAACGGTTGACCAGCTCCGCGGCGAAATGCTGCGCGTCGGCGGCCGAGCCGCCGTTGCCGCAGGCGAGCACCTTGCCGCCGGCCTGCAAGGCCGCGCTCATCGCCGCCGCCGCGCGCGCGATCGGCGCCACCAGCGCCGGCGCGGCCGCCAGCTTCAGCTGCGCGCTGTCGGCGAAATGCGCCGCGACGCGGGCGGCGAGCGCGGCGCTCTGTTCGGCGTGGCCCATGCCGGGGCGATTTTACACGCTCGTGCGGCCGCTCCCCCGCGTCGGGCCGGCGCGACAGCCAGGTTACTCGCCGAAGGCGCCGCGGATCCATTCCACGCGCGGCGCCTCCAGCGCATCGAGCAGCAGCACGTCGAAGCGGCATGGCGCCGGGGCGCACCCGGCGAGGTACAGGCGCGCGGCGGCCAGCAGCCGCGCGCGCTTGGCGGCGGTGATGCTTTCGGCGGCACCCCCGTAGCGCGCGTTGCGGCGCAGCCTTACTTCGGCGAACACCAGGGTGCCCGCCTCCTCCGCCACCAGGTCGATCTCGCCCAGGCGGCAGCGCCAGTTGCGCGCCAGGATGCGCAGCCCCGCCCGGCGCAGCAGGTCGGCGCACAGTTCCTCGGCTCGCACGCCCGGGGAGTTCATGGCACTCTTAACGCCAGCACCCCAAGCCGCGTTGACCTTGTCCCCGGGAACCCTCTACGTCGTCGCCACGCCGATCGGCAACCTCGCCGACGCCAGCGCGCGCGTGCTCGACACGCTGCGCCAGGCCGGCCTGGTGGCCTGCGAGGACACCCGCACCACGCGCACCCTGCTCGCCCGGCACGGCATCGGCGCCGCCACGCTCGCGCTGCACGCCCACAACGAGCGCGCGGCCGGCGCCGAGCTGCTCTCTGCGCTGCAGGCCGGAAAGAGCGTGGCGCTGGTGACCGACGCCGGCACCCCGGGGGTGTCGGATCCCGGCGCCTTGCTGGTCGAGTCGGCGCACCGCGCCGGCATCCGCGTGGTTCCGGTCCCCGGCGCCAGCGCGGCGATCGCCGCCTATTCGGCCAGCGGCTTCGCCGCCGACCGCTTCCTGTTCGCGGGTTTCCTGCCGGCGAAGGCGGGCGCGCGCCGCAAGGCGCTGGAAGAACTGGACCTGCCCTGGCCGGTGATCCTGTACGAGGCGCCGCACCGGGTGCTGGAGACGGTGGAGGATCTCGCCGCGCGCTTCGGCGGCGAGCGCGAGCTGGTGATCGCGCGCGAGCTGACCAAGAAGTTCGAGGAAATCGCGCGCCTGCCGCTGGGGCAGGCGGCCGCCTGGCTCGCCGCCGGCCCCCACCGGCAGCAGGGCGAGTTCGTGCTGGTCCTCGCCCCGGGCGCGGCTGCGGCGCCGGATGCGCTCGACGCCGAGCGCGTGCTCGGCGTGCTGCTCGAAGCGCTGCCGGCGAGCGAGGCGGCGAAGCTCGCCGCGCGCATCACCGGCGCGCCGCGCAACGCGCTGTACAAGCGGGCGCTTGAACTGGCCAAGTAGAATCCGCCCGTGGACCGCCTCACCATCCTCCGCCCGGACGACTGGCACCTGCACCTGCGCGACGGCCCGCAGATGGCCGCAGTGCTCCCCGACACCGCGCGGCGCTTCGCGCGCGCCATCGTCATGCCGAACCTGAAGGCCCCGGTGCGCAGCACGCAGGAGGCGCTCGCCTACCGCGGCCGCATCCTCGCCGCGCTGCCGGAGGACGCCGACTTCGAGCCGCTGATGACGCTGTACCTCACCGACGACACGCCGCCCGAGGAGATCGCGCGCGCCAAGCGCTCGGGCCAGGTGCACGGCGTGAAGCTCTACCCGGCCGGCGCCACCACCAACTCGGATTCCGGCGTGACGCGCATCTCGCGCTGCTTCAATGCGCTGGAGAAGATGGAGGAGCAGGGGCTGCCGCTGCTGGTGCACGGCGAAGTCACCGATCCCGAGGTGGACGTGTTCGACCGCGAGGCGGTGTTCCTCGAGGACGTGCTGGGGCCCCTGCTCGGGCGCTTCCCGAACCTCAAGGTGGTGCTCGAGCACGTCACCACGCGCGAGGCGGTGCAGTTCGTCGAGGTGACCGGCGCCAACGTCGCCGCCACCATCACCGCGCATCACCTGCTGCTGAACCGCAACGCGCTGTTCCACGGCGGCATGCGGCCGCACCACTACTGCCTGCCGGTGCTCAAGCGCGAGGAACACCGCGAGGCCCTGGTGGCCGCGGCGACCTCGGGCAATCCCAAGTTCTTCCTCGGTACCGACAGCGCGCCGCACGCGCGCGACACCAAGGAGGCCGCCTGCGGCTGCGCCGGCGTGTACACGGCGCATGCGGCGCTGGAGCTCTACGCGGTGGCCTTCGAGGAGGCCGGCGCGCTCGACAGGCTGGAGGGCTTCGCCAGCCGCTTCGGGCCGCAGTTCTACAACCTGCCGGTAAACCAGGGCCGCGTCACCTTGCAGCGCGGCGACTGGCAAGTGCCCGCCTCGCTGCCTTTCGGCCTCGGGCAGCTGGTGCCGTTGCGCGCCGGCGAGACGCTTCCCTGGAAGATCGCCTAGCCCACCCGGTCTACGACCCGCTGCGGCCCTGGCTCGAGGCACTCGGGCCGGCGCCCGCGCTGGCGGCGCTGAACGCCGCCGCCGAGAGCCGGGGGCTGCGCACCGAGAGCGGCAGGCCGCTGCGCTTCGTGCCGCCCGCGGGCGGCGGCCCGACCTACGAAATGCAGCTGTTCGAGACCGGCCAGGTTCAGACGCGCGCGGGCAACCGCCACGACCTGTTCAACGCCCTGTGCTGGCTGGCGTTTCCGCGCACCAAGGCGCGCGTGAACGCCCTGCACGCCGCCGAGATCCCGCGCGAGGGCGGCAGGCGCGGGCGGCTGCGCGACCTGCTCACCATTTTCGACGAGGGCGGCGCGCTGGTCCTCTGCGCCGACGAGGGCCTGAATGCGCTGGTCCGGGAATGCCGCTGGAAGGAACTGTTCTGGGACCGGCGCGAGCGCGTGCGCGCGGCGATGCGCTTCGCCGTGCTGGGCCACGCCGTGCTCGAACAGGCGCTCGAGCCCTGGCCCGGCATCACCTGCAAGGCGCTGTTCGTCGATCCGGCGCGCGATGCCGATGCGCAGGCCGCCGCATGGCTCGGCGCGCTGCCCGCCGGCGCCTCGCCGCGCCTGCTCGCGCCGCTGCCGGTGTTCGGCTATCCGGGCTGGCTGCCGGCGAGCGCCGAGGCCGGGTTCTACGACGAGGCGCGCTACTTCAGGCCGCTCAGGGAAACGCCGGGTAGCGCGTCTCCATCCCGCCGCTGAGCGCCTCCGGGTGCTGCGTGCGCACCAGGTCGCGCGCCTCCTCCACCCGCGCCAGGGGCACGTCGAGCATCAGCAGGACTTTGCCGCCGGCGATGGCGTCCTGGAACGCCTCCAGGCGCGAATTGGGCACCGCGGCGGCCGCCATGCTCGCCATCCAGGCGCCGAGCAGCGCGCCGACGACGGCCGCGACCGGCACCGCCACCAGCTGCGGCTGCGTGCCCTCGATCGGAAAGGCGACGATCAGCGCGCCAAGCAGCAAGCCGCCGAGGCCGCCGAGCGCGAAGCCGATGCCCGCGCCGTGCACCAGGTCGGATTTCTGCAGGTAGCTCGCCTCCGGCAGCTCGCCGAGCTGCGTGCCGCGCCTGGCGAGGAAATGCATGTGGCGGTCTTCGATGCGCGCCAGCAGCAGGTCGTTCGCCGTGCGGCGCGCGCTATCCACGTCGGGGAGCAGGAAATACAGGCGTCTGCGCATCGGAAGCCTCCTTTGTCGCTTGCCCGCGCCCCCTGTTTACGCCTCGACGGGCGGGATTTCAAGCCGCTGGGCGCCCGGCGAGGCGTAGAATGCGCCCCGGGAGATGGCCGGGCAGCCGCTGCGGCGACGCGGAGGAAAGTCCGGGCTCCACAGAGCGGGATGCGGGGTAACCCCCCGGCGCGCATAGCCGCCGCGCAAGCGGCGCCAAGGCGACGAACAGGGCCACAGAGACGAGTCCTTCCGGCAACGGGAGGGGTGAAACGGGCAACCTCCATCCGGAGCAACACCAAATAGGCAAGCGCCTGAGGCCGGCTCGGCCGAGCTTGCGGGTAGGTGGCTTGAGCCCGGGGGCAACTCCGGGCCCAGAGGAATGGCTGTCGGGAGGGGTTCGCCCCTTCGCACAGAACCCGGCTTACAGGCCGTCTCCCGTTTTCCCGGAATTCCTTGCGATCTTTTGCGCCGCCGCAGTAAATTTTTTTGCGTTCGGCGACAAGACAGCGGGATAATGCCGTGCATCGTTTCGAACGGCCGGATGGTGGGCCGATCGGGCCATGGCGACGGCGTTTCAGCCCATGCGGCGTGAATAAGAAGAAGGCGTAAGGTGGGAGCAGGGTCGACAGGATGGCTAGGTGAACGAGCGCCTCAACCAGAACGACGTTACCAATAGGATCAACGTCGAGGATCCGGACCAGGTCCGCGACGCGGTGCTCGCGCTGTTCACCGCCCGCTATCCCGGCGCCGACCTGGCGCCGCTGCGGCGCGCCTTCGACGACGTGAAGTCGCTGTTCGGCGGCACCTACCCCGGCTACCTGCCCTGCGACACGCTGTACCACGACCTGCGCCATACGCTCGACATGACGCTGGCGATGGCGCGCATGCTCGACGGCCACGACCGCAGCCGCGCCCCGGCCGAGCAGGTCGGCGCGCGGCGCGCCATGCTCGGCGTGGTGGTCGCCCTGCTGCACGACTCGGGCTACCTGAAGCGCGCCTCCGAGAGCCACATCGAGAACGGCGCGGTGTTCACCAAGGTGCACGTCAGCCGCAGCGCGGATTTTCTCGCGCGCTACCTGCCGCAGGTCGGCTTCGCCGCGGAGGCCGGGGCCGCCTCCAAGCTGGTGCACTTCACCGGCTACGAGATGGACATCGACGACATCATGCTGCACGACCCCAAGGACCGCCTGCTCGGCTGCCTGGTGGGCACCGCCGACCTGATCGGCCAGATGTCGGACCGCATGTACCTGGAGAAATGCCGCGAGTTCCTGTATACGGAATTCGTCTGGGGCCACATCGCGCGCGAAACCCTCGCCGACGGGCGCGAGATCGTGCGCTATGCCTCGCCCGAGGACCTGATGCTCAAGACCCCCGGCTTCTACGAGTACGTGGCGCGCGCGCGCATCGACAAGAAGCTGGGCGGCGTGGACCGT
>Ga0209382_10005274_pt1 | contig 16866 bp, 17 predicted proteins | sample SoiMetdeltSBSDD5_FD_187599 | JGI IMG/M metagenome (GOLD analysis project Ga0209382, IMG submission 187599) | Bulk soil microbial communities from a Populus tree surrounding site in Tennessee, USA - Soil MetaG P. deltoides SBSDD5 (SPAdes) (version 2) | ecosystem: Environmental > Terrestrial >...
TATCGAGGTCGATCGCATCAAGGTCCCAGCCCTCGGTCGCCGGCTTGCGGCCGACCGTAACGAGGATCTTGTCGACCGCGAGCGTCACCACCTTGCCATCTGCCGCCTCGATGGAGAGCGCATAGGTTTCGTAAATCCGGAAGAAGATTGATGGCTGCACGAGCGCAATAAAGTCATAAAATATAAAACCATCACACCATCGCGTTGATGGCTACCCCGTGGGGTCATTGTGTTGTGGTGTTATGGTTTGATGGTTGGCGGGCGTGAGCCGAAAATGATGATTTAGGGCGACCCAACTGTAACGACGAATGTCCGCTTTTGGGGGTAAAGCGGACATTCCCTAACGCTTCCAAAGCACTTGGGCTTGCAATCCCACAGACTCTGCACGTAGCTGCGGGACGAGGTGATTGAATAAAGGATATAATTTTCGGAAAGGACAATCATTTGTTCGCGACCTTTTCCTAAACTGCGACCGACACAGTACCTACACAATAGTAGGCTTTGCTCGCGCTCGCTCGATCTCGCGCATGTCCCCATGGTGTACAGTGGCCACATGACCATTGTCCCAGGCGATCGTGACTGCATCCCAACTCATTTCGGTGATAATGCCGCCGTCATTGGCATCGCCTCGCCAATAAACGCGGTTGCCTTTCTTGAGGCCTTTAGATTCGGCGGCCTTCATCCACATCTCCTCATTGTGCCTTCTCATCCTCAGATGAGCTTTTAATCTCTACTGTGCGTTCGGCTTTGCGTTGCGCAGATTTTTCCTCTCTCTTTCTCTGTTTTTGTTCGCTCCGTGCTTGCGCTGCACGTCTGCGATCAGCGCGTTGCAGACCGTAATTCGGTTTGTAAGCCATGTAGTTTCCTTACTAGATTTTTGAGCGAGCGTTCTGGTCCGATGCCAATGCGACCTGTCCATCGCGCCATCATTCGTTGATTTTTTTGGTGCTCGGTTTTAGGTCGTGTGAAGCGATGATACTGGCGTTTAAGGGCGCAGAGTATGCGGCTGACCAGAGGTTTGCGTGGTGGTGGCTCAACATTCCTACACTGAATTGTGGTTGTTCGGTGGACGCAAAGCGGTTGCCAGTTTGGCCACACGCACGCTCAGTTGGCTCAAAGGGGTCAACAATTTATCCGGCGCTGGCCAGACGTGCTTAGGCTGACTGAGTAGAGAGGCAATATCCGGTTTATCGTTGGCATTACAGAACGGAGCGTGATCTGCAAATGTCTCGTGGGGTTTTTCGCCCAGAGATCGCATTTCCGCCTCCAGTCTGAGGGTGGCTGCTTCGAACGCAATACGCTCGCTTATTGTTTCTGGTGCTGAAAATTGTGGGTCGTGTCTACGCAATTGTGCAGCGAGAACCGTTCGTGCGTGTTCGTACAGTTCTTGGCGAGCCTGAGCGTTGTTGGTCGCTAATCTCGAAACTGCACGGGCAAGGATGGGATAGTAATCGGCCATACCCTTTATCGACCCATTGAAATTGGGAGATGCAAGTCAAAGGGATCAATGGTTAAGTCTTTAGACTGACCACGTTTCGAATTTGTTAAAAAAATCGCAGTCCATAGCGGGGACTGGCCGCTAAGGAGCGTAATGGACACGGCGGACAGTCTTAGAGCCTCGAAATTGTCGAAGGGCTCACGTTATAAGATCGCCCAATCTCAACCAATGCCTCACCCGCTTCCCTACGCTGTATAGCCTCTGCGATTTGATGTGGCGTTAGCTTGAGCTTGCGTCCAAACCTGACGCCTCTGGCCTGTGCCCGCTTCCTGCCCTCATCGGTCCGTGCGCGGATCAGTTCACGCTCAAACTCGGCTAGGCCACCTAGCATGGTATGCATCAGGCGTCCGTAAGGCGTCTGCCCATGAGCACTCAGTCTCTCCAATGGTGGCATGCTCTCATCAATCGTAGCTTTCATCTCGCCGCCTGCACTCGCAATCAGTCAATTATTATACGTGCATGATCGTTGCGTTGTTGCGTCAACGTTTGACTCATTCTTGCGCTACATTTTTATTTATTCGCGTCGATTTACCGACCTCGGGGCCAAAACTTGTTTCGCTTGCTCGGCGCAATGACCCCTCGCAAATTCATTTCGAATTTTAAAGGCCCATACCTTCACTCACCGATGCGCGTAGTCCGAGCGCGGTGGACGTTCGTGCTATTCGTACCGTACAGTACAGCATCACCCCGGATTGGAAGTAGTACGGAGGAAATTCCATGACGACACGAAACGTGGCGGTACTTGTAGGCAGTCTGCGCAAGCAGTCATTTAACCGTAAGATCGCCAATGAGATGATCGCGCTCGCTCCGGCTTCGCTTAATCTTGAAATCGTCGAGATCGGCCAGCTGTCATTCTTCAATCAGGATCTGGAGGCGACGCCCCCGGCGGATTGGGTTGAGTTTCGTGCCCGTGTGGCAAAGGCCGATGCGGCGCTGTTCGTTACGCCAGAGTACAATCGTTCGGTACCGGCCGTTCTCAAGAATGCACTCGACGTCGGCTCGCGGCCCTACGGCAAAAGCGCTTGGAATGGCAAACCTGCGGCCGTGGCCAGCGTCTCGCTCGGCGCGATCGGCGGCTTCGGCGCCAATCATCATCTGCGACAATCACTCACATATGTGAACATGCCAACACTGCAGCAGCCGGAAGTGTACATCAGCAACGCTTCCGGCCTGTTCGATGAGGCGGGTAAGCTCAACGACGGTACACGCGATTTGCTCAAAGACTTTGTGACCACTTTCGCCGCGTGGATCGAGAAGACACGGCAACGTTGATGTATTGAATGCCAAGCACGCGAACTACGCTGGCGGGCCGATCCTTCGAGGAAGGGCGTCAGTTATGTGCGGAGTAATCGGGAAAAGTTGAGGCCGCCAACTGAGGCGGTATAAACGAAAGAGCCCCGCAATACGGGGCTCTATACGCATACGCATACATCACACTCGTTAGACGCCAACCACCGGTTTCTTTTTCTTCGGCATCCCTTCGGTCATCTTCTTGTTACACGCTCGGGCAGCGCGTGTTTGCTTCTTGGATTTTTTCGCCACGTTCAAACCGCCTCACAACACGACACCGCCTTTTCCATTCCGAAAAACATCATCCGGAAATCGCTATGCACATAGCGGTTTAAATTCCCTGTTCGCGCGGACAAATTTCCTGTTCTTTTGCAAAAATTCCCTGTTCGGCTGAGTAGGGAATTTCGCTGCAAGCCTTTGAATTTGCTCGCGTGTCAGCGGGCAAAATCGCGCCCAGAGAATTTGACGAAATTCCCTGTTAATTTCCCTGTTAGCAGGGAATTTTGGAGCAGAGACGGGTTCGTACGTGACTGCGTCCGCCATCGACCTTTACTTGGCGGGTGTGACATGAACGGGCGGGGGTCTCGCCCCGCGGCTTGAGGAGATGGAATTCCTCGTTAGGATCTACGAGCTCCGCAACGAAAACCCGCCCAATCTCGATTCATCTTCCAGTCAACGAAAGGAAGCTTCTTCCGGTGAACGGAAGGAAGCTTCCTAATTTTCTCAGCTGCCCGTGTGCGCTTAACGTTAATTGGTCAAACTAATTTCTACGGCTCACCCTCGTACTTAGAATTCTTGTAAGCGATGACGTCATGCCTCGTTCATCGCCCAGGGGTCGCTGTAGCCCATCAAACAATTCCCAAATTCGGGTAATGAATGCGGGCGCCAAATGTTGTCAGGCTGGCGCGGCCTAGTAACCCTTGATAGAAAATCTGTCGAACAAAGAAGTCCGTTCGTAGCCGATGGACCGCGTGACGCGATTGTTCGCTTCAGCCCGCGCCGTACGCGCTACGTGTCCGATCTTCGCCAGAGCATCAGGCGCCGACTTGGGCTGTACAACTTGCGAGGTCAAATTGGGTGCTGGTGCCGGTGCGGCGGCGTGATGGGTGGTGACTATCTCAGGCGTGACGGGCTCCAGCGTTGCTTTCCCATAGAACAGGAACGCAATCAGCGCTAAACCTACAAATACCAAAAAGGACAGAGCTGGCATTGCCTATCGCATTCCCGCAAAGAGGGGCCATAGCTGAGCGCCAAAACCCAAGGTGACTACCGCAAACCAAACAGCGACTGCGGCGGTACCTAGCGTGGCGGTACGGACCTTCTTCCACATGTCGTTACGGTAGCGCGCGCCTGCAGATCGGCACTTATACGTGCGTATATTTTGGTATAAGTCGCCGTGAGTTCCCCCAGCACCAGCCGACGCGTGGATACTCGATCGGCCTTCGGCGCTTTCCTCAAACAACCGGTTCTCACCGATCACCCTTTGTTTGAGTTCCTGCAAATATTCACAGTTATGTGGTACGAGAGCCTAGAAGCTTCCGTGGATGGCGCCAGTTGCTGTTGGCGTTTCGGATTTTTGACTTTGATCCAGGTTTTCGACGGCCGGAGCGGCAGGCTGGGTTCACTAGGCGTGGGAGCGGCCTTCTTTATCAACGCTACGCTCGATCGAATTTAGACACGTGCTGCACTCGAAAGCTTGCCATTCGTCGTAGGAAGTGATGCCCCTGCCGGACCGGGATGCCGTGCTCCAATAGAAAGCCGCGAATCTGATTGATCGCAGCCGTGCGATTGCTGATCAGGCGAGACCGCACGCGATCTATTCCGAGATTTCCAGCGCCAATAAGCCTTGAAACTCGCACGATGCCACCGCAGGATCGTTTCCGGCTTCACCACCTGAGCTAAATTGAGCAGCCCAGGACAAATTAGCGTCATCCAGACCAGCAAGGCCCGGTCGCTACCGCGCAATCGAGGGTCGAGGCGGTCCCCGCCGCAATGCGATATTGAGTTGATGGCGCAAAAATAGGTTCTCGGCTTGAAGCCGGTGCCTCGATTTGAGCAGATCGCAGGCGAATATTCCGAGCGCATAAAGGATGGCAATCATCACATTCGATGATGCCCCGATTCTGTCTCTCGTCACGAATCAAATGACGAACGGATGGAATATTCGGAAGGGACAAGGGACATTTGCGCCGAATCTTGCGGGCGTATGACTATTACAACAACATCAGAACGCACCGCTCACTGGGCAAAGATGCGCCCGCCTTTTGCTCTGTTCAGCGGGTCGGAACCATCACGTCATATGCGATCCTCGGTGGACTTCATCACCATTACGTTCGGCTCTAGGTTTTCGGTACACACAATGGCTACGCTATGAGTTGTTTCGCGGCAACCTCACACAGATCCAGTTTCAATTCAGCGAGCAGAAGCTTAAAGAGTTCACAGGATTGCCAGCAGATGAAGGATCGCACGCATCACCTCGAATGATGCGCTGATTCTACCTCATGGCGCGAATCTGCACGGATGAGATTTTCGGGAACTACAGCATCCCTGTGCTCCGCCACACCCACGCCTCGATCCTCGCCATGTAGGCCGTCCTTTCAGCGGACAATGACGAATATCCGCGAAGCCCTCGCTCGCCTTTGATGTTCGATATCTGCAGTGGTTGGTATAGCTCGTCGATCGCCCACTAACGGCAGGTTCGTCGCTCCGCTTCCGGCAGAGATTAAGACGCGCTATTCTCGCATGGGACGGAAAAAGAAGACGGTAATTTAAAGGCGATGGTATCCTTGAGAGTGGATTGCGCCTGGGAGAGTTGTAAGGGGCATGGATTTTTTGGGTGGTCGCGTAACCGCGGACTTGAACGTCGGGTGGCGGACGAATCTGCCGTCATGACGGGAAGCCCTACTCGTCAAACAGGAAGCATCTCGATCAGAAACGTGTCGAAGACCTACGACCCTGCCGGTGCTTGCGTGACAGCAGTCGAACATTGCTCGTTCGACATCGAAGCGGGTCAGTTCGCGACCATTGTCGGACCTTCCGGCTGCGGCAAGACTACGCTGCTTAATGCTATCGCGGGATTTGACACGATCAGTTCGGGGGAGATCTTGATCGACGGCGCGGTCATCTCCTCGGAAAAAAAGCAGATTCGCCCGGGTCCTGACCGAGTGGTCGTGTTTCAGAATGGCGCACTCTTTCCGTGGAAGACGATGATGGACAACATCGTCTACGGCCCGGTAAGGCAGAAGAGGATGACTAGACATGACGCGGAACGGATTGCAGTCGAGCTTCTTAAGAGGGTTGGGCTGGTAGGCGTACAGGACAAGTACCCCGGCGACGTCTCATCCGGCATGCAACGGAGAGCCGAAATATTGCGGGCTCTCATCAACCAGCCGATCGTCATGCTGCTCGACGAACCATTCAGGGCTCTCGATGCCGTCACAAAGAGCGTTATGCACCGATTCTTACTCGGACTCTTCGACGACAGCCCCCGCACGACACTATTCATCACTCACGACTTGGAAGAGGCGATCTTCCTCGCCGACAAAGTTATTGTGATGACGACGAGGCCTGCGCGCGTGAAGATCGTGCTTGAGGTTGATCTGCCCCGACCCCGGACAATGGGTATCACTCGCTCTGAGCGCTTCAGACAGATCAAGGAGAGTCTGCTTGAGGTCGTACATGAAGAGGCGCTTAAGGCATTTCAGTCGGGCGAAAGAGAGATGGCGTAAATGAGTTTGAACGCGCTCCCGCTGAAAATACCGGACGTAACGGTCAGAGTTTTGTCCTATATCCGCGGCGCGTTAAGCGTAAAGACGCTGGAGGGGGTTGCCAGCGTGGTCGCGTTCGTGGCGCTGTGGCAGGCGGCCGTGTTTGTGCAGGTCCCCTACATCTCGAACCTCCCTTATCCGGCCGACGTTTGGAATAGCTTCGCAGAAGCGGCTAGGACCGAGAACTACTGGATCAGTTGGGCCGCAAGCCTAAAGCGGATTTTCGTCAGCTTCCTCGTTGCCCAGGCGCTCGGCATCCCGCTGGGGCTCTTCATGGGGATGAGCAGGAGCTTTAAGCAGATTCTATTCCCCGTTTTTGAGATCGTGCGCCCGATACCCCCGATTGCATGGATACCCCTGGCCATTCTGTTCTGGCCCACCGAGGAGCTGTCCATCTATGCCCTCACCTTCATCGGCCCGTTCTTCGTAATCGTGCTCAACGTAATGCAAGGAGTCGCGAGCATTGACGTGTCGCTCAAGAGAGCAGCCCTTTCCCTTGGAGCGAGACGAATTGACATCTTCTGGAAAATCATGCTGCCGGGCGCGCTTCCTTCGATCCTGACGGGGATGACCGTGGGCATCGGCGTTGCTTGGAATGTCCTCATTGCTGCCGAGATGATCGCGGGCCACACCGGACTCGGCAGGATGACGTGGGAAGCCTACACTAACGGCAACATCCCTCTCATCATCGTGGGCATGGCGAGCATCGGCCTTGCCGGCTACCTCTGCAGCGGCGTTGTCCGGTTCATCGGCCAGCGCTGCATGCCCTGGAAAAACAGGTTTTAGGAAAATGGCTGCGTCTGGCGCTATGCAACGCGTCGGCAGTAAGAGTGCCGATCAATACAGGCTGCTGGACGTGGCCGGCGTCACCAAATATTTTGGCGAGGACCTCGAGCGTCAAGTTTGCTTGGAGAATTGCTCGTTCGGCATAGCCCCCGGAAAGCTGAGCATACTCATGGGCCCGTCCGGTTGCGGTAAAACCACACTCATCAACCTGATCGCGGGCTACGAATTCCCCGACAGCGGCTCCATTATGCTGGAGGGCACGTCGGTCAGCGGGCCCGGCTCCGACCGGCTTGTAGTATTTCAGGAATCCGCGCTGTTTCCCTGGATGACGGTCTACGGAAACGTGGTCTTCGGCTGCAAGGTCAAGGGTCTATCGCAGATGGAAACGACGGAAAGGGCGAAGCAAATATTGTCTAAGGTCGGGCTTTACGAGTTCAGAGAGAGGTACCCCTCTCAGCTCTCGGGGGGGATGCAGCGGAGGGCCGAGCTGGCGCGCGCGCTCATAAACGACCCCAAGCTCATGATCCTGGACGAACCGTTTAGGGGGCTCGACGCGATGACCAAAGAGCTGATGCAAGAGTTCTATCTCAAGCTTTTCGAGGAAACGACCCTGACTACGCTGTTCGTGACACACGACCTTGAAGAGGCGATCTTCATGGCCGATAGCCTAGTGCTGCTAACACACAAGCCTGGACGAGTGAAAGAAATACTCGATATAGATCTGCCGAGGCCGAGACACTTTAGCATGATGGCAAGCAAGCAATATTTTGATCTGTATGGCTACGCGATGGGGCTGCTAGCGGAAGAGTCGAGAAGGGCGTTCGATGCCGGGAGCCTACCTGCGCTCGACGCCATATCCGATCCTATATAAACGATCGCAGGATCGCGTGCTCTCGGCCAGCGCATCCCTGCGGCCTACACCTCGTTCAATTGGTCAAGCTGGGTGCCGTCCTTCCCCACGCCGGCGTTGTTCAGCACCCGGGTCCGGGCGGTTCAGGAGATCGGCACGTAGGCATAACCGCGGTTCTGCAACGCGACCGAATTCACTAATACGTTCCGCTCAATGGCGACGCAATCGATGAGATTCTCCACCGTAATCGCACAGCGGTCCATAGCGATACGACAGACTTCAATGCGTCCGCCAAGGCTCGCAAAACGCTTTAGCAGTGCATGGGCGACGGGAAAATCCTGTGTCTCGGATTCCGTGAACTTTGTGCCGGAAAGCATGCGCGCCGCAAACTGCGTCGCGTGTCCGTGCAGGAGCACAACGAAGTCGGTAGCGATATTCTGTTGCTTGAATTGCTCAACGGCATCGATCACGAGATTTAGCCGGTCGCAAAAGCGACGGGCATCGCCGGTAGTGAAGTCCCACACGGCCTGCGCCCGGCCAAGCCCAATGCAATCTGCAATGGCGGTAGTTGGCTGCTTTTCAAGGGGCATGAAGTTTCTCCCTCTGTCTCAGCGAGACGTCACCGTACCCGAAGTCGATGATGCGTTCGACCCACGACTTTACCGAACCGCTTGCCATTGGCGAAGATCGAATCGCAGCGTCCACGCTGCCGTTCGCGAGACTTGCCGTAGCTAGGCGTTGTGCTCTCGAAAGCGAGCAAGCTTCACACAGGAATCTTCAGCGATAGCCGGGAGGTGATGACGCCGGTGTTGAGGCCGATGGTACGAAGGCCGCCGAAGAAGCGCGCATGCTCGATCTTGCAGCAGCGGTCCATAACTACTTCAAGACCGCCATCGTGGGCAATCTTGGCGCCCTCCTCGCTGATCACGCCGAGCTGGAGCCACAGCACTTTGGCTTTGATCTTCACCGCCTGGCGCGCCAACTCCGGCACTTCGGCAGAAGGGCGAAAGACGTCGACGATATCGACTGGATGGTCGACTTCATTGAGACGAGCATAGACCCGTTCGCCGAGGATGGTCTTCCCGGCCTGACTAGGGTTGACTGGGATGATCTTATAGCCGTTGGCGGCAAGATAGATCCCCGCGAAGGCGCTCGGATGGTACGGATTCGCCGAAAGGCCGACCATTGCAATGGTGCGGCAGTTGGTGAGAATGCGCAGGCGGTCATAAGCCGTGCCGCCAAGCTGGGTGCGATCCCCTACGGCCATCTCTTATTGCCCCTATCTCTGATATGGTGCGCCGAACGCCTTGCTGAGCAGGCTGTGGCCGCTTGGCTCCTGCTCGTCCGTGGCGAACATCGAGAGCGTCTCCGTGACCGGTGTCGCCTGCTGCGATTTCTCGAGCGCTTGCCCCAAATCCCATAGAATGTCGTCGATGTCCTCGATCCCGATCGATAAGCGGATCATGTCGGGACCGATTCCGCAGGCGGCGAGCTCCTCATCCGTCAGCTGCTGGTGGGTGGTCGTCGCCGGATGAATGATGAGGCTCTTGCAATCGCCCACGTTGGCGAGATGTGACAGGAGCTGCACGCTCTCGATGAGCTTCTTGCCCGCCTCGCGCCCGCCCTTGATGCCGAAGGTGAAGATCGCGCCAGGCCCTTCGGGCAGATATTTCTTGCAGAGCGCGTGGTACGGACTGTCCGGAAAGTCCGGATAATTTACCCAGGTCACTGCCTTATGGCTCTTGAGATACTCGGCCACGTGGCGCGCGTTGGAGACGTGACGCTGCATGCGCACGTGAAGAGTCTCTAGCCCCTGAAGTAGCAGGAAAGCATTGAAAGGGCTCTGGCAGGGACCGTAGTCCCTCAGCATTTCACCGCGTGCTTTCAGCAGCCAGCCGAAATCCCCGAAATACTCGAAGAACCGCAAATTGTGATAGCCCTTGGACGGCTCTGTCATGCCGGGAAACTTGCCGTTGTTCCAGGGAAAGCGACCGGCATCGATGATCACGCCTCCCATGGTGGTGCCGTGACCGCAGATGAACTTGGTAGCTGAATGCAGAACGATGTCGGCGCCCCAATCGATGGGTCGGCAGCAATATGGACTCGCAAACGTGTTATCCACCACGAGCGGAATGCCGCTATCGTGGGCAATGGCGCTCACCGCTTCGATATCCAGGACGTCGATCTTCGGGTTTCCGAGCGTTTCAGCAAAGATGCACTTCGTCTTAGGCGTGATCGCACGCCGGATGGCGTCGTGGTCGCCAATGTTCACGAAGACCGGATTGATGCCAACCTTACGAAAGGCAACGTCGAACTGATTGACGGTGCCGCCGTAGAGCGTCGTGGACGCGATGAACTCGTCGCCGGCGCCCATAAGCGAAAACAACGCGATGTGCTGGGCTGCCTGTCCGGATGCGGTTGCAACTGCCCCGATGCCGTTCTCAAGAGCGGCGATGCGCTCTTCAAATACAGCGACCGTCGGATTCATGATCCGTGAATACACGTTGCCAAAGCGCTGTAGGGCAAAAAGGTTCGCCGCCTGATCCGTGTCCTCGAAGATATACGCGCTCGTTTGGTAGATCGGCACCGCGCGCGACCCGGTTACTGGATCGGGGCGCTGCCCCGCATGGACCGCCTGCGTACCAAAGCCGAAATGTTTCTCCTTGGCCATGACGGCTCCCTTTCCTCAGTTTCTGGCGAACCCACTCGCCGCTCCCCTGCCTTAAAGGCTAGGTTTTGCGGCCGCAAAATCGCGGCGAGCGCTCGTGCATGCTTGCAGTTGAAGCCCTTCGCGCCAGCCTCTCGATGCGCGGAAAATAGCTTATACGACTTGCGGCGAGCATGGCCATCCGAGATGATTTCCTGGCGTATGGGGGTTCCCACCCATCGCCATTGGGGATTGAATGAGGAAATCAGGATCAGGGCGTGGTGTCCAGAACCGCGCCTCAAGTCGAAAAAGCTGCATCAAAAATGACGACGGGAGGAAGCACCATGCACATCCACGACGAACTGGATGATTTGATCGATAGTCTCGCGAAGGGCAGCGTGGACAGGCGGACCTTCATCAAGCGGGCCGTCGGCATGGGCATCACCGTGCCTAGTATCACCGCATTGATTTCATCTTTGGTCAAGCCTCGAGCCGCCGCGGCAGCGATCGAGTCGCCAACGGGTGACCCTGTGAATGTTACGGTTGGCTTCTTTCCGACGTGGCAAGGCGGGTGCTCGGGAGTCGTGGTCAAACACCGCGAGCTCTGGAGGAAATACCTTCCGGCAAGAAGCGAGGTCAGCTGGGATGCACAGATCGTCGGGCCACCGATCGTCACGAACCTTCTCGCCAACAAAAACCAGATTGGCTATCTCGGTGATACGCCCGCCATCGTTTCTACCACCAAGCGAAGCATCGCAGATATCCGCATGGTGGAATGTAATCTCTTCTCGCCCACGGGTCAGATGTGCGGATTCATACTGGTGCCCAAATCGGCTCCGGATTTCGCCGATTTCCACGAGTTTACCGAATGGCTGAACGGCAAGACGATCGGCGTTTCGGGCAAAGGTTCCTGTGGGGATAGAATGGTGGCGGCTCTCTTAGCCAAGACGGGAATCAAGGCTACTATCGCCTATCTCGATCCCACGATCATCAAGACATCGCTCTTGGCAAAGAAGGTCGATGCGGCTCAATCGTTCCAGCCGCACGTATCGCAGATTGTGGACCAGAACATCGGTAAGATCGCGGCGACTGGATCGATCTATGGCGTCGAGGACGCTTCCTTCATCATCATGAGGAAGGATTTCATAGACAACAACAAGCAGTCAGCCAAGGGATGGATCAAGGCTGATCTTGAAGCTCTCAAGTTCATGCTGACGAATCCGTACGAGACCGTTCAGTATCTTGGAAGCGAACTGCCGGGTTTTACTACCCTGTCGCTCTGGAAATCCATCTACGGCGAATACGATCCCAAGGTCGGCGGAAAGGCGGTAAACACCATTGCGCAGGGCACATTCGATTCCAGCGTCATGCAATTCATCGACTTCAACGTCAAGTTTTTACAGGACAGAAGTATTATCCCAACAGCCAGTCTGCCGGACGGCGCCGTCTACAGCCAGCTTGTTACCGACGCGGCAACTGAGCTTGGTTTCACGCTTCCCCTTGGCCCTATAAGGGGGCAGCCTGATAGTGCCTTCAGGAAATGACGAGTGACCAGATTCGCATCACTCTCGCTCCAGGTCAGGAATGCGGCGACGAGTGCCGCGTTCTGGCGGGGCGTGCTTGGACTCAGCCTGTTTTTCCTGGTGTGGTATGTCCTAACGACGGTACTGAAAGTACCCAGGTTCGAAAAGATTCCCGACCCGCTGTCTATCGTCATCGAATGGGTTGACCCACACGCTACCCGTTCGCTTTTCGCCTCCTCCTATTACATTGACATCCTTTACAGCGTCGGTAGGACGTATGTCGCTTTCCTCGCTGCCGTTATCCTCGGTGTTGGCGTAGGGCTGCTGATGGGGTGGAGCACCACCTTCTTTAATTTCACATTTCCCCTCGTTGAGATCTTTAGGCCGATCCCGCCCCTGAGCTGGATTCCGCTCGCTATTATCGTATTGCCCGGCACAGAGCTGCCGGTTGTCTATGTCACGTTTGTCGCTGCTTTTTTCGCGACCGTCATGAACACGATCCTTGGGGTGCATTCGATTGACAGGAAGTATTTTCTCGCGGCCAGATGCCTGGGAGCCGGGCCGCTCGATGTGCTGAGGGACGTGGTGGTGCCTGGCGCGCTCCCCTTCATTTTCACCGGACTCCAGATCGCGATGGGACTTGCATGGATGTCGCTGGTGGCCGGAGAGATCATCGCCGGACAGAAGGGACTCGGGAACTATGTTTATCAGGCCGCTTCGCTTTACCAGTACGACCAAGTCGTGATGTACATGTTCACGTTGGGCTTTCTCGGGTTCATAAGCAGCGTTCTGATAAGACGCGTTGGACAGAGCATGATGGCATGGGAGGAGGCTCGCAGGAAATCGAAGGGATGAAGGCTGCGGGTTGGACCACTGCAGCGTTCGTTATGTCAACATGACGATCTCGCTGGCGTTTATCTCGCCAAGTCTGGTCCAGGCTGCCGTGGAAGGTCGTCTGCCTCGCGACATCGGTGTCGCCAGCTTGCGCGATGCACCGGCCGAATGGTCGCTTCAATTTGCGCGGCTCGGGTTGATTGAGCCATCAAACAGCGTCTTGCATTAGATCCAGCTCAGAAATCGGATTGACCGGGCGACAAGGGGTCGGCAAACATGCAAGACCTCATGTGACGCCAGTGACGCGGACGGACTCACCCATGGCGCGCGATAAGGAAAAACTGGAAAAGTTCGCCCAGGCACGCGCGCTAGGCAAAAACGCCGGTCAAAGCTGTTGTCGCTTTTTGGTAGCTTGCTTGCCCTGCGCGAGGCGATAGAAAATGCCGTTGTCGAGATCAACGAATGAGCGTCCTTCCTGGGCGATCGGTGACGCTGATGCGATCGCGGCTGCGCGCGTGCCTGTATAGAGGCCAATTAAGATGAAGCGCGCCAGATGGCGTAGAGGACGTTTATCGGTCGGAAGCTTTTGGCCCTTGTTCGGCCCGCGGTGACGTACTTGGGCTTCGCGGTGACGCCAACATGCCATAAGGAGTTTCGCGGCCTCCTGACGGGTTAACCACCGATCGCGCGGTTCACCCTTCGGCGGAAGCGTAATCCGCACAATGCCGCGGTGAAAACCTTGTTTCGCATGATGATTAATTGCTGCTCTCAGATCTTCAAGATCGCGCCTAGCCCCGCCATCGTTTCCACGCTCGCTGACGTAGGCGCGGCAAGACTCGCCTGTCACATCGGCAAGCATCTTCCAACCCCAAAAGTTGTTGACCCGCTCAATCCGTTCGTAAAACTTCGCTTGGTGTGAGTTTGGGTGTGCAAGCGGCCTTCGGGCCGCCTATGCCGAAACAGCGGACGGTAATGAGATTCCTCCATCCTCGCCTTAACGGAGCGGATGTCCGGCCGGCAGACCTCAAAGGTGTGAAGATGCGCATCGGCGGCTGGGCCGGCAAGACGCTTGGCAAGCTTGGCGTCGTCGCGCAGCAGATCGCCGGTGGCGACATATATCCGGCGTTGGAAAAGGGCACCATCGACGCTGCCGAATGGGTCGGCCCCTACGATGACGAGAAGCTTGGCTTCTACAAAGTAGTTAAATTTTATTACTACCCCGGCTGGTGGGAGGGTGGCACCCCCCTCCACCTCCTGATCAACCAAGCGAAATTCAACGAGCTTCCAAAAAACTATCAAGCACTTGTCACCGCCGCTGCCGGCTTTGCTAACGTCGAAACGACAGCGCGATACGACGCCCGCAATCCGCAGGCATTAAAGCGTCTGGTCGCGGCGGGCACGCAACTGCGGCCATTCTCACAGTCGATCATGGAAGCTTGCTTGAAGGCGTCAAACGAGGTCAACGCCGAACATCAGCAGCGAACGCCGACTACAAGAAGGTGTGGGATTCCATCGTCGCTTTCCGGCATGACGAATATCTGTGGTGGCAAGTTGCCGAATACGGCTACGACTCCTTCATGATCCGCTCGCGTATGTGAACCTGATCAGCGCAATGAACGGAATGTCCGCTTTTGGGTTTAGAGCAAAGTTAGCCGCAGCACAAATCTGCGGCGGCTCTGGTTGGTTAAAGGACGACGACGGCATCGCCGGCACGTTGAACGTTGTCGAGGTCGAGTGACGCAATCACGCGCACTCAATTGAAATTTTAAATCACCAAGGGATTCCAACTTGAAGCTTTTTTCAAACCGACGAACGCCTGATCGGTGTCGTAAAGACGTCGTGCCAGGACGGCCGCAACATAAAGGACCGCGACCGAGTTTTGCGCCAGCAGGGCGCCTGCGTCGGCGACATGAAACCGCGAGGTTTCCAAGGCTACCACGTCTGCTGTGTGCGGCCGATCTAGCAACGCGGAGATTTCGCCGAACACCGTGCCAGGCTCCGCCTCCTTGGCAATCTGGATACCCTGCTGGACAACTGCGACGGCGCCGTCCTTGAGGAACAGCAACCGGCCTGTCCTTGAACCGGCGGTGAGCACCGTCTCGCCGGTCTGGTAGGTTTCCAGCGGAAGGTAAGCGAGGCTCTCTTGCAAGGCGGTGGTATCGGGAATCAGAGGTACAGCATTCATTGTTAGCGCCTCCTCCAGTTCGTGAGGGAGTTTAGGACAGCCCTCCCGTTTCCCACTGTGATGTAGTTCACCAACCTTACGATTTATTGCGGCACCGGCACGCTCAACGTTGTCGAGGTCGATTAACTAACCAACCAATTCCGGTGAAAATTTTGCTTCCTGGTCCACCGCTCATCGCGGCTTGCTTGCGCTGATAATCCCTTCATCGTGAAAAAAGCCTCGAAGGGGTTCCCGGAGTACTCAGGCCGTAGTATCCCTCAAAGACAAAACCGCTATCGTGACGTTCGATGATACCAAGCAGATGTGAAGGCACTCACGAACGCAACCACTAAAGCTGGTTACCTGTTCTGCGCCGAAGAGCTGATGCTAAGAATGATTTTGCAATCCACCATTACTTGCCCGAAATGCTGTAACGCCAAAGTCGAAACGATGCCGACTAACGCATGTCAATTCTTCTACAACTGCGCCAATTGCGGTGTGCGGCTCAAACCGAAGGCGGGCGACTGTTGCGTGTTCTGCTCATATGGCGACGTGCCGTGTCCCCCGGTTCAGGAAGCGCGTGAGAAGAACGAGCAGTCGGCCTGTTGGGCAAAATAGCCAAGGCGATGGTGAAAATAACTGAACAGCGGTCAAACGATTGGCTTGCTAACGCTCACACCAACCTTGTCGCCTGGTGGCTGCCAAAGAGCGCAATTATTGCCGGTTTGTTTGCCGCTGTACCTTTGCGGGCCGCGGTCTGGACTGTTGCCCTGCTTTGGATGGGGGTGGCGTGCATTTTAAATGCGAGGCGTTGTGGACGTACTCATTGCCGCTATACCGGGCCTTACTACTTGGCGATGATACTTCCAGTGCTTGTTCTGACTTTCGACCTAATCTCCGCGAGCATCTACACATGGCTCGCACTTGCCCTCATTATTTGGTGGACGACCGAACAGCTATGGGGCAGGTACTCGAACGCCTGATGTCCGATATTGGCCCAAAGCGGACATCCCTAGTTGCACCGAACATGTCCGCTTTTGGGGTGAAAGCGGACATGACTTTTTGCGACGCGAATGTCTGTTTTTGACCCAAAGCGGAATGCGTGCCTAACTGACTTGAAGTTCGACACCACCCCGTGAAGCCCTGGCAATTGTTCCACGGCCACATTCAAAGTGAAGCTCGTCGCTTCGATTGCGATGAAAGAACAATTGCGTTTTGCTATTCGCGAGGGTGGTAAAATAGGAGGTGCGGGTGTTGTTACTAAGATAAAGGCATAACGCTCAATAGCGTTAGCGGAGAAGACCCCACCTCTTCGTGGCGTTATCTTGTTTCGCGCGCCAGGGTATAGTGAAGGACATTTCAATAACCGGCAAAAGAGGAATCGCATGAAAAAGTTTCTAGTGTTGTACCGAATGGATATGGCGGAAATGCAAAAGATGATGGCGAGTACGAGTGCGGAGGAAAGAAAGAAGAGTATGGGGGAGTGGGAGGTGTGGATGAAGAAGAA
>Ga0209382_10005277_pt1 | contig 16861 bp, 13 predicted proteins | sample SoiMetdeltSBSDD5_FD_187599 | JGI IMG/M metagenome (GOLD analysis project Ga0209382, IMG submission 187599) | Bulk soil microbial communities from a Populus tree surrounding site in Tennessee, USA - Soil MetaG P. deltoides SBSDD5 (SPAdes) (version 2) | ecosystem: Environmental > Terrestrial >...
GGCAGCTCGCCGCGAGGTTGGCGCTCACGGGCGTCGGCGTCTGGGCCGGGGCGAAGGTCGTCAAGCGCTGGGTCGGTCGGGGCCGACCCGCCGAGCTGCTCGACGGCGTCCACGTCCGCGGCAAGGAGGAGGGTGACCTCGGCTTCCCCTCCGGACATGCCGCGGTTGCGTTCTGCCTGGCAGCACTCATCGCTCCCGAGGTCCCACCCCCGCTCCGGCCCGCGCTCTGGGCCACGGCCGCCACAGTCGGAGCGGCCCGGGTGTACGTCGGCGCGCACCTTCCGCTCGACATCGTGGGCGGCGCACTGCTCGGGCTTGCAGCAGCGGGAGCGGCCGAGCTCTAGGAGCCCGAGCCCGAGTCGGAGCCGAACGGCGCCACCGTGTCGAGGGCCAGCTCGTCCTCCAACAACGCCAGCAGCCGCAACACCACCACATCGCCGTGCTGCGGGCCGACCGCCTGCAGACCGACCGGCATGCCGTCGGCGGTGAAGCCGGCGCACACCGTGCCCGCGGGCGAGCGGGTCATGTTGAACGGGTACGTGTACTGCACCCAGTTCACGTCCTGCTCGCCGTCGATGGTCCCCTGCTCGCCGATCCGCGGCGTCTGGCCCGCGACGGTCGGCGTCAGGAGCAGCGGCACCTCGTGGAACAGGTCCACCAGCGCCAGGTTGTGCGTGTGGCACGCATCCAGGGCCGACACCACATCCACCGGGGTCACCTTCGACCGCACCCACTCCAGCAGCGCCGCCAGCCCCGGATCGAGCGATCCCCAGTCGGACGTCCCGTACGCGTGCCCCACCGACCGCAGCAGGAACGCGCCCGTCAGCGTGAGCCAGTCCCGCACCGGGTCTTCGGGCCACACGGTGTCGATCAGCACCACCTCGGTGCCCAGGTCTTCCAGCCGCCGGACAGCGGCCTCACACACCGCCAAGACCTCCGGATCGGCGTGCGCGTACCCCAACGACGGCGACCACCCCACCTTCCGCGGCGGGTTCAGGTCCGCCAAGGAGCGGGTCCACGAAGCGTCGGGCAGCGGCAGCGACGACAGGTCGGTCGGCTCCGGCCCGACCACGGCGTCGAGCGCCAGCGCCACGTCCCGGATCCGCCGCGCCATCACGCCCTTCGTCGACAGCCCGGGCCACCCCGGCGGCTCGTCGCCGCCCGCCGGCACCCGGCCCAGCGACGGCTTGAGCCCCGACAACCCGCAGATCGCGGACGGGATCCGGATCGACCCACCCCCGTCCGACCCCGTCGCCAGCGGCACCAGACCGGCAGCAATGGCGGCGGCCGAGCCACCAGACGAACCCCCGGCCGACCGCGACAATGACCACGGGTTGTGCGTCGCCCCGAACAGCTGGTTCACCGTGTCGGCCTTCCAGCCATGCTCCGGCGTGTTCAGCTTCCCCACCACCACGCACCCGGCGGCTCGCAGCCGCTCCACCAGCGGCGAGTCGTCGGTCGCGGGCGCGTCGTCGCCGTGCAGCGCCGACCCGTGCGTCGTCACGAACCCGGCCGCATCCTCCAGGTCCTTCACCCCGATCGGCACCCCGGCCAGCGGCCCGACGTCCTCGCCCCGGGCCAGCCGCTCGTCCAACGCCGCCGCCTCCGCCAGCGCCGCCTCGCCGTCGACCGCCACGAACGCGCCGACCTGTTGGTCGTGACGATCGATCCGGTCGAGGGCTACCTCGACCGCCTCCCGGGCGGACACCTGGCGGCTCCCGATCTGCTCGGCGAGCTCGGCAACGGTCGTCTCTCGGAAATCCACGGCGCGCACCATAACCAGGTACCCACCGGAGGACGTAGGCGTACGCCTACGGCACGCAACCCCGGAGGAATCCACGGCAAATCCCGGATCTGGCGCGATCCTGAACGACGTGACGCGTACGCAACCGCAACCCCTCGTCGTCGGTGTCCCCACCGAGGTCAAGAACAACGAGAACCGGGTCGCCATCACCCCCGACGGCATCCGCGAGCTCGTGCGAGCAGGCGTGACCGTGCTGATCCAGGCGGGCGCAGGCGAGTCGTCGTCGATCGGTGACGACCAGATGACCCGGGCGGGCGCCCAGGTCGTCCCCGACGCCGACACCGTGTGGGCCGACGCCGACCTCGTCTGCAAGGTCAAGGAACCCCAGAAGGAGGAGTTCCCGCTGATGCGGGACGGCCAGGTGCTGTTCACCTACCTCCACCTCGCCGCCTACCCGGAGGTCGCCGATGCCCTGCTCGAGCGGCGCGTCACCGGCATCGCCTACGAGACCGTCCAGAACCCCGACGGCGCGCTCCCCCTCCTCGCCCCCATGAGCGAGGTGGCGGGCCGCATGGCCACCCAGGTCGGCGCCCACTTCCTCGAGCGGGAGCACGGCGGCCGAGGCGTCCTGCTCGGCGGCGCCCCCGGCGTCCGCCCCGCCCGGGTGGTGGTCGTCGGCGCCGGCAACGTGGGCTGGAACGCCGCCTGGATCGCGGCCGGCATGGAGGCCGAGGTCGTCCTTCTCGACAAGAACATCGACCGCCTCCGCTGGGTCGACCAGATCCACCGCGGCCGCATCATGACCCTCGCCTCCAACGCCGGTTCGGTCGAGCGCTCGGTCGAGCAGGCCGACCTCGTCATCGGAGCGGTCCTCCTCGCCGGCCGCCGCGCCCCCATCGTCATCACCGACGAGATGGTGCAGGGCATGCAGGACCGCTCGGTCATCGTCGACGTCGCCATCGACCAGGGCGGGTGTGTCGAGGGCATCCACGAGACCACCCACGACGACCCGGTCTTCGAGCGCCACGGCGTCATCCACTACGCGGTCGGCAACATCCCGGGCGCCGTCCCCCACACGTCGACCTACGCCCTGACCAACGCCACGCTCCCCTACCTGGCGGCGCTCGCCAGCCAGGGCGTGGCCGAAACCTGCGCCGCCGACCCCGCCCTCGCCCTGGGCGTCAACACCGCCGCCGGCGCGGTCACCCATGAGGCCGTCGCCGCCTCGCTGAACCGACCGCACACGCCCCTCGCCAGCGTCCTCTGACCGCGATCAGCAAGAAATAATTCATCCCTCGAAGCAAAATCAGGTGGAGATCGGGGCCGCTCCTGCCAGAGTCGGTACGTGCTTGGGGACGGCGACGAAGAGCTCGCACTGGAAGAGAGACCCATCGTGCCGGGGACGGCACGAGCCGCGCTGCGCTACCCCGCCTTCCGGCGCGTCCTGTTCGGCGCCTTCCTCTCCAACATCGGCACGTGGATGCACAACGTCGTCCTCGGGGCCATCGCGTACGACCTCACGAAGTCCTCGGCGTTCGTCGGCCTCGTCGTGTTCGCCCAGCTCGGGCCGCTGCTCCTGCTGTCGCCGCTCGGCGGCGTCATCGCCGACCGCTTCGACCGCCGCCGCGTCCTGACCGTCGCCACCATCAGCCAGTTCTTCCTGTCGCTGCTCCTCGCCGCGGTGATGATCCCCGACGAGCCCAGCAAGGCGGCGCTGCTCGCCGTCACCTTCTGCATCGGCATCGGCCAGGCCATCTACGCCCCCTGCTTCAACGCCCTGCTCCCCGAACTGGTCGAGGGGAAGGACATCGCCGGCGCCGTGTCGCTGAACTCGGCCCAGATGAACACGGCCCGGGTGATCGGCCCGGTCATCGGCAGCTTCCTCTACGCCGTCGTCGGCGCCCCGGCGGTCTTCGCCACCAACGGCGTCAGCTACCTCTTCGTGGTCGCCGCCGTCGCCGGGGCGACGCTGCCCAAAGTGGGCCGCACCCACCACGACTCCCGGGGCTTCCGGGCGCTCGGCGACGGGCTGCGCATCGCCCGGGCGATGCCGGTCGTCTGGCGCTGCCTCGTCACGATCGCGGTGTTCTCGCTGGTCTCGCTGCCGTTCGTCGGCCAGTTCCCGACGCTCGCCAGCCGCAACCTCGACATGGAGGTCAAGTCGACCTCCTACGGCGTGCTCTACGCCTGCTTCGGCATCGGGGCCGTCTTCGGGGCGCTGTCGGTCGGCACCGTCTTCAGCCGTCACGCCAAGGAGACCATCACCCGCTACGGCCTGGTGGCGTTCGCGGTCAGCGTGTCGGTGCTGTCGCTGCTGCGGGCGCCGGCGCCGGCGTACCCGGTCGTCCTGGTGGTCGGCTTCACCTACATCGCGCTGGTGACCTCGCTCATGACCCGCATGCAGGAGGAGCTCGACAACCGGGTGCGGGGCCGGGTGATGGCCCTCTGGATCATGGGGTGGGGTGGCACCGTGCCCATCGGCAACCTGCTCGCCGGCCCGATCATCGACGCCACCTCGGTCACGACGGTCATGCTCTTCGGGGCCGCCGCGGCCCTCGCCCTGAGCTGGTACGTCCGCTCCGGGCAGATCGCCCACGCCGAGGCCGAGGCCCGGGCCGAGCGCGACGTCCGTCGCGCCACCATCGCCGCCACCGGCCGCTGACCATCCCGGGGAACCGCCGGGCGCGCGGGGTACGTCATACCGTCGTGCGACGACTTCTCGGGGTGACGGTGGTGGTAGCGGTGGCAGCTCTCTCGGGGTGCGGCAACAACGACGAGCACTCCGAGGCAGCACGGCCGAAGGACGAGAAGCCGGGCGGCAGCGGCGGCGGTGAGGAGCAGGAGTACCGCTTCACCGGCACCGTGCTTCAGAGCAAGGAGCACGGGCCCGAGCTGTGCGCCGGCGGCGTCGCCGATTCCCTCCCGCCCCAGTGCGGCGGCATCGCCATCGACGGCTGGAACTGGGACGACGTCGAGGACCGTCAGGAGCGGGCCGGCACCACCTGGGTCGACTCGGTGACGGTGGTCGGCACCTACGACGGCACCACGTTCCACCCGACCGGCAAGCCCGAGCGCCCCACCGGCCAGGGTGGCCCGGCCGTCGACGTGCCCGCCGACTTCCCCGAGCTCTGCACCGACGCCAAGGTCACCGACCCGGACAAAACCTCGTGGGACGCCCTCGACCGGGCCAACGGCGTCGCCAACGGCATCGACGGGCGGGTCGCCTTCTACGTGTCCAACGGCGGGGCGCAGCCGAAGGAGCAGGTCCTCAACCTCATCGTCACCCACGGCGCCGCCGAGGCCAAGGCCGCCATGGCGAAGGTCTGGGGCGGCGGGCTCTGTGTCGTCGAGCGACCCGACCAGCCCACCGAGGCCAGGCTCAACGAGATCCAGAGCCAGCTGAGTGACCAGCTCGGCGAGATGGTCTGGTCCAGCTGGCCCGACACCCAGCGCGGCCTGGTCTCGGCCGAGGTCACCGTCGCGACGCCCGAGCTGAAGGCTAAGGCCGAGCAGGCGTTCGGCCCCGGTGTCGTCGAGCTGCGCTCGGTGCTACAGGCGATCTAGCACCGGAGCCGCCGGCTCCGGGTCGGGCTCCGGCACGAGCGCGGTCCGCAGCAACGTGAGCAGCTCGTTGCGCCGGCGCACCAGCGACGAGAGCGTCGGCTCCTCGCCGAACGCCCGCAGCACCTCGACCTCGGTCGCCAGCCCCGTGACCATGGAGTACGCGGCGAGCAGCAGCAGGCGGGGGTCGTGGCGGCGCATCCGGCCGGCGTCCATCTCGGCCGCCAGGTAGCCCGACGCCCGGTCGACCAGCGGGGCGATGGCGGCGGTCAGGCGGCTCGACGCCGGCGGGCCCAGGCGGCTGACCTCCCGGACGAAGCCCAGCATCGTCGGGTAGCGGGCGACCAGGCGCGACATGGCCCGCACGATGGCCTCGATGCGCCCGAACCCCGGGCCGCTGGCGGCCACCGCCCGCTCCAGGCGGATCATCAGCTCGCCAGTGGTGCGGTCGATGACCGCCGCCAGCAGCTGCTCCTTCGACGGGTACCAGTAGAGGATCGTCTGTTTGCGGATGCCGAGCTCCCGGGCGAGGTCGTCGAGCGAGGTCGCCTCGTAGCCCCGGGTGCCGAACGCGGCGAGCGCCGCGTCGGCGATGCGATCGGCAGTTGAACGCTCGGCCATGCAGGGATGAATCGTAGATGCCCTCTACCAAGTGGTAGACAACTCAGGTGATCCCCGAGGCACTGGATGGGAAGCGGATCGCCATCACCGGCGGTACCGGCTTCCTCGGCACCGCGTTGATCGAGCGGCTCCTGCGCTGCGTGCCCGGCTGCCAGCTGGTCCTCCTCATCCGGCCCGGCAAGCGCTCCCCCGCCGCGTCGCGGGCCCGCCGCGAGATCTTCCGCAACGACGCCTTCGACCGGCTCCGCGCCGACCTCGGCAAGGACGGCTTCGACCAGATGGTCGCCGAGCGGGTGCAGGTCGTGGCGGGCGACGTGGGCACCGACGGCCTCGGGCTCGACGAGGCCGACCGGGCCACGCTCGCCACCTGCGACATCGTCATCCACTCGGCCGCTGCCGTGGCCTTCGACTCGCCACTCGACCAGGCCGTCGAAGTCAACCTCCTCGGCCCCAGCCGCGTCGCTCTCACGCTCCACGACCTCGGCGTCCGGCCCCACATGGTGTCGGTGTCGACCTGCTACGTCGCCGGCAACCGCCGGGGCGCGGCGCCCGAGGAGCCGGTCGACGCCAGCCCGTTCTTCGTCGACGTCGACTGGCGGGGCGAGGTCGAGGGCGCCCGCCAGGCCCGCCGCGACGCCGAGGCCGCCAGCCGCACGCCCGAGATGCTGGTCGAGCTGCGCAAGGAGGCTCGCCGCGAGCTGGGCGCCGCCGGCACGCCGCTGCTGGCGGCCAAGACCGAGCAACGCCGCCAGAACTGGGTCAAGGACCGGCTGGTCGAAGCCGGCCGGGCCCGGGCGTCGTCGCTGGGCTGGCCCGACGTCTACGCCTACACCAAGGCCATCGGCGAGCGGGCGCTGCTCATCCAGCGGGGCGACCTGCCGGTGACCATCGTGCGGCCGTCGATCGTCGAGTCGTCGCTCCAGGAGCCCCGGCCGGGCTGGATCCGCGGCTTCCGCATGGCCGAGCCACTGATCATCTCCTACGCCCGCGGCCTGCTGAAGGAGTTCCCCGGCCTGGCCGAGGGCACCATCGACGTCATCCCGGTCGACATCGTGGTCGCGGCGGTCATCGAGGCTGCGGCCTCGACCCCGCCCGAGGAACCCGAGATCGTGCAGGTCGCCTCGGGGTCGGTGAACCCGCTGAAGTACGGCGGCCTCGTCGACCTCGTGCGGGAGTGGTTCACCGAGCACCCCATCTACGACAACGAGGGCCAGCCGATCATGGTCCCCGACTGGTCGTTCCCGGGCCGGGGCCGGGTGCAGGGCCAGCTCACCCGGGCCAAGACCGCCATGGAGCGGGTCGAACGGGTCATGCACGGGCTGCCGCTCCGGGGCCGCCAGGCCGAGTGGACCGCCGGGCTCGAGGAGCGCAAGGACCAGGTCGACCGGGTGCTCGGCTACGCCACCCTCTACGGCGCGTACGTCGAGTGCGAGGCCACCTACGGCGTCGAGAAGCTGCTGGCGCGCTACGCCGCCATGGACCCCGCCGACCAGGAGATGTTCTGCTCCGACCCGCGGGTCATCGACTGGCGCCACTACGTCCACGACGTCCACCTGCCGTCGGTCGTCGAACACGCCCGGGTGCGGATGACGCCGGGCGGCAAGGTCGGCGACGACCGCCCGACCCGCCTGCGCCGCCAGGTGCTCGACCCCCGCCGCCAGCTCGCCGCCTTCGACCTCGAGAACACGCTGATCGCCTCCAACGTCGTGGCGTCGTTCGCCTGGCTGGCGACCCGGCGGCTGCCCGACGAGGACCGCTGGCGCTTCGTGGTGCGGACCCTGGCCGAGGCCCCCAAGCTGGCGGCGCTCGACCGACAGGACCGCAGCGACTTCCTGCGCCACTTCTACCGGCGCTTCGACCGGGCCTCGGTCGACGAGCTGACCGAGGACGCCACCGAGATGTTCAGCCAGCTCCTGCTGGCCAAGTCGTTCCCAGCCGGCATCCGGCGGGTGCGCGAGCACCGGGCGGCCGGCCACCACACGCTGCTGATCACCGGGGCGCTCGACGTCGCGATCGGGCCCCTGCGGCCGCTGTTCGACGACGTGGTGTGCGCCTCGCTGGCGACCCGACCCGACGGCACCTATCGGGGCGACCTGACCGAGGTGCCGCCCACCGGCGAGGCCCGGGCCCAGGTGCTGTTCGACTACGCCGAGGCCAACGGCTTCGACCTGTCCGAGGCCGTGGCCTACGCCGACTCGACGTCGGACCTGGCCATGCTGGAGGCCGTCGGCTTCCCCGTGGCCGTCAACCCCGAGGTGAGGCTCGCCGCCGTCGCCCGCAAGCGGGGCTGGCTGGTCGAGCACTGGCCCAAGGCCGCCGGTGCGCCTGGCCTCAAGCTGCCGCTGGCGCCACGCCAGGCCAACCGGGAGAGCCTGCTGTCCCGCCTGCTCACCGTGGGGTCGAAGAAGTGAAGGCGCTGCTCTTCTCCCGGAAGCCGGCCCGCTACGCCGCCGCCATGGTGGCGGGCGCCATCCGCCCTGGTCGGGGGGCCAAGTTCGGGCCGCTGTCGCTGCGCGACGTCGACCTGCCCGACCGCCCGGGCGACGACTGGGTGCGGGTCAGGCCCCGGCTCGCGGGGATCTGCGGCAGCGACCTCGCGACCATCGACGGGCACTCGTCCCGGTACTTCGAGCCGATCGTGTCGTTCCCGTTCGTGCCCGGCCACGAGGTGGTCGGCGAGCTGGACGACGGGTCGCGGGTCGTCGTCGTGCCGGTGCTGAGCTGCGTTACCCGGGGGGTGACCCCGCCGTGCGCCCAGTGCCAGGCCGGTCACATCAACCTCTGCGAGCGCATCGCCTACGGTCACCTCGAGCCCGGCCTGCAGACCGGGTTCTGCGAGTCGACCGGCGGGGGCTGGTCGACCGCGATGCTGGCCCACACCTCGCAGCTGGTCCCCATCCCTGACGACATGTCGGACGAGGCCGCCGTCCTGGTGGAGCCGACGGCCTGTGCCGTGCATGCCGCCAAGCAGGTCACTGCCGGGCAGGTTGCAGTCATCGGCTCGGGGTCACTCGGGCTGTTGACGCTCGCCGCCCTCACCGCTCACGACGATTTGGGCGGTTCGCCCAAATCGGTGCTGGTCACGGCGAAGCATCCCGACCAGCGCCGCTGGGCCAAGGAGCTCGGCGCGACCGCCGTCTGCGCGCCGGACGAGCTCGAGCGCAACGTCCGGGCGTCGACCGGCTCGATGAAGCTCGACAACGGGCAGCTCACGGGGGGCATCGAGGCCGTCGTCGACTGCGTCGGGTCCGAGCAGTCGCTCGCTCAGGCCCTCCGGATCGTCGCTCCCGGTGGCACGGTCCATCTGGTCGGGATGGCCGGCCAGACCAACGTGGACCTGACGCCGCTGTGGCATCGGGAGGCGGCGCTGCGGGGGGTCTACGCCTACGAGCGTGAGGACTTCGACACCGCCGTCGAGCTGGTGCAGCGGCTCGACCTGGGGCGGCTGGTGAGCGCCACCTACCCGCTCAGCCGGTACGAGGACGCCATCGAGCACGCCGCGAACGCGGGCAGCCGAGGCGCAGTGAAGGTCGCGTTCGATCTGCGCGACGAACGAGAGAGGAACTGGTGATGCCGAGGCCCGGGTTCGTGCTCGACGTCGATCGGTCGACGCCGCCGATCGTCTTCCACCACGGCGAGGGCTTCCGCCTGGAGAAGCTGCCCGCCGGCCGCAGCCGGGTCCTGTACCCGGGTGAGCCGCTGGCGCCGCTCGACGACGTCGAAGCCGCCATCAGCCACGCCCTCGACCACCCGTTGGGCGACAGCGAGCCGCTGCGGGCGCTGCTCCGGCCAGGCATGAAGCTGACGATCTGCTTCGACGACATCTCGCTGCCGCTGCCCCCGATGCGGCGGCCCGACATCCGCCAGCGGGTCATCGAGGCCGTGCTCGACCGGGCCGCGGCCGCCGGGGTCGACGACGTCCACATCATCGCGGCCCTCGCCCTCCACCGGAGGATGACCGAGGACGAGCTGCGCCACGCCGTCGGCGACCGGGTCTACGACGCCTTCGCCCCCAGTGGCCTCCTCTACAACCACGACGCCGAGGACCCCGACAACCTGGCCTTCCTGGGGACCACCCCCCACGGCGAGGAGGTCGAGATCAACAAGCGGGCCGCCGAGTCGGACCTCATCGTCTACGTCAACATCAACCTGGTGTCGATGGATGGCGGGCACAAGTCGACCGCCACGGGCCTCGCCTCGTACCGCAGCCTGCGCCACCACCACAACGTCCAGGCCATGTTGGACTCGAAGAGCTTCATGGACCGGCACTCGTCGGAGCTGCACCACTCCAACTGGCGGATGGGCAAGGTCATCCGGGACGCCGGCGTGAAGATCTTCCAGATCGAGTCGACCCTCAACAACGACACGTTCGGCCAGTCCGGCCCCATGTCGGTGCTCCAGAAGCGGGAGTGGGAGTGGAACGCCCGTGACCGGGCGTCGTTCGTGACCATGAAGGCCGCGCTCGACCGGATGCCGGTGAAGGCCCGCCGGGCCATCTTCCAGGCCTGGAAGGCGCCGTACGGGGTGACGTCGGTGCAGGCCGGCGAGGTCGAGGCCGTCCACGAGCGCACCACCCACAACGTGTTCGCTCAACAGCTGGTCGAGGTCGAGGGTCAGACCGACGTGCTGACCATGGGGCTTCCCTACATCTGCCCCTACAACGTCAACTCGATCATGAACCCGATCCTGGTGGCGTGCCTCGGACTCGGCTACTTCTTCAACATGTACCGGGGGCGCCCGCTGGTGCGGGAGGGCGGCGTGGTGATCATGAGCCACCCCACCTCGTCGGAGTTCCACCCGGTCCACCACCCCAGCTACATCGACTTCTTCGAGCAGGTGCTGGCCGACACCACCGATCCCAAGGAGATCGAGCAGCGCTACGAGAAGCAGTACGCCGAGGACGAGTGGTACCGGCACCTCTACCGGACCAGCTACGCCTACCACGGCGTCCACCCCTTCTACATGTGGTACTGGGCGTGCCACGGCATGGCGCATGCCGGCAAGGTCGTGGTCGTCGGGGGCGAGACGAAGGCTGTGCGGCGGCTCGGCTTCACCCCGGCGTCGACGCTGCAGGACGCGCTCGAGATGGCCGAGGACGTGGTCGGCCGCGACCCCACCGTCACCCACATCCACAACCCGCCGCTGGTCATGGCGGACGTCACGTGAAGCTGCCGCAGGTGAAGGTGCCGGCGGTGCGGATACCGCGGTTGCCGTTCCCCTACTCGGCGCCGACAACGCCGGCGGGGATCGAACCGGTCGCCCGCAAGGTGCGGTCCGGGCCTGCCTACGACACCTCATGGGCACGGAAGCTGCCGGCCCGACTGGGGCGGTCGCTGCTACGGGACACGGTGATGCGGGCCGGGGTCCGGGCGCTGGCGGCGCCGACGGTGCACGGCCTCGACCGCCTCGCCGCCCTGCAGGAGGACGGCGGGCCGGTGATCTTCGCCGCCAACCACCACAGCCACATCGACACGCCGCTGCTGCAGACGTCGATCCCGGAGCCGTGGAAGGAGCGGATCTTCGTGGGCGCGGCGGCCGACTATTTCTTCCGCAACCCGATGACCAGCGCACTGTCGGCGCTGCTGATCGGGGCCGTGCCGATCGACCGCTCCCGGATCAACCGGACGTCGGCCGACCGGGCGGCGGGACTCATCGACGACGGCTGGTCGCTGCTCATCTTCCCCGAGGGCGGGCGCAGCCCCGACGGCTGGGGCCAGCCGTTCCGGGGCGGGGCCGCCTACCTGGCCGTGCGGTGCGGGGTGCCGGTGGTGCCGGTGCACGTGCACGGCACCGGGCGCATCCTGCGCAAGGGCAAGAAGCTGCCGACGCCGGCCGCCACCAAGGTCACGTTCGGCGTGCCGCTGGTGCCGCAGGAGGACGACGACGCCCGTCGCCTCGGCGCCCGCATCGAGCAGGCCGTCGCCGAGCTGGCCGACGAGGTCACCACCGACTGGTGGTCCGCCCGGCGCCGGGCCCACGCCGGCGACACCCCCTCCCTCACCGGCCCCGACGCCACCGGCTGGCGCCGGGCCTGGGCCCTCGGCGACCCCAGCCGCCGCACCCGCCGCGAGAAGCGCCGTTGGCCCGACCTCTAGCCCTGAGGAAATAGACGCCGGTTGTTGCCCTAAGGTCGGCGGCGGCCTCCGACCAGCGGTCCCTGTTCGGTCGGAGGAACTGGGACAACTGGGAAACGAGGGGCCGGAATGGCTGCACCGCGTGCGGTGGGAACGGCCGCGGGCGCGCGTCGGATCGTCGGCGCGTCGACCGTGGTCGTGGCAATGCCGTTGGTGGTCGGGGTGATCGCGCTGCGGACGCCGCGCTGGTACCCGGTCGCCGACATGGCGCAGATCGAGATGCGGGTGCGGGACGTGCCGTCGCACCCGCCGCTGCTGGGGCCGGTCGGCCGGCTGTTGGCCTATGGGCACGTCGGGAGCCATCCCGGGCCACTGGGCTTCTACCTCCTGTGGCCCGTGTACGTGATCTTCGGGCGGAGCGCGTGGGCGCTGCAGGTGTCGAGCGTCGTGCTCACGCTGGTGGCGGTGGGCCTGGCGGTGTGGATCGGTCGGCGGCGGGGCGGGACGGCCGGTGCGGTCGCGGTGACGGCGGCGCTGATCGTGCTGCTCCGGGCCTACGGCGCCGGCATGGTCGCCGAGCCGTGGAACCCCAACCTGCCGGTGGCCTGGTGGGTGGTCCTCCTGCTGGCAGCGTGGTCGGTGCTCGTCGGCGACCTGGCGCTGCTGCCGGTGGTGGCCCTGGCCGGCAGCCTCTGCGCCCAGACCCACGTCGCGTACCTGCCCCTCGTTGGGGCCGTGTGGGCGTTGACGTTGATCGCCGTCGTGGCACATCGACGATCCTGGCGGCTGGTTCTGGGGAGCCTGGGGCTGGTCGTCCTGCTGTGGGCGCCGGTGATCCTCGAGCAGATCACCCATCATCCGGGGAACTTGGCGATCCTGGTCGAGACCATGCGGCATCCGATCTACGAGCGGGTGCCGCACAACATCGCCGTCGGGATGTGGTGGCAGCACCTCGACGTCTTCGCCCTGGCGACAGGCGACGACCTCGGCCCGGCCTCCGACCAGCGGGGCCAGCTCTTCCTCGCCACCTGGGCAGCGACGGCGCTGCTCGCCTGCTGGCGCCGGGCCTGGTCGCTGGCGGCGCTGCACGCCGTCGCGGCGGTCGCCCTCGTCGTCGGTTACGTGGCGACCATCCACATCACCGGCCCACTGTGGCTCTACCTCATCCACTGGCTCTGGGGCACCACCACGGTCATGGCCCTGGCCGCGGCGTGGACCCTGGCGGCCGAGGCGCAGCGGGTCGAGCTGCCCGACGACCTGGCCCAAGGCGCCGTCGCCGGCCTCGCCGCCGCCGTCATCGCGGCCGCCGGGCTCTTCACCGTCGAGGCCCGGAACGCCGAGAGGACCAACGAGCCCCTCTCGGCCGCGCTCCGCCACCTCACCCCGCCCCTCCTCGACCGCCTCCGGGACGAGCCGGCCGGCAGCCGGTACTTCGTCAGCTGGTCGGAGACCCTGACCGGCTACGGACTCCTGCTGGAGCTCGAGCGTCACGGCGTTGCCGCCGGCGTCGACCCCAGCCAGCGGCTCGGCGTCCGGCCCCACCGCGTCCTCCGCAAGCCCGACGCCGACGCCGAGATCCACCTCGCCACCGGTGCCGACGACATCCGCCGCTGGCGCCATCGCCGCCACGCCCACCTCGTCGCCGCCGAGCACCAGCCGGGCGAGCCGCCCAAGGCCATCTTCCTCCTCGTGCTCTAGCTAAGCTGCGCCGCCATGCTCCGGTTCGAGCGCGAGGTCGTGACGGCCTTGGGGAACGCCCTCGACCAACCCACCCGAGGGGCCGTGGAGGCCTTCGTCGACGGCAGCCTGCGGGCCCTGCCGGAGCCCGTGCGCGCCGGCGTACTCGGGGAAACGGTCCTGCTCGGGGCGTATGTCGGCTGGCTGCGGTTCGCCGGACGGCTGGCGACGTCCGAGGACCTCCGGCACAAGCTCGACGCCTGGGAGACCAGCCGCATCAGCTACCTGCGCCAGTACGTGCACCTGTTCCGCTCGATGGTGCTGTTCGCCGAGAACGAGCTGGCGCCCGCCTGATGGCCCGCATCACCACCGAGGTCCTCGTCATCGGCTCCGGCGCCGGCGGGGCGGTCACCGCCGCCCGCCTGGCCGAGGCCGGCCGCCAGGTGCTGGTCGTCGAGGAAGGGCCCTGGTTCGATGCCGACGAGCACGAGCCGTTCTCGCTGCCCGAGATGGTCGCCAAGTACCGCAACGGCGGTGCCCAGGTGGCCCTCGGCAACCCGGCCGTGGCGTTCGGCGAGGGCCGCTGCGTCGGCGGCAGCACCGAGGTCAACAGCGGCCTCTTCCACCGCCTCCCCGACTACCTCGCCGAGGAGTGGCAGCACACTTACGACATCGATGACTTCAGCGCCCAGACCCTGGCGTTCTACGCCGGCCAGGTCGAGGCCGAGCTGCAGGTGTCGACGTTGCCGACGGCCCCGCCGCCGTCGTCGGCCATCCTCGAGCACGGCGCCACCAAGCTGGGCTGGCGCAACGTCGAGTTCGCCCGGGTCTACCGCTACGACCAGGCCGGCCGGGGCGTGAAGCAGACGATGAGCCGGACGCTCCTGCCCAAGGCGCTGGCCGCCGGGGCCGAGCTCATCGCCGACTGCCGGGTGGTGAAGCTGCTGCGACCCCGCGCGGACCGCGGCCGGGTCGTCGGCGCCCGCTGCGTGCGGACCCACCCCGACGGCGGGCGGGAGACCCTCGACATCCAGGCCGACCAGGTGGTCGTGTGCGCCGGGGCTATCCAGACCCCCGCCCTGCTGCAGCGCTCGGGCATCCGCCACAACATCGGGCGAGGCCTCAAGCTCCACCCGACGGTGAAGATCGCGGCCCGCTTCCCTCACCCTGTGGATCACGGTGACGTGCCCATGCACCGGGTCACCGAGTTCGCCCCCAACCTGACCATCGGCGGGTCGGCCAGCCGCAAGGGCCAGATCGCCATGGCGCTGGCCGAGGCCACCCACGACATCGCTGAGCCGCTGGCCGACTGGGAGAACATCTCGATCTACTACGCGGCGATCCGCAGCGAGGGCTCCGGCCGGGTGCGAGCGGTGCCCGGGCTGACGTCCCCGCTCATCACCTACAAGCTGACCGAGGCCGACATGAGCCGCCTGGCCCAGGGCCTGGTGCACCTGGGCGAGGTGCTGTTCGCCGCCGGCGCCACCGAGCTGTACCCGTCGCTGGTGGGCGGGCCGGTCGCCCGGCAGCTTGGCGACATCGGCGCCTGGTGGGACCGGTCCACCCGGGCCAACACCAACCTCATGACCGTCCACATGACGTCGACGGTCAGGATGGGCAACGACCGCAGCCGCACCGGCACCGACAGCTACGGCCGGGTGTGGGACGTCGCCAACCTGCACGTCAACGACGGCTCGCTGCTGCCCGACGCCCCGGGCGTCAACCCGCAGGCCGCCATCATGACCATCGCCACTCGCAACACGGAGCACCTGCTCTCGAACCTATGACCTCTACTTCCCCGTCCTCGGACGTCCCCGTCTGCGTCGTGACCGGCGCCTCCGGGTGGCTGGGCCAGAACCTGGTCCGCACCCTGGTGACCGGCCGGGAGCGGGTCCGCTGCCTCGTCCCCGACGCCGACGCCGGGCCGCCGCTCGAGCTGGTGGCGCCCAACGTCGAGACCGTCGTCGGCGACGTGCGGGATCCCGCCACCGTCGACACGCTGTTCGACGATCTCGGGCCCCGCGTCTCGGTGTTCCACGCAGCTGCGGTCATCCACCCGGCCCAGCGCACCCGGGAGTTCTTCGACGTGAACGTCGGCGGGACCCAGATGGTGCTCGACCGGGCCCGGCGGATCGGCGTCGAGCGGGTGGTGCACGTGTCGTCGAACTCGCCGTTCGGGGCCAACCCGACCCCGGACGACCGCTTCGACGAGGACTCCCCCTTCAACCCGTACATGGGTTACGGGCAGTCGAAGTTCGAGGCCGAGCGGCTGGTGCGCCAGGCCCACGAGCGGGGCGACGTGCCGACGGTCGTCGTACGGGCGCCGTGGTTCTACGGGCCGTACCAACCGGCCCGGCAGTCGACGTTCTTCACCGCCATCCGCAAGGGCCGGTTCCCGCTGATCGGGGACGGGTCGCAGCGGCGGTCGATGGTGTACACCGACAACCTCGTGCAGGGGCTGCTGTGCGCCGAGCGGTCGGACAAGGCGCTCGGCAACGCCTACTGGGTGGCCGACGCCACGCCGTACTCGCTGGCCGAGATCCTGACGACCGTGCGGTCGGCCCTCACCGACGAGGGGTTGGCCGTCACGTCGCGGTCACCCCTGCGGGTGCCCCGGGCCGTAAGCGAGTGGGCGGAGCGCGTCGACCGGCTGCTGCAGTCGAAGGGCCGCTACCACCAGGCCATCCACGTGCTGGGCGAGATGAAGGACACCATCGCCTGCGACATCGGCCGGGCCCGGGACGAGATCGGCTACGACCCGACCGTGTCGCTGTACGACGGGATGCGGGCGTCGATCCGCTGGTGCCTCGACCACGGGGACCAGCTGTGAGCGGCGCCGGCGGCCGATCCGTCCTCGTCACCGGGGGGTCGGGGTACTTCGGGACGATCCTCGTCGAGGCGGCGCTGGCCCGGGGCGACCGGGTGCGGGTGTTCGACCTCAACCCGTCGTCGATCCCCGGGGCCGAGTACGTGGCCGGTGACGTGCGCGACCGGGCGGCCGTCCGGGCCGCGTGCGAAGACGTCGACCTGGTGCTCCACAACGTCGCCCAGGTGCCGCTGGCGAAGGATAGGGCGCTGTTCCGGTCGGTGAACGTGACCGGGACGGCCAACGTCCTGCTCGCCGCCCGGGATGCCGGGATCGACAAGGTGGTGCACACGTCGTCGTCGGCGATCTTCGGGGTGC
>Ga0209382_10005278_pt1 | contig 16860 bp, 20 predicted proteins | sample SoiMetdeltSBSDD5_FD_187599 | JGI IMG/M metagenome (GOLD analysis project Ga0209382, IMG submission 187599) | Bulk soil microbial communities from a Populus tree surrounding site in Tennessee, USA - Soil MetaG P. deltoides SBSDD5 (SPAdes) (version 2) | ecosystem: Environmental > Terrestrial >...
CCACTCCGGTGAGCAAACATCAGGTGAGCAACCCAATCTGGTGAGCAACCCAATCTGGTGAGCAACCTCAGCACGCACGTCCTCGACACCGCCCTCGGGCGGCCCGCCGCCGGGTTGCCGGTGCGACTCGAGATCGAGGCGGACGGGGGCTGGCGCGAGGTCGCGAAGGGGTCGACGAACGCCGACGGCCGCGTCGTGCCGCTCCTGCCGGCGGGGACGGCGCTCGCCGCCGCCACCTACCGCCTCACCTTCGAGACCGCCGCCTACTTCGCCGCGCGCGGCGTCGAGGGGTTCTACCCCTACGCCCAGGTCGTCTTCACCGTGCGCGACGCGGCGCAGCACCACCACGTGCCGCTGCTACTGAGCCCGTTCGGCTACTCGACCTATCGCGGAAGCTGATCCGCGCTACGAAGATCCGGCCGGTGGCGCGCCGCCGTTCCGGCATTCGGGAGGGACCGTGATGAGCATCGACTGGCACTCGTGGGTGACGCTCCTCGTCCGCTGGGTGCACATCTTCGCCAGCATCCTCTGGGTGGGCACCACCTACTACTTCACCTGGCTCGACGGCCGCTTCACCGAGGAGGAGAAGGCGGGGACGAAGGACACCGAGGTCTGGATGGTGCACAGCGGCGGCTTCTACAAGGTCGCCAAGTCGAAGACCTTCGACGTCGGCCACAAGCTCCACTGGTTCCAGTGGGAGGCCGCCACCACCTGGCTCTCCGGCATCGTGCTGCTGGCGATGGTCTACTGGGTGGGCGGCGCGATGGTCGACCCGAGCATCCGCGACCTCGCCAACGGCTGGGCGATCGGCATCGGCCTCGCGGTCATCTTCCTCGGCTGGGGCGTCTACGACGGCATGATGCAGTCGCCCATCGGCCGCTCCGAGAAGATGGCCGCGGTCGTCGGCTTCGCGCTCCTCGCCGCCCTCGCCTTCACCCTCTCCCGGTGGATCTCCGGGCGCGCCCTCTACATCCACATCGGCGCCCTCTTGGGCACCATCATGGCGAACAACGTCTCGATGCGCATCATCCCGGCGCAGAAGAAGATGGTGGCGGCGGTCAAGGAGGGACGCACGCCCGACGCCGCCCTCGGCGCCAGCGCCAAGCTGCGCTCGAAGCAGAACACCTTCCTCGCGGTGCCGGTCGTCTTCCTGATGATGAGCAACCACTTCCCGACGCTGACCTACGGGCTGCGCCACGGCTGGGCGATGCTCTGCGTGCTGGTGCTCGTCGGCTGGGCGGCGGCGAGCTGGATCCGGCGAGCCTAGGAGCCCCCGGCTCCTGGTCGCTCACTCGCGCAGCACTGCGGCGGGAGCGATGCCGGCGCAGCGCCGCGCCGGGAGCCACGCGGCGACGAGGGCGACGGCGAGGAGCAGCGCCGGCGTGACGGCCAGGGTCAGCGGGTCCCGGCCCGCGATGCCGAAGAGCAGACCGGTCATCGCGTGGCCGAGCCCGAGGGCTCCGACCGAGCCCGCGGCGAGGCCACGGCCACCGCCGCCAGCTCGCGCCCGATGGTCAGCCGGACGACGTCGCGGACGCGGGCGCCCAACGCCATGCGCACCGCGATCTCGCGGCGCCGGACGGCCGTCGCGTCCGCCGTCACTCCGTAGACGCCGATCGCGGCGAGCACGATCGCCAGCGCGGCGAAGAGCGCGAAGAGGGCGAGCAGGAAACGCTCGCGCGCGAGCGAGGCGCGCACGACGTCGTCCATGGTCCGCACGTCGAAGAGGGGAAGCCCGGGGTCGATCGCCGCGACCGCCCCGCGCAGGGACGGCAGGAGGCTCTCCGGAGGCAGCGCGCTGCGCACCACCAGCGCCAGGGCGGGGTCGCGACCGCCCTCGCCCTCAGCGAACCTGCGCGACGAGCTCGATCTCGACGCAGGAGCCGAGCGGCACCTGCGCGACGCCGAAGGCACTGCGGGCGTGAGCGCCCGCCGGGCCCAGCACCTCGTTGAGCAGCTCCGACGCGCCGTTGGCGACGAGGTGCGCCTCGGTGAAGTCGGGCGTGCAGTTGACGAGCACGAGGAGCTTGACGATGCGCTCGACGCGGTCGAGGTCGCCGGCCGCGGCGTGGAGGGTGCCGAGCAGGTCGACGGCGATGCCCCGTGCGGCATCGCGTCCCTGTGCGGTGGTCAGGTCGGCGCCCAGCTTGCCCGCCACGACGGCGCCGTCGCGGCGGGCGATGTGGCCGGAGACGAAGATCAGGTTGCCGGTGCGCACGGCCGGAACGAAGGCGGCGACGGGCGCCGTGGCGCGCGGCAGGGCGATGCCGAGGGCGGCGAGCTTGGCGTGGACGGACATGGGGACCTCCGGGCGGTTGCGGGAAGCGTGGGCTGGGGCCGCGGGACGGTTCACCAGGCGGCGCGGAACGCCGTCTTGACGGCGGCGATGCGCTTCTCGTCGCGCTTGAAGAAGGTCCACTGCTTGATCCGCTTGCCGTGGATCAGTCCGGCGCGGACGAGGATGCGCAGGTGCTCGCTGGCGGTGGGCTGGCTCACGCCCAGCTTCTGGGCGATGAAGACGCCGCAGACGCCGTCGCGGACCAGATCGCCGTCGACCTGCGGCGGGAAGTGGGCGACCGGGTCCTTCAGCCAGTTGAGGATCGCCAGCCGGCGGTCGTTGGCGAGCGCCTTGATCACGTCTCCGCTCAGCCCGGCTGCCACCGTCCGGTCCCTGGATTCGTCGTCTGGCATATTCGCCAATTTGCCATACGACTAATTCCTGTGTCAACATCGGCGCCGCCCGAAACGAGCGCCCGCCGGCCGTGGTGGTTGGCCGGGCACCCCGAGGAGACCACGCCGATGGAAGCCGTCCTGCCCGCCCGCCTCGTCGACCGCACCGGCATCGCCGCCGTCCACGAGACGATCGCACCGTACCTGCGGCTCACCCCGACCCTCGAGGTCGACGGCGTGCCCGGCCAGCCAGCCGTGACCCTGAAGCTCGAGCCGCTCCAGAACGCGGGCTCGTTCAAGGCCCGCGGCGCGTTCGCCAACCTGCTCACCCGCGAGCTGCCGGCGGCCGGCGTCGTCGCCGCCTCGGGCGGCAACCACGGTGCGGCGGTGGCCTTCGCGGCGCGGCGCCTCGGCGTGCCGGCGAAGATCTTCGTGCCCAGCGTCTCGTCGCCCGCCAAGACCTCGCGCATCCGCGCCTACGGCGCCGACCTCACCATCACCGGCGAGGGGTACCACGAGGCGCTCGACGGAGCCAACGCCTGGGCGGCCGCGACCGGCGCGCTCTCCGTGCACGCCTTCGACCAGGTGGAGACGATGCTCGGCGCGGGGACGCTCGCCCTCGAGCTCGAGCGCCAGGCGCCCGGGCTCGACACGGTGCTGGTGCCGGTGGGCGGCGGCGGCCTCATCGGCGGCGTCGCGAGCTGGTACGCCGCGAGCGGCGTGCGCGTCGTCGGCGTCGAGCCGGTGCTGGCGCCGACCCTGACCGCGGCGCTCGCCGCCGGCCGACCGGTCGACGCGCCGACGGGGAGCGTCGCCCACGACTCACTCGCCCCGCTGCGCATCGGCGAGCTCGTCTTCCCGATCGTCAGCCGGCTCGTCGAGCGCGTCGTGCTGGTCGACGACGAGGCGATCGTCGCCGCGCAGGAGCGGCTCTGGGAGACGGCGCGAGTGGTCGCCGAGCCGGGCGGCGCCACGGCGTTCGCGGCGCTCGCCAGCGGTGCCTACCGGCCCGCGGCGGGGGAGCGGGTGGGGGTGGTCGTCAGCGGCGGGAACACGACGGCGGTGAAGTTCCAGGCGTGACGAGGAAACGTGCGATGCCCTCGCCGCCGACGACGAAGGCGCCGCCGCCCTCGACGCTCACGCCGGCGCGACGGAGCGCCTCTCCCATCTCCGCCAGCGCCCCCGGGCGGTGGGCGAGGCGGATCGCGAGGTCCCTCACGGCGCCTCCGTCCCTCCGGGCGCTGGCGGCGCGGCGGCGGCGACGGTGACCTCGGGCCGATGGTGGATGGGGAAGTTGCACGAGCGCGCGATGAAACAGAGCGCCGCGGCCCGATCGTGCAGCGCCGTCGCCGCGGCGGCATCCCCTCCGGCGGCGAGCACGACACGCGGCGCGAGCGTGATCTCGCGGAAGGACCCGCCGCCGTCCGGGGTGAGCTCGAGGACCCCGTGCGCGCGGTCCTCGTAGGCGACCACTTCCACCCTCGCCCGCGCGCAGAGCGCGAGGTAGCTGAGCATGTGGCACGAGGCGACCGCGGCGAGGAGGAGGTCCTCGGGGTCGTGCAGCGCGGGGTCGCCCCGGAACGTCGCGTGGGCGCTCCCGACGAGGTCCGCCTTGCCCTCCACCCGGATGCGGTGCTGCCGGCCGTAGCCGCCGTAGGTGGCGGTGCCGGTCCCGAGGTTCCCCTCCCAGGTCAGGTGCGTCTGGTAGTCGTGGCTCTTCGGCGCCTTGGCGCCGGGCGCGGTACCGGCTGTCGCGGTCGGACGGGTCGTCTCCATGCCGGTGACCCTAGCCCATTCCCTGCCCAGCCCATGCACCGGGCCGACACCGAGGTCGCGGCTCGGATCGCCCCCATCGGTGTCATCCCGCGCGCCACCATGTACCGGAGCTGGCGCGCGTTCGCGCCGCACTTGCATGCGCGGTCCGGGGGTCCGCCCGGCCGCGATCTCGTCGCGCAGCGCGCGGTCGGTCCAGGCGATGTAGGTGCCGACGTCGCGGACGGTGGTGAAGCCGGCGAGGAGGGTGGCGCGCGCGTGGTCCCTGCCGCGGGCGAGCGCCTCGCCTTCGCTGCGGGTGAGGTAGACGCGAAGGTCCGCGGTGTCCTCGGGGCTGTCGGTCAAGTGGGTGTGGAGGTCGAGCAGCCCCGGCAGGCAGGTCTTCGCCGCGAGGTCGAGCACCGGCGCGGGACGGGGTGCGGCGCCCTCGGCCGCCCCGGCGCCCAGGGCCGCGGCGAGGAGCCAGCTCGCGGTCGAGGCGCCCGGATGCCTCTCCAGGTGCCCATCGACGTTCCCATCGACGCTACCGCCGGCGCCGCCGCGGCGCGCTCAGCCGCCGTCGCCCCGCAGCCCGCGCAACACGGTGCGGTGCGACGCCCACGCGCCGCGCGCGGCGACGTACTCCTCGTGCGAGAAGCCGAGCTCGCTGGCGATCTGGCGCACCACGCTCTCCTCGTCGCTCGAGATGCCGTCTTCGGCGGCGGAGACGGCGAAGAGGCAGTCGAGCAGCCGCTTGAGCTCCGCCTCGCCGGCGACCTCGCGCAGGTCGCGGCTCACCTGGAAGTTCTCGACGTGTCCGAAGAGACGGTTCTGCGCCTTGGCGATCTCGACGACGAGCGCCGCCTGATCCGCCGGCACCTTGCCCACCTCGGCGACGAGCTCCTCCATGCGCGCGCTCTCGACGGAGGTGATCTCCCGGTCGGCGTACGCCACCCGCCCGAGCAGGTAGGCGAAGGCGGCGAGCTTGCGCGCCTCGTCCGGCGGCAGCGCCGCGAGCTGATCGGCGATCCGGCGCACGGCGGCGGACCCCGCCGCGGTCTCCTGCTTCTGCCCGATGAGGCGGTCGAGCCACGACATCGAGCGAATTCTAGCCGCGGCAGGGCCCCTTTCCAGCGGCCACCGCGTCGGCAAGAATCCGCCATGCCCAGACGCCCCTTCAAGAGCCTCTCCCAGCGCGAGATCCTCGCCCTCGCCATCGCCTCCGAGGAGGAGGACTCCCGCATCTACGACGAATTCGCCGTCGCCCTCGGCGGCAACTACCCCGCTTCGGCGGCGGTCTTCGCGCAGATGCGCGACGAAGAGGCGGGACACCACCGCCGGCTCACCGAGCTCTACCGCCAGCGCTTCGGCGACCACATCCCGATCGTCCGCCGCGAGGACGTGAAGGGGTTCGTGCGCCACCGTCCGGTGTGGCTCGTCCGCTCGCGCGGCCTCGACGCCATCCGCCGGCAGGCCGCCGTGATGGAGCTCGAGACCAGGCAGTTCTACCAGCGCGTCGCGGCGGAGACGACCGACGCGGGCATCCGCCAGCTCCTCGACGACCTCGCCGACGAGGAGGGACGGCACGAGCGGCGCGCGGGTGAGCTCGCCGAGGAGCGCCTCACGCCCGAGGCGCGCCAGGGAGAGGAGCACACCCGCCGTCGCCTCTTCCTGCTGCAGGTCGTGCAGCCCGGGCTCGCCGGCCTGATGGACGGCTCGGTGTCGACGCTCGCGCCGCTCTTCGCCGCCGCCTTCGCCACGCACGACAGCTGGGACGCCTTCCGCGTCGGCCTCGCGGCGTCGATCGGCGCCGGCATCAGCATGGGCTTCGCCGAGGCGCTCTCCGACGATGGCGCGATCACGGGGCGGGGCCGCCCGTGGCAGCGGGGGGTCGTCTGCGGCGTGATGACCACCCTCGGCGGGGTGGGCCACACGCTGCCGTACCTGATTCCCGACTTCCGCCTCGCCACCGGCGTCGCCGTCGCCGTCGTCGCCGCCGAGCTCGCGGCGATCTCGTGGATCCGGCACCGCTACATGGACACGCCGCTGCTGTCGGCGGGCTTCCAGGTGGTCGTCGGGGGCGTGCTCGTCTTCCTGACGGGGATCCTCATCGGCAGCTCCTGAGAGCGCCGCGAGCGCACGTCACGGCGGATGCCGTTCGAGGTATTCGCAGGTGGCGACGGCCGCCTGGTGCATCAGCGCGCACTTGGTGGCGAGCGTGATCTCGAAGTCCGTCGTGCGCACGCCGAGGTTGTCGATCACCACCGTCCGCGCGCGGTCGTCGGCGCTGTCGCGGAACGCGCTCTCCTGCACCGACAGGATCGTCTCCACGAGCTCCTTGGTGTAGTCGCGGAAGTTGCGAATCTCCACTCGCGCATCGGCGCTGCGATGCAAGTCCTCGAGCACGAAGCCGAGGGTCTCGCGGTTGACCTGCTCGACGGGAACGAAGGGCGGTTGGTCGAAGATGAAGATCGGGAAGTTGGCGAGGATGCCGCCGTCGACGAAGAGGTCCGTGCCGCCCGCCTTGCCGAAGCGCGAGCTGGCGACGTGCGCCGCCTCGAAGAACAGCGGGATCGACATCGAGCTGCGCACCGCCTGCGCCACCGGCAGATCGGGCGACGTGGTGTGCGAGAAGACCTGCACCCGGCGCCGCGAGAGGTCCGAGCCGACGACGTAGAGCTCGCGGAAGCGGTCGGGCTGAGCCCGCAGCTCGGCGAAGGTGGTGTCCGGCGCGCCGGTCTTCTGGCGCACGCGGTCGCGCATCCAGTCGAGGAAGAAGGCGCCGCGGTACCAGCCGAAGCGGCGGATGAGGCGGAAGGGCCCGCCGAGCGTGCTGCCGTCCTCGAAGCGCAGGAAGTCGAGGTCGAGTAGCAGCCGGCGGATCTCGTCCGGCGTGTAGCCGAGCGCGACGAGCGTCGCGCCGATCGCCCCGGCCGAGGTGCCGGCGACGCGGCGGATGCCGCCCAGCACGCCTCGCCGCTCGAGCACCTCGAGGGCGCCGGCGTACGCCACCCCCTTCACCCCGCCGCCTTCGAAAACCAGGTTGACGTAGCGCGGCGCCGCCGGCGCCGGGGGCGCCGGGCCGCACAACGGCACCGGCTGGGGCGGGCAGCTGGCCCCCGCGCCATGGTGGTGGCCGAGGGACGTGCAGCCGGCGAGCGCCGCCAGCGCGAGCGAGCCCAGCACCGGCAGCCGAAGACCCCACGACCCTTCTCCCATCAGAGCTCCCTCCCTGGCTCCCTCAGGGGCGGCGTACCGTCCCGGGCGCTCCCCGTGCGCTTGGAAGCCTTCAACGCCCGTCGAGGCCGTCCAGTCAGCGGCCGGGGCGGCCTGGACGCCCAGGCAGCCTAGCGCAGCCTTGCGCCCTCGTCGCTCACGCGCCGAGAGCCCTGCGGGCGAGCTCGCGCGCGCGGACGATCTCGGGCGGCGGCGGGTCCTCGGCGACCACCTGCCAGCTGACGGGGAGCCGTGCGAGCTGCCGGGCGAGGCGCTCCCACCACTCGCGGTTGGCCACCGGCTTGCCCTCGCGCGTCTTCCACCCGCGCTGTCGCCAGGCGGGGAGCCACTGCGTGGCGCCGTCGCGCAGGTAGTCGGAAACGGTGACGGCCCGCACCTGCAGCCGCTTCTGGACCGCCTCGAGCGCGAGGGCCGCCGAGGCGATGTGGGCGGCGTTCGCCGAGGCGACGCGGACCGTGCCGCCGATCTCCTTCTCGACCCCGTGGTAACGCAGCAGCGCTCCCCACGCCCCCTGCCGGCTCTTCGCCGACCAGGCGACGGCGAGGAATGCCTCGACGGCGTCGGCGCTCGGCCCCGCCGCGGGCTCCGTCCCTGCGGTCTCGCGCCTGCTCCCGGGGATCGCCGCCGCGGCGAGCTCGTGCGCACGCTCGTTGCCCGCGTGTCCGGCGTGGCCGCGCGCCCACTGCCAGTTGATGCGGTGCTTGCGAGCGACGTCGTCGAGCGCCATCCAGAGGTCGCGGTTCTTGACCGGCTCCTTGCTCGTGGTCACCCAGCCGCGACGGCGCCAGCTCGACAGCCAGCGGGTGATGCCCTGCTCGAGGTAGGTCGAGTCGGTCACCAGCTCCACGTCGGTGCCGGGCGGCACCGCCTCGAGCGCCCGGATCGCCGCGGTGAGCTCCATCCGGTTGTTGGTCGACGCCGGGTCGCTCCCGGAGAGCTCCTGCCGCCCCCCGTCGGGGAGCTCGAGCACGGCGCCCCAGCCGCCCGGCCCGGGGTTGGGCCGGCAGCCGCCGTCGGTGTGGATGGTCACCCGGCTCGTCGATCCGGACCTCGTCGATCCGGGGGGTGGCGTGGATCCGGAGGCGCTCGTCACGGGTGCGGAGGTTCTACTCTCGCGAGGGCGGTGTCAATCACGGCTCTCGCGAGCGAGGTTCCGATCCAGGCCCGCCTCGAAGATCGCGGTTTCAGCGCGACGGCACCGGCTCCCCGGCGAGGAAGGGCAGCAGCGCGGACAGCAGCTGCTGCGGCGCCTCCTCCATCGGCACGTGGCCGCACCGCGGGATGATCACCAGGGGCGCCCCGCCGAGGCCGGCGGCGATCCGCTTCCCGTTGGCGAGCGGCGTGAGGGTGTCCTCCTCACCCCAGACGAGGAGCGCCTGGGTTGCGATGTGTGCCAGGTCCACCTCGGCGGGCGCCTCGCCGTTCTTTGCCGTTAGGCCGTAGTAGGCGTCGTCGATTCCCTCGATGCGCAGCCGCTCGAGGTATTCGCGCGTCACCGCCGGGGTCGCCAGCGCGTCGTCGAAGTAGGCCGCGCGGAGCACGTTGCGGACGTATCGCTCGCGCATCGCCACCGTGCGCAGGAAGACGTGGGTGAGCGGCCGCAGGTTGGCGGCGCGGGTTCGCCGGGTGGTGCTGTAGCGCGGCATCGCTGAGTCGAGAAGCGCCATCGAGCGCACGCGCGCGGGGTGGTGCGCGGCGATCCAGATCGTCAGCCCGCCGCCGTACGAGTGGCCGACGAAGTGGGCGCGTTCGACGGCGAGCGCGTCGAGCACGCCGAGCACGAGCCGCGCCTGGCCGTCGAGGGTGTAGGCGGCGGGGTCGCGAGGCCGGTCGGTGTAGCCGAAACCGTTGAGATCGATGGCGATGACCTGGAAGCGCTCCGCCAGCGCGGGGGCGACGAGGCGGTAGGTGAAGGTGGACTCGCCGAAGCCGTGGAGCAACACGACCGGCTCGCCGCTGCCGGCCTGCGTCACGTGGACGAGCTGGCCGGCGACCTCGAGGAGCTCGCCGGCCGGCACCCGTTGCCGGGCGACGGAGCGCGGTTGCAGGGAGATGCAGCCGGTGGTCCCGAGGCCCACTCCCAGCGCCAGGGACGCAAGGCGGCGGGCGAGCAGGAGGAGGCGGCGTCGAGGTGTGGCTTGTCGCACGAGGTTCCTACGCCGTTCGGGCCCTCCTGGATGGCCCGGTTCCCGCGAGTCGGCGGCACCGTCGCACCGGGCGCCCGCGGCACCGACCGCTAGAATCCCACCCATGTGCCGCAGCATCAAACGCCTCTACAACGTCGACCCGCCGGTGACGAGCGACGAGGTCTACGCCGCCTCGCTCCAGTTCGTGCGCAAGATCGTCGGCACCACGAAGCCGTCGCTCGCCAACGCCGAGGCGTTCCTGCGCGCAGCCGAGGAGATCGCCGACGTCAGCGGGCGCCTGCTCGACTCGCTCGTCACCCAGGCGCCGCCGCAGGACCGCGAGGCCGCGGCGGCGAAGGCACGCGAGCGACGCCAGTACGCCCGCTGAGGCTGCAGGCACCAGGTCTCCTGGCGCCCGAGCGGTAGCGAGGCCGTGGGCTTGGGGGAGCGAGGGTGGCAGACCAACCTGGGGTGGGGATCTTCCGGGCCCCTCTCTCCCCGGCGAGGGGAGAGAGGGGTTGGGGAGTGAGGGGCGGCAGACCAACCCAGGGGTGGGGGTCGGGCGGGCGGGGGCAGCGCGCTGTGCGCGCGGGGCGGGCGTTGGCTGCTAGCGCGCGATCGCCAGGCCGGTCGAGCCCGGTCCTCCAGGCTTGCCCAGCTCGCTTCGGGCCGGCGGCGAGGGGGTCAGCGATGGGAGCTGGTAGTAGCCGTTGAAGGTGCGGTCGACGTCTCCACCCAACACGACGCGGAACGACGCGCCCTCCTGGCCCCGGCCGGACACCGCGACGGGGCCGCAGCTCCTGCCCTCGGCGCCGGCGCAGGTCCACGCCTTGCCGGTCGGGTGCCGGGCGTCGAGGGCGTACACGGCGAAGCCCGCGGGCAGCTCGCGCTCGACGAGGTAGGCCATCGGCGGGTACGGTGGATTGGCGCCGGTGTCGCGGACCAGGCGCGCGTGGTGGTTGCTCACCAGGCCGATGACGACGCTCTGTGGCGTGGCGTCGCGCGCGGCCAGCAGCGCCGCGGCCATGCGCTGCTCGCGCTCCCGTTCGCTCGAGCTCGAGACGGCGGGGAGCGCGCCCGCGCCCAGCAGCGCCACCCAGATCGGATTGCCGGCGGCGCGAGTGGCGCGGATCCACTCGAGGAGCTCGAGGCGCGCGGCGCTCGCCTCCGGCTGCCGCCAGGACGGCACCCGCAGCAGCTCCTCGCGCGCCGCTGGCGAGCCGTCGGAGGAGAGGAAGGCCTGGACCGCATCGTCTTCCTCTCGGGGGATCTCCAGGGCCAGGGTCACCGGCCTGCCGGTGGCGAGAGCCTGGCAGGCGAGGGCGGCCGCGAAGCGCGGCATCTCGACCGTCCCGGGGATCTCGGCGAGCATCACCACCACGCCGGGAACGAGGACTTCCGCCGTGCCTTCCACGCCGGCGCAGCGCAGGGATTCCAGCCGGCGAGGCGCGGCGCCCGCGACCGAGACGGTGGCCAAGAGGAACAGGATTCCGGACGCCATCGCGACACTGGTTCGAGGCATGCTCCCTCCCTTCGGGCGTGATGCTCGAGAGACGTGATCCCGACCCTGAGGCAATGAGCATGCCTGGCGAGAAACGCGGTCTGTGGCCCGCCGTGTCCGCGGAGGGCGACGCTTGGCGGGGGGGGGGCCGTCTCGTTTCCAGGACGGTAGGCTCTCGCTTCAGGGGGGCAGCATGCCGGTACTGCTGGCGATCGACCAGGGGACGACGAGCACCCGCGCCGTCGTGTTCGACGGCGAGGGTGGCCGGCTCGGCGTCGCCCAGCGCGAGCTGCCTCAGTCGTATCCCGAGCCCGGCTGGGTCGAGCACGACCCGGTGCGCATCTGGGAGGACGTGGTCGCCTGCGTGCGCGAGGCCCTCGGGCGAGCGGGCCTCGCCGCCGCCGAGGTGCTCGCGCTCGGCATCACCAACCAGCGCGAGACGACGATCCTCTGGGAGCGCCGGAGCGGGAAGCCGATCCACCCGGCGATCGTCTGGCAGGACCGCCGCACGAGCGACTTCTGCGCGCGCCACGCCGATCGCTCGGACTGGCTGGCGGAGAAGACCGGCCTCCTGCTCGACCCCTACTTCTCCGCCACCAAGATCGCCTGGATCCTCGACCGGGTACCCGGCGCGCGAGCGCGCGCCGAGAACGGCGAGCTGGCGTTCGGCACCGTCGACACCTGGCTCCTCTGGCAGCTCACGGGCGGGCGCGTGTTTGCCACGGACGCCACGAACGCATCCCGCACCCTGTTGTTCGACATCCGCGCGCAGGCATGGGATTCCGAGCTGCTCGACTTCTTTCGCGTGCCGGTCGCGTTGCTCCCGGAGGTGCGCGACTCCGCCGCCGACTTCGGAGCGACGGACGCCGCGCTCTTCGGCGCGTCGATCGCCATCCGCGGCATGGCCGGCGACCAGCAGGCGGCGACGGTGGGCCAGGCCTGCCTGCTGCCGGGGATGATCAAGTCGACCTACGGCACCGGCTGCTTCATGGTGCTCAACACCGGTGCCGAGCTTCGTCGCTCGCGGCATCGCCTGCTCGGCACCGTCGCCTACCGCCTGCGGGGAGAGACGACCTACGCCCTCGAGGGCAGCATCTTCGTCGCCGGGGCGACCGTGCAGTGGCTGCGCGACGCGGTGCGACTGATCGGCAGCGCCGCCGAGACGGCCGCCCTCGCCAGCTCGGTGGACGACACCCGCGGGGTCTACCTGGTGCCCGCGTTCACCGGCCTCGGCGCGCCCTACTGGGATCCCGGCGCGCGCGGCGCGATCCTCGGCTTGACCCGCGACTCCGGCATCGCCCACATCGTGCGTGCGGCGCTCGAGGCCGTCTGCTTCCAGAGCCGCGACCTCCTCGAGGCCATGGCCCAGGACGCCGGCGCTCCCACCGAGCTGCGCGTCGACGGCGGCATGGTGGTCAACGACTGGCTCGCCCAGTGCCTGGCGGACACGGTTCGCCTGCCGGTGGTGCGGCCGCGGAACGTCGAGACCACGGCTCTCGGGGCGGCCTACCTTGCCGGCCTCGGTGCCGGGTTGTACGGCTCGCTCGACGAGATCGGGCGTCTCTGGCGCGCCGAGGCGCGATTCACTCCCGCGGTCGACGCCGAGCGCGCCGATCGCCTCTACGCGGGATGGAAGGAGGCGGTGAGGCGGGTGCTGTCGACGGCCTCGGAGTCGGGTCGAGCTGGTCGAACCGTCGTTTGTTAGTCTGCCTCCAGAACCCGAAATCAGCCCGGAGGTTCACCATGCGCGGCACGCGGCTCCTCGCGTTCGGATTCGCCACGCTCGTCGCGGCGGGAGCGACCGCCGCATCCTCGGACGTCAAGCCGGGCACCGCCACCGGCACGCTGACCGCCAACGGCAAGAAGGTCGTGCTCAAACACGCCTATGCCCGCAGGGTGATGGGCGCGACGATGCCGGAATCAGGCCAGTTCGAGATGCGCCCGCCCGAGGAGGGTGAGACGGCCGCCGAGGCGACCTTCGTCGTCCTCACCGACGTGCCGCTGCCGATCGCCGACCTCACCTACGTGTCGTCCCTGCAGACCGCGCTCGCGGGGGGCAAGGTGCAGGGGATCTCCTGGGTGGTCGACAAAGACGGGCAGGCGGTCCAGCAATCGATCGTCCACGAGGCCCTCGGCCGCGACGTGCCCGGCCACCCCGACGTCTTCGAGGTGAGCGGCAAGGACGCTCGGATCGCCGGCAAGGCCGCGTCCGACGCCGACTTCTTCGACGACGCGTGGAGCTACGACGTGACGTTCGAAACCACCGTCGCGCCGCTGCCGACCGCGTCGATGCAGCCGGGCACCGCGTCCGGCACGCTCAGCGTCGACGGCACGGTCTATCAGCTGCGGCACGCCTACGCCCGCACCGAGCCCGGCACCTTCGACCCCAAGCAGAAGCAAGTGGTGCTCGACCTCTTCGACGCCGAGGTCGCGCCGGCCGCCCGCAAGGACCGCTTCGCCACGATCGACCTCGTCCGCGGCGGCAAGGTGCACGGCCTCTCGGTGACCATCGACGCCGACCGCCGCGTCATCAGCGGCAGCTTCTACGTGATGGGTCTCGAGATGGCGTCGAGCACCGGCTGGCAACAGGTCGAGGCGATCGCCTTCGACATGAAGTCGGGAATCGAGGGGCGGCTCTACTCGAAGGGAGTCCACGACCTGCTGGGCCATCCGGTGGAGATCGACGCCCGGTTCCACGTGGTGCCGGTCGCCGGCAACTAGCGCCACCCTCGCCGTCGCCGTCAGCGACGGACCATCACCGCCTTGTCCCGGTACATCGCCGGGTAGAGCCGCTTGAGGGCCGCGATCTTCGGCAGGTCGTTGCGCACGATGTAGGGGTGCGTCGGGTTGTGGATGAGGAAGTCCTGGTGGTAGCCCTCGGCCGCGTAGAACGCCTTCAGCGGCTCGACCTTGGTGACGATCGGGTCGTCGAAGATCCCCGCCTTCTCGAGCTGCGCGATGTAGGCGCGGGCCACGCGCTCCTGCGTCGGCGAGCCGAAGAAGATCTGCGAGCGGTAGCTGGGGCCACGGTCGGGACCTTGCCGGTCGAGCTGCGTCGGGTCGTGCGCGACGGAGAAGTAGAGGCGGAGGAGCGCGCCATAGGTCACCTTCTTCGGATCGAAGGTGATCTCCACCGACTCGGCGTGGCCGGTGCGCTCGGTGCTCACCTGTTCGTAGGTGGCCGTCGCCTTGTCGCCGCCGGAGTAGCCGGAGACGACCCTGGTCACGCCGTCGACGTGCTCGAACATCCCCTGCATGCCCCAGAAACAGCCGCCGGCGAGCACCGCGACCTCCGGGCCCTTCGCCTCCGCGGCGGGCGTGTCCACCGCCGGCGCGGGGATCACCTTGTCGAGGGCGTCGGCCCCGGACGAACGAGCGATGAAGCCGGCCAGGATGGCGAGGCCGGCGATCGGGATCAGCATCCTCGAGCGCTGGATCTTCGAAGGCATGGCGTGGTGTCTCCTTCGGCGTTGCGACGCGCGGCGGCGAGCCGCCGGCATCGCATCATGTTACGTGCCGCGCGCGCGGGCGGATTCGGCGCGTGCGCGTGGCCGGGCCGGGCAGCCCATCCGCCGGGCTCGACCGCGCGCGACGGTTCCCGGCGGCCACGCCAGCGCTTCCGTCTTCCGCGGAGGCTCTCCGGATGTAGGGGCGGGGCCTGTCCCCGCCCGTCCGATCCCGGCTTATGCTCAGCCGCCGCGAAGGAGGTGCGATGCGAGCCCATGCGACGGCGACCCTGGCGATCGCCTTGACGGCCGCGGCCCATGCCGTACCGCCGCCTACGGCCCCACCTCCGACGCCGCTGACCGCCAAGGTCCGGGCTTACCGTGCCGCCCACGAGACGGCGATCGTCGCCGAGCTCGCCGAGCTGGTGTCGCTGCCCAACGTCGCCACCGACCTCGCCGCCATCGAGCGCAACGCGACCGCGCTCACCGCCACGCTCGAGCGGCGAGGCTTCACCGTCCAGCGCCTCGCCGCCGCCGAAGGCACGCCGCCGTCCCTCTTCGCCGTCCTGCCCAACCCGGCGGCGAAGCGGCGCGTCGTCTTCTACGCCCACTTCGACGGCCAGCCGGTCACCCCTGCGGACTGGCGCTCCGACCCCTTCCGTCCCGTCCTGCGCGCCGGCCCCGAGCTCGGCTCGCCTGAGGTCGACCTCGCGACCGCCCCCGCGCTCGACCCCGAGTGGCGCCTCTACGCGCGCTCGGCGAGCGACGACAAGGCGCCCATCGTCGCCATCCTGACCGCCCTCGACGCCCTGCGCGACGCGGGCGTGGCGCCGTCGGTCGAGGTCGCCCTCTTCCTCGAGGGCGAGGAGGAGCAGGGCTCGCCGCACCTGCGCGAGATCCTCGCCCGCCATGCCGACTCGCTCCGCGCCGACCTCTGGCTGCTCTGCGACGGCCCGGTGCACGCGAGCCGCCGCATGCAGATCTTCTTCGGCGCCCGCGGCGTGTCGGGGCTCGAGCTCACCACCTACGGGCCGCTGCGCCCGCTGCACAGCGGCCACTACGGCAACTGGGCGCCGAACCCGGCGGTGAGCCTCGCCCGCCTGATCGCCACGCTGCGCGACGACGACGGCAAGATCCTCGTTCCCGGCTTCTACGACGACGTGCGTCCGCTCGGCGCCGCGGAGCGGCGTGCCGTCGATGCCATGCCCGCCGTGGAGGACGCCTTGCGCGAGGAGCTCGCCCTCGGCCGCACCGAGGGCGGCGGGCGCCTGCAGGAGCGCCTGATGCTCCCCGCCCTCAACCTCCGCGGCCTGCGCGCCGGCGGCGTCGGCGACGCGGCTACCAACGCCATCCCCGCCGAGGCCACGGCGTCGATCGACTTCCGCCTCGTCCCCGACCAGACGCCCGAGCGCGTGCGCGAGCGCGTCGAAGCCCACCTGCGCCAGCAGGGATGGCACCTCGTGAGCGAAGAGCCCGACGCGGCGACGCGCCGCGCGCACCCGCGGCTGCTCCGCCTCGCGTGGTCGCTCGACTACGCCGGCGCGCGCACGGCCATGGACCTGCCGGCCTCGCGCGCCGTGGCGGTGGTGGTCGACCGTGCCACCGGCGGCTCGCTCATCCAGGTGCCGATGCTCGGCGGCAGCGTGCCGATGTCGCTCTTCGCCGACACCCTGAAGGTGCCGCTCATCGGCGTCCCCGTCGTCAACCACGACAACCGCCAGCACGCCGCCAACGAGAACCTCCGGCTGCAGAACCTGTGGGACGGGATCGAAGTCTTCGCGGCCCTCATCGCCGAGCTCGGCGGCGAGCTGCGCTGACTACCGACGCCCCCGACTCGGCCGCCTGGAAGGCGCCTCCTCTCCCGTAGGGTGCGCACCGCGCACCATCCCCTTCTGAGCGATGGGCGCATTCATCCCGGATGGTGCGCGGTGCGCACCCTACGCCGGGACCGGTGCTGCGCGGGCCCGACGCCTCAGGGAAAGTACCCCCTCATGGGAAATATCCCTTGGGCGCTCGCAGCTTCTGGCCGCCGCGCGACACGACGGTCAGCGGCCGCCAGCGGTCGGCGACGTCCGCCTCGGAGCGGAAGACGAGCTGGTACTGCTGCCGCAGCTCCTGGGCGATCCGC
>Ga0209382_10005280_pt1 | contig 16854 bp, 21 predicted proteins | sample SoiMetdeltSBSDD5_FD_187599 | JGI IMG/M metagenome (GOLD analysis project Ga0209382, IMG submission 187599) | Bulk soil microbial communities from a Populus tree surrounding site in Tennessee, USA - Soil MetaG P. deltoides SBSDD5 (SPAdes) (version 2) | ecosystem: Environmental > Terrestrial >...
CGGGCAGCGTCATACCGGTGGGAGCCAAACCGCAGCCGTACGGCTGGAAGCTCACAAGCTCGGTTGCGGTCCAGGTGGTCGAGAAGCTTCCACCCGCGAAGGTGTGCGTGAACGTCCCGCCGCCACCGACCGACTTGGGGTGCACGCCGAAGAAGAACGGCTGTGTGACCAGGACTGCGGCGTGGTCGCCGTTGGGTGCCTCACCGATGTTCGGAATCGGGGTCACGAGGCGATACGTAGCCGGTTCGTTGTTCGGCGCGTTCGCGACTGCGGAGGCGGGCACCAAGCCGAGGAAGGCCGCAACCACGACGACGAGGAAGAGCGAACGCCTACTCATGGTGTCTCCTCCTTTTTGCGCTCGCAGATCGCGAGCGCGGAGTGCCCGCGATTCTCAATCTCTCAATACCCGGACGACACCAAAACGATGCCCAGCGAGCGGGACCCCCGGCGCGGTGGCGCAGCGGGACCAATCAACCATTACGTCGCCGACCCGCCACGCCGCTGGGTCGAGGACCGAGATAGGGCTGGGCGCCCGCGCGCACCGCACCCATACCGTCAAACGCGCACCCGCGCCCCAGTCGCAACAGCCACAACCAACGCCAACCCGCTTGACGCAGGTCCACTGCACAGAGAGGGCGAGGCGCAGCGAGGAGGTGGCACGCAACGCTTCGCCTCGCGCCGGCGAATGCGGCGGCGGGCGCCTGCGCGACGCTCGAAGCTCGTTGTGGCTGTTTCGGAAAGGCGTGGGGGGCGATGCGTGCCGGACGGCTGTTCGATCGCGTCGCCCTTGGACACCTTGGGATCTCGCCCTTCATGGCCATCTGCGACTTCCGCCTCTATGCGAGTAACCCCCCGAGGGACATGGGAGGGCGGAGCACATGCTGGCGCTGGAATATCCGCCCGCAACCATGATCGTCGCCGCGCTTGAGACGGCCAACAGAAACGGCGAGAGCGTCGAGGCCGAGGTCGCCGAGGATCGCCCGCGAAGGACGATCGATGTGCACGCCGGCGACCGAACCACCTCGTCGCGACTGATCGAGCGACGCGCGCTGATCGACTTCCTCGACGCGGCTCATCTCTTCGGCCCGACCCCGCAGCTCCGGCGCTCGACATGGAGCGTGTCGCGCTCAACCAGGTCGCGCCGGTCCATCCCCGCCGGCGCCGCACCTGGCCGCGCGCGTGTTGCGCGCTCGGCCGCCACCGCTTTACCCTCGGGCGCAGTGCCCGGGTGACGCTAGAGCGTACGGCGAACCTCGACTCGGGCCGACCCGCTCGGCTCCGACCATTGGTGCGCGCGCGGCCTGCTTGCGCGACCGACTCCGGCCGCCCTGGGCGGCGGCGCGAGGGCGCCGCCTCCTGGTCCTCTGACCCCATCACCGAAGACCAGCGAAAGGACACCGACGTGAAGCGTCACAACATCGAGCTGATGATCGGCTGGCTGGACGCATTGCGCCGCCGCGATACCGAGGCGCTGCTCGAGCGCCTCGACCCGCAGACCACTTGGCAGGGCATCCGCCCCGACCTCGTCTGCCAGGGCAGCGAGATCGTCGAGATCTTCGTCGCCCAGCGCGACCAGGACTACGACGTCGACGCGCTCGAGCTCATCGGCGCCCCCGACCACGCCATCCTCCATTTTCGGCTGCCCGAACCGCGCCAGATCGGCGACATCGAAGTCGAAGACGGGATGTACCACGTGTTCCGCATCCAGGGATCAACGATCACGCGAATCGAGGACTACCTCGACCGCGCCGAAGCACTCCGCGCGGCTAGCTTGACATGACCTAGGCAACAAGCACAACGGGAGCGGTGGATGGGTTCGCTTAAGTCCCGGTCGCCGTTCAACATTTAACTGGGGAACAAGGCCAGCGCCCCGGCTGGTCCCCCCCTCGAGGCTGTCGGCGTCGGCGACTCATGCATGAAGGTGCCGTACGGTTAACTGACCTTTCTGAACTGATTGGTGCTGGCCACACCCGCCTGCACAGGCCCTCAGGCTGTCCCGCTCGCACCGGCTGCTGACTCAGAAGTGAGTCGTGCACGAGAGCAAACGCCAGCCTGCGGGACCCGCGAGCAAGTGATAAGCCGTACGCATGTCCCGAAGCGCGTTCTTCGTTATCCACGGCGCTGCAGCGCAGGTCTAGACGTGCTGTCCGTGTGGACCACAACGCGGGGCGATCACAGATTGCCCAGGCGCTCTCCAACCGCGACGCGCGGCCCCGCCATCCGCGCCGAGTCCGCCGGCCAGGAGCCAGCCCCGCACATCTGGCTCGAGGTCGTCGAAGCGATGCGCGAAGTCGACCAGGCAACGATGTAGGTAACCGATGCCCGGCTCATCTTCGAACAAGGATGTGGCTCGAACGGCGCTTGAGCAGGTCTGCGCGCGCGGCGACATGGCACTGGCGCCGCGGTGCTATGCGGAGAACTTCGCCGACCACGTCGACCGGTTCGAGTACCACGGCCTCGACGGGGTGCAGCGGTCGACGGCCCTCTACCGCGCCCTGTTTCAAAACCTGACCTTCGACGTCGTCGACCAGGTGGCGGAAGGCGATCGCGTCGCCAGCCGGTTCGTCGTCACGGGCACCAACCGTGGGCGCCGCGTGCGGCTGTGGGGAATCACCATCAGCCGGCTGCGCGAGGGCCGCATCGTCGAGGACTGGTCGGCCTTCGACAGCCTCGAGCTGCTACGCCAGCTCGGGTTGCGCCGCGCGTTGCTCGCGGCGCCGCAGCTCCTGCGGGCGGCTCGTCGTCAGTAGCTGAAGACCGTGGCGGGCTCATCGCCGATGAGCTTCCACACCGGCGTGGGTATAGCCAGGCAGCCCGAGCCGCAGAGCCGCCTCTCACCGATCCTCGATCGCGGCGAGGGCCGCTCCGCGATTGGGACCGCGGAAGCGCTCGGCGCGGCCGTCGGAGATCGTCCATACGTGGGCAATCCGGATGGCGACCTCGACGCAGCTGGCGCGGCCGCGGCCGGTCTGGCGAACGATGGCGACGAGGTGCTCGCCGCGCTCGATGACCTCCTCCGGCTCGATGCGGAACTCCTAAAAGCTATCGAGCCATGACCGCAGGAAACGCTCGAACGACTCAGCTCCGCGACCCCTTTCGCCGTTGCCACTCTCCCAGGCGAAGTCCGCACCGATCAGGCCGAAGACGTCGGACAGGTCTTTTCGGTTGAGCGCGTCGTAGCCGCGGCGAAGGGCGTCGGCGTTCGCTTCCATCAGCGCGGTGGGGGCTCCACCGGCAGGCCGGCCTCGCGCCAAGCCTGGAAGCCCCCGATGACGTCGGTCGCCCGGTCGAAGCCAAGCGTCTGAAGAGTCGCGGCTGCGAGGCTGGACTGGTAGCCCTCGTTGCACATCAGAACGACCTGGCGATCCAGTCCGCCCACCGACGGGTGCTGGTGACCGGATGCCGGATCCAGCCTCCACTCCAGCACGTTGCGAGCGATGAACAGCCCGCCGCCAATGACGCCGCCGGCGGCGCGCTGGCTTTCCGACCGGATGTCGATGAGCAGCGCGCCGTCGCTCATCGCCGCATGGGCGGCCTGAGGGCTCAGCCGGTCGAGCCGCGCCCGCGCCTCGCGCAACAAGCCATGGATCGTCTGACGCTCCTGAGCTTCGCCGTCGCGGCGGACGCCAGTGATGACGACGTACGGCCGAGGCACGTCAACGCCGTCGCCCTGCCGGTGGCGCTCGAAGTAGGCGATCCAGTCTCTGCGCACGGCCTCTCGCTCGTCGGTCGGCATTGCCTCGACGCTGGTCTTCGCGGGCCCGTCCGAGCCGACGAAGAGCTGCCAGCTGGCCTCTCCTGATTCGGCCTTCCAATGACAGACACCTTCGGAGAAGGAGAGGTCGAAGGCGGCACCGAGAAGCCCTCGGACATAGTCCCGATCCGCCCAATTGCGCGGGCTGCCCGCACCCACGGGGCGCGTGTGCCCAATGCGCTCCATCAGCTGCGCGAGCTCGGGTTTGGGGAGCGAATAGGTCAGCCCGAGGCGCCCGCCCGGCCGGCACACCCGCGCGAGCTCGACCGCGGCGGCGAGATGGTCGGCGGCGAAGACAACGCCATGCGCGGAGGAAACGACGTCGAAGCCGGCAGCCGGATAGGGGAGTCGTGCTGCGTCGCCCACCTGGAAGTGGATGGCAAGCCCCTGCTCGGCGGCGCGCGCCTCAGCCGTTCGGATGAGCGCGGGAGCGAGGTCCAGCCCGGTCACTCGCGCCCCGGCGCGGGCGGCGCGCAACGCCACCGCCCCGGTCCCCGTTGCGACGTCCAGCCACCGTTCGCCCGGTTGGGGTGCGAGTCGGGCCACGAGCTTGTCGTGGGCCGAAGCAAGCACGGTGTCGGCCAGGGCCTCCCACGAGCCGGCACCCCAGACCCGCGCCTGGTCAGCCTTCCAACGGGCGAGGTCAGCGGTCGGGCTTGGTGGCACGGATCGTCGATCCCATCGCGCCGAACTTGGCCGCCTTGCGGCGGGCGTCCTCGAACGCGGAGCGGGCATAGGTGTCGACCAGCGCGCCCTGCTCGATGTCCGTGTAGGCCCGCTGGACCAGCAGGCGCGCGTGCTCGCCGAAGAGCAGCGCCCCGGCAATTCAGCCGGTCCAGAGGTCGATCCGGGCGCGGGCGTCCTCGGAGACCTCCTTGTGGATGACCACGTCGGCGAGCTGCAGGCGCCCGCCGGGACGGAGGATGCGGTCGATCTCGTCGATCACCGCCTCCTTGTCGGGGACAAGGTCGATCACGCCGTTAGACGTCACGATGTCCACGGACGCGTCGGCGAGGGGCACGTCCTCCAGCAGCGCCTCGTGTAGCTCTACGTTCTCAAGCCCCATTCCCTTGGCGCTCGCCCGTGCGGCCGCCAGCATCGGTGCGGTCATGTCGACGCCGATGACGCGCCCGCTCGGCCCGGTCATCTGGGCGGCGATCAGCAGGTCGGTGCCGGCGCCGCAACCGAGGTCAAGCACGACCTCGCCCGGCTCGACCCGTCCGAAGGTCCAGTGGTTGGCCACGCCGGCGAAGCTCTCGACAGTGCCGTCGGGCACGCGAGAGAGCTCCGGCTCGGGGTAGCGGAGCTCGCTCGCCCAGCTCCGCCCGGTGGGGAAGATGAACTCCCGCTCTTGGTCGGTGGCGACCTCGGTGTAGGTCTTGCGGATCTCCTCGCGCAGGACCTCGACGTCGACGGGCGCCCGAACGGTCATGCGGCGACCCCTTCATGCGCGGCGGCCCGCAGCGCTTCGATCGACTGATACAGCCATTGGCGAAACCAACGCCGGCCGGCGACAGCGTCGAAGACCCGCACACTCGTCGTCTTCGGGTCCAGGCCGAACTCGACGTCGATAAACGTGCCGCCCTGCGACTCGGCGAGCAGCCAGTGCGCATAGGTGCCCGTGTCGAGGCAGCGCAGCGTCAACTCGCGGCAGTCGTCGAGCCGCTCGACCGACACGTCCGTTTCAATCACGCCCATCGGCGACTTGAACACTTGCCGGTAGCTGCAGCCCTGCTCGAGCCCCTCGCAATCGACGTCGATCACGCGCGGCCACCATTCCGGGTGCCGCTCGGCGTTCCCGACGAGCTCCCACAACGCATCCGGCGGCACGTCGACCTGGACCTGTAGCCGGCAGGACGACATCAGGCCGGTGCGCGCGAGGCAACGTCGTACGCGTCGGCCACGATCCGCGCCCGCAACTGCTCGTCCGTCCGCTGCATTTCGCAGTGGTCACGGTCGACGTGCTCCCGGCACAGGCCGAAGAGCTCGTCGTCGTCGGCTGCCTCGAAGTGGTGCCCGCACGGGCAGTCGATCGCTCGCATCAGATCCTCCTTGACTATGCGGCTCGGGTCTGGGTCGAGGGCAGGCCGGCGAGTCGCCATTCCGGCCAGCCGACGTCGAGTCGCTTGGCATCACGTCCGGCGTCGCGCAGGCGGCGGACCGCGTCGTGGGCATAGGCGCAGAAGGGCCCACGGCAGTACGCGATGACCTCGCGGTCGGCGGGCAGCTCGGCCATCCGCTGCTCGAGCTCGTCGACCGGGATCGAGCGGGCGCCGTCGATGTGGCCCGCCTCGAACTCCTCGCGCGGTCGCACGTCGACCAGGACCACGTCGCCGCGGCCCAGCCGCGCCACGAGCTCGTCGCGGCCGATCGCCTCGACGTCGGCACCGAGATAGTCGCGGGCCGCGCGCTCGACCTCGCCCAGCTGCGCGACCGAGGCGTCGCGCAGCGCCAGCCAGAGCGCCAGCGCCTCCTCGCCCGCGAGCGAATAGCGCACGCTGGTCCCCTCGCGCGCGCGGGTGACCATCCCGGCGGCATGCAGCGCCTGCAGGTGCTGCGAGGTATTCGCGCTCGACTGGCCGCTCGCGCGCGCCAGCTCATCGACAGTGCGCGCCGCCTGCGCGAGGAGGTCGAGCAGCTCGAGCCGCGTCGGGCTGGCGAACGCCTTGCCCATGACCGCGACTGCCTCGAACAGCGCGTTCTTATCGCGAACCGAAGCCATTTTCCATTGCTATTCAAGCGATCACTTGATAGCTTGTCAAGGCCAATCCGCTCGTTCTGTGGAGGCCCTGCGTGTACTTCCGCCAATTGCTCAACGACGACACCGCGTGCGCCTCCTACTTGTTCGGCTGCAAGACCCACAGCGCCTTCGCGGTCGTCGATCCCCACGTCGACCTCGTCGACGAGTACATCGCGCTCGCCGACCGCGAGGGGGCCGCGATCACGGCGGTGCTCGACACACACGTACAAGCCGACCACGTGTCCGGGCTGCCCGAGCTGGTCGCGCGCACCAGCGCCACCGGCTATCTGCCCGAAGGCGCCGGGGCGGAATTTGATCACCACCCGCTCTGCGACGGCGACGTCGTCGAGCTGGGCAACACCAGCATCGAGGCCATCGCCACCCCCGGCCACGCGCTCGCCCACCACGCCTACGTCGTCACCGATCGCCGGCGCTCAGACGACCCCTGGTTCGTGCTCACCGGCGACGCGCTGTTGGTCGGCGATGCCGGCCGGCCCGACCTGCATGCTGCGGGCGACCAGACCTCCGAGCAGCTCGCCCGAACGCTGTACCGCTCCCTGACGGAGCGGCTCCTCGCCCTCCCCGACCACCTCGCGCTCTACCCGTCGCACTACTCCGGCTCGGTCTGCGGCCGGGGGTTGTCCGCCAACCCGATCTCGACCGTCGGGTTCGAGCGCCGCCACAACGCGGCGCTCCAACACGAGTCCGAGGACGCCTTCGTCGAGGCCTTGCTGCGCGACATCCCGCCCCCGCCCGACCAGCAGGCGGCCATCGTCGCCGCCAACCGAAGCGGCCGCCCCCTCGCCGAGGTCTCGTGACCTCACGGCCGGTCCGGCTCGGGCTGCGCGAAAACGCCGCGCAGTTCTCGCTGCTGGTCGCCGTCAATGGGTTCGTCGGCGCGATGGTCGGGCTCGAGCGCTCGACCTTGCCGCTGGTGGGCCGGGAGGACTTCGCGCTGCGCTCCAGCGCCGCCGTCCTGACCTTCCTCGTCGCCTTCGGCCTCACCAAGGCGCTGACCAACCTGGCCGCCGGCGCCCTCGCCCAGCGCGTCGGCCGACGCCGGCTGCTCATCGCGGGCTGGGCGATGGCGCTGCCCGTGCCGCTGCTGATCGCGGTCGCCCCGAACTGGGGCTGGGTAGTCGCGGCCAACGCGTTCCTCGGCGTCAACCAGGGCCTGGCCTGGTCCATGACCGTGGTGATGAAGATCGACCTCGTCGGACCGCGCCGCCGCGGCCTGGCGCTCGGCCTCAACGAGTCCGCCGGCTACGGCGGCGTCGCGCTGGCCGCCGGGCTGAGCGGCTGGCTGGCAGCCTCGTTCGCGCCGCGCGACGTGCTCGTGGTCGCCGGCGCCGTCATCGCCGTCAGCGCCCTCCTGCTCTCGGTCGTGTTCGTTCGCGACACCGCCGATCATGTCGCCCTCGAGCAGGCCCGCGACCACGCCGGCGCCGACGCCGCACCGCCCCCGCTGCGCGAGGCGTTTGCCCGGGCCAGCTACCGGGAGCCGGCGCTGCGGTCCTGCTCCCAGGCGGGCCTGGTCAACAACCTCAACGACGGCCTCGCCTGGGGCCTGGTCCCGCTCTACCTCGCCGCCCACAGCGCCTCTGTGGACGACATCGCGCTGGTCGCAGCGCTCTACCCGGGCGTCTGGAGCGTCGCCCAGATCGCGACCGGCCACTGGTCGGATCGCATCGGGCGCAAGCCGCTCATCGTCGCCGGCATGCTCGTCCAAGCCGCCGCCCTCGCGCTCCTCGCCCTCGGCAACGGGGCCGTGCCGGCGACCGCGGTCGCCGCCGTCCTCCTCGGCGCGGGCACCGCGCTCGTCTACCCGACACTGATCGCCGCCATGTCCGACGCCGCCACGCCCGTGGCCCGCGCCCCGATCGTCGGCGTCTACCGCTTCTGGCGCGACAGCGGCTACGCCCTTGGCGGCATCATCGCCGGCACCGTTGCCGACGCCCTCGGCTACGGCGGCGCCATCGCGATCGTCGCCGGCCTCACCGCCGCCTCCGGCCTCTGGGTCCTCCACGACCTGCCCGGTCGACAAGCGGTCCAGGAGGGAAGGAGAGGGGACGCCCGCACGGGCGCGCATGCGCTCGGCCATACATCGCGGTGACCTCCGACGTGGCGTTTACGAACGCGGGCATTCCCGCCGGCGGCATCTTCACCGGCGCGGAGAAGATCAAGACCGCCGAGGAGGCGGCCCTGTTCGGCGGCGTGGCCGGCGTGGCGCTCGACTACTGCTACCACCAGGCCTGCGACACGATCAACAAACCTCAACACGACGGCGTTCGGCGAGATGAAGAACGCCGCCGCCGACGTGCTCTACCAGCTGATGCTGACACGGAACGCGATCGAAGACGGGTCCACGATCAAGCCCGGGAAGAGCAAGAACCTCGCGAACCCGGCGTTCGTGGGCGAGACCGCAGCCAGGTAGCGGCCGCAAGGACAAGCAGGAGCGACGAGCGGCCCGCCATGATGGCGGGCCGCTCCGTCATACAGCGCCGGAATCACACCTTCACGAGAGCCGGGTATGCATGCCGGTTCGAGGTCCTGATCTGGGCGGGTCCCGGGCGCGGAAGCGCTCAATCCGACGTCACCCCTGGGTTGCGCGACACCGGGGTCCACGCTCGGCGATCCTCAACGTGACGACCGCGTGATCAGCGATGATCGGATCAAGCGATGAGCGTCGGGCGCGTAAGCCGCGAGCCGCGCGCGATCGACTTCGACCGCTGGATGATCGTCAACCTACACCAACACCATCGAGCGGGCACCGAGGTCGTCGGGCGCCCGAGCCTCACGCTTGATGAGGTCGAGGCGTACCTGACCTTCGAGGACCGCTGATGTCCGCCGTCACCGGCCACGTCCTGCTCGCTAAGCGCAAGCGTGGCGATCAGTGGTACCTCCACTACCGCCTGCCCGGCGGCCGTCAGGTGAAGAAGCGGCTCGGTCCCGCCCACACCGGCAAGGGCCGCCCGCCGACCGGTCACTTCACCCGTAAGACCGCGCAAGTCGCGCTCGACGCTCTGCTGACCGACCTGCGCCGGGGCACCGTCCGACCTGCGCCGCAGACCGGCGTCACCTTCGCCGAGGCGGCCGCCGAGTGGCTTCGCTGGGTCGAGCGCGACCGCAAGCGCAGGCCCTCGACGGTTAGCGACTACCGCTCCGTGGTCGACACCCGCTTGGCGCCCGAGTTCGGCACTGAGCCCGTCGAGGCCATCACGACCGAGCGAATCGACCGCTGGCGCGCCGGCCTCGTTGCCGAGGGCAAGCTCTCAGCCCGGACGATCAACAAGTACCTGGCGCTGTTGCACGGCATCTTCAAGCGGGCCGTGCGGTTCTACGGGCTGACCTCGAACCCCGCGGCCGGGGTGGACCGCCAGCCCCAGCGCCGCTCCGGCAACATCAGCGTGCTCAGGCCCGACGAGGTGAGGCTGCTCGCGCTGCACGCCGAGACCGAGCAGGACGCCGCGCTCTACACCGTGGGCGCCTTCGCCGGCCTGCGCCTGGGCGAGCTGCGCGGGCTGCGCTGGGCCGATGTCGAGTTCGCCAAGCAGTTGATCCACGTGCGCCGTAACTACACCGGTCACGCTCTTGGGGTGCCGAAGTCCGGCAAGGTCCGGTCGGTGCCGCTGATCGACCCGGCCGCTCGTGCGCTCGACGGACTGAGCCGCCGCGAGCGCTTCACCGAGCACGACGACCTCGTGTTCATCGGCATGGCGGGCGACCACTTCGACGACTCCGCGCTGCGCCGCCGCTTCGTCAAGGCGCTCGGTCGCGCCGGGCTCAAGCGCCTGCGTTTCCACGACCTGCGCCACACGTTCGGCACCATCGCCGTCCAAGCCTTCCCATTGACCGATGTGAAGGCGTACATGGGCCACGCCGACATCGCGACCACGCTCGTGTATGTCCACTTCGTCCCCCAGGCCGACGCCGCCGCCAAGCTCAGCAGCATCTCCCCCAACCCGCCCGGAGCGTCTGCGGCGCGAGCTGCAGCGCTTAGGAACACGGGCACCAACCGGAGCCTCAACGGCGAGTGGATTCGGCTGCGAAACGTGGGCCGGAACGCCCGACAGCTGCGCGGCTGGTCGGTCAGCGACGCCGACGGGCATGTGTATCGGTTCGGCCGCCTCGAACTGCGGGCCGGTGCCTCGGTCACCGTTCACAGCGGTCGTGGCCGCGATACCGCCAGCCACCGATACTGGGGCCGCCGCGGCGACGTTTGGGACAACAACCGCGACATCGCCCGCTTGCGCCGGCCAGACGGCACGCTCGCCGACAGGTGCCGCTATGACCACCCCGACGCCAGCCAGGTCAGATGCTGACCAGGGTCCGGCGAGCGACGCCCCCGGGGGGGACGCCCGTTCTCTCGCCTGAGCATGCACACCACCCGCTGCCGCACCCATGCAGCCTCAGCTGAGCTGCTCGGACAGCCCAATGATGATGCCCTCGGGGCCACGCACGAAGCAGAGCCGGTAGACGTCTTCGTACTGCGCGATCTCGCCCACGAGTTCGGCACCGTGGCTGCGCAGGCGGGTAACGACGTCGTCGACGTCGTCGACCATGAACATGATGCGGCGCATGCCCAGCGCGTTGGCCGGTGCGCTTTCCGGCTCGGCTCTGACCGCCGACGGCCTGTGGAACCTCGACAGCTCGACCCGGCCGTGGCCGTCCGGGGTTCGCATCATGGTGATGTCGGCCCGGACGTCGTTGAGCCCGATGGTCTGGTCCACCCAAGGCCCCTCGACCGTCGTCTCGCCTTCCAACTCCATACCGAGCTCGGCGAAGAACGCCTTGGCAGCCTCGAGGTCCTCGACAACGATGAGCACGTTGTCCATTCGCTGAATCATGTTGTCCTCCTGGCTCGTGGGCCGTGTCTGCCGCGGCCCTTTACCTGGTGAGCGGGGCCCGTCAGAGCTTCTCGACATAGGGTCTCGATCTGCTGCTGCCTTCGCGTGATAGCGGACTCGGCGGAAGAACCGGCGCGCTATCGAGTTGGACGAGGTCCGCTCGTCTCCACCGGCGTGTCGCTGACGGCTGCTTGGCCAGGCGGGAGCTAAAGCCTCCGCCCACCGCGCCAGCGCACCTGGGCTTCGTCCAAGGCGCAAGCGAGGTGGGCGCCGGCTCAGGACACGCTTCTCGCAGGAAGCGCGCGTCGGTCCAGCGCGATGCGAGCCCGCTTCTGATTACGCGGCTCGAGTTCGGTAGTCGCGAACGGCGGGGTCGGGCGCTGTGTCGGCGAGCGCACTGTGGGCCAGGCCAACCTGGGGGTTGCGTGTATGGGATGCTCGGCCGAAGACACGGATCGTTACCCTCGCGGTCCTCGCCGTCGCCGTCGCCGCCGCGTCCCCCGCCTCGGCCAGGCAGCTGCGGTGTGGCGCCTACGCCTAGAGCGACGGATCGCTCGCCGACAGCGTTGTGACGAGCATCGCCGTCGTGGGCATGTCCTGCGCCGCCGGTCAGACGGTCGCAAACGGCTACCACGGCCTCATCGGGTCGTTCAAGGCCTATGGGTTCGCGTGCGTGGCCGCCCAGGGCTCGCCGCAATCGAGGGGGTCGGTGCGGTGCGTAAAGCGCCACCGGCGGACGACCTATAACACCGCCCCGCCGACCGACTGCTCGATGACCCCCGGGATCAACACCAACTCGGCGTTTCAGTGGTCGGGTCCGTGGACCTACAACACTGGCTGCCCGGAGGCCGTCTCGGTGTTCAACACCACCACGACGACGCCCAGCGCCCCCCAGGCTGGACGTGCTCGGGCGACAACCTCGGCAGACACCTCGTGCGTGATGCGATCGGGGAACACGTTCGACGTCGTCCAATGGGCCCCCACGTCAGTCGCGTCCTAGCCCAAGCCGCCGTGAGCCGAGGGGTGGGGATGCGAACCCACGGACCCCGAAGACCCCGGTCGCCGGTTGTTCAACACCGGGCGTTTGAGGCCGAAATCCCTGGTGTAGAGCGAAGCGAGACAGACCGGCGAACGTCTGAGGGAACGAAACATCACTCATCTCTCGGCGACCTCCTGCTCGGAGCGCTCGACGAGGAGGCAATCACCGTCGGGCTAGCGCGATCCGGATCGGTTCAGCTCACGCCGGCTCTGTGCAACTTCTGGTAGACCGACGTCCCGAGCCGGGAAACCTCGTCCTGTTCCGGGACGCTGTTCGCGCCGATGGCGATGGCGGTGCCTAACCGCGGGCCGTAAATGAGAAGGCACCGAAAGCCCCATGTTTCACCCACGTAAGCCCACACCGTTCCCAGGCCCGAAGTGGTCGTTTGTGAAACACCGAGCCCAAAGCCGGCCGGATCTCCTGGCGTCGTCTTCTTGATCGGCTTTCCCGTCTTTTGGGAGACGAGGCTTTCCAGCTCGCGCTGCTGCTTTCGTGGCAGCAAGCGACCCGTAAACAGCGCACGGTCCCACTTCGCAATGTCCGCGAGCGAGCCGACTATCCCTCCCGAGGCTGTCGCCCCGATCGGGTAGCGGCTCTGATCCTTGGCGAATTGCGAGGACATCTCCGGCAGAGCCTCAGGGCCCAGATAGAAATAGCCAGCCGGCAGCCGGGTAGTGACCGATCGCGGGAAGCGGGTCGGGCTGACGAACAGGTTGTGCAGACCGAGCGGGATGGCTATCCGTTTGCGGAGTTGCTCGGCGTAGCTTTCGTGGGTCGCGCGCTCGATGATCATCTGCGCCAGGACGTAGTTCGTATTCGAGTAGACCCAGCCCGTTGCGAGCGGAAGCCCGGCCACATACGAAACGAGACGCTCCCCCGAGAACACCTGGTTGGGGGCGGCGGCATAGGCCTGCAGGTAAGCCGGCTGTGCCAAAGCGTCCTGGATGCCGCTGGTCATGTTCAGCAGCTGCCTGATGGTTATATGCCCCCAAGCCGGATACTGGGGCAGCCATTTCGCGAGCCTGTCGTCGATCGACAACTTGCCCTCGGCCTCCAGCTGCAACACCATCACCCCGGTAAACGCCTTGGTATTGCTACCGATCGGCCACAGGCTGTTCAGTGAAATACGGCGGCCGCCCCGGTAGCGGGTGCGCCCCACCGCGAGATTGATGCCTGGCCTCCGGCCGCGAAAAGCGACCGCCAGCGACACTGCGGAGATGTGCTCAGCCACGCGCCGAGTGCTCAGGTAGCGCGAGAGGTCGGCTCTTAGCGACGCCCGCAACGAAGATCCATTTGGGCTCTGGCGAGGCCGGGCCACATCCGGAACAGCGCCGATGACGACGAGTGCTGTTGCCAGCGCCAGGGCTAGCCTCATTCTCACGCTAGCCCCCATAAGCGCACGATCACGCGGAGACGCTAACACCAACGAGACCCAGAATGGAGCTCTTTCGACCGCTATGTCCTGACCGAGGTCTTCGGCGATGTCAGCCACCACGTCCGACTCGACAACTAACCCCAAACACCAAGATGAGCCTTCTGCTCCCACAAAGAGCAGGCACTCTTGGGAGCCGCGCCGACCGGGTGCGACACCTCTCCTTCCACGGAGCACGGGCACGCGGGCTCGACCGCCACGCGGCGCGAGACCTGTGCTCGTGTGGCAACGAAACTTCTCGGAGCTCGCCCCGAGATGCGGTTTACACGGAAGCAGGACATGGCACCTGCTTCCCCTGCGCCAGCCCTAGCCGTCGTCGTCCGAGACCACAGCTGCCGGGACGAACTGCAGACGTCTCGCATAAGGCCGCCGTCGCTTCTGCTCGGCACGGCCTTGGTCATCAAGCGCAGCACCGTGACCTACCGTCCGCCCGGCGTGCGGATGACCGGCACGAGGAGGGTCAGCGCGTTCAAGGCTTTCACTGGCGCGTTAGTCCGGTGGCCACAAGCTTGGAGGGCGGCATCGACGTACGCAACCCCGTGCGGGCGGGCGTCGGCGTAATCACTTGTTCAGCCGCTTGTAATTTCGCGCCCTCAGGATGGTTGGCAGGTCCATCACCACGGTGGGTTGAGATGCATCGTCTCTGGTTGCTCGGCGCCGAGCTGGTGTTTGCCGTGGTTCCGGGGTCGCACGACAGGGAGGAAGTTGGATGAGCCTGAGCAGCGAGCAGCCGGCCGTCGCCGAGGTTGAGGCGCTGAGGGAGCTGGCCGCCTTTCCGCTGGTGGAGGCGCTCTACGGTCGCCGCTCGCGCCGTTTCGCGGTTGGTGCCGAGATCCCTGACGGCCCCCTCGCCTTCCGTTCGCGGCACGAGCCGTTGCCGCTCACCGAGCTCGAGCGGATGCTCGTATTGAGTGCGATGGGCGGCACGACGGGCTGGCACTACTCGATCACCCGGCACGCGCGTTACGCGCCGCATGTCTCGAACTACGCCGCTGGAGCGGCCGGGCGCACCTTCCCCTCGGCGGCCGGCTTTCACACGGCCGAGCTGTTTTTCACCGACGACTCGGGGCTGTATTTCTTCCCGACCCGCGATGCCGGCGCCCTGGTCGACCCGGCCACGGACGGGGTGACGCCCGAGCTGATGGTCGAGCGTCATCGGGGGCGGTTGCGCCAGCTCTCCGAGGGGCGACTCTACCTGCCGGCGGAGGAGCCGTACCTGGAGGGCCACAACACCTGGTGCGTCAACGTCCCGGGCTCGCTGCTCGTCATCCCGGTGGCGGACATCGCACAGCACCTGATCGCGATCCTCTGCTTCTTCGTCCAGAACGGGTACGCGATCTACGACGACGTAAACGATCGAAAGATCGCGGGGCTCGAGGAGTTCGCCGGCCTGGTCGATGTGGACGAGCCGTTCCCGCTTACCTTCAGCGAGCAGTATGCGCTGACCGAGGCCACTGCCGAACTCGCCACCGCGTGCTACGCCGGCGTGCTGATGTTGCAGGCGATGGGTCTCGGCGGTTGGATGTTCGACGGGATCGATCGCTTCTCGATGCTTGGCGCCTCGGGCAACCCCGACGTGCCCGGCCTCGGCTTTCGTTACGACGAGGACGAGCGCTGGTCGACGCCCAACCCCACCGGGCGCGAGGGGGTGTTCGCGGCTTACTGCCCGCCCCACTACCCGGACATGGCGGCGGCCGTCGAGGCCTTCGCTGAGCGCAAGTTCGGACCCGGTGGGCCGTTTGACCGCGACACGCCCGGCGCCTGGAGCGACAGCCCCGGGGTGCGGGGAAGCGCGCAGGTCCACGACGAACAGTTCAAGGCCTGCGTCGCTCTTCAGGCGCAATACGTCCTCGACACCTTCGGCAGGTTCCCGGGCACGGTGCCGACCGTGTTCATCATGAACTACGTCCAGGCCCACCATCTAGACCTGGACTTCTACGACCGCTACTTCAAGCCAGGCGCCTACCTGCGCACGCACGCCGAGCACATGCAGCGCTGGCACGGCCGACCCGAGGAGGACTAGAGATGGGCGAGCACGTGCGCGCAGGCGAGCTCGACATCTGGACCGAGCAGGTCGGCGAAGGATCGGACGTGCTGCTGATCGGCGGCCTAGCGGACACGGTCGAGTCGTGGCAGTTCCAGCTCGACGGGCTCGCAGACCGCTACCGCCTGACCGCGTTTGACAACCGCGGGGCGGGCCGGACGGCGATGCCCGAAAGCGCGGTTTCCGTCGAGGCGATGGCGGACGACGCGGCCGCGGTGCTCCATGCGCTCGACGTTCGCGCCGCCCACGTGACGGGCTTTTCGGGCGGCAGCGTCATCGCCCAAGAGCTGGCGCTCCGCCACCCCCAGTTGGTTCGCAGCCTCGCCCTGCAGAGCACCTGGCCCATGGCGGACCCCTATCTCCGCTCGTGGGCCCGTTTTGTCCGCTGGCTGGTCGAGGTCGCACCGAGCGAGCGCGCGTTCCTCGAAGGGTTCTTCCTCGACATCTACACGGTGCGGGCGCACAACGACGGGACCGTCGACCAGATCATCGAGGAGGTGCTCGCCTTCCCCCACAAGCAGGCGACCGAGGACCTACAGCGCTTCCTCGATGCCTTCCTCGACCACGACACCACCGAGCGCCTGCCGGGGATCGCCGCCCCGACGTTGGTGCTCGCAGGCGGCCGCGACATGACGGTGCGCCCCGCGCTCTGCCGGGCTGTCGCCGAGCTTATCCCCGGCGCCCAGTTCGAGGTGCTGGAGGAGGAGGCCCACCAGCCCTTCCAAGAGGTCCCGGACGAGTGGAACGCCCGCGTCGACGCCTTCTGGTGCGAAGTCGAGGCGCGAGGCTGACGTCGCCGCCGCTCAGCGACGAGGGGCAGCCGGGTCACGCCTCGTCGACACGCGCGGTCGTCTGCCGGCCCGAAACGCGCGAAGCACAGGGGTGACTCAGGTTCCCCCTGGGCCCGCGACAGCCCGACGCGATCAGCACCGCCTGCAAGCTGGGGAGCTGATCGGGACCCCCAAAGGAGAACCGCAATGACCACCTCTGCACGCATC
>Ga0209382_10005282_pt1 | contig 16854 bp, 18 predicted proteins | sample SoiMetdeltSBSDD5_FD_187599 | JGI IMG/M metagenome (GOLD analysis project Ga0209382, IMG submission 187599) | Bulk soil microbial communities from a Populus tree surrounding site in Tennessee, USA - Soil MetaG P. deltoides SBSDD5 (SPAdes) (version 2) | ecosystem: Environmental > Terrestrial >...
TTCGCGAGTTGCGCGAGCGAGAGCGGGCCGCCGAACACGAGCACGGACAGCGCCGAAGCGCGCGGTCCGGACAGGCCCATCTGATCGTCCGTGCGCCGCAGCCGTCGCAACAGGTGAATCGCGACCGAATGCAGTTGCTGGGCCAGGTCCGGGAGCGCGTCTTTACTCATCGCGTCGAGATAATTAGCATAGCTAACGAATTGCCGCCGAGCAGGAGACTCGTCATGGTTGCCTTGAACCAGATTGGCCAGATCGCCATCACCGTCCGCGATTTGCCGCGCGCCGTCAACTTCTATCGCGACGTGCTCGGCATGCGGCACCTGTTCGACGCGGGCCCGAAGCTGAGCTTCTTCGACTGCGGCGGGGTGCGTCTCATGCTCGACATCCCCGAGCAGGCCGAATTCCAGCATCCGCCTTCGATTCTCTACTACAAGGTGGACGATATCAGCGCCGTGCACCGCGAGCTCAAGGCGCAGGGAGTGCGCTTCGAGGACGAACCGCACGTTATCGCGAAGCTGCCGAGCCACGACTTGTGGATGACCTTCGCGCGCGACAGCGAAGGGAACGTGTTCGCGCTGATGTCGGAAGTGACGAGCCGCTAGGTTACGTCATCCCCGCGAACGCGGGGATGCGGCATCCTCGAACACGATCAGGTGCTGCAGCGGCAGCGTCCGCACCGTCTTCACGTGCCTGAATCCCGCTGCCTGCATTTCGCGTCGCACCTGGCGCTCCGACATCTTGTGCAGCGGCTTGATCAGCACCTGCGGGTCTTCGGCGCGATACTCGATCAGCGCCACGCGCCCGCCCGGCTTCAGCGCCGCACGCACCCTGGTCAGCATCTCGTACGGATATTCGAGCTCGTGATACACGTCGACCATGAACAGCAGATCGACGCTGCGCGGCGCGAGACTCGGATCCTGCGCGGAGCTGCGCACCGTCGCGATATTGTCGACGTGCTCGCGGCGCGCTCGCTGGGCGATCGCTTCGAGCATGGCGGGCTCGATATCGATCGCGAGCACTTTGCCTGTCGGACCGACGAGCGGCGCGATGCGGAGGCTGTAGTAGCCGGAGCCGGCGCCGAGATCGGCGATCGTCTGACCGGGCGTGATGTCGAGCGCGTCGATGACGAGTTTCGGCTGCTCTTCGGTCTCGCGCTCGGTGCGCTCGAGCCAGAGAATGCCGCCGGGACCCATGACCTGTGCGATCTCACGGCCGAGGTAGAACTTGCCGATGCCATCTGGATCGTGCGCTGCGCGATGTTCGTAGCGGTGGCCGAGCTGCTGGGCCTGCAGGCCCGGGGTGCACGACAACGCCAGCAACGCGATGGCAACGGCTCGCATGGCGGCGGATTCTACAAGAACAGGGTCTACTGCTCGTGCCGGCTCAAATACAGATAGATATAGCTCGTCACGAACAGCACGCAGACACAACACGCAAACGCAATACCCGACCCTGCTGCCAGCACAGCGAAGACATCCGGACCTGCGTGCGGCGACGACAATGCACCGCAACCGCTCGCGACTGCGAGGGTCATCGCACTGACCAGCAGCCAGCGCATCAGGTACCCCGGCAGATGAACTCGCATGTCGCGGTTGTGACGATACGCTGCCGCGCGCGCATAACGGTCGCCTCGTGTCGCGTCTTTGAACAGCCAGAACGGCCAGACGTAGCGAAACAACACCTGAGAGAGCGGCATTTCGACCGGGCGGCTGCGAGCGATCATGCGAAATAGATGTGCGGACTGCGCGGATAGTTCCGCTGCACGGTGCCGCTCACACGTGCAGCGTGCCTCGCGCCAGTTCGACCACGTCACCGCTGACGAAGATGCGCCGATCGCCATCGACGTCGAGCAGCAGCGTCGAGGGCCGGTCGGCGTACTCGCCTTGCGAGATCTCGAAATGACACGGCAGCTTGCGCCCGGTCGCGATCATCCAGCCGCCGAGGTTGGCGGTCGCCGAGCCGGTCGCCGGATCTTCGAGTACGGCGCTGCCGACCGGAAAGAAGAAGCGTGACAGCAACCGTTCGGGCGCGAGCTCGGCGAAGACGTACGCCATGCTGTGTCCGTCCTCGCTCAGGACAGTAGCGAAAGTCGCCGCATCGGGACGTGCATTGCGCACTGCACGTTCGCTGGTCAGAGGCACGATCAGCTGTTCCTTGCCGGCCTTGACCCACAGCGGCTCGCGACCGATGTCGCTCTCAGCCACTCCCAGCATCTTCGCCAGCGTGGCGCGCGATGCGGTGCATTCGCGCCACGTAGCTGCGTTTGCCTGCAGCGTCCAGCGATCGCCTTGCGCCTGCACTGGAATGATGCCGGCCTGCATGTCCAATTTCAGCTCATCGCCGCCGAGGCCGAGCGCGCGGCAGACGTGCGCGGTTCCCAGCGTCGGGTGACCGGCGAACTGCATCTCGTAGCTCGGCGTGAAGATTCGCACCTGCGCCGTGGCGCGCTTCGACGGCAGCACGAACGTCGTCTCGGAGAGATTGAACTGGCGCGCAAGCGCCTGCATGGTCGCAGTATCGAGCGCCGAGCCGTTCTCGAACACGCACAGCGGATTGCCGGTGAGCCGGCCGCGATTCTGGGTGAATACGTTGACGATGCGGAACGCGAGCTCGTGCATGGCCGTCTTCCTGTCGTAACCGCTGCAATTCTAGTCAGCCGCCCCGATGCGCCAAGGCACAGTCGGGCGCGCTGCGAACAGCACAGCAGCAGTTTCTAGGGCTGGAGCCCTATCGGCGTCAGCCGCTCCTCGATCATGCGCTGCGCTGCCTGGAAATCTACGGCCGCGAGCGTGCTCACGTTGCGCGTGAGCTGCGCGAGGATCTTGTTCTGGATGCGGCCGCGCTCCAACGCGACGGCGTAAGGAATCTCGTCATGGAACATTACCATCGAATAGCGCGGCACGAACCGGCCCGGGAAGCGCCGCTCCAGCTCCAGCGACAGCGCGCGCTGCAGATGAAACTGAGGATCGCGCACCGTGTCGCGCATCTCGAGATAGTTCTCGATCGCCATGTCGGCGATCGCGTTGGTGTGCGGCAGCCGCTCCTGCTCGAAGCGGCGGAACGCGCTCGCCCAGTCGGGTGCGGCCCCGAGCAGCGCGATCAGCTCGCGGCAATCCTCGAACGCGCAGTTCATCCCCTGACCATGGAACGGCGTGATCGCGTGCGCGGCATCGCCGATCAGCAGCAGCTGATCTTCGACCGACCAGCGCTCGCAACGCACGGTGCCCATGATGCCGGTCGGATGCAGCATGAACTCGTCAGTCAGCGCTGGCAGCAGCGCGCACACGTCGGGGAAATAGCGCCGGAAGAACTGCGCGATTCGGCCCGGCTCGGTGAGCGATGCGAAGCTCTCTTCGCCCTGGTGCGGCAGGAATAGTGTGACCGTGAAGCTGCCGTCGAGATTGGGTAGCGCGATCAGCATGAAACCGCCGCGTGGCCAGACGTGCAGCGCATGCTTCTCGATCTGATGAGTGCCGCCGGCGCCGGGCGGCAGACGCAGCTCTTTGTAGCCGTGCTTCAGCAGCTCCTCGGAGCTCGGCACTTCGAGCTCACTCGCGAGCGCGCGGCGGACGACCGAGCCTGCACCATCCGCAGCGATCACATGATGCAGTGGAGACTCTTCGAGTCTGCCGGAAGCCTCGTCGCGCAGGACCAGGCTGCGATGGCGAAGGTCCGCGCCGACGGCGGCCGCGCGGAAGCGGATCTCGACGCCGGCGCGCTCCGCGGCGTCGATCAGGATGCCGTTGAGATCCGGACGCGAGACGGAGTAGATCACCTCGTGCTCGCCCTGGCCGTAGGGAACGAAGGTGAGGGCGCCATCGATGGCGTGCAGCATGCGGCCCGGCATCGGAATCAGCAGCGGCCGCACGCGATTCATGACGCCGGCGAGCTCCAGCGCGCGAATGCCGCGGGCCGCGAGCGCGAGGTTGATCGAGCGGCCCGCAGGAATGGCGGAGCGACGCAGGTCGGGAAGCCGCTCGAAGATGCGTACTTTGTGTCCGCGCAGTGCGAGCAGCGTCGCGACGAGCGTTCCTGCAAGGCCTGCGCCGACGATCGTGACCGGCTCGTGGCTGGCGTGCATGCGTGTGCTCATCGCAAGAACCGTCCGAGCGCCGCGACGAACTCCCAGACCTCGGCGAACGTGTTGTAGAGCGGCACAGGCGCAACGCGGATCACGTCAGGTTCGCGCCAGTCTCCGGTGAAGCCGGCGGCAGCCAGCGCATCGAACACTTTGCGCGCTTCCCTGGAGCTGCGCCGCAGACGCAGCGACAACTGGCAGCCGCGCGCTTCGGGATCAGACGGCGTGAGGATCGTGAGGGAGTCCGCGAACTGCGCGCGTAACAGCGATTCCAGGTAACCCGTCAGCTGCAACGATTTGGCGCGCAAGCCCGGCATGCCGGCGGCATCGAACAGCGGCAGCGAAGCCAGCAGCGGGGCGGCGGAGAGGATTGGCAGATTGGAAATCTGCCAGCCTTCGGCGCCCGGCAGCGGGCGAATGTCGTGCGGCATCTGGAAGCGGCTCGCCTTGTCGTGGCCCCACCAGCCGGCAAGGCGCACGAGATCGACGTCATGCGCATGGCGCTCGTGGACGAAGCAGCCGCCGATCGCACCCGGCCCCGCGTTCACATACTTGTAGTGACACCACACTGCAAAGTCAGCGCCGCAGTCGTGCAACGCCAACGGAATGTTGCCGATTGCGTGGGCCAGATCGAAGCCGACGCGACAGCCGGCGTGCTGCGCCGCTTGCACGATCGAGCGCAATTCGAAGGACTGACCGTTGAGAAACTGAACCGCGGGCAGCATCACCGTCGCGAGCTGCGCGCCTTCGCGCTCGATGAGCGCCAGCACGTCTTCCTGCCGCACGGTTTCCTCGCTCTCGCGCGGACCGATCTCGAGCATTGCAGTCTGCGGATCGAAACCATGCAGCCGCACTTGCGAGGCGACGGCGTAGCGGTCCGACGAGAACGCGTGCTTCTCGATGAGGATCTTCGGGCGCTCGCGAGTGGGGCGGTAGAACGTCGCGAGCATGAGATGCAGGTTCACCGTCAGCGTGTTCATCGCGACCACTTCGAGCGGCTGCGCGCCGACCAGTTGCGCCAATGAAGGCGCGAAGCGCTCGTGATAGGTCAGCCACGGACGCGCCGACTCGAAATGGCCGTCGACCGCGCGCTGCGCCCAGCTGTCCAGCTCTTCTTGTACGACCCGCGCAACGGCTCTGGGCTGCAGACCGAGAGAGTGGCCGCAGAAGTAGACGTGCTCACTGCCGTCGGCGCGCCGCGGAATGAAGAAAGCCTCGCGCAGCTTCGCCAGCGGATCGGCGCGATCCTGCTGTTCGGCGAAGGCGCGATCGGACGGGAAAGTCATGATGGCGTGAGAGGCAGCAGGATTGGGCGGCTCGGGGCTGCATCTGCAACGAACGGCGCGACCTGCAGGTTCAACAGGTAGGACCCGTCCGCGATCGAATCGTCGATGAAGGCCAGCTCGGTAACCGTCGCGGTGGGCCGCATGGCCTCCGCCGCGCTCGTTGCGCCTGGCGGCAGGCCCCAGAAAATTCGATGAGTGGTCAGCTCGGCATCGTCCGCGCGATCGAGGGAAGGCAGGTCGACGACGAGGGCGGTGATGCCGTTGCCGACGATCCAGCGCATTGCCTCGGCGTCGAAGTAGGGCGCCGGCGCGCGATCGTAGTTGCGCTTCAGCTTGTCGCGCGAATTGGGCAGCGTGCGCACGATGAGCGCGCGATAGTCAGAGAGCACATGCGGAGTGACTGCTGTCTCGAGCGCGGCGCGGGAGATCGCAGGCGCCGATGCGACTGTGACCAGCAGTGCCGGACTGAAGTGCTCACGGCTCTGCTCGCGAACGCTCACGTGATCGGCGGTCACGTGTCCGATGCACTCGGTATGAGTGCCATTGCAATGGGGCGTCAGCGTGTACGTCGCGCAGTTGCAACTGCCGCCGCGCTGTACGTCGCCTATGAACGAGCCGGCAGTGACGACGGCTCCGCCTGCTGGCGCAACTCCGAAGAACCCCGGTTGCGCAGCGTCGAACGCCAGCGGAATGGACAGATCGTGTCCCTCGCTGCCGACTCGCCAGCGGCGACCGGCGATCTCGACCGTGAAAACGGGCGTCGGGCTCGCCACGGTGGGCTCGTCGTCAGCGCTTGTGCGCGACGGTGCCGCACGCCTGGCACGTGCGGTTCTGGTGCGAGTTGTAGAACCGCTCGAAGATCGGCGGCAATTGTTTTTCGATGTCGTTCACGTGCAGGTACTCGGCATACAACGGGTACTGGCAATGGTCGCAGTACCAGAGGAAGCCGTCCTGCTCTTCGGGCCGGCGCTGGCGCTCGATCACGAGGCCGATCGTGTTCGCCGGGCGCTGCGGCGAGTGCGGCACGCGCGGCGGCAACAGCAGCACTTCGCCCGCGTGGATCGGAATGTCGACGCGGCCGCGGTCCTGCATGGTCCGCAGCGTCATCGTGCCTTCGAGCTGGTAGAAGAATTCTTCGCCCGGATCTTCATGGTAGTCGCTGCGCGCGTTCGGGCCGCCGACCACCATGATGATGAACTCGGAATGCTGGAACACGCGCCGGTTGCCCACCGGCGGTTTCAGGAACTCGCGGTGCTGATCGATCCATTGCTGCAGATTGAATGCTTTGAGCGGGTTCATACGCCTCACCGACCGCGCCGGGCCCGCGGGGCCCGGCTCGCGAAGTATAGCCGCAGGGCGGCGCCGTGGCTTGCGTTCGCAGCGGTCGTCCGCGATGCTCCGGACATGAGGAGCAAATGGAATCTGTTGCGCACCTCGACACTCGCAGCGCTGTGCGCGCTGCCGGGAGTCTGGTACGGGGCATGCGCGGCGGAGCAGGGCGCGGCCGAGCCGGTGCAGGCGATCTGGAAGTACCAGGAGTTCGCGTTCTACTTCAACAGCCAGACGACGTTCTACTCGTGCGCCAGTCTGGAGGAGAAGCTGAAGCGAATCCTGGCGGCAGTCGGCGCGCGCGCCAGCGTCAAAGTCCGTGCAATCGACTGCCAGTCGGGCCCGGTGCGACTGCCGCGCATCCTCGTGAAGACCACCGCGCCGGTCGAGGCCACGCAGCAAGCCCTGGCCGAGCGCGACAAAGACAAGAGCAAGCGCGAGCTCGCGCTCCGCGTGCGCGGCGAGAAGGAAGACCCGGAGGCGCTCGCGCCGTTCCCGGCGCAGTGGAAGGCCGTGTCGTTGAGTCGCGGTAAGCTGGATCTGGAGCCCGGCGATTGCGAGCTGATCGAGGAGCTGCGTCGCAAGGTGTTGCCGAGGCTCGCGGTGCGTCTCGTCAAAGACAACACACACTGTATTCCGCAGCAGTTGTCGCCTGGGCAGCCGCAGCTGGAAGTCGAAGCGCTGGTCGCGTTGCCGAAGCCGGACGAGAAGAAAAAGTAAGCAACCGGTGTGGCGCTACTCGCTGTCCGGCCTGAGTCCGGACGAGCTGCACGGGACGAATACCGGCGCGGCGCGCTGATCGAGCCGGACGGCGCATAGCTTGTCGCCCCAGACGCAGCCGGTGTCGATGCTCAGAACTCCGTCGCCTTCGTAGTAACCGAGCGCGGACCAGTGACCGCACACGATGCGCAGGTCGCGCGAGCGCCGCTGCGGCACGCGGAACCACGGCATCACTCCCGCGGGTGCCGCTGCGACTTTGCCCTTGAACTTCAGCTCGAGGCTGCCGTCGGCGCGACAGAAGCGCAGTCGCGTGAAGCAGTTGGTGATGAAACGCAGACGGTCGACGCCGCGCAGGTCATCCGACCAGCGGTTCGGGCGGTCGCCATACATGTGCGAGAACAGCTCGATACAACGCCTGTCGTCGCGCAGCGCCTGCTCGAGCTCCTGCGCGCATGCCTGCGCTGTCGCGAGGTCCCACTGCGGCGGCAGGCCAGCGTGGATCATCGTATAGCCGAGTCCCGCATCGTGATGGAGCAGCGGCAACGATCGCAGCCACTTCAGCAGCTCAGCGCGATCCGGCGCGGCGAAAATCTCTCCGAGCGTGTCCTGCGGCTTGAGCCGCTCGCCGGGCGTCAGTGCTGCAGCGAGCAGATGCAGATCGTGATTGCCCAGCACGGTGATGGCCGACCGGCCGAAGCTCTTCACCAGCCGCAGCACGTCGAGCGAGCGCGGTCCGCGATTCACGAGATCCCCGGTGAGCCACAGGCGATCGCGTGCGGGATCGAAGCGCAGCTGCGCGAGCAGTGCTTCGAACTCGTCGCAGCAGCCCTGGATGTCGCCGACGGCGTAGATGGCCATGGATAGCGGATGCTATCCGCTTCTGCTCAGTGGAGCAGGCCCGGCATCGCCAGCGTGAACGGCGCGATGGGTGCATCGAAGTGCGCGCCATCGTCCGCGAGCATCTGGTAGCTGCCCTGCATCGCGCCGACCGGTGTCTCGAGCACTGCGCCGCTGGAATAGCGAAACCCCTGGCCCGGGAGCAGGTAGGGCTGCTCGCCGACCACGCCCTCGCCGCGGACTTCCTTGACCTTGCCGTTCGCGTCGGTAATCACCCAGTGACGCGTGAGCAGGCGGGCGGGCACCTGGCCTTCGTTGCGGATCGTGATCGTGTAAGAAAAGGCGTAGTGGCCTTCCTCGGGCTTGGACTGCTCGCCGACGTAGTTGGCGCTGACGTCGACGCGGATCTTGTGCAGTCGGGCGCTTTCGGCCGTCGCCGGCGTCGCGCCGCCGGGAGCCGGGGTGTCGTCGCCGCGCTTTTCGCGTGTTCTTTCGGTCATGGAAGTCGGCGGTAGCGTTGGTGCCTGTGTAGACCCCGGCGAGACGCGCGCATTCTAGCAGCACCTCGCCTCAGCTCTTTCCTGAAAAAGTCGCATCGGGCGACACCCGACGCAGGACATAATCAACGGCCAGGTCCGCTCGACCTCAATGCAGCCGCACGGCGAGCACGTCGCATGGCGCCGCGTGCAGGATCGTGTCCTCGGTGAAGTTGAGCAGGATCGCCAGACCGTGGCGCTCGCGGCTGCCCAGCACGATCAGGTCGACGCCGAGCCGCTGCGCCGTGCGGATGATCTCGGCCTTGATGCCGCCGGTCTCGACCAGCTGGCGCGAATCGTTGAGCGACAGCTTGGCGGCGAGTTCGGCAAGCCGCTTGCGCGCGCGTTCCACCAGCTCGCTCTCGATCTGCACCGTCGGCAGCAGCGCTTCGCCCATAGGCTCGACGGGCACGTATTCCACCACGTGCAGCAGCGTGATCTCCGAGCGGTAACAGGCAGCGATCGCTTTGGCCCGTTCGCCGATCACCTGGCTGTCGTCCGACAGGTCGACGACGAGCAGAATTTTCTTGTAGTCAGGCATCGTGCGCTCCTGAAAGCCGATGCGGCCGGGCGAATAGTGCGAACGCTGCCCGGCTCAAGTCAATACGACTTGACGCTGGTGCGCGCTAGCTGCTCGGCCAGCGCCGCGAACCCGGCGGGTGGCACTGTCTCGGCGCGCGCGCCGGGATCGATGCCGGCTGCACGGATCTGCTCCGCGCTCAGCAGCGCTTTCAGCGCGTTGCGCAAGGTCTTGCGTCGCTGTGAGAAAGCTGCCGCGACGACGTTGGCGTAGTAGCGCGGTTGCGCAATGTGCAGTGGTGCGGCGTGCGGCGCGAGCCGCACGAACGTGGACATGACTCGCGGCGGCGGGCGGAACGCACCGGGCCCGATGTCGAACAGCGGCTCGACTCGCAACCACGGCGCGAGCATGACCGTGAGGCGACCGTAGTGCTCCGAGTCCGGCGCCGCGGCCATGCGCTCGACGACTTCCTTCTGCAGCATGACGTGCATGTCGCGGATGTGCTCGCGCTGCGCGATCAGCCGGAACAGCAGCGGCGTCGAGATGTTGTACGGCAGGTTGCCGACTACGCGCAGGCCCCGGCCGTCGTCCAGCGTGGCGAGCTCGAATTCGAGCGCGTCGGCTTCGTGGAGGTGCAGCGCGGGGCTCTCGCCGCTCACCGTGCGCAGATGACGGATCGCGTCGCGATCGATCTCGATCGCATGCAGCTCGGGCACGCGTGCCAGCAGGGGCAGGGTGATTGCACCCAGACCGGGGCCGATCTCGACCAGCCGCTCATCCGGCCGCGGGTCGATCGCGGCGACGATGCGCGCGATCACTCCGGAATCGTGCAGGAAGTGCTGGCCGAAGCGTTTGCGAGCAACGTGCATCAGGCGGCGGATACCAGCTGCAGCGCGAGCTCGATGGCCGCGGCCAGGCTGCCGCTGTCGGCCTTGCCGGTCCCCGCCAGCGCCAGCGCAGTTCCATGATCTACAGAAGTGCGGATGATCGGCAGGCCGAGCGTCACGTTGACAGCGTTTTCGAAGCCCGCGTACTTGATCACGGGCAGGCCCTGATCGTGATACATCGCGAGTACCGCGTCCGTCTGCCGCAGCATCTGTGCAGTGAAGGCGGTGTCGGCTGGTGCGGGCCCGACGAGGTGCATGCCGGTCCGGCGCAGCGCGTCGAGTGCCGGCGCGATGACTTCGATCTCCTCGCGCCCGAGATGACCGGACTCGCCCGCGTGCGGGTTGAGTCCGCATACGAGGATGCGGGGGGCGGCAATTGCAAACCGGTTGCGCAGATCGCGATCGATGATGCGCAGCACCCGCTGCAAGAGATCAGTGGTGATCGCGGCACTCACATCCTTCAACGGCAGATGGGTCGTCGCGAGTGCAACACGCAGCGAGCCGTTCGTCAGCATCATGACTGGATGCGCGCCGCCGGTGCGTTCTGCCAGGTATTCGGTATGGCCCGAGAATGCGATGCCGGCGTCCTTGATTACGCTCTTCTGTACCGGCGCGGTGACCATTGCCGCGAACTCGCCGGCCACGCAGCCGTCGATCGCGCGATCCAGCAGGGCGAGGACATGACGCGCGTTGGCGCGATCCAACTGACCCGCGCGAACCGCTGTGGCAACGGGAACGTTCAGAACGCTCAGCGTGCCGGCGTGGTGTCCGGCCGACTGAGCATCGCGAGAGTAAGGAAGGAGCGTAACGGACTTTCGCAGCTGCTGTGCACGGGATCGCAGCACTTCCATGTCGCCGGCAACTACGAGCTCGCACGGCCATGAACGGCCGGCGATATCGATACAGAGGTCCGGTCCGATGCCTGCCGGCTCGCCGCAGGTCAGGATGAGCCGGGGCAGCGGCATTTACATCCTGTATTCCACGAACGCCTCGTCACGCAGCCGGCGCAGCCACAGCTCGGTCTCTTCTTCCGCCTTGGCTTCGCGCAGCTCGGCGAAGGCGCGCTGGCGCTTGACATCTTCAGTGGCGTCGTGGTCGCGACGGCCCAGCAGCTGGACGATGTGCCAGCCGAACTTGGTCTTGAAGGGCTGGCTGATCTCGTTGTCCTTCAGGGCCGCGACCTGCTGCTCGAACTCCGGCAGGAACGTGTTCGGGCCGGTCCAGCCGAGGTCGCCGCCGTCGGCGGCGGAGCTGGCATCCTGCGACGTGACTGCGGCGATCGCGCCGAAATCCTCGCCGCCGTTCAGGATGCGCCCGCGGATGGTCGCGAGCTTCTGTTCGATCGTCTGGTCGTCCTCGAGCTCGTTGGTCCGCAGCAGGATGTGACGAGTGTGGACCTGCGCGATCACCGACTGTTGCCCGCCGCCGCGCATCTCGTTCAGGCGGAACAGGTGGAAGCCGCTCGGCGTGCGGATCGGCTCGGAGACGTCGCCGGGCTTCATCTGCGAAATCCGGTCGGCGATGATCGACGGCAGCTGCGTGCCGCGACGCCAGCCGAGCGCACCACCCTCGATGTTGGTGCTGCTCTCCGAGTAGGCGACCGCGAGCTGTGCGAAGTCCTCGCCGCCCTTTGCCTTGTCATAGACCTCGCGCGCGCGCTTCTCGCGCGTCTCGATCTGCTCCGGCGATGCGGTCACCGGTACCGAGATGAGGATGTGCGAGATGTTGTACTCGGCGTTCTGGTCCGGCGCATTCTGCTGGCGCGCCATGAACTGCTCGAGCTCGCGCGGCGAGATGTTGATGTGGCCGATGACGTCGCGCTGGCGCAGCAGCTGCAGCTTCAGCTGGCGACGGATCTCGTCGCGGAACTCGCGATAGTCGACGCCCTGCTGTGCGAGCGCTTGCGGCAGATCGGCGAACGAGATGCCGTTGCGCTTGGCGACGTCGTCGAGCGCACCGTTCAGCACTTCTTCCGACACTTCGACCCCGAGCCGGTCGGCGCGCTGGCTCTGGATCTCTTCGACGATCAGCCGCTCCAGGATCTGCTTGCGCAGTACGTTGCGCGGCGGCAGCTCGGTCTTCTGCTGACGCAGCCGCTGGATGACCTCGTCGGTCTGCGCATCCAGCTGGCTGACCAGCACGACCCCGTCGTTGACCACCGCCGCGATGCGATCGAGCAGCTCGCCGCTGCTGGAAAGCTCGCGCGTCTGGGCGAACGCCGGACTGCCGGCGAGCGCAAGCAATAGAGTGAGGAGCAGAGTGCGGGCGAGGGGGAAATGCATCGGTGAACTTCAGCGTTCTGATCAACGTTCTGGCGGGCTGGCGGAGTATCCCCGAATCGATCGCTCCAGAAAAGCGTCGGCGCCCACTCCGACACTCGACAGGCCGTTTAGTTCAAGCTGCAGCAGGAAACTGGTGTCGGTGTCGCCGGTGCGGTCGCTGACGTAACGGCGCGCGACGGCGCGGATCCGCCAGCAGCACGAGCGATATTCAAAGCCGGCGAACTGGTCGAGCGTGGTCTGGTCCTCCAGCGAGTACACCAGCCGCGCATAGGCGCTCCATTTGTCGCCTACCGGCCACGCAACCGAGCCATCCACCTGTTCGATGCTGCCGCGCCGGAAGCGATAGCCGAGATTGACCACGCGGTCGTACTCGGGCTTGTACTGCAGCCGCACGTCGCCCTTCTCGGAGCGCGTCTCGCCGGGGTCCCACTGCACGCCCATGCTGACGTTCCAGTCGCCGTACGCGGTGACGTCCAGCTCCGCGATGATGTCGGAGAACTCCGGATCGTCGAGCACTTCGCCAGGCAGCGCGACCCGCGGCTCGTCGAAGTAATAGGCCTGGCCGATCGTGCCGGAGATGAACTGCTTGCCGCTCAGCGCATCGAGCAGCCGCGAGGTGACGCCGATGCTGATCTGATTCGCATCGCTCAGGCGGTCGGCACCGACGTAGCGGTTGGTACGGAACAGCTGGACCAGGTTGAGATCGGCGGGCGCCGTGTCGAACACCGGCAGGTCGTTCTGGTTACGGAACGGCACGTACAGGTACATGAAGCGCGGCTCGAGCGTCATGAGGCGCTGGTGCCGCGAGCCCGACTCGCGCTCGAAGGTAAGGCCGCCGTCGACGCTCAGCACCGGCGCGGACCGGGTCGGCGAGTCCTCGATGCCGGGCAGCACCGCGTCGTCGAGACGATAGGTGGTGTAGCGCCAGCTGGCCGACGGCTCGAGATACACGCCGGCTCCACGCAATGGCAGCCGGACCTCCGGCGCGACGTCCATGCGCCAGCCGGTCGTGACCAGGTTGTCGTAGTTGTGCGTGAAGTTGCCGACGTCGGCGTCGAGGCCGAACTCCAGCCCCGCCAGCTGATCGGGAAAGGCGGCGTGCACGGCCAGCTCCGGCAGCAGCGTGTGGGGGCGTAGCTCGGGAGGAATGCCGATGTCGTCGATCGTCTGGAAGTTCTGGGCGCGCAGCATCGCCAGCCAGTGCTGCGTGAGATAGGTGAGACTCGCCGAGCGGTCGAGGTAGCTGATGCTCGTGCCTTCCGGGCCGAGACCGAAGTCCTCGAACCAGCCGCTGTCGCTGACATTGGCGGCGTCCAGGTCGAGCCGCAGCTTGTCGGTGAAGTCCGAGCGGTTGACGAAGCGCACGTAGCTGCGCGAGTCGCCGAACTCGTCGTCGTGCGGCAGCCACTCCGTCTCGAGCGTGCCGCGGCCGATGTCCGTCAGGTAGCGGAACTCGCCGTCGAGCTTGCCGCCGCGCTTCGAGAACCAGGTCGGCTCGAACGTCGCGTCGTAGTTTGGCGCGATGTTCCAGTACCACGGCACGGCCACCGATGTGCCGCTGCGCGAGGAGGTGCCGAGCGTCGGAAACAGGAATCCGGACTTGCGCTGGTCGCCGACCGGGAAGGAGATGAACGGGGTGTACAGGATCGGCACGCCCTTGAAGTCCAGCCGCACGCCGCGGCCGAAGCCGAGCCCGGCGCGCTGACGGATGTCGATGTCGTCGGCGCGCAGCACCCAGTCCTCCTCGCCGAGCGGGCACGTCGTGTAACGCACGCCGTTGAGCTTGAGCTGGCTGTCGCGCGTCACCTGGATGCTGTTCGCGGAGCCGCGCGCGTTGCGATCGGCGAGCTCGAACTTCGCGCCCTCGAAGGTGGCGCCGCCGGCCTGGTCGACGTGCGCGGAGGTGCCGCTCACCTTGAGGCCGGTGTCGGCGTACTCCACATCCTCGTCGACGTCGAAGCTCTGCGACTGGCTGTCGTAGCGGGCGTTGCGGGTCTTGAGCGTGCGCTCGCCCTGCTTGAGCGTGACGTCGCCCTTGAGCAGCATTTCGCCGTCGCGCGTCGCTTCGAGGCCATCGGCCTCGTACTCGATCGGCGTGTCGCCGAGCTCGGGGCCGGGCTGTTGGGCCGGCGCCGGACGCGCGACACCGGTCGGCCGCACCGGCGCCGGGCATTCGTCGGCTGCCGTTGCCTCGAGGGCGATGCATGCGGCGATTGCCGCGACCAGACGCACGTTGCGCGCCCGCGGCACCGTGTGGTTGCCTGTTCGTTCGCGAGCGGATTTTTCCCGAGCCGGTGCGTGCATCGGCTGCGATTATAATGAGCGCCCGTGTCCATGACGGCCCATTTGCTGATGAACATGCACAGCGGCGATCACTTGTCGTCTTCCTCTCACGCCGGCGCGCCGGCGCGCGATCTGCGGCTCGAGCAACTCGAACACTGGCTGGCGAAGCTGTTCGGGACGCGCGACTTTCAGGTCACGACTGCGTCCGCGGATGCAAGCTTCCGCCGCTACTTTCGCGTCACGCGCGGCAGCGATACCTGGATCGCGATGGACGCGCCGCCGGCGAAGGAAGACATGGAGCCTTACATCCGGATCGCCGCGATGCTCGTCGACGTCGGCGTGAACGCGCCGCGTGTGCTCGAGCGCAACGCCGAGGAAGGCTTTCTGCTCAACTCCGATCTCGGCTCGCGGACGTATCTGATGGAGCTCGATCAGCAGGGCGACGCGGACCGCTTGTACGCGGACGCCATCGAGGCGCTGGTGCGCATCCAGTCGCGCGGCGAGGCGCACGCGGCGCGACTGCCGCCCTACGACGACGCGCTGTTGCGCCGGGAGATGGGACTGTTCCCCGAGTGGTTCTGCGGCCGTCATCTCGGGCTCGCGCTGTCGGGGGACGATGCGGTGGCGCTCGCCGGCGTGTTCGACGTCCTGAGCGCCACAGCGCTGGAACAGCCGCGCGTGTTCGTTCATCGCGATTACCACTCTCGCAATCTGATGGTCGGCGACGGCGCGCGGCACGGCGCGAATCCGGGCATCCTCGATTTCCAGGATGCCGTCTGCGGGCCGGTGACGTACGACCTCGTTTCCCTGTTGCGCGACTGTTATGTCGCGTGGCCGGCGCAGCGAGTGCGCGCGTGGGCCCTGCAGTTTCGCACCGCCGCCGGCGACGCCGGTGTTGGCGTGGGCGCGAGCGAGAGCGAGTTCCTGCGCTGGTTCGACTTCATGGGCGTGCAGCGCCATCTCAAGGCGATCGGCATCTTCGCGCGGTTGTGGCATCGGGATGGCAAGCCGGGATACCTGAACGACATCCCGCGCACCTTGAACTACGTGAGCGCCGTGAGCGCGAGCCACCGCGAGCTGCAGTTCCTGCACTCTTTCATTACCACGCAGGTGCTGCCTGCGCTCGAAGCTGTTCGCTCGCGAGCCTGAATGCGCGCCATGATCCTGGCCGCGGGCCGCGGCGAGCGCATGCGTCCGCTGACCGACACGCGGCCGAAGCCGCTGCTCGAAGTCGGCGGCAAGCCGCTGATCCAGTATCACCTCGAAGCGCTGGCGCGCGCCGGCATCAAGGACGTCGTCATCAACCTCGCCTGGCACGGCGAACTCATTCGCGGCGCGCTGGGCGACGGCGAGCGCTTCGGCCTGCGCATTTGTTACAGCGAGGAGCCGGGCGGCGCGCTGGAGACGGGCGGCGGCATCCTCGCCGCGCTGCCGCTGCTCGGGCCCGGACCCTTCCTGGTCATCAGCGGCGACGTGTGGACCGACTTTCCGCTGGAGTCGTGCAGCCAGCGGCTCGCGAACGGCGATGTGGCGCATTTCGTGCTCGTGCCGAACCCGCAATTCCATGCGCACGGCGACTTCGGCCTGGAAGGCGGGCGTCTGCTCGACCGCGCGCCGCGGCATACGTACGCCAACATCGGCGTGCTGCGCGCGGAATTCTTCGCGGATCGCCAGCCCGGGCGCTTTGCACTGGCGCCACTCATGTTCGAGTGGATCCGGCGGGGTCGCGTCAGCGGCGAGCTGTACCAGGGACGCTGGTACAACCTCGGTACGCCTGTGCAACTTACGCAGCTGGACGCGCAGCTGCGTGCCGGCGGCGTCTGATCGTGTCCACCGTGAGGCGTTTCTTGCCGTGGTATGCAGCCGACCGGTCGCACCGAGTCTGCGGAGCATTGCAAGAAGTAGGCGCCTGCTGTCGCGGCGCTTGCCTTCCGAGCCGAAACTTTATACCTTGCGCGGCGTTTCTGCGGTCTACGATGACTGTAACGTCAATCCGGAATTTACGGACTACTCCTCCTGGCGTTACTCGTTCGGCCCGGGGAAACGGGGGTTGTATGCCGCTATGAGCATACTCAATCGAACGAACACAAGCGGTT
>Ga0209382_10005283_pt1 | contig 16850 bp, 17 predicted proteins | sample SoiMetdeltSBSDD5_FD_187599 | JGI IMG/M metagenome (GOLD analysis project Ga0209382, IMG submission 187599) | Bulk soil microbial communities from a Populus tree surrounding site in Tennessee, USA - Soil MetaG P. deltoides SBSDD5 (SPAdes) (version 2) | ecosystem: Environmental > Terrestrial >...
TCGCTTTCGCACGGGCGCCTAACCTGCGCCGCGGGAAAAGCGACGTACGCGCTTGCCGTGCCGGCCGACCCGCTGCCTTCTGATGTTCAGAGCGCGATCGAAAATGAAGTTGAGGCCCACTTCAAAACCTGGCAGGTCGCGACCGGGAAAGCGCTCGGAATCGTGAATCCTGACTGGCGCTTTATCCATGACGCCGCCAATAACATGCCACTTCGCCAAGGCGTCATCGCGGCCAGCAGATGCCCAACCTGCAGCGACGCCACGCGAGAGGAACTCGACAGGGCGCGAAACGTGGCGCGCAACATCATTCAGTCGTTCGCCGCCCGCGTGTGAGTACGGGAAGCGCGGGAGCCCTGGGCGGCAGGCTAAACCGGAGGCCCGTCCTCGCGTTCCTTTGCGTACTGCTCGTCCAACAGTACCGCCAGATCCACGTTTAGGAACCTTGTGCCCCGGGTGAACACAGTGCCGGGCATGACATCCACTTGGCCAGATGGCAGCGGTAAAGATGCGGGCGTCATGCAGCGCCACACGCCGTACGCGTCCCGTGTGAAGTGCTTCATGAAGTCCTGCATGCCCCTGCTAGCCCCTTAACAACTTCCCCTACAAGCAGCATACCTCACCCGATCTGCAAACGAAGTTGCAAATGGGCACGTCGCGGTCTGCGAAACAGCGAAAACCCCTAGAATTCAAAGCCCGGAGAGTTGGCAGAGCGGTCGAATGCGGCGGTCTTGAAAACCGTTAGCCCGCAAGGGCTCGGGGGTTCGAATCCCTCACTCTCCGCCAGCCTATTGTGGGACTAGAATCCCTGACGGATTGTCGATGAAAAGAGTCGCCGTCTACAGCCGCTCCAGCCGGTCGCGCAGCGCGTCGGAGTCTCCCGCGCCGGCCCAGCCGCCGTTCAGCTTCCGCGAGTGGCGCAAGCGGAATGCGCGTCGTTTGAAGATCGGCGGCGGTGTCGCCGCGGCGGCCCTCCTGGCGGCGTTTTTCTGGATGCTTGCCCCGTCCAAGGGTCTTACCCTGGCCGACGTCGAGGTCGCGGTGCAAAAGGCGCTCGCCGAGAAGGAAGCGCCTTTGACCGCGGCCGACGCGTACGAAAGCATCCTGCCCTCGGTGGTGCACGTGCGCGGCTCGCCCGACGCGCCGGACGCCGACGTGCCTTCCGAGCAAGAGAGCCAGAGCGGCACCGGCGTGGTGATCATCGACACCGGCATCATCCTCACCAACCTCCACGTGGTGTACGGCGCCAAGAGCATCAAGGTGGTGTTCCACGACGGCCTGGAGTCCGACGCGGTGGTGATCGGCACCCAGCCCGAGCACGACCTCGCGGTGCTGCAGGCGAAGACGATTCCCGACGACCTGTACGCGGCCACGCTGCGCTCGACGCAGGGCCTGCGGCCCGGCGAGCCGGTCGTGGCGGTGGGCTTTCCGTTCGGCATCGGCCCGTCGGTGTCGGCGGGCGTGATCTCGGGTCTCGGACGCGAGTACCAGACCGCTGACGGCAAGCGCGTGCTGACCAACCTCATCCAGTTCGATGCCGCGGTGAACCCGGGCAACTCGGGCGGGCCGCTCATCACGCCGGAAGGCGAGGTGATCGGCATCGTCACCGGGCTCCTCAACCCGACCGAGCACCGCGTGTTCATCGGCATCGGCTTCGCGGTGCCGATCGAGAACGCGGCCGGTGCCGTGGGTCTTTCTCCTTTCTAGGGATACCAATGGAAAACGTCGCCACCTTGATGGAGAAGATCCTGTACGAGGTGAAGAAGGTCGTCGTCGGCCAGGACCACTTCCTCGAGCGCGTGCTGGTCGCGACGCTCGCGCAGGGCCACCTGCTGGTCGAGGGCGTGCCGGGCCTCGCCAAGACGCTCACCGTCAAGACGCTGGCGCAGACCATCCGCGGCAGCTTCCGGCGCATCCAGTTCACGCCCGACCTCGTGCCGGCCGATCTGGTCGGCACGCGCATCTACAACCAGAAGACCGGCGACTTCCACACCTCGCTCGGCCCGGTGTTCTGCAACCTGCTGCTCGCCGACGAGATCAACCGAGCGCCGGCCAAGGTGCAAAGCGCGCTGCTCGAGGTGATGCAGGAGCGCCAGGTGACGATCGCGGGCGAGACGCACCGCGTGCCCGCGCCGTTCCTCGTGATGGCGACGCAGAACCCGATCGAGACCGAAGGCACCTACCCGCTGCCCGAGGCGCAGGTCGACCGCTTCATGATGAAGGTGCTGGTCGACTACCCGACCGAGGAGGAGGAGTTCGTGATCGTCGAGCGCGTGACGGGCCACCTGCCCGATGCGCACGGCGTCGCGACCACCGAAGAGCTCGGCGCGCTGCAGCGCGAGTGCCGCCGCGGCTACATCGAGCCTTCGCTCATGCAGTACGCCGTGCGCCTCGCCGCGGCGACGCGCGACCCCGAGCGCTACGGCGTAAAGGGGCTCGGCAAGTACATCACCTACGGCGCAAGCCCGCGCGCCTCGATCCACGTCATCGAGGGCGCGCGCGCGCTCGCGTTCCTGCGCGGCAGGGACTACGCGCTGCCCGAAGACGTCACCGACCTGGTGCCGGACGTGTTCCGCCATCGCCTGGTGCTGTCCTACGAGGCGCTCGCCGAGGGGCTGTCGCCCGACGAGCTCATCAAGCGCGTGATGCAGCACATCCGGCCGCCGGCGAAGCCGCTCGAAACGCATGTCAAAGTCGCAAGCGCGTAATCCCGAAGCCGTCCTGCGGCGGCTGGAGTGGACCGTGATTCGCCGGCTCGACGGCTTGCTGCAGGGGGATTACCGCACGCTGTTCCGCGGCTTCGGCCTCGACCTCGCCGATCTGCGCGAATACCAGTACGGCGACGACGTGCGCCACATCGACTGGAACGTGACCGCGCGCCTGCAGACGCCGTACGTCCGCGAGTACCACGAGGACCGGGAGGTGACGGCCTGGTTCCTGCTCGACCTCTCGCCCTCGATCGACTTCGGCTCGGGCGAGGTGCGCAAGCGCGGCGTGTCCGCCGATTTCGTCGCGGTGCTGACGCGCATCCTCACGCGCCACGGCAACAAGGTGGGCGCGCTGTTCTACGGCGAGGACGTGGACGCGATGATCCCGGCGCGAACCGGGCGGCGCCACGTGCTGCAGATCCTGCACGCCATGCTCGCGCGGCCGACGCCCAAGCGCAATGCGCCCACCGACCTCGGCGAGCTGCTCGCCGCCGGCGCGCACCTGATGAAGCGCCGCTCGCTCGTGTTCGTGGTGTCGGACTTCTTCAGCGTGCCGGGCTGGGAGCAGAGGCTCGGCCAGCTCGCCCAGCGCCACGAGGTCGTCGCGGTGCGCCTGCACGACCCGCTGGAATCGAACCTGCCCGACCTCGGCATGCTGGTGGTGCAGGATGCCGAGACCGGCGAGCAGATCTTCGTCGACACGCACGACCGCGCCTTCCGCAAGCGCTTTGCCGCCGCGGCGCAGAAGCGCGAGACCCAGCTGCGCGCCGCGTTCCGCGACTCCGGGATCGACGCGCTCGAGCTCTCCACCGAGGATGACCTGGTCGACGCCATCCGCCGCTTCGCCGACATGCGCAAGCGCCGCAGCCGCCTGGCCGCCGGCGGCTCGGTGCCCAAGCACCTGGAACTGATGCAATGACATTCGCCTGGCCCGAGCTGCTGTGGGTGATGCTGGTGCTGCCGATGCTGCTGGCCGCCTACGCCTACGTGCTCAGACGGCGCAAGAAGCTTGCGCTGCGCTACGCGAGCCTCGCCATCGTGCGCGACGCGATGGGCGTGGGCAATCGCATCAAGCGCCATATCCCGCCGCTGCTTTTCTTCGTGGCGCTCGCCGCCATGCTGCTCGCGCTCGCCCGCCCGCAGGCCACGATCACGCTGCCGACCCAGCACGAGACCGTGATCCTCGCGATGGATATCTCGGGCAGCATGCGCGCGACCGACGTGGAGCCGAACCGGCTGGTCGCGGCGCAGAACGCCGCCAAGCAGTTCGTCGCCGAGCAGCCCGAGAACGTGCGCATCGGCGTGGTCGCATTCGCCGGCACCGCCACCGTGGCGCAGGCGCCGACGCGCAACCGCGAAGACGTGGTGGCCGCGATCGACCGCTTCCAGCTGCAGCGCGCCACCGCCATCGGCAGCGCGATCATCGTCTCCCTCGCCACCATCTTCCCGAACGAGGGAATCGACGTCGGCGAGCTTACCTATGGCAATCCGAAGAAGAACGAGAAGTCCACGGCGCCGACGCACAAGCCCGTCCCGCCCGGCTCGTACGCCTCGGCGGTGATCATCCTGCTCACCGACGGCCAGCGCACCACCGGGCCGGATTCGATCCAGGCGGCGAAGATGGCTGCCGAGCGCGGCGTGCGCATCTATACGGTGGGCGTCGGCACGCCCGACGGCAAGATCATCGGCTTCGAAGGCTGGTCGATGCGCGTGCGCCTGGACGAGGAGACGCTCAAGGCGGTGGCGGACATCACGCGCGGCGAATATTTCTATGCCGGCAATGCCGTCGACCTGAAGAAGGTCTACCAGGCGCTCAACGCCAAGCTCGTGCTCGAGCGCAAGAAAACCGAAGTGACGGCGCTGTTCGCCGGGCTCGCCGCGCTGTTCGCGGTTGTGTCGGCGGCACTGTCGCTCGCCTGGTTCCACCGAGTCATATAAGCGCAAGAACCGGAACGCCCGCCATGTGGTCCATTCCACATGAGGCGGGCCAGCCTGTACAGCAATTCACCGCGGTCGCGCCTCGTCGTTCGCCCGCAAGAGCCCGGTCCGGAAAAACCTGTCGAAGCGCCCGCTAGGCGCAAGTGGCGCGATCTCTACACGCAGTACGAACGCAATCTCCTGCTCGGTGCGCTGGTGATTCTCGCGCTGCTCACACTTGCCTCGCACTTCAAAGCGGCGCCCAATCCGCAGGCGATCTCCCAGCAAGCGATCGACGCGGCAGTCGCGCGCTCGCTCGCCGAGCAGCCGCTGCCCTCGCCCGCCAGCAAGGTCTATGACGCGGTGAAAGGCGCGATCGTGCGCGTGCGCGCGATCGGCGACGGTCTCGAAACCCACGAATATCTGCACAAGGCGACGGGTAGCGGCGTCGTGGTCGTGAGCCACGGCACGATCCTCACCAGCCTGCACGTGGTCGCGGGCGCGGGCCGGGTCCGGGTGCTGTTTGCCGACGGCCTGGAGTCCGACGCCAAAGTCGTCGGCCAGCACCCCGAGAACGATCTCGCGGTGCTCCAGGCCGACACCGTGCCCGACGATCTCGCCGCCGCCGTGATGCGCCCACGTGCCGACCTGCGGCCGGGCGACACGGTGGTCGCGGTCGGCTTTCCGTTCGAGATCGGTCCTTCCGTCAGCGCCGGGGTGGTGTCGGGTCTGGGGCGCGAGTACCGCTCGCCGGGCGGCGAGTCGATGCTCTCCAACCTGATCCAGTTCGACGCCGCGGTGAATCCCGGGAGCTCGGGCGGGCCGCTGCTCAACGCCGCCGGCGAAGTGGTCGGCATCGTCACCGCGATGCTCGATCCGGGCGGCGGCGGCTTCGCCGGCATCGGCTTCGCGGTGCCGGTCGAGACTGCCAGCGCGGCCGCCGGCACGGCCCCCTTCTGATGACTGGGGCGTCGTGACCTTCTTGTGGCCCGAGTACCTGTGGCTGCTGCTCGCCGTGCCGGCCTGCATCGCGCTTTACGTTTTTCTCCTGCACAGGAAAAGGCGCAGCGCCGTGCGCTATGCCAGCCTCAGCGTGCTCAAGCAGGCCATGGACAAGGGCCTTTCGTGGCGCCGCCATCTCCCGCCGGCGATCCTGCTCGTGGCGCTCGCCGCCATGATCACGGCGATCTCTCGTCCCGCGGCGGTGATCACGCTGCCCTCGCAGCACGAGACCGTGATCCTCGCGCTCGACGTGTCGGGCAGCATGCGCGCGAGCGACGTGCAGCCCACCCGCATCGAGGCGGCGCAGGCCGCGGCGCGCGCATTCGTCAACGAGCAGCCGCGCAGCACTCGCATCGGGGTGGTCGCGTTCGCGGGCAGCGCCGCGCTGGTGCAGCCGCCGACCAGCAATCGCACCGACGTGCTCGCGGCGATCGACCAGCTGCAGCTGCAGCACGCCACCGCGGTGGGCAGCGGCCTGCTCGTGTCGCTGAAAGCGATTTTCCCGGATCAGACCTTCGAGGTCCGGCCCAAGGGTCCAGCCGCGAATCCCGATTTCAGGCCGGTGCCGCCCGGCTCGTACACCAACGCCGCGATCATCCTGCTGACCGACGGCCAGACCACCGCGGGGCCCGACCCGGTGGATGCGGCGCGTCTCGCCGCAGCGCGCGGCGTGCGCGTGTTCACCGTGGGCGTGGGAACCGACAACGGCCAGATCCTGACCGGCGAGGGCTGGTCGATGCGCGTGCGGCTCGACGAGGATGCGCTCAAGGCGATCGCCGACCTCACGCGCGCCGAGTACTTCTACGCCGGCACCGCGATGGACTTGAAGAAGGTCTACCAGTCGCTGCGCTCGAAGCTGGTGATGGAGAGGAAGGAGACCGAGATCACGGCGCTCTTCTCCGCGCTCGCGGCTGCGACGGTGCTGCTTTCCGCCACGCTGTCTCTGCTTTGGTTTAACCGCGTACTGTAAAATTCAGCGCCTTTTATGGCGCTGATTGTCCAGAAATTCGGCGGCACTTCCGTAGGTTCGGTCGAGCGCATCAAGAACGTCGCGCGCCGCGTCGCGAAGTGGAAAGCCGCGGGCCACGACCTGGTGGTGGTGCCGTCCGCCATGGCGGGCGAGACCAACCGCCTGATCGCGCTCGCCGAGAGCCTGCAGCCGCATCCCGAGCCGCGCGAGCTCGACGTGGTCGCCTCGACCGGCGAACAGGTGACGGTCGGTCTGCTTTCGATGGCGCTCATGAACCTCGGCGTCAAGGCGCGCAGCTACACCGGGTGGCAGGTCAAGGTCCTGACCGATTCGGCGTTTACCAAGTCTCGCATCGTCCGCATTGACGAAGCTTCCATTCAGAAGGATCTGCGGGAGGGCTGCGTCGTGGTCGTCGCCGGGTTCCAGGGGGTCGACGACGAAGGCAACATCACCACGCTCGGCCGCGGCGGCTCGGACACCTCCGCGGTGGCGCTCGCCGCGGCGCTGAAGGCCGACGAGTGCCAGATCTATACCGACGTCGACGGCATCTACACCACCGACCCCAGGCTCGTGCCCGAGGCGCGCCGCCTGCAGACCATCACCTTCGAGGAGATGCTCGAGATGGCGGGCGCCGGCTCCAAGGTGCTGCAGATCCGGTCGGTCGAGTTCGCCGGCAAGTACCGCGTGCCGACGCGCGTGCTGTCGAGCCTCACCGACCCCGAGCTGCCGGTGGGCGAGGAGGCGCGCTCCGGGACGCTCGTCACATTCGAGGAAGATCCGCACATGGCGATGGAAAAGGCAGTCATTTCGGGGGTCGCGTTCAACCGCGACGAGGCCAAGATCACGGTGCACGACGTGCCCGACCGCCCGGGCATCGCGTACGCCATCCTCGGGCCGATCGCCGACGCCAACATCGACGTCGACGTCATCGTGCAGAACGTGGGCCACGACGGCATGACCGACCTGTCCTTCACGGTGGGACGGCGCGACTACCCGCGCGCGATCAAGCTCCTGAAAGAGCAGGTGAAGCCGCACATCAAGTGCCGCGACGTCTCGGGCGACGAGCGCATCGCCAAGGTCTCGATCGTCGGCATGGGCATGCGCTCCCACGCCGGCATCGCCGCGCAGATGTTCCGCACATTGGCCGAGGAGGGCATCAACATCCAGATGATCTCGACCTCGGAAATCAAGATCACGGTGGTGATCGAGGAGAAGTACACCGAGCTAGCGGTCCGGGTCCTGCATAAGGCCTTCGAACTAGACCAGGCATGAGCAATTCGGGGTCAGAGCCCGATTTCTTCGCGTAGAATTCTGGCTCCTCCGGAGAGATGCCCGAGTGGCCGAAGGGGGCGCCCTGCTAAGGCGTTATACGGGCTTAAACCCGTATCGAGGGTTCGAATCCCTCTCTCTCCGCCAGACAGTCTGCTGCGAACCGGCTCACTCTCCGATGTGCGGAGAATGAGCCGATATCGAAGCCCTTATCTGCACCCGGACTGCGCTGCGACCCAGGCAGCGAGCACGTCGAGCGCGCGATCCGCGGCACGCGCCATCGCCGTTGCACCCGATGAAGCCTCGCTCCCTGCAGTGGGCTCGATCACTGTCACGCCGCGCGAGGCGATGCGCGACGGGCCTGTCGCGAGCGCAACGCGCATTTCAATGCGCGCTTCGCTGGATTCCTTGGAAGAGAAAACCTGCGTGAACTCCTGAACCTCGATTTCCAGCGTGCACTTGCCGGGGCCTTCACCGGTCGATCGCAGGAGTTGCTTCCGCAGCAGCTCGGCCGGCGGGGCTGCCCAGAAGCTGTGCGCATAGTCGGCGAGCTCGGACGGATTTCTCCACGCCAGCCGGTAGTACATCTGCACGCCGTCGAACGGGGCAACCGCGCGCGACGCGACGCGCAACGCGGGGAATTTCGCGGCTGGCGGCGTAACGCCGAGATCGAACGTGCGCGGCATCGCGTCCGCCGCATTGCCGCCGCAGCCGGCGAGCAGCGCGAGAACCGCGAGCGCCGCCGCGCCTCTCCTCATTGGAACCCGGGCTCGCCGGGCCCCGGGCGTCCTGACTTTCTTCCCCAAAGCACGGTGTCCGGATTTCGCGACAGGTCGCCAGCGAGATTGCCGATCTTGCGCGCGCTCCGATCTGCCGATTCGGCGAACGCGCCGACCTGCGGCAGCGTATCGCCCTTGATCTCTGCCGAAAGCTGGCCGATTTCACCGACGAGCTCGCGCGCCTGCGTCGCAAGCTTTCCGACTTCGGCGGCGAGCGTGCGCAGATCGGCAACCAGCCGCTCGGCATCGCTTGCGATCTGCGGCAGCGTCTTCGCCATTTCGTTCACCTTCTCGAGCGAGTCGCGCGCGAGGCGCAGGTTCTCCGGCTCGAGCCAGGCGTCCGCTCGCGCGATGGTGCTCGGGAGCTTCGCGCTCGCGCTTTCGAGGTTCGCCGCGCTCTTTTGCAGCGACGCGAGCATTAGGCTGATGTTGTTGCGGTTCTCCGGAGTCAACACTGCGTTGACCGCCGCGATCAGTTCGCGCGCATCCTTTACGGTGCCTTCGGCGCTGTCGGTCATCGTGTCGAGGAATGAAGGCCTGAGGGGAAGCTGCGCGAGCCCGCTTGCCCCCTCCGGCGGCGGAGCGGTCTCCTGGCTGTCGTCAAGCAGGTGCACATAGGCGATCCCGGTGATGCCTTCCATGCCGAGCTGCGCGTACGTTCCGCGCGTCACCGGGATGTCGCTGTTCACCTCGATATCGATCAGGATCTTGTGGCGATCGGTTGGGTCGAGCTTGATCGAAGTGACGCGACCGACGCTCATGCCGCGATAACGCACCTGCGCCTGCGCATTGAGCCCGCTGACCGGCGTCGTCGCGATCACGCGATACGCCTTGCGATCCTCCGGCTTCTGCGCCAGCCAGTTCGCCCAGGCGACGATCGCCGCGACGAGCGCGACGACGAAGAGCCCGGTGATGAATGCGTATGCGCGGCTTTCCATTGGTGTTATGCGGCGGCCTCGCCTTGCGCGAGCGCGCGGCCGCGTTCTCCTCCGAAGAAGCTCTGCACGAACGGGTGCGGCAGTTTCCGCACTTCCTCCTGCGTGCCGCAGGCAATTATATGCCGGTCGCCGAGCACGGCGACGCGGTCGGTGAGCGCATAGAGCGTGTCGCGGTCGTGCGTCACCATGAACACCGCGAAGCGGTGGTCGGCGCGCAACCGTTTGATCAGCTGCACGAAGCGCTCGGAGCGGTCCGGATCGAGCCCCGCGGTCGGCTCATCGAGGATCAGCAAGTCGGGCGCGAGGGCAAGCGCGCGCGCGAGCGCGACGCGTTTCACCATTCCGCCCGAAAGGTTCGCCGGCAGCAGCGTCCCCTGGTGCGGCGCGAGCTCCACTTCCGCGAGCTTCGCATGCACGATCGCGCGGATCTTCTTCTCCGAAACGCCGCCGCGCTCGCGCAGCGGAAAGGCGACGTTGTCGAACACGGTCAGCGCGGAAAAAAGCGCCCCGTTCTGGAACAGCGTCCCCATGCGGCGCCGCGCGTCGCGCACCTTCTTGAGGCTCGGGTCGTACCACGATACGCTGAATACGCGCACCGAGCCGGCGACCGGGTGCTTCAATCCGAGGATCACCCGCAGCAGCTGCGTCTTGCCGCTGCCCGACCCGCCGATGAGCGTGATCACCTCGTCGCGCCGCACCTTGAGGTTCAGGTTCTGGTGCAGGACCTGGCCCCGGCCGACCGCGTTGACGAGGCCTTCGACCTCGATTGCGTATTCGGTGGGGTCAGCCGACATTGCGCAAGACGATCGCGAAAATCGCGTCCAGGATGATGACGCAGGTGATCGACGCAACGACCGAGCGGGTGACGCCGGCGGCGAGGCTGTCCGTATTCGGCAGCACCTTGAGCCCGTAATGGCATGCGACGAACGCGACCGCGAAGCCGAACGCGCCCGACTTGCCGATGCCGATCCAGAAATTGACCGGCTCGACCGCGCGCGGCAGCGCTTCGAGGAACGCCTGCGGCGGAATGCCGAGCGTGAAGCGCGAGACGAGCAGCGCGCCGGCGAGCGCCGCAAGGTCGGTGCAGAACGCAACGAGCGGCAGCGCGATCGCGAGCGCGATCACCTTCGGCAGCACGAGCCGCGTGATGATCGAGACGCCCATCACCTGCAGCGCCTCGATCTCCTCGGTCACGCGCATCACACCGAGCTGCGCGGTCATCGCCGAGCCCGAGCGCCCCGCGGCGATGATCGACGCGAGCATCGGTCCGAGCTCGCGCACTACGCCGACGCCGACGATGTTGATGACGAGCAGATCGGCGCCGTAGCGCTTGAGCTGCAGCGCGGAAAGGTACGTGAGCACGATTCCGACCAGGAATCCGACCAGCATCGTCACCGGCAGCGCAGCGACGCCCGCACGATAGACGCTCGCCGACAGTTCGCGCAACGGCGTATCGCGCGGCCGCCGCGCGAGCGCGCCCGCCTCGAGCACGACGCGCCCCAGCAGCGCGGTCGCATCGCGCAGATGCGCTCCGAAGTGCAGCGCCGCTTCGCCGATCGCCACGACCGGCGCATACGGATCGATCGGATGCTCCATCGCGATCCGCACGCGCGAGCCCTGGGCCACGCGATCCAAGATTTCGCGCTGCTGGACGGAGGCTTCCAACTGGCCGACGCCGCGCAGCGCGCGCGCGAGCCACAGCGCGCCGATGTCATCGAGATCGGCAATCGGGGTCAGGTCCCAGGCGACGCGGCTCGGCGGGATGCGTCGCAGGTCATCGAGCGTACGCAGGATCTCTTCGCGCCGGGTCTTCAGGCCCGCGAAGGTCCACTCGCCCGACGCGCGAATGCGCGTCGGCACCGGATCGTTCTCGACGGTCTCGACTGCGAGCTCGGCGTCGCGCGCGATCATGGCGCGCGAGCATACTGCGCGCCGCATGGACTCCGCCCGCAGTGCGGTGGAGGCGGCGGGAATCGACTACGGTTATCGCAACCGGTATCAGGGCCGCTTTGAAGGGCCTTGCCACAAATCTTTCTCTCGCATTCGCGGCAAATCATAGCTGCCAGTTAATCCGTCGCCCTTTCAGGGTGTGTCAGGAGTGTAGGAAATCGGATAAGCAGAAACAAGCGCGCAACAAATCGGCGGTGATCCGAAATCGGCGGAATACGCACGGCCAATAGTATGCCGTTCACTAGGGTGCACCGAGCCTCCGGCGCGCCTGAATGACAAAGGGTAACGGCATCATGAACGCACTGATTCAGTTCGCGCGCAAAGCCAGCCCGTATCTGGCCGTTGAGCTGCTGCTTCCGGGCGGCTCGGTCATCGCGCTGCTGCTGTGGCTGTACCGCCATCGATTCAAGAAGGGAGTTGGACCGCTAGGTATGCCCGAAATCGGTCCCCGTGGCTGGATACGAAGCTTGGCATCCCGGTTCGGACTCGATCGGGGGCTTATAAAGGTTTGGCGTCCCCACGCGGATTCGGATTTATCCGCTTTAGAGGGGATCTGGTGCGCAGGGAACGCTGGGTGGCCGGCGTGGCGGTCGTTCCTTAGCCTTTCCCATTGCCGAATCGCTCACGAGCCACATCCGTCTGCGCCCATATCCAACCGCTAATTAGACGATGAGCTCGCTCGTGACCGATCGATCCGCAAGCATCCGCGTCGCGACGGGTCCGCGCCTGCACTACGCCGAGTTCGGCAAGCCCGACGGCCGTGCCGTTCTCTTTCTGCACGGGTGGCCCGACTCCTGGTTCTCGTTCAGCCGCGTCCTCGCGCTGCTGCCCGATGACTTGCGCGCGCTCGCGATCGACCAGCGTGGCTTCGGCGACTCGGATCGTCCGGAGTTCGGCTATTCGATTCCCGAGATGGCTGACGACGCGATCGCGTTCCTCGACGCGCTCGACATTCCGCGCGCGACGCTCGTCGGTCATTCGTTCGGCAGCTTTGTCGCACGGCGCGCGGCGATCGCTCATCCGGACCGCGTCGCAGCGCTCGCATTGATCGGCACCGGCTTCTCTGGGTCGAACGCGGTCACGCGCGACCTGCAGAGTTCCCTACGCGATTTGCCGGATCCAATCCCTGTTCAGTTCGCTCGCGACTTCCAAGCGAGCACGGCATTTCGCCCGATTCCGCCGGATTTCTTCGACCGGATCATCGAAGAGAGCCTCAAGCTGCCGCCGCGCCTCTGGCAACTCGCGATCGATAAGCTGATCGAATACGACGATGCGAAGCAGCTCGCGAGAATCAAAGCGCCGACGCAGCTGCTGTGGGGCGACAAGGACGCGCTGTTCTCCAGGACCGAGCAAGACAGCTTCATCGCCGAGCTGCCGACCGCACGTATCAAGATCTACGAGGACACGGGCCACTGCCCGAATTGGGAGCAGCCGGACCGCGTCGCGGCCGACATCGCGGCCGTCGCGCGGGGTTGACCCGGCTCGTCAGCAATGCCCGGCCGATCCAACCTGCTAGAGCGGAAGGAGCACTTCAGCGTACCACAACGACTCGCAGTAGGGCGACCGGACAGTTTAGGGTTGCAGCAAAGAGCGGCGGCACCCGATAATTCGTAGACGCTCTGTTTCGTCGCGGGGGAGAAAGATGGCGAGTGCTGCAGGGAAGAAGCAGAAGAAGGTTCTGGGCAAGATTTCTCGCTTGGGGCGTCTAGCCGCACGATTGGCGCAGATCGACGCGAAGCTCCGCGCCGGCACCCCGCTAACGAAAAACGATGTCGCGCTGCTGCGATCGAAAGTCGTTTCTTAAGGAGCGAGACGGCCAGCATTGCAGCGCTGACCTCCCTTGACCACGCTCAACGGTAGCAAAGCGAGCGGTCGCGCGGCACGTAGCGCGAGGCCAAGGCATTGAAGCCGCCCTGCGTCCACGCCGTAGCGAAGCCGCGGCCGCCGTTCGCGTAGATCGGGAATGAGGGCCGAAAGCTCTCCTCGGCGATCAGGCCGGCGGCGGCGGGCAGGCTAAGTAGGGGTAGGGTCAGCGCGAGGGTGAGGGAGAGCGCGATGCGCATCGGGCAAGTCCCTTTCGATTCGTGGCCAGACCGACAGGCGCGTCCTACAGCGCCTCGGCCAGCGCCTGCGGCATGCTGCGCGCGGTATTCCGCACGCTACATGCTCGCCCACTCCTGCCACGTGGCCGGAGTCCGCATCCATAGGTCGGCCGGAGCGGCGACGGTAGTTTCCGGCGTCAGCACAGGCAACGTGAGATCCGCCAGGGAGACAGCCGCGCCGGCGAGGATGAGCAAGCTTGGAATCATCGCTCCAACGAGGAAAAGATAATCTGTCTTCATCATGGCCGACTCCTTTTGATGCTACGTGCGGCCAATCTACGCCCTGATGATCCCGCTCGTAAGCGGAGCACGGCCCACGGGTGTAGTGATTTATTGCCCCACCGTCGCCGCCTAGTTCGACGCGAGTAGCGCCAAATTTAGGCGTAAGGGTCTTACGCGGCATCACTAGGGGGAACCCTAGTCGTTTAGGGTGCGCCCCGAGATGCGTCTAGGGGGCGAACTGCCCACTAAGTCTCACTAAGGCGCCGCCACCCGCCGTGCACCCCCAAGTGCATCTAGGGGACACCCTGAGCCGGCTTGATAACATTGGCCTCCTTTTCGTCCGCCATGTCCCTCGGCCGAGTTCTCGTAGAAAAATTCCAGCCCGAAGTGCTCGACTGGCTGCGCGAGCGCGCCGAGATCGTGGTGGTCGAGCCCTGGGCCGAGCCCGAGCGCTGGGAAGCAGAAGCGCCGGCGGTCGACGCGGTGATCAGCCGCAAGGGCAGGATCACCCGCAGCCACATGGAGAAGAGCCGCGGCCGGCTCAAGATCGTGGCGCGCACCGGGGTGGGCGTCGATCTGTCGCGGATCGACGTCGACGCGGCGCGCGAGCACAACGTCTGGGTCACCAACATGCCGGGCAGCAACGCGGCCGCGGTCGCCGAGCTCGCCTTCGGGCAGATGGTCGCGCTCGCGCGCCACACGCTGGAGGCGCACCGCGCGGTCAAGGAAAGCCGCTGGAGCGACTACGTGCGCTTCCTCGGCTCCGAGCTCGCGGGCAAGACGATCGGCATCGTCGGCATGGGCAACATCGGGACGCGGGTGGCGCTTCGGGCGCGCGCGTTCGAAATGGCGTTGCTCGTCCATGACCCTTATATCCCTGCATCGCACGTCACGGCGCTGGGCGGCCGGTTCGTGCAGTTGGAGGAGCTCATGGCCGAGGCGGACTTCGTCACGCTGCACTGCCCGCTGAACAAGGAGACGCGTCACCTGATCGGCGAGCGGCAGCTCTCGCTCATGAAAAAGTCGGCCTACCTTGTAAATCTCGCGAGAGGCGGCGTGGTGGACGAAGCGGCCTTGCATGCGGTGCTGAACGAACAGCGCATCGCGGGCGCGGCGATCGACGTGATGGAAATCGAGCCGCCGAGCAGGGATAACCCGCTCATCCGGCTGGGCAACGTGATTTTCACGCCGCACATCGGCGGGTCGACCCGCGAAGCGCAAAAGCGCGGCGAGTGGGGCGCAGCCCAGGAGGTGGTCCGGGTCCTGGGGGGCAAGAACCCCGTCAACCCTATCGCCCAAGCCCGGAAATAGTCCTTCCGGCGGTTTCCGCGGGAACCTATTTTGCTGGGTCTTGCCCGATATGCCAGTGGACAAGGACATCTACCGTGTAGGAATCACCGGGTCGTACGGCGGATTGAACCTCGGCGACGAGGCGATCCTGCAATCGATCATCGCGCAGCTGCGCAAGGACCTGCCGAAGGTCGAGGTCACGGTTTTCTCGCGCGACGCGGAAGACACCAAGCGCCGCCACGGGGTCGAGCGCGCCGTGCCGGTGCGCAAGCTTTCGCGCGCCGAGGTCCTGCCGGAGGTCGAGCGGCTCGATCTCCTGATCCTGGGCGGCGGCGGCATCCTGTACGACGCCGACGCGCGCACCTACCTGCGCGAGGTGCAGCTCGCGCGCGAGAAGCACGTCCCGGTGTTCGTCTACGCGATCGGCGCGGGTCCGCTTACGCACGCGGCGGCGCAGGCGGCGGTGCGCGAGGCGCTCGCGGGCGCGGAGATCGTGACGGTGCGCGAGAAGAGCGCCCACCGCACGCTGGAAGAGGCCGGCGTGCACCGGGACATCGTCGTGACGGCCGACCCGGCGCTCCTGCTCAAGCCCGAGCCGCTGCCGCGCGGCATCCTCAAGGCGGAGGGCCTCGATTCGAGTCGCCGGCTGATCGGCATGTCGGTGCGCGAGCCTGGCGTCGCGGCGCCCGACCTGGACGCAGAGGTCTATCACGCGCTGCTCGCCAACGCCGCCGATTTCATGGTCGATCGCTGGAACGCGGACGTGGTGTTCGTGCCGATGGAGCGCTCGGTGCTCGACACCCAGCACAGCCACGCGGTGATCGCGAAGATGCTGCGCGCGCAGCGCGCCACGGTGTTGAAGGGCGAGTACACCTCCGGCCAGATCCTTTCCTGGTTGGGCAAGTTCGATTTCGCGCTCGGCATGCGGCTGCACTTCCTGATCTTCGCCGCGATCCAGGGCACGCCGTTCGCCGCGCTGCCCTATGCCGGCAAGGTGAGCGGCTTTCTCGAGGCGCTCGGCGTGCCCGCGCCGCCGCTGCAGCTGGTGAACGCGGGACGCCTGATCGCGTACCTGGACGACTCGTGGGACCGGCGGCGCTCGATGCGCACGCGCATCGCGGAATCGCTGCCGGCGCTCCAGGAGCGCGCGCGCGAAACGCACCGGCTGCTGCTGGGGCTGCTGACAGGGGAAAAGACGCAAAGCGATGCCCACGCTAAAGCGGCCTGACGATGCGCCCAGCATAGAGCTGCCGCCCCGCCAGGCGCTGCTTGCGGGCGAGGCCGACGTGCTCGTGGTCGGCGGCGGCCCCGCGGGGCTCGGCGCCGCGCTGGGCGCGGTGCAGGCCGGCGCGCGCGTGATCCTCGCCGAGCGCTACGGCTTCCTCGGTGGCAACGCCACCGCCGCGCTGGTGATGCCGCTCATGTCGTTCCACACGCAAACGCCCACGAAGGAGCGCCGCGGCGCCACTACGCTGCTGCCAACCGATCATGGGCCGGGCGAGGCGGTGGTCGGTGGCGTGCTCGCGAAGCTGCTCGCCCGGCTGGTCAGCGTCGGCGGCGCGATCCCGCCCACGCTCGCGACCGGCTACGTGGTGCCGTTCGATCCGGAATGGTTCAAGCTGGTGGCGGTCGATCTGCTCGACGAGGCCGGGGTGCAGCTGCTGTTCCACGCATTCGCGAGCGGCATCCTCGGCGAGAGTGCGGTC
>Ga0209382_10005285_pt1 | contig 16848 bp, 9 predicted proteins | sample SoiMetdeltSBSDD5_FD_187599 | JGI IMG/M metagenome (GOLD analysis project Ga0209382, IMG submission 187599) | Bulk soil microbial communities from a Populus tree surrounding site in Tennessee, USA - Soil MetaG P. deltoides SBSDD5 (SPAdes) (version 2) | ecosystem: Environmental > Terrestrial >...
GCGCACCTGGTCCGGGGACAGGTCGCGCTCCGGGTGCTGGTCCAGGAAGTCCCGCGTGTGGGCCCACTCGTCGGCGAGGATCAGCGCGAAGTGGTCGGACGAGGGGAAGAAGTAGAAGAGGTGTGGGTTGCCGGCATCGCGGAACGCCTGCGCCTGCTGGAGCGGTCCCGCCGGCGGAACCAGCTCGTCGACTCCACCGTTGTTGATCTCGAACGGCAGGTTGAGCCCGTTCACGACGATGTTGTTCGTCTGCCCGGCGACGTCGTAGTCACTTGGCGGCTGCGGCGGCAGCGGTGGCTGCCACAGCTGGTACGCGGGCGGGCCCACGTAGGGGTTCGCGGCCGCGAAGCGGTCCGGCATCAGGAGCCCCATGCGGTACGTCATGTAGCCGCCCATCGAGTAACCGCCGATCGAGGTGCGGTCCTCGTCCACCGTGTAGTGGGCGCGCAGGTCGTCCCACGCCTCGAGCACGTCCTTGAAGCCGGAGTCGATGTACCACGTGTCCATGCCGCGCGCGAGCGGCGTGAACACGATGCTCGAGCGCTCGTCGCCGAGCTGGTTGAAGAGGTTCGGTGACACGGCCTGGTACTCGTTGTGGTTCACGTCCAGGGAGTGGCCGTTGAGCAACAGCGCCGCGGGCGTAGCCGGCGTGTAGTCGTCGGGCAGGTAAAGGCCATACGGCTGGTGGCGGGAGAGGAACTGCGGGTCGGGGCTGCCGCCGGGCGCCGGGCCCGACGCGGGCTTCAGGTTGATCCCCTCGCCGAAGCTCTGGGTGGAGCGGAAGATCCGGTTGTAGAAGCGGCCCGGTGCCGGGGCATACGACTCCGTCGCGGTGCCCTCCAGCTGGGACAGCCGCACCTGCCGGCCGAGGCCGGTGACGCTGCGGTCGGCGAGCAGCCGCGACTGCTTCTCCTCGCCCCAGTGGCTGCCCACCACGCGAGTCCATTCCTCCTGAGGGTCGAACGCCACATCGAATGCGGCCGTGCCACCGCCGCCCAGCAGGCCGCCGCCCGGCTGTGTCGCGGTCGCCGACCCCGACGGCACCTGCAGGTAGCCGCCGCTCGGCGGATCGGCGAGGCCGCTGATCGCGTACAGCGTCACGGTGCGACCGCGCACGTAGGGGATGTGGCGCCACGGCACGGTCACCTCGATCGCGTTCTCGGCCAGGTTCACGATCTGCTTGCGAAGGCGCTCCCGGCGCCCGCGCCGGTCGGTGATCCAGCCGCCGGTGCCCCAGAACGTGATGAACGTGTCCGCCTCGGAAGAGTCGATCCCCGCGCCGTCGGGCCAGCCCGAGCCCTCGCGCGCAAGCCCGGTGTCGATGCCGAGCGTGACCGCGGCGGCGTCGGGCTCCTTCATGGTCTGCAGGAACGCGGCGATGTGGAGGCCCCTCCCGCTCGCGGAGATCCGCAGCTGGCGCAGGTCCGCGGCGTTGTAGCCGTAGCGCGCCGAGTTGGTCGGATACCGGTAGTCCCCGCGCGTGGGGGCGAGCGCCCCGCGGAACACGGGCATGTCGGAGATGCCGTTGAGGTCCGCGCCATAGTCGTCGTAGAGCCAGTCGTCGTAGATCAGCTCGCCCTTCGAGACACGCGACTCGCCGGAGAGCATCGTCGCGTCGCCGCGCCAGTCCGAGAGCTGGCCGTCCGCAGGATGCGGGCCGGCGGCTGAGGCCGCGGGAAAGACTGCGGCGAGCATCGCGAACGCGATCGCCGTGCGAAGCGCCGCCTGCCCGAAGCTCATCTTCCGTCCTCCCCCTCGATCGTCGTCAGACGCCTGTCCGCTACGGTGGCCCGATGGCCGCCGAGCCGAACGCCGCGGATTCTCGCACCCGCAGGTGGCCCGCGCCAACCCCCAGGCAGAAACGCCTCACGCTGATCGCCTGCATCACGGGATCGGCGGTCGTCTTCATCGACGGCACAGTAGTGAATGTCGCGCTCCCGGCGATCCGGGAGGACATGGACGCCGGTCTCGCCTCGCAGCAGTGGGTCGTCGAGGGATACCTGCTGACGCTGGCCTCGCTGATCCTGATCGGCGGATCGCTCAGCGACCTGTTCGGCCGCCGCCGCGTGTTCGCGCTCGGAACCGCCCTGTTCGGCGTGACGTCGCTGATGTGCGCAGTCGCTCCCACGGACGAGCTGCTGGTCGCGGCCCGGATCCTGCAGGGCGCCGCCGGTGCGCTGCTGGTGCCGAGCACCCTCGCCACGATCATGGCCGTCTTCCCGGAGGATGAGCGGGGCCGCGCGATCGGCACGTGGACCGCGTGGAGCGGCATCTCCACCGTGGTCGGCCCGCTCGCCGGCGGCATCCTCGTCGACGCCGCGTCGTGGCGATGGGTCTTCGCCATCGGCCTGATCCCGATCGCGGTCACCCTCTACCTGGTGCTGCGCGAGCTGCCCGCGTGCATCGACGCGCGCGCCGAAGCGCATCCCCACGTCGACTGGAGCGGCGCCGCTCTGTGCGTGCTCGGCCTGGCCGGGCCGGTCTTCGCCCTGATCGAGCAACCCTCGCGCGGATGGGACGACCCGCTCGTGATCGGATCACTGGTCGGAGGTCTGGCATTGCTGGCCGCGTTTTTGTGGCACGAGCACCGCACGCCGCATCCGATGATGCCCCTCGAGCTGTTTCGCCGGCACAACTTCGCCGTCGGCAACGTCGCGACGCTGCTGATCTACGGGGGGCTTGGAGCGGCGATGTTCTTCATCGTCCTGTTCCTGCAGGAGACCGCCGGCTACAGCGCCCTGGAAGCAGGTCTCGGGTTGCTCCCCAGCACGCTGATCTTGTTCTTCCTGTCCGGCCGGGTGGGCGCGCTCGCCGACCGGTTCGGGCCGCGCCTCTTCATGACTGCGGGGCCCATCGTGTCAGGAGTCGGGCTCGGGCTGCTGATGTTCGCCGACGCCACCGCCGACTACGTGACCGAGATCCTGCCCGGGGTCACGCTGTTCGGGCTTGGCCTGGCGCTGATGGTGGCGCCGCTGACGGCCACGGTGCTCGGTGACGCAGACCAACGGCACGCGGGGATCGCGTCCGGAGTGAACAACGCCGTCGCACGCGTGGCGGGGCTGCTTGCGATAGCGGTGGTTGGAGCCGGGGTGTCCGCGCAGTTCGTGTCGGAAGTGGAGGATCGGCTCACGGACCGTCCGCTGCCCGCGGCCGCTGCCGAGGCCGTCGAAGACGCAAAGGCCCGTCCGCTCACGACCAGCTCCGCGGACGACGCTCCCCCGGCCAACCGCCCCGAGCTGCGAGGAGCATTCGAGGATGCGTCGGTCAGCGCGTTCCACGTCAGCATGGGACTGTCCGCGGCGCTGATGGTCGCCGGCGGGCTGGTCTCCGCCGCGGGCATTCGCAACCCGCGCCGGAAGGTGGCTGCCGCGGAGTGCCCGGGCGGCGCCATCTGCGGCGCGAGCGAAGACGTGGGCCACGCGGACCTCGATGCGGCACCGGAGCCGGAGCCCGTCGCGGTCCGGTAAGCGCCCGTCCGCATCTAGTCCACCAGCGCGCCGCAGCTCACGTTCACGGTGGCCGCGGTCATCGTGCGGGCGCGGTCGGAGGCGGCGAGTGCGGCGGCGTTGCCCACGTCCTCGAGGGTCGCCGCGCGGCCCAGCAGCGTGCTCTGCTCCATCGCCTCCACGATCGCATCGCGGCCCTCGAACTCCTGCGGGAGCGACTCCGGCACGCCGCCGGTGCGCAGCGTCACGGTGCGCACCCCATGGCGCCCGAGCTCGGCGCCGAGCTGCCGGCGCATGGACTCCTGGGCCTCGAAGGCGACCTGGGTGCCGCCCAGGTGGTAGTCGCGCATCGGATCGCCGGAGCCGCCGAACACGAGGATCACACCCGAGCCCTGCGGGATCATGTGACGTGCGGCCGCCCGGGTGGTCAGGAACATCGTGCGCACGGCGGTCTCGACCGGCGCCAGATAGTCGCCGGCCGCCATCTCCGCCATCGGGACCCCGTGGGTGTGGGGGTGGGTGATCAGGTTGAAGGAGATGTCCAGGCCGCCGGCCTGTGCAGCCACCGCGTCGGCGTGCTCGTCCACCGCCCGCTCGTCGAGCGCGTCGACCTGCGCGGTCTCGGCCGCTCCTCCCGCGGCGCGGATGTCGCCCGCCACGGCGTCCAGGGTGGCGGGGGTTCGACCCGCGAGAAAGACTCTCGCTCCCTCGCGCGCAAAGGCGCGGGCGACGGCACCGCCGATCGAGCCGCCGCCTCCGTAGATCACGGCGCTCTTGTCCTCGAGCAACATCTCGTACCTCCTGCTTGCGGGTTCAGGTAACAGACCGTGCTCGGCCCCGGCACTCATCGCTCGTCGAAGTCCACGGCCACCGGGAGCGCGTTCGCACGCCAGTCGTCGAGGCTCCCGCCGTAGCGCGGCGAGTACTTCTCGAACAGCAGCCGTCGCGCCAGCGCGTCCTCCTCGGGGTCGTCCACGATGCGGGCCTCACCGGGCAGCTGCTGGTCGGCTATCCGCACCGTCACGGCGGGGTCCGCCCTCAGGTTCTTGACCCAGTCGGCCCGCTCCCGGCCGCCCGCCAGCATGTAGAGGCTGCCGTGCAGCCCGAACCAGATCTCGATCTCGCGCGGCCGGCCGGTGACCCGTCCGGTGGTGGTCAGGTAGCAGTAGTCCTCGCCGGCGAGCGCCGGGTCGAATCCCATGTCCGCGAGCGTACAAGCGATCCGTTTTGCCTTTCCGCAGGTGCGGGTAGGCGAACGAGCATGGACCCGTACGGGGAGGCGACCAGAGAGACCGAGCTCGACTTCGGGCAGCGCGAGGTGGTGCTGCGGGCCGATCTCGACCGGCAGGGCGCCGGGGACTGCATCTGGACGTCCGTGCGCTTCTTGATGCACGGACCGCGATCGCCGCGACCGGGTGAGGTGGTCGTCCTCGTGGACGTGGAGGACGGCACGTGCCTCGGGCGCGTGGTGTCCGTTGCCGGCTGGGAGGTCTGCGTGCGTCCCGACTGGCGCACGTGGAGCGGCGCGGGCAGCCGGCCCGCGGGCGCCTAGGGGACGAAGACTCCCGGCCGCAGGAACGCAGCGCCGGCGGGGTCCCGCACCTCGGCTGCGACGAGCTCCCAGACGGCACGTGCGCCCTCGCGCGCAGCGCCCGGCGCGAGCGCGTCGACCGACGTGCCGACCGCGCAGTCGCCGCCCTCCGGTCCCGCGGTCGCGGCGCAGGCGAGCGGGACGTCGAGCGGCAGGTCCGCGACCGTCGCGGAGTCGGCGCCGGTGCCGTTCCAGCGGTCCGTCACGCGGAGGGTGAAGCGCGCGGTGAGCGCGCCCGTGAAGTCAGTCAGCGCCGCCTCGTGCCGGACGTCCGTGACGCCCGCGGTGATGCCGACGTCTGCCTCGTCGGCCGCGGTCTGCGCGCTGCCCGGGCGCACTGCGAGCCGGGCGAACGCGGTCGAGCGGACCGCGACGCCGTTCGCATCGGGGGTCCCGACCGTCAGGGCGGCCGACTCGCGCGCCGGCGGCGCGCACGAGCCGAAGGCGAGCGGAGGCCCGTGCACGTGGCCGGGCGTCGTGCACGCGCGATGTGCCGGGACCAGCGAAAGCTGCAGCTGCGGGGCGCCCTTGGGCCGCGCGTACCCCTGCGACTCGACCCAGATCGGGCTCGAGACCGCCTCGATCGCCGACTCGCGCTGGACCTGCAGCCGGTAGCGGCCGGGGCCGGCGCTCGGGAACGGGAACGCGAAGTCGTCGGCGGTGACCGGCGCGGCGAGCAGCGGCAGCCCGTCCTTCAGCACGAACAGGGTGTACGCGCCCGGCCGCGTGGCGCCCGGGCCCGCCCCGATCACGCGCGCGGTGAACTCGACGCCCGCGCCGCGGATGACGTCCCCCATGATCGCCGGCGGCTCGCCGGAGCCCGGCACCTCGGCCTCGAACCGCAGGTCGGGCCCGTCGGTCCCGAACGGCTTCACGTACGTGTGACGCGCCTGCACTCCGCGCTGGATCGCGTCCTCGGACAGCTCGTCCGCGTACACCATCGTGGTCGCCTGCCCGATCGGCGCCTGCGTGACCGGGTCCGGGGTGCGCCCGGCGTTGTGGGAGTCGCTCGAGCCGACCGCCCCGATCAGGTTGCGGTTCTGGCGGCCGTCGTCGATAGCTTCCTCCCAGAACTGGATCGCGAGCGGCGTGAACGGGTTTGGCCCCGGCTGCGGGTCCTCCTTCAGGCCGGCCGGGCCGGTCGCGATCTCGATCGCATCCACCCGCCCGTAGTCGCTGTCGGCGGCCGCGTAGTCCCATGGGCATCCGCGGCACAGGAAGTCGAAGCCCGGCACCTCCGAGGGGAAGATGCGCGGATGGTTGATCTGGGTGAAGCCGCCGCCGCCCCGGATGCCCTCCCACAGCGCGCTCGCCGGGCGGGCCGCGCGGCGCAACGTGAGCGCGCCTGACGTGTCGCGCTCGTACACCGGGCCCGTGCGGTGGTCGACGTAGCGCAGGCTGTGGTGGTTGTTCGCGTGTCCGAGGTAGGTGATGATCTCGCTCGAGCGGACGATCAGCTTGCCCGGATGGTCCGCCTGGTGGCGCCCGATCTCACCCCACGCCGTGTCGGTCACGTAGTCGGACAGAGTCACGAAGTCCAGGCCCGCGCCATCCTGCGCGCGCGACCTGAAGGCGTAGTCGAACGTCTCGGTCATGGTCGCGTCGCCGAGCGACGAGTGCTCCGCGTGCACGTGGAAGTCGCCCGCGTACCAGCCCGGGTCGGCGCGGGCGGGGGTCGTGTCATAGGGCGCGGGCGCATACGGGTCGCTCTCCCACAGCGGGTCGTCGCTGAGGTCGATCTCGACGCGCCAGGCGACGCGACCGTCCATGTCGCCCTCGGCCTGGGAGGCAACCGCGGCGACACCCAGCTCGACCGCCCACTCCCCGGCGGGGATCGGCCCCGGCCGGAAGCCCCGCGTCGTGTGCCCGCGGCGGTGCAGGCGCGGATTCGCCAGATAGTCGGCCTCGCTCGAGAACCCGTTGCGCGAGACGGTCACGTCGGGATGGCTGGAGCCACCCCAGCCGCGGAACTCGGGCTCGCTCCATTGCGCAGTGGGCGCCGCGCGCGACTGCCACAGGCCGAGGTCGAGCACGTGCTTGATGCGGGCGTTGGTGGGCGCCTCGGGCTGGTCGTGGCAGTAGCGCACGCGTACGGCCGTGGTCCCCGCCGGAACCTCGAACGGCAGCATCACGTAGGAGCGCTCGAGCGACGTGTCGAACTCGCCCGTGATCACGCGGTGCGGCTGGAGCGTGGCGTCGGCTGCGCCCGCGCAGGAGGCCGGCGCGGCTGCCGCGACCGGATGATGGGCGGCCGCGCTCCCGGGGGCGCATGCGGCCGCCAGCAGGCAGGCGGCCAGCGCGGCGCACGCGCGTGCAGCCCGGCGGCTCAACACTCGATCCATCCCCCCATGGCCACTTGGAGCGGGAGTCTAGTGGGGCCTCACCGGCCGGCCGGGAAACTGAACGGCGGGTCTGGCGCGCTCTGCGCCGGACGGGTTACACTCGGCCTTCCAGGGGTCCCAAGCAGGAGGGGTGATGTTCAGATTCGCGGCCAGGACACGGGCTGTTTTGTGTGCCGTCTCCGTCGTTGCGCTCGGCGCCGTTGCGCCGGCCGCGCCGGCGCAGACCGCGCCCGACTTCTCGAAGGCGGGTGAGGCGTTCAACGTGCTGCCCCCGGGTCAGGCCGGCACGTTCCCGGTCACTCCGAACTCGTCCGACCAGCTTCCGCTCTACGACGGGCTCACGCCGAAGCGCAACCAGGTGTCGATGGCGGACCTGCCGCAGTTCTTCAAGGCGAACGTGTTCGGGCTCGGCGGCCTGCCGGTGCAGGGCACGCCGCTCACGTTCCCGGCGCGTCCCGGGCTGACCATCACGCGCGACAGCTTCGGCGTCCCCCACATCACCGCGAGCAATCGCGACGACGTGATGTACGGGTTCGGCTGGGTGACTGCTGCGGACCGCACGCTGCTGATGGACCAGCTGCGCAATCCGGGCCGCGCGGCGGTCCTCGATGCCCCTGGCATCAACGCGTTCCAGCTGGCCCAGACGTTCACTCCTTTCAACCCCTCGCAGCAGACCGAGGACTACATCGCGAAGCAGGTCGACCTCGTGATGGCGCAGCCCGGCGGGCAGCGGATCATCGACGACGTCGACAACTACCTCGAGGGGATCAACGACCAGCGGGCATCGGTCGGGAACACCGGTCGTCCCTGGACCCGCAACGACGTCGTCGCCGTGGCTGCGCTGATCGGCGCTGTCTTCGGGAAGGGCGGCGGTGACGAGGCGCGCCGGTCGCAGATCCTCTCCGCACTCCAGGACAGGCTCGGGGTGCGCCAGGGCCGCCAGGTCTGGGAGGACCTGCGCCAGCAGAACAACGCCGAGACCTCGGTCACGCTCGACAGGCAGTTCCGGCTCACGCACCCGCGGCCGAACGGGAAGGGCAACGCGCAGATCGACGCGGCCAGCCTCGACACGAGTGCCGCCAGGGCGTCGGCCACCGCGCAATCCGCCCAGCAGTCCGCAAGCAACGCGCTGCTGATCGGGGCGCAGCGCTCCGCCTCGGGGCACCCGTTCTTCGTCGCGGGGCCGCAGGTGGGCTACTTCTACCCGCAGCTGCTGTTCGAGGTCGACGTGCACGGCGGCGGCATCGACGCCCGCGGCGTGAACTTCCCCGGCTCGGGTCCGTACGTGGAGCTCGGCCGCGGGCAGGACTATTCGTGGAGCGCCACCTCGTCCGGCACCGACATCATCGACATCTTCGTCGAGGAGCTGTGCGGCGACGACACGCACTACCGCTTCGAGGGCAAGTGCATCGCGATGACGGTGTTCGACGCCGGGCGCGTGGGCGCCGGCGCCGGCACGCCGGTCATCTTCAACGAGACGGTGCACGGCCCCGTGATCGGTTACGCGACCGTCGACGGTGAGCGCGTTGCGCTGTCGTCGGCGCGCTCGACGCGCAACCGCGAGGTCGTGAGCGCGTTCGGCTTCGCCGAGCTGAACGACAACACGGTGCACGACGCGGAGAGCTTCTACGACGCCGCGAACAAGATCGAGTTCACGTTCAACTGGTTCTACGCGGACAAGGACGACGCCGCGATGTTCTCGAGCGGCCGGATCCCGGTGCGCCACCCGCAGGTGGACCTCGGGCTTCCGACCAAGGGCACCGGCAAGTACGAGTGGCGCGGTTTCATCTCCCAGAACAAGCACCCGCACGGCACCGCGCCGGCCGACGGCACGCTCTCCAACTGGAACAACAAGCCCGCGCCGGGATGGCAGTCGGCCGACAGCCAATGGGACTACGGGTCGGTGCATCGCAACGACCTGCTGGAGTCCGCTGCCCGCAGCTACCCGGTGCACACGCTGGCAACGACCGTCGCTGCCATGAACTATGCGGCCACGCAGGACCTGCGCATCGCGCAGGCCTTCCGCGGCATCGGACCGGTGCTGCGGTCCGGCGCCGCCCCGAGCGCCCGCGCGCAGCAGATGTTCGACCTGTTGATCGACTGGCGAGACGAGGGATCGAGCCGTCTCGACGTCGACCTCGACGGCAAGATCGACCATCCGGGGGCGGCGATCATGGACAAGGCGTGGCCGAAGTTCGCCGACGCGGTGATGGCGCCGGTGATGGGCTCGGAGCTGGACGATCTCGCCAGCATCATGGGCCGCGACAACCGCGCCAACAACCAGGGATCGGCCTATCAGACGGGCTGGTACGGCTACGTCGAGAAGGACCTGCGGCGGCTCGCGGGCCGGCCCGTCACGGATCCCTACCAGACGCAGTTCTGCGGGCAGGGAGTGCTGAGCGTCTGCCGGACCGCGTTGTGGGCGGCGCTGGAGCAGGCGGGCGCCGAGCTGGAGGCGGAGCAATCGAACGCGGACCCGAGCACGTGGAGGGCGAACGCGACGGCCGAGGGGATTGTCTTCTTCCCCGGCATCCTGCCGGCCACGATGCGCTGGACCAACCGGCCGACGTTCCAGCAGGCGATCACCTACGACGCGCATCGTTAGACCCTTACGGCGCGCGGCCGGGGCGCTGCCGGTGCGGCGTCCCGGCGCCTGTACGATCGGCGCGTGCAGGAGATAGGGGAGCTAGACCTGCTGGCAGCGCAGCTTCCGGAGGGGATGCGCCTGCCGGAGCCGGACGACGACCTGCTGCAGGGGCGGGCGGAATGGCTGTTCGAGCGCGACGGCGGCCGTCGCGTCCTGGCGCAGATGCGCGGCGACCTGATGCTGTCGCGCAAGGCCGCGCTGAGGTGGCTGTTCGTGCTCGAGTCGCGCATCGCGTGGCTCGGCGAGCGCGGCATCCCGTACGTGTTCGGTGTCGCGCCCTGCAAGACCGCGGTGCTCGCCGAGCACCTCCCCCTCGGCGTCATCCTGTTCCCGCGGCGCCCCGTGAACCAGCTGCAGCACCGGATCGCCGAGGACGAGTCGTTCGCCGAGGTCGTCTATCCGGTGGACGAACTGCGCGCGGAGAGCGCCGCGCGGCCGACGTTCTCGGCACATGACAGCCGCTGGAACTCGAACGGCGCGTTCGTGGGCTATCGCCGCCTGCTGGCCTCGATCCCCCCGTCGATCGATGTGCGGCGCCTGGCCCGCGGGGACATCGGCTTCGGCCAGCGGCCGGCGCACGGCGACCTGGGCCACAAGCTCGACGCCGCGCAGCAGCGCCCCGCCCTGGTGGGCGCGCCGCACCCGCGCGCGGCGCGCCTGGTGTCCGACAACCGGGTGGAGGGGGAGGGGCGCATGCTGGTCACCCACTGCGAGCCCGCTCCGCCGGCGACCTGCCTGTTCTTCGGCGACTGGGCCGCCTACCGCTTGCTCACGTACATGTCGGAGAGCTTCCGGCGCATGGTGTTCGTCCACCTGCACGCGCTCGACCACGAGCTGGTCGAGGAGGAACGGCCCGACGTCGTGGTCGGCCTCGCCGACGAGGCCGGCCTGATCGACGTGCCGGCCGACATGGAGGCGCCGCGCGCGCGGGAGCTGGCCGCGCGCAAGCTCTCGGCCGGCCGCGGGTCCATGCCCGGGCTGGCGCCGCTGTGGGGCCAGTCGTCCGCGGAGACCGTCGTGGCGGCGGCGCCCGCGACGTAGCGATGGAGGTCAGCGCGGCAAGCCTCGCCGGCGACGTCGCCGAGCGCGAGGAGCTGAAGGTCGTCGAGGGCAAGGAGGGATGGCTGTTCCTGACCCACGACACCAATCACGTGATGCACCAGCACACGGGCCGCCTGAGGTTCACCCAGCGCCAGCTCGAGGACTGGCGGCGAGTGCTGGAGACGCGGGTCGCGTGGCTCGGCCGCAGGCAGATCCCATACCTCTTCGTCGTCCCCCCGAACCCGCACGCCGTGTATCCCGAATATCTGCCCGACGACGTCGTGACCGTCGCGGAGCGGCCGGTGCTCCAGCTGATCCGGCATCTCGACGAGCAGGGGTCGCAGGCGCGCATCGTCTATCCGCTCGAGGAGCTGGTGGCGCACAAGGAGCACGACCTCGTCTACATCAAGACCGACTCCCACTGGAACGAGCTGGGCGCGTTCATCGCCTACGAGCGGCTGATGCGCGAGGTGTCGCGCGTGATGCCGGTGCGCGAGATCCGCCGCGAGCAGCTCTTCGTCAGCCGCAGCGAGCAGCCCGGAGACCTCGGCGGGAAGATGCAGCCGGTGCGCTCCTCGACGCAGGTCTTCGTGGACGTTCGCGGATGGAAGGCGCACTACGCGCTCGACAACAGGGTGCGCGTGACCGGGCGACGCATCGAGTACCGCTGCCGGCTGGCTCCCGACGTGACCTGCCTCGTGCACGGCGACTCGTTCGTGGAGAAGGTCCTGCACGTGCTGGCCGAGAGCTTTGGCCGCACCATCTTCTGCCAGATGCCGAGCCTCGACTTCCAGGTCGTACGGCAGGTGCGCCCGGATGTGGTGATCGGGATGCAGAACGAGCGGTTCCTCCTGGAGGTCCCGTACGACTCCACGGCCCCCACCCAGGCAGAGCTGGCTGCGGCAAAGCAGGTGGAGGGCAAGGTGTACGGCCCCCGCACGCACACTGCGACCCCGCGCGTCGACAGCTTCGACTAGGAGGGCCCGGCGCTACGGGACGAAGAGGCCCTGACGGGCGAAGACGGTGTTGCCGGGCGTGCCGGTGTCGCCGTCCGGCCCGCCGTCCAGCACTTCGAACTGCGCCGCCTCCCAGATGCCGCGCACACCCTCGTCCACGACACCCGGCATGACCGCGTCGAGTGTCGTCGTGACGTTGCAGGTGGAGCCCACGGCGGGATCCGGCGTCACGCCGCACGCAGCGTCGACGGGCACCTGCAGGTCCTGGACGGTGCCGGACTCGTCGAGCGCGGTCCCGTTGGCGCGGTCGGTGATCCGCAGGGTGCCGCGCAGCTGGACCTCGCCCGCGTAGTCCGCCAGCGCCGGCCGGGTGCGCACGTCGGTGAGCGACAGGACGACGCTGACGTCTGCCTCGTCCTCCGGGGTGCCCGGCAGCCCGGCGATCGCGCCCACCTTCACGTTGCCGGCCGAGCTCGCGGCCTCGCCGTTGGCATCCGGCGTGCCGACGGTGAGCTGGGAGGACGACTGGGCGGGCGGGTCGCAGGACGGGTGCACCAGGGGCGGGCCGTGGGTGCGGTTCGGGCTCGCGCAGGCCGCGAACGCGGGCACCAGGGAGACCCGCGTCGGCACGGTGACCTTGGGGCGCGGGTAGGCGTCGTTCAGCACCGTCAGGACGAGCTCCGGCCGCCGGTTGACGGTGGCCGACTCGCGGGAGTGGAAGTTGACGCCGTCGTTGGTCGTCTGCGCGAGCCGGAAGCTGACCTCGCCCTCGGTCGTGACGCCGGGTGTCACGTCCCATTCGGTCACGGCGTCCACGGGGATCGCGCCCACGTCGGAGAGGGCAGCGCCGGTCGGCGCCGGTTTGTTGTTCCAGTTGATCGAGGCCTCACCCCAGCCGTTCGACGTCGGGTACGCGGCGGGGCCGTCCGCGGTGTCCCCTCCCGGCGAGGCGGAGGCGAGTCGCAGCTTCGCGCTCACGACCTTGCCGGTCAGGCCGTCGACGATGAAACGCAGATAGGTCTCGGCATCGGGATCGGCGCCCGCATCCGTGCGCAGGGTCGGGGAAGTGCCGAAGTTCGTCGCCGGGCTCGATTGCTCGACGCGCGCATCGGCGCTGGGAGTGAACGTCAGGGTCGTGGTCCCCGGGGCGCGGGGCGCGAACCGAGCCGTGTAGGTGGTGTTGGCCGTCGGCCTCACGGTGTGGGTCTGCGGCTGTCCGTCGGACCAGGCCGAGAACTCGTGCGTCACGTTGTTCCTGACCTGGGGCGACGGCGCCGTCAGCGTGTTGAGCGAGTTCTCGATCACCGTGGCGGTGAGGGGCGCGGTGCCAGTGGCGCCGGCGAGCGACACCGTCAAGCCCGGCGGGTCGCTGGCCGCGGTCGCGGAGACGGTGCGGGGGTCGAGCTGGCGCGACACCGTGGTCGTGTTGTTGTGCGAGTCGGTCGCCGTGAGCTTCAGCTCCAGGCTCGATGGATACTCGTGATCGGGTGCGACGAAGCTGCCGCTGCCCGTGTTCTCGAAGCCCTGCACGGAGTGCTCGTGGCAGTTCCCCGGCGACGTGCAGTGGTCCAGGATCAGCTGCCAGTCGAGCGCCGTGCCGGGCAGCGTGCCGTCCTCGGCGTCGGTGGCCGAGCCGGTGAACGCGATCGTCTGGCCCACGCCCCAGGTCGTGCCCGCGGCCGGCGAGTTGATCGTGGGGGTCGGAGGGCCTCCGCCCGCTGTGATCGTCACCGTGTCCTCGTCGAAGGCGCCGCTGGGATCGGTGACCCGCAGCGTGACGGTGTAGGTGCCCGCGGACGTGTACTGGAAGGTCGGTGAGACGCTGGTCGAGTCGTCGAGCTGGCCGTCGTCGTCGAGGTCCCACGCGTAGCCGAGCGTGTCGCCCGGGTCGGGATCGCTCGAGCCGGCACCGCTGAAGCTCACCTGCAGCGGCACGGGCCCGGACTGCGGAGTGGCCGTCGCCAAGGCGGTCGGCGGGTCGTTCCCGGGGCCGCCAGCGAAGCTGATCCGCCGCACGTTGCCGCTCACGATGTCGGGGTAGAAGAGCTCCCCGTTGGGGCCGAACTCGAGGTCCACCGGGAAGTCGGCGGCCTGTGCGAAAGGCTGCCGCGTCGCCGGGTCGGGCAGGCCGTTCGCGTCGGCCCGCAGGACCCAGATGCACTCGCGCGAGTGGTCGGAGAAGAACAGCGCGCCGTCATAGGTGTCGGGGAACGTGCCCGCCGCCGGCGCGAACGCGATGCCGGAGAGGGCGGAGCCCTGCTGCTCCTGGCAGTTCTCGCCCGTCACGATCTCCTGGCCGTGCCGGTACCCCCAGTAGAGCGGAGTCGCGCCGCCCGTGCTGTACAGGCTCTCGCACAGATCGAGGTCGAGGGTGCTGATCGGGCTGTGCGTGCTGTTGATCGGCGTGCCGCTCGAGTTGATGCCGCCCTCGTAACAGGGCCAGCCGAAGTTGCGCGGGCCGCCGAAGGGAGTGGTGACGCGATCGATCTCCTCCCACTGGCCCTGGCCCACGTCGCCGACCCAGACGTCGCCGAAGCCGGGCCGGATCGCAAGGCGGAAGGGATTGCGGAGCCCGAACGCGAGCATGCGGCGCTCGTTCGCGTTGGTGCTGGTGAAGAGCGGGTTGCCGGGGACCCCCGCGCCCGTGTCCGGGTCGATGCGGATCACCGCGCCGCTCAGCCCCAGTGGATCGCCCGTGGAGCGGAAGTCCTGCGAGCGCAGCTTGCCGCCCTCCGCGTCGGGGGGCGACATCGGCCCGCCGACGCCGCCCGGCGGGTCGCCGCACGGGTTGTTCGGATTGCCGCCCTGCCCGTAGTCGGTGAACGAGAAGCTCGCGCCCTCGCCGCCGGAGAAGTAGAGGTAGCCGTCCGCGCCGAACTCGAGCCCGCCGCCCGAGTGGCTCGGGTACTGCTGGCACCAGTCCTCGACCAGGACCTGCTCGGCGCCGGTCATCGTCTCGCCGCTCACCTGCAGTCGTGAGACCCGGCCGCTCACCAGGCACCCGTCCTGGGTGCCGCCCGGGCACGGGTCGGAGGTCTGGTTCGGCGCGCCCCAGGTCGGCGCGGTGCCACCGATCGCGGCGTCGTGGACGTAGTACACGTACACGTACGGATCCGTGGGGAAGTTGGGGTCCACGACGATGCTCATCAGGCCGCGGTCGAAGTAGTTGTGGACCTTGGTGCGCAGGTCGGCGAACTGCGTTGCGGTCGTGTCGCCGAGGTTCGTGTACGTCTTGATGATCCCGCTCTTCTCCGCCACGAAGACCCGGCCGTTGGGCGCGAAGTCGATCGCGATCGGCTCGGCCAGGCCCGTGAACGCCGTCGACTGCTGGAAGCCCGCGGGCAGCGTCACGGCGTGCGCGACGCCGGCGCCGGTCAGTGCGAGCGCGGCGGCGAGGAGGAGCGGGGCAGCGCGCAGCGCGGCCCGCGAACGGCGGCGAAATCCCTTTTGCATGACTCCCTGCGCCGGTCCTGGGGAGGACCGGGGGCAGGTGAGAGCACTGGAGGTCGTAGTACGACCTCGAACGCACTCACCTGTCCTTTTCGGACGGTCGGCGAATCCAACCGGCCGAGGGTAGCACCGCTGGTGCCCCCCGGGGCTCAAGGAACGAACAGGCCGGACGTCGCAAATACCGTGTTTCCGGGAGTGCTCACGTCGCCGTCCGGCCCGCCGTCGAGCACGTCGATCGCCGCCAGCTGCCAGACGCCGCGCGCGCCCTCGTCGACGATGCCCGGGGTCACCGCGTCGAAGGTGGTCGCGACGGCGCAGTCGCTTCCGGAGGCAGGGCTGAGCGTGACCGCGCACGGCACCGTGACCGGCAGCGGGAAGTCTTGGACGGTCGTGGTCCCGGCCGCCGCGCTCTCACGGTCGGTGAGGCGCAGCGTGGGGCGGAGCTGCAGGTTGCCGGTGTAGTCGGTGTGCAGGCCCGAGGCCTCCCGCACGTCGGTCAGCTGCAGCGTGACCGTGACATCCGCGTCGTCCGCGGGGGTGGCCGGGTCGCCCGGCCTGGCCTTGAGCTGTGCCACGCCCGTCGAGTTCGCCGAATAGCCGTTGGCGTCGGGCGTGCCGACCGTGAGCGCGGGAGACTGCGCAGCCGGCGGCGCGCACGACGGGTGCGCGAGCGGTGGGCCGTGAACGCGGTTCGGCTGCGTGCACTGGGTGAACGCGGGCACCAGCGACACCCGCACCCCGGTGGCCGAGCGCGGTCGCGGATACGCATCGTTCGTCACCGCGACCACCAGCTCCGGCCGCAGCGGGACGTTGGAGAACTCGCGGGAGCGGAAGGCGACACCGTCGTCGCTCGTGTTCGCGAGCTGGAAGTTGTAGGTGCCGTCTGCCTGGACGAGGCTCGTGACGTCCCACTCGATCCACTCACCCTGGGCGATCGGCCCGGTGTCGGCGATCACGCCGGTGGTGGCGGCGGGCCGGTTCTGCCACGTGATCCCGTTCTCGGTCCAGGCGTTGCCGGTGCCGCGCAGCTCGGGGCCGTCGACCGTCTCGCCCGCGGAGCGCAGCCGCAGCTTCGCGCTGGTCACCTTCCCGGCGACGCCGCCCACGACGAACCGCAGGTAGCTCTGTTCGACGGGCGAGTTGTCGGTGCGCAGCTGGTCGAACGTCCCGCTGTTGGTCGTCGGGCTGCTCTGCTGGACCATCGCGTCTGCCGCCGCCAGGAACGCAAGCGTGGTGCCACCCGGCGCGTGCGGCGCGTAGCGCGCCGTGCGCGAAGTGTTCCCGGAGGGCATCGTGATGTCGTGCGTCTGGGGCTGGCCGTCGGACCACGACGAGAACCGCTGGGTCGTCTCCCCGGAGACGTGCTGGGCGGCGG
>Ga0209382_10005286_pt1 | contig 16841 bp, 18 predicted proteins | sample SoiMetdeltSBSDD5_FD_187599 | JGI IMG/M metagenome (GOLD analysis project Ga0209382, IMG submission 187599) | Bulk soil microbial communities from a Populus tree surrounding site in Tennessee, USA - Soil MetaG P. deltoides SBSDD5 (SPAdes) (version 2) | ecosystem: Environmental > Terrestrial >...
GTGTTCTAGCGAAGGTGATCATTGGAGCAGTTGGCGGAACAGGTGTGGCGAACGGCGCGCCTCATCTGCACTTTGAGGTACGCATGGGCGATCCGCACGATTACTTCCACAGCACGCGCAATCCTGATCTATGGATCAAACCATATTATGGATATGGCACACTTGCTGGAAAGATCGTGGGTGCAAACGGTGCAATGCTGCGGCAGGTTTCTCTAATTATCAAAGGGGCAGATATGACTCGCTATGCATCAACCTACGCCGGAGATGAGAATATCTCAGATGCTGATTGGAAAGAGAATTTTACTTATGGCGATCTGCCGGAGGGATGGTATAGCGTTTCAACAAACTCCGGATCGCATATCTACACACAGGAAATCTACGTTCACAAGAATCGCACGGCATGGGTGGAGTTCAAGTTCGATAAGTAGTTCTAGTTGTTGTGCTGCGGGCCGAACCATTTGTCAATCAATTTCCCAATCGTTCCATCAGAAAGTATATCTTTAAGCGCATCGTCCACCTGAGCCGCTAAAATCTGACTGTCTGGATGAACTGCGGCAGCCATCAGTGTATCTACAACATTGTCGGCCAAGACTAATTCGGGATGCTGCCCGACTGCAATCCGAGCCGTCACCCCATCTACTAGCGCAGCATCAGCCTGTCCATTGATCACATCTATTAACGCCGAATCTGCATCTTGTGTGCGAATAATATTTACTTGGTCCAGACGACGCTGCCATTTCCGCCCCTCAACATCCCCCCCAGAACCAATCTCAACTGCGAGGGTTTGCCCAACCATATCTTCTATATGGTGAATAGCCGATCCCTGCTTCACGACCAGTGTTTCCCCTGCATTGAAGTATGGTACACTGAAACGAGCCTTCCCCTCTAATTCCGGCGCAGCCACTATTCCAGATATTAGAATATCGACTTGGCCGATCAGCAGTGCATCGAATAAGCCATCGTAGGCCATATTGACGAAGGCCATTTTGATCCCAATTCGCTGCCCGATCTCGTTTGCCAAGTCAACATCGAACCCAACAATCTGGTTCTTAGCATCCAGTGATTCAAAGGGCGGATAAGCGGCATCCATGCCTACACGCAGAGTTCCCGTATTTTGAATATGCTCCCATGCGAGATCGGTATGAGCAGGGCGCAGCAATTGGAGCGCAGCGAATCCTGCTAATAACAGGAGCAAAACTGCTGCACCAATCAGGATCAGCCGCTTTGTTGTCCAGATTGAAGAGAAGTTCAAGAGATTAGCTTATTCATCGAGAGATTGGGTGAGGTCTGCCCCGCCAACTACCGAGATGTCGCGGTCCCGCCGTGGAGGGCGGGTGAGAACATCATTTGGAGAGAGCGGTACAGTCGGTGTTTCAGGCGCTTGTATAACGGTTTGCGTCTGTTGAAGAAGCAATAGGAGTGCCTCGGACTGCTCAGGGGTGAGAATCATTGTACCGTTGGGAAGATCATCCCACTTGAGATTAACTGTCTCTGAATTTGCCATCCGGCCTGCGGCGAGGTATCGGCGCAGGAGAATGTACGCAGTGCCAATGCCGAGTGGAACACCTACAATTACACCAACTGCCGACCCGAAGGCAATCGCGGCGGCTTGCCCCACAAGCCGCGATCCAAGAACAAACGCCATCCCAATAGCAAACACCATGATTCCGACCAGCGCAATCACGCGATTATTCATAAGTCAATCCTAGGACTGGCTCTCAGGCCAATCCGTATCGGTAGTACCGTCGTATAGGGCATAGAGATCCTGATCAGGTGCAAGCGGTGATGTTGCTGCCGCTCCTAGCTGCGCAAGAATAAACTGAATATCCGGCTGGCTGGTATATGCTGCCTGAAACCGCGTCACCTGTGCCCCTATCACTGCCACAAAATCGCCACTGCCTATCAGCAATTCAGCGTTTGTACTAGGAATACCTGCTGCTGTCAAAGCTTCCTGACCACTTGCCACCCGCCCGATCAGGCGCGCGGGCAGATTAGCTTTGAGCGCACTCGGTACAGCATCTGCCGATGGGCGCTGTGTGCTGCAAATCAGATGAATGCCTGCTTCACGCCCACGTTGTGCGAGCCGCACCAGCAAATTTTCGATTTCTTTGCCGCCTGTCGTAATCAGATCGCCAACCTCATCAACGGCGATCACGATACGGGGCGTCGCCTGTGCGTCCTCCTGATCACGCCGTTCCATCTCCCTGACAGTCTGGGTCAGTATAGTAACAGCTTCCTCAGGCGTGGTCGCAATTGGAGCCATTAGATGTGGAAGATTCGCCAATGGTGTGAATCCGCGCCGCTTCGGATCGATCAGGACAATTTGCAAGTGAGTTGTGCTGTTATAAAGCGCTAGCGAGAGCAGAAGACTCCGTAGCAATTCGGTCTTGCCGCAGCCTGTCGATCCTGCGACGAGTACATGAGTTACCTCAGGAGCCATGAGAGGCAGGGTAAACGGCTCTCCTTCGACGCTGAGACCAAGAATAGCTGTTATTGGCGTAAGCATTGGAATATCTTGCACTAGGGCAAGTAAGTGTACTGGCTGTGGGCGAGGAAGCGGCATCTCCAACATCAGCGCACCTGCACCACGTGTCAGGCGAATTGATGCTGCACCGAGAGTCATTGCCAATTCTTCGGCTACATTTTGCACACTGGCGATCCGCGTGCCTGGTGCTAGGTACAGGTTGAAACGTACCCAACGAGGCGATACTTGCACACCTGTTACCATCACATCGAGGCGATGAGAGGCAAGCAGGGTTTCAATCTGATCTGCTAGATAATCCAGCCACTCACGAGCAAAAGAATCCATAGACACTACTCAATATGCTATGCATCTTATAGCTCGGAGTATAGAAGTGCCTTGATGAGGTTGTCAATGAGGAGCTTCATAATTGAGATCAAGAATTAGCGTGAAAGTTCCTGCGGCCAACCGCGGGCCCATCGCTGTATCTCATTGTAGATGGGCTTGGGTGTGAAGTCAGGTGAGACTAATGTGAAATAATCCGGGAAGCTGTGCGTCGGGGCCGGGTAGCGGAACGCCCACACACATAGATTTTTCAGCCAAGGCCAATTAGCTTCCGCATAATTGAATGCATCAAGTGTATAAGCGATTCGCTGACCAGGGCGGACTGCCTTCGTCCAGCGAGGATGGTCATTCCATCCCGACTCCGTGATATAGACAGGCTTATCACCGTCACCGCTGTCAATCATAACTTGATGAAGCAACTCAACTCGCCGGAAGTCGAGCAGATCGGGCGCTGGCGGCTCATTAGGCGGGAACTTAAATCCATAGGTGTGAACTGCCAGCGCGTCAAAATATTTCTTTGCGCCCCAATGATAAAACTCTTTGAGATAATCCAATTCGTTCATTCCATACAGGCTGCCAACAGGCTCTAATGTAGGGGCAAGTGCCCCGGCTAAGATCACTACATTCGGATTTGCCTTATGTGCGGCTGGATATGCGAATTGGAGGACGCTCACATAATTCTGTGGGAGAACGGGCTGATACCCCCACTCATAAGAGAGGTTCGGCTCGTTCCAAATAATAATATGATTGATGTCATCTTTGTAGTGTGCAGCAAAGGCCCCTACGAATTTCCCAAAGTCATAATACCGATGTGGTTCAAGATAAGTCAGGCTCCGATCTTGCTGAATTTCCTGATCGACGGGCAGCGCCCATTTAGGAACCATTCCTAATCGCGCAATGATGGTTAACCCTTGCGCGCGGGCATGGCGCACAATCATATCGCTGTGATCCCAATTGTAGACTCCCTGCTCTGGCTCTATATAGGGCCAGGGGAAAAACTCTACAATCGTAGTAGCGCCCATTTCACGCACCATTTGGAGGGTGCGCTGTATCTTCCATTCTTCGACTTCATCAGTTAGGCGGGTATGAACACAAGTTATTGGATGCTGTGTCTCAACTTTTTGAGGGGAGCCAACGATTATATAAGGAGGTCGATGTGCCGTCATTCGCAGCACTGCGTAAACAACTAGTATGCGGAGAATCCATACTGCGGCAGTGCGCGGAGAAATCTGCTGTTTGACCCGTTGCCACATGTGAGGCGATTGTAACGGTCGGTTGCCTATCAACCAAAAAGGACAGCCGTATGGCTGCCCTCCGAATGCCCTGCACTAACTTATTGATTCCTTGTGCCCCACTCTGCAATAGTGCGCATGATCGTGAGAAGTGAAAGCCCCAGCTTTACAGCATCACCTGCCTCCGGGGGCTGAGGGGATTCGCCTTCCATATTGTTCTCTTCGGCAGCGCGGATATAGAAATATGCCGACGCTACTCCCAGCACAGCCCCAACGATTCCCCCAATGACCAGCACACGTTGCCGCCAATTCAAGCCCAGGTCGATGTCTTCGCTGATGCTTTCTAAACTACGATTAATTCGATCCATTATTATCTCCGTAGTGTTCCTTCAAGTTCAAGCATGATCAGTTGAGCTTGGTTGGTTATCTTCTGGCACAATGCCCCATTTTTGCAACGTGTTGATGAACCCGCCGATTATGGCAAATCCGCCAATAGCGAATGATGTGATCACATCCATTGCTTTATCGACATAACGATAAGCTATCCCTGCAATACGCTGGGCACGGTTGGAATAAGGCGGAATCTTGACCTGAATCCAGATGACGCTGTAGATAATCGTTCCAATAAAGGCAACCATCAGGAGACCAATGAAACACATTGGAAGAATGACGATGACGGCAGCATAGTCGGCAGCAACTGAAAGAGCCTCAGTGCCTCTTGTAATGTAGAGAACTACAGTAAGACCAATAAAAATCAGCGCTATTGCAGCGATAGGGAAAGTGATTTGCCAGAACGACTCACGGCGATGCCGCCGAGTTGATACTAGAGTGGGATCGATTGAGCCTGCTTTACTGCTCATCTATTTCTCCATCAAGTAGGAGGGAAATCTATTGTTTATTGTAATGTAGAAACATCAGTGCAACATAAGTAATCAATTGAGGGTTAGCCTTGCGCTACAGACACCGTTGGCGGCATTTGTCCTTGAGACGCGAGGTACATCCGTAAAAGTTGAGCCTCGATCAACCCGCTAACCAATGAATCATTCACTTGCAGCCCATGAACGTGAAGGTATTGGCGGGCCATTTGCATCGCATAGTTTTTCTTATCGACTGCGGTATTCAGAATCTGTCCAGTGATACCGCTTTGTTCGGCAGCCAACACAGCAGATTCGATGGCGGATTGGAGAAGCACCTGCCGCGCCAATGGAGAATCGGCGGGTAGGCTGGGATTTTGTACCTGCTTGGTCAACTCGTTTTCAATTAGCGTAGCAATCCTGTTCACATCAACGTGGACACCGCGCTGATCAAGGTAGTCCTGTGCAAACTTAACTGCCTTCTGGCGCTGCTCCGGCCCAATCAAACCATCAGCCAATCCGGTTTGTTGGGCAACCGTGACCGCCATCGCAATAGCACGTTGAATCGCATCCCAATTTTCCTCGCCGACTTTGGCTCGAAGCTGCTTGGTCATCACACGGAAATGCTGTACTGCCGCCGCGATTACAATCGGGAGGGCAATGATTAGAAGTCCTTCCGCCACTAGCGCTAGAAAATCTTGCCACTGCTGCATATTATTCGTACCCCTCCACTCTAGTAGGCGGTCAGGAAGAAAGCACGACCCGCCCTATAATCCTGCGACATGCGCCACAAAGTCGAGGAGGCGCTTTTGCATATCGGAACCATCTGCCCCTTCAAAGATAAACGTGCCCTGTAAGCTGCTGCCCTCATAAATCCACAAGGATTTATCGGTACTAGCAGCAGCATTGAAGAGGTCTTCAACATTCTGCGTCATATCATTTCGAGCAGCAAGCCATAAGGAGGGTGTACTGAGAGCACTTACCTCTCCATCACTTAGCTCGAAACCTTGAAACGACTTTGGCGCGGAGATAATGGCTGCTCCGTCGATAGTCGGGTCTTGGGAAGCAACTCGCACTGCTGCTGATCCGCCCAACCCAGCCCCAATTAATGTGACTGGCTGGAATTCATTTTGCTTCATGAAAGCTACTGCTGCGCCGAGATCATCAGCCGCAGTTGCAGGATTACGCTCACCCTCTGACTCGCCATAGCCGCGAAAATCAAACGTAAGCACACGATAGTTCTGTGCCCCAAGTGTTTCCGCAAACGATTTCCATGCTTCCTGCCCAGAGAGGTACATCGGTGCAAGGATCACTGCCTTTGTGCCTTGACCGTACAGCGTGCCATGAATCGTCACATTATCGGGGGTCGTAAATGTAACAGGCCAAGGGCCTTCACCAGAGAATGGTTCTTCAGGTGTTAGAGAGAGTGTCGGAGGTACAGGTGAGGCTGACCCCCCTTCCGCCTGCGTTTCACCAGGTTGTGTGCTACTAGGGGTTGGAGAGCCTGCCGGAATGACAGGCGGTTTAGTACAAGCGCCCAACGTAATAATGATAAGAGCGAAGGCAGCGTAGAATGAGAGGCGATCACGCATTAGGAGTTAATTCTCCGGCTGTTTAGAATGTTCGTGGAGCAGACGGCTGTAAGCACCACGCCAGATGCTTGGTTTGCGAGTGTACTTGGAGATTTTGATCTCTTCAAGATGCGGCAAAACTTTGATGAGGGTGACGGGCAGTTGATCCCATGAATTTCCACGCACGACCTTTTCCAGTTCTCTCGATGCAGGTCCGGCCCATGACCATCGCGCGCGGAATCGCTCTGCTTTCACCCAATAATCGCGCTTTTCCCAAGCGGTCACCGAGTCATCAATGCCGCTATCGATCTCCCGGAAACAGAAGACCAGCAGCGCAGCCATATCCTGCGCCTCTTCATCAAGCTGAGACTTCTCGCTGAGACGCCGGAGTACCTCGGCAGCAGTTCGCATTAACTGATTGCGTTGTTTACCGGGGCCATCCAGCTTTACGACACGACTCATTTTCTCTCCTAATGATCAAAAAATGAACCTGTGGTCAAGGCGTCCCTTGAAACACAGTCTGGAGGATCAAAATACCAGATTGATTTGACCTTAATAGGCGGTAGTCAGATGTTCTCGCGCTCACGCCATGCACGGATGTCCGCTGCATGGTCGCGCTCATGTATCACCGCACTATCTTCCACCAGATAACCGAGCGACTCACCTTCCATCCACGAGTAGCGGCGATTATCGGTAAGGTCGCGCTCATTGTATTCGTCTACCATCTTAAGCAGCATCCGGTGAACGCCCTCGAAATCTGCCAGTGCTGCATCGAGGAGCCGGCGGGCGTTCGCATGATACTGTTCTTCATTCCACTCATCAATATCTTCGATTCTTAGGATCGAAGGTATCTTCTTATTTTGCGCTTGATTGAGCGCTGTGACCAACTCGGACTCCCAAGCGACAAGGTGAGACAGCATATCTTTGACAGACCAGAATCCTACAACACCGGGGCGCATCATTTGTTCCGGTGTCAATCCTTCCAGTGCTTCGAGTAGTTCGGCCCGTGCAGATTTGAGTTCCTCAAGAAGCTCCGACTTACGCATGGCGGGAGTGTAGCTTGTGGGTAAAAACCCGTCAAGATAACGAAGAAACAAACACAGTTATTTTGAAACCATCTATCACCCTGCGATTTTTTGTTTGGACAGGTAATGCTATAATGCGGTCGAACCTGTTTCTAACCTCAGGAGCGTGCATTGACCCGTACAATCGCGGTCGCAAATCAAAAAGGGGGCGTTGGGAAGACGACCACTGTTGCTAATCTTGGAGCCGCTCTAGCAGGAATGGGAAAGCGTATCCTCCTGATTGACCTTGACCCACAGGCCGCCCTAACCGCAACTTATGGCCTCGATCCGTATAAACTCCCTCGCAGCATGTATACTGTTCTACTGCACGATGGTAGCGGGCTGGCCCGTGTTCTACACCCCGCAGGTGATTCCAATATGTCGATTGCTCCCGCGAGCGTCGATTTGGCAGCAGCGGAGGTGCAACTAGTCAATGCCGATAATCGTGCGCAACGGCTGCGTAATGCACTTCAGCAGAATAAGATACCATTCGACTATATCTTGATTGACACACCACCAAGTCTTGGTTTGCTAACACTGAATGGATTAGTAGGAGCTAACGAGGTTCTCGTTCCTGTGCAGGCACACTACCTTGCAATGCGGGGAGTTCGTGCTTTGATGGAAGTGATCTGGCGAGTGAAGCGCCGCCTGAATCCACAGCTTAGGCTTTTAGGACTTTTGCCCACGATGTACCAACCAGATAGTAAACATGCGGAAGATGTAGTTGCGGAGATGCGGAAGGTATTTAAGACAAAAGTTTTCGATGTGCTTGTGAAGAATCACGTTGAGTTTGCCGAAGCGCCGGTGGTCAATCGGTCACTTGTTGAACAATATCCACAACATGAAGGCGCAGTGGCTTATCGAAAGTTAGCGGAGGTTATTGCCAGCCATGAGTGACGCACAATACGAAGGCGACCATATCAATAACGAAGACGAAGAATCATCTTCGCTTGAAGGAAAGGGATGGGAGATTCTTGCGGGAGGTAAGGAGAATTCCTTTGCGATGGGTGGCGAAGACCCGTTCGATCTGAAATCACCTGCTAACCCCAACCCTTATACAGATGACGACGAAGCGAACTGGATTTTGACGAGTGGTAATACACCAGAGACTGTTCAGGCTGCAATGACAGGCCCTGGAGCGCCTCGCGATCTAAGTCCTGATGAACTTAGCGGGCTTACCAATATTGAAGGGCAAGTCACAGAACCGGTTACCGCACCATCTTATCTATTCCCCGGCGGTTCTGAAGTTCCTCCAGGTGAGCAGCCAAGTACGCCATCAGACACCTCCAGTTCTGCACCGGGATTAAGCCCGGGCATCTCCATCACGCCTATTGGGCCAGAAGGCGAACCACCAGTGACTCCGCCGCCCGATGTTCCACCGTCATTTACGCCGATTACTCCGTTACCACAACCGGGAACTACACCATCTGAGGGGATTAGCCCCGGCGTGTCAGTAACGCCTATCGGGGATACTGGTTATCCAGCATCAGGAGACGTGCCTTTGGGTGGTCCCAAAGATGAATTGCCGGGTGGTGGGCCAATCCTTCCGCCTGTGGAGCCGCTTGTTCCCCCTGCGACAATTCCCCCTGTACCAGATTCACCTCCTTGGCCTATTCCGCAGCAGAGTGGTCTGCCACAGGGCGGATTTTTCATGGGAGGCATTTCTGATCCATTCTTCACCGAGCCTGCAAAATCTGGCCCGATAACCGATCAGGATGAACTTTCGCCTGATGACAACCTTCGCCAGATGCTCATTACACCTGATCGTGTAAATGCACTGTGGAATGAGATCGATGAGACATTCAACCTGATTGTTAACGATGTACGAGGACATTACGAGACAACCGAGCAGGCCATCGACGATCTAAAGCATGCCCGCGAACTGCTGCTCGCCGGAACTCAGTATTACGATAATGCTGAGCGGCTAGTAATTGAAGTTCGGGCGCGGCTGCGGCTCGAAGAAAAAGTGCGCCAATGGTCGCGCACACGTGGATCATGGTTGGCGGTCTATCTAGTCGTCTGGTTGCTGCTCCTTTCCGCCGGATCATTGTTGACTAATCAGGTTACTGAGATCACTAGAGTGTTCATCCCTGATTGGTTAGCGCGAACATGGCTGCCTGGCCTCTTCGGCGGATTGGGTGGTGTACTTGGTGCGCTATGGATTTTGATCAAGCATGTTTCCGTGAAACGCGACTTCGATCCAATTCACAGCCCTTGGTATGTGGTCAATCCGTTCATGGGGATTGGGATGGGGGTTGTGACTTACTTTGTGGTGATGGTTGGGGGCACAACACTATTTAATATTGCTGGGGCCAATACCGCTCCTGATATCTTTACAACCGGATCGCTTGCCAGCTTCTTGTACCTGTTGTGTATTGTTATTGGATTTAATCAGAACGTCTTATGGTCGCTCATTGATCGGGTAATCGATACAATCTTCCCCCGACCGATTGATGAAGATACTGCGGCAACCGATGTGTCTCCGACAGTTATAAGCGCGCATCCAGTAACTATTGAGCCATCCGAGCCGAAGAGCAGCCCAAAGGGATAATACCGACTGCTAAAAATAAGCAGTCGGCAGGACACGGAATGAAGCGAACATCATTTTGGGCGGCATTGCTCGCTGCCAGCCCGATGGTAGTGGTTATAACTACCATCGGGCTGGCAGCGCCGCCCGCTCAGAACCCAACTCTTACGGCGACGCCGACTCCAACGGGATACGGCCCAACGCCAACAGCAACAACTACTCTCCGTCCATTACCACAAGGGGCTGGACGGGTATCTACTCATTCCCTCGCAGTCCGTACTAGCCCGGATTTTGATGCAGCCCCGCTCGGTCAGCTTCGCTACGATGAAGAAGTACACCCTATCGGGCGGAGCATTAGCGGTAACTGGGTTGTCATCAACTGGGAAGGAAAAGCAGGTTGGATACTTGCCAGTCTTGTTAAGTGGGATCCCTCATTCGATATTAATTCGCTTCCAACCTTAAGACCCCCACTGACTCTGACACCGATTCTAGAGACGCCATCAGCGACTGTACAGGCTACAGATGCTGCCACTGAGACATCAGCGCCAGTGCAGCCTTCAGCAACACCTACTCTCACTCAAGAACCAATCGCTACAAAGCTGTCAGCTACAGCCACACCTGCCGCAATCGCACAAGCTCCAATTTCGATTCCAACTGATCCGGCTGTACAGCCTAGCAGCGCTCCGCCGCAGCTTTCATTTCCAGTAAATGCAATTTTGCCGTGGCTCGGCATTGGTGTGCCCCTTGTTTTGATTGCCCTCTATGGATGGCAGTTGTCGTTGGGTATGCGAGAAGTAAAGCGCTATGCCAAGACATTTCCATTAGAAAGATGCCCGGTCTGTCAGGTAGGATTTCTGACACTTGATGAGACGATCCAGCGACCGCTTGGAATTGCCCATGTACATCGGATCGTTCGGTGCAACAGTTGTCGATCTGTACTCCGGCAGGTCGAGCCGGGGGTTTGGCGCTACAGCATCGATCCATCCATAAATCCTGATTTAGCTAAAGAATATAACGGTCGGCAATTTACGGATGATGAGCTGCGCTACTTCCCGGCGACAGCTAGCGCCTATGCGCCTCAAGCCTACAACGTTAATCCTGACGCCCAGCCGCCGCTTACGGATGAGGAAATTCTTGCGGAGCTTGAGGCTCGTATTCCCCCTCCAGAGGAACCTATGGAGATGGAGGCCCCTTCTGCTGAAGCATCAGAGAATCCTATTGAAGAATCGCCAGCAGAAGAGCCTCCTACTGAATAGCCGACATACAAAGAGCTTAGGCTGACAAACAGCTTAAGCTTTTTTGATTCAATCTGTCCCACTCGATTATCCGAATCTCATCGCTATACTCAAAAGACAGATTGTCAACCGTTCATCCAGCCGGTTGAGGCCATATAGTGGACTCTACATCCGCTTCACTTGCTCAACAGCATACTTTGAGAATTGGCGAAGCATCTTTTATGCATCCGCCTCGGGTTGATGATGCAGAACTTCTCGATCTTGGTGAAGGATCAATTGCGGATGTGCGGGACAATCTGGCCGAGATGTGGCTTATCAATCGCTGGCTCGGTGGATTGAGTGCCCTGACCCTACATCTCTATCCGCGCCTCCAAGCAGCACCATCGCTAGTGACAATTATTGATTTGGGAACAGGCGGTGCGGAAATTCCCCGCTATCTAGCAAATTGGTCTAACCGCCATCGCATCCCTCTAAGACTAGTAGGCATTGATTGGGCTTCACGCAACCTAAAAGTTGCTGCTCAAACTGTCAGAGATGTTCAAAATGTTGCCCTTCTCCAAGCTGACGCACTGCGGCTTCCACTTTTAGACTTCAGTGTTGATTACTTCATCTCATCCCTATTTCTCCACCATCTGCCGCCAGAAGCCGTCATCGCTCTGTTACGGAGCAGCTACCAATCTGCTGGGCGCGGCATCATTATGACAGATTTGGTACGTGGGTTGCTGCCGCTTGCTGCCTTCCGATTGATTCAGCCGATTTTTGCCCGCAATTACTTAACTCGTCATGATGGGATGCTTTCTATCCGCCGAGCCTATACTCCCGACGAACTTTATCAAATGGCATTGGCGGCGGGTATCCCGCAACCGAGCATTACAACACACTGGCCGTGGCGGATGACTCTTGTGGCTGATAAGCCACTAAACGATAGGTCAATGTAAGCGTGCCCATTTACGATGCAATAGTTATTGGGGGCGGGCCTGCGGGGTGCAGTACCACAATTACCCTCCAGCAACAAGGTTGGAAAGTTGCCTTACTTGAAGCCAAGAAATATCCCCACCACAAAGTCTGCGGTGAGTTCCTTTCGCCGGAATGTACTTATCTTCTCGACCAACTTGGCGTTACTGAGACTCTTTGCGCAGCAAATCCCAAAGTTATAGATACGGTATGCATCACGGCTGCCGATGACACTCGGTGGGAAGCACACCTTCCCGGACAAGCGTTGGGGATCAGCCGCTACATGCTTGATGCGATAATGGCCGCTCATGCTGCCCAATCCGGGGCCGAACTCCATGAGTCCACTACCGCTACGGCTATAGCTGGCAATATCCGTGACGGATTTGAAGTTCGGGCTAGAAACTCGAAAGGCGAGCATAGTTTTTCTGGGCGGCTGGTAATTGGCGCACACGGAAAGCGTAGCAACCTGGATCGAGCATTGCGCCGCCGCTTTCTCCAAAAGTCACAGCCGTATATTGGCCTGAAAGCTCATTTTAATGGGCCGCCTTTGCCGGGGCGTATTGAGCTTCATACTTTTCGAGGCGGCTACTGCGGCATGTCGGAGATTGAAGATGGCAGTATCAATCTTTGCCTACTAGCACAAAAATCTGCCTTGCACTCTTCCGAAAATCAAACCGATATTGCATCTTTCATTCGGTGGATGAGCAACCAAAATCCCCATCTTGGGCACTGGCTAAGTGATGCATCTATAGTCAGTGAACGCTGGTTGAGCATCAGCGAAGTGCCATTTATCGCAAAACGTCCGGTCGTGAACGAGGTGTTGATGGTAGGCGACGCTTCCGGGTTAATAGCGCCTCTTGCTGGCGATGGTATTGCACTGGCGCTTCATAGTGGGCTGATTGCAGGGAATTTTGCTAGTAAGTTTCTGTGTGGAGAGATAAGTGGTGATAGGCTGCCTGACGAGTATGCGAGCATCTGGCGAAACGAATTTCAATCTCGTCTCCGTTTGAGTTGGATGCTTCAACCTCTCATGTTCACCCCGGCACTAAGTTCAAGTGTCTTGAAAATAATCAGAACCGCGCCTCCACTTGGCGACTATCTAATCCGCAAAACACGTGATATGAGGTTAGTTTGGAATGAATAGTATTGGTAGCAGTCCCCGTATTTTGCAGATCGGAACGAGTGTCCCGGCTCATTCCTACAGTCAGGCAGAGATTCTCGCGGAGTTAGGCACGATTGGATTTGCACAGGATCGTCGCACACGGGTGATTTTCGGGCGGGCAGGAGTCAAGCAACGACACACCGCCATAGAGGCTTCATTTTATGTAGAACCAAAGAGTACAGAGGCACGGAACGATTCATATCTTGAAGCAGCGCTGCCCCTCGGCGAAGCCGCAATCTGCCATAGTCTTGATAAGGCAGGAATTCCGCCGGACGCGATTGATGAGTTTATTGTTGTTTCCTGCACAGGCTTTGACATTCCCGGCCTCGATCTCAGGCTGGCAGGCCGTTTGGGCATGCGCCCGGATTTGCGGCGGATGTGCGTGTTGGGAATGGGGTGCTACGGAGCGTTTCCAGCGCTGCTGCGTGCCTATCAATCAACGATGCTTGAAAAGAACCGGCTGGTAATGGTGCTTGCTTTAGAGTTATGTTCTGTGCATTTTCAGATGGAAGATACCCTCGAAAATATTGTTTCGGCGGCATTATTCGCAGACGGAGCTGCCACCGCCCTGATCGGTAGCACAGATTCACAGTCAGCCCATGCTCCCTACTTTATCAATTCCGCGACCTACTGCGATTATCAGACTATCGATCATATGGCTTTTCACGTTACCGATCAGGGATTTCACATGCAGCTAAGTGCCTATGTGCCCGATCTGCTTGCCGCCAATATCGAGAGTTTTGTTGATCAATTTTTAGTGCAAAATGATCTGTGTCGAGAAGATGTCCGTCTTTGGGGTATCCATCCAGGCAGCAGTAAAATTCTGGATTATGTTCAGTCGCGGTTGGGATTAAGCGGCGAACAGATGCTTCCCTCACGCACGATACTGCGGGACTATGGAAATATGTCGTCAGCTACGATTCTGTTTGTGCTTGATGAAATCCAGCGTTCCGCCGATCCACGCGCCGGCGATTATGGGATACTTCTTGGCTTTGGCCCCGGCCTAACTTCTGAGGTAGTACTGCTTCGGTGGTAGGGTTAATCGTCGTCGTCGCGCTCGATTTTTGCGCCGAGCATCCGCAGTTTGGCTTCGACGTTTTCATAGCCCCGATCAATTTGTCCGACGTTGCGGATGATCGTTGTTCCGTCAGCACACAGCGCTGCTAGAAGCAGAGCCATCCCTGCACGAATATCTGGACTACTGATCCGCTCCTGTTCACCCCGCAGCTTAACCGGGCCAAGAATCAAGCAGCGATGGGGATCGCATAGCACCACTTGTGCGCCCATGTAAACCAGCTTATCCACGAAATAGAAGCGGCTGTCATACATCCATTCATGGAATAGTACTGTGCCTTCTGCTTGAGTAGCGATCACTAGCGCAATGCTCATAAGGTCGCTAGGAAAAGCAGGCCAGGGCTGTGCTTTTATCTCAGGAATGACATTCCCAATATCATGTTTCACCTTAAGAGGCTGATATTCAGGCACGATAATGTCTTGCCCTTCAACTTCCCAATGCACGCCAATCCGGTTGAAGACAAGCTCGATCATTGGTAGGTGTTGGGGTGATGCATTTTTTATGCGAACACGTCCTTGTGTAACCGCCGCCGCACCAATGAAGCTGCCAACTTCCAGATAGTCCGCGCCTACTGTGAACTCTCCACTATGCAGCCGCTCTACGCCATGGATCGTTATCACGTTCGAGCTAATGCCCTCGATCTGCGCACCGAGGATATTCAAGAAGGTGCATAAATCCTGAATGTGGGGTTCAGAAGCGGCATTGCGAATGATCGTTGTCCCTTTCGCCAGCACAGCTGCCATGATGGCGTTTTCGGTCGCGGTCACGCTCGCTTCGTCTAGCAGAATATCAGCCCCATGTAGTCCCTCTGTCGAGAAGGTATACGCGCCATTAATATCAAATTTCGCGCCGAGTGCTGTCAGGGCAAGGATATGAGTATCGATGCGGCGGCGTCCGATGATGTCCCCTCCAGGTGGAGGCAGCTCCAGTCGTCCTATACGCGCCAGCATAGGCCCTGCCAGCACGATGCTTGCCCGAATCTGTGCTGCAAGGCCACGATCTACAACGTGGGAATTTATCTCCTTCGCCTGGATTCGCCAGCTTCCCGATCCTATATTCTCGATTTCAACTCCCAATGACTTGAGCAGAACAATCATAGTCCGAACATCTGAAATGTCCGGTACGTTATGGAGTACGACTGGCTCCTCAGTGAGAATACAAGCTGGTAAAATCTTAAGTGCAGCGTTTTTGTTGCCACTCGCGGTGATCGTACCGTTGAGAGGTGTTCCACCTTGAATGATAAATTTATCCATGAAGGTTTTCTTTTGATAGTTTGAGCGGCGCAGTTACGAGGAAAGTTGAATGGTAACAGGATCACCGACTTTGATAGCAGTTGACTCAGCAGCATTTCCCTGATTCATGGCTATCTCAAGCTCTCCGCCACTTCCTACAAGCGCAATTTTATTCCCTACGGGAACTTCACTATAGGTACGATGAATCCCTTCCATAGTATGCCATCCGGCTGTGACCTGTGCTTTGTCGGCACTTATCTGCATTATCTGACTCTCATTATCGTATTCGGGAGTTAGTTCAAGCGTATTCGTATCGATCCACTTGAGCACTTTGATATTGGTCAGAACATTACCAAAGTGGTCAATACGAGTTACCTCTCCCTTAATCGCGTGCTGGGAAATTGCAAGCGCTACCAACTTGAGCATTGTGAGATTATCAAGTGGAGTTCCAAGCTCCTCAAGTGAAGCCCCATTAGCAAGATGTGCAGCACATGGGCTAAATATATCCCGTCCATGAAATGTATTGCTCTGAGTAGGCAGCCAGTATTCCTGGTTGTTTAACAGTACCGCCTTCCACGACTCTTCCGATCTGATAACCCCGCTTAACACGCCATTATCGGGCGCTACGAATCGCCCGCGATGAGTCTCAACAGCAATTGGCTGGCGAGTGCTACCTACTCCCGGATCAACCACTACAAGATGTACCGTATGTGAGGGAAAGTAAGTGTACACATCGGCAAGGATCGAAGCGGCTTGCTGGATATTCTGAGGTTGAATCTCGTGGGAAATATCAATGAGTTGTGCGTTGGGCACAATGTTCAGCATGACGCCTTTCATCGTGCCAACGTAGCCATCGCGCTCACCGAAATCGGTCAGAATAGAGATAATCGGGGAGGTATTAGGCATGGCGGCATTTTACCGTGTGGATTCAGACGGGTCAAAGGGCTTGGATATTGGTGCTGATTGAGGCAACACTTCCTCCTATTGTACAGTTGGGTTCGCTGAGGGCAATAGAACACAAAGAATATCAGTAGGAAAATCTGGATTAGTAACCAACGGTGCTAGCAAAAAGATAAAGTGGTCATGAGAATCGTGCAGTAGGATATCAAGCTACCAAGGACGCACTCAT
>Ga0209382_10005287_pt1 | contig 16840 bp, 17 predicted proteins | sample SoiMetdeltSBSDD5_FD_187599 | JGI IMG/M metagenome (GOLD analysis project Ga0209382, IMG submission 187599) | Bulk soil microbial communities from a Populus tree surrounding site in Tennessee, USA - Soil MetaG P. deltoides SBSDD5 (SPAdes) (version 2) | ecosystem: Environmental > Terrestrial >...
CGGGGGAATGCCGATCAGCCGACACCGGTCGATGGCGGCCTGGGCCTTGTCCTCGTCACCGAGCGCCAACCAGCTCTCGGCGAGCAGCCGAGTGGCCACTGCCTGTGTGGGGTCCTGCGTGAGGACACGCTCGAGAACCTTGACGGCGACATCGGCCTGGCCGGCCTCGAGGCGACATCGGCCGAGGGCCACCTGCGCCGCCAGGTAGCCGGGATGGAAGCCCAGGCCCGTCTCCAGCACCTCCAGGGCCTCGGTGTGGAGTCCCCGGCGGCGGTACTCCTCCGCCAGCTGAAGGAAGATTCGCGAGCTGCGATCCCGCTCCCACCGCTCCCTCAGGTAGGTGAGGTTGTAGTCGGAGGGCGTCGGATCCACCATCGGCAGGTTTGGCCTCGGGTCCGCCGAGGCGGCGCGATTATAACAGCAGGCGGCGCCGAGGGTTGCGCGTGCCCCGCCCTGTGGCGGGGCCCCGCCTACTGCACCGTGACCGTCTGCGTCAGCTCGTCTTCCCCGAAGGCGTTGCTCACCCGCAGCGTCACGTCATAGTCGCCTGCGGCGGGGAAGGTGTGGGTCGGATTCTGCGCCGCGGAGGTCGCCCCGTCGTCGAAGTCCCAGCTCCAGGACGTCGGGTTGCCGGTCGAGTGGTCGGTGAACGACACCGTCCGGTTGCTCACGGCGAAGTCGAAGTTCGCGATCGGTGGTACCCGGATGGTGATGTCGGTCGTCGCCGTGGCGCTGCCGCCGCCTCCCTGAGCCTGCGCCGTGGCGGTGATCCTGCCGCTCGCCGCCGCCGCGGCGTCGGTCGCCGTGATGGTGAGCTGGTCGGTTGCCTGGCCGGCGGCATTCGTGACCCGGATGGCCCCCCTGCTGGCCAGCGTGCCGCCGTTGGACCCGAAGACGACGTTGGCGCCTGGCACCGCCGCGCCGAGGTCGTCTCGCACGACCGCCAGCAGGGTCACGGTGGTCGTCGTGGTGTTGTCGACGCTGTTGGGCGTGGCGGTGAGCGTGACCTTGTCGATCCTCGCCCCCACCTTCACCTCTACCGACACAGCGTCGGCGACGCCGGAACGGGCGGTGATCTTGGCCGTGCCGGCGGTCCCGGTTCCGCGCAGCGTGGCTCGCGCGATCCCCCTCTCGTCGGTGGTGACGACCTCGTCGATGCTCCCCAGGCTGGTGTCGAGCCGGATCTCGGTCCCGGGATTGACCGGCTGCCCGCTCGAGCGCGTCGCGGTGATGCTGACGGCCGACGTGCCGTTGGCCGAGATCTGAAGCGGGCTGGCCGTGATGATCAGCTTGGCCCCCGCCGGGGCCGTCGGCGTGCCTTTGTCGCAGCCGAGGATGCCGAGCGCCGTCAAGGAGATAGCAGCAATCGTTGGGAGCGCGCGCATGGTTGGGCAGTATACGGAACGGGGCGGCCGCCCGTCCAGGCGACCGCCCCGTCCAAGAGGCGCCAAACTGCGAGGGGTTCTAGGCCTCGCTGTTGTCCAGGTTGAAGGGCACGGTGCACCCGGGGTCTGCCGGCCCGTCGATGAACGTGTCCCCGTCATTGTCGATGCCATCGACGCACTGGTGACGCTCGTCGGCATCCGTTGCCGAGGAGCACCCGACGTCTGCCGGGAAGTCGATGAGCCCGTCGGTGTCGTTGTCGACGCCGTCGTTGCAGGCGACCGTCGTGACCGGCGGCGAGCTCGTGTCGCCGTTGCACGCGACATCCGACGGGTTGAGAGTGAAGGCGTTCGACAACGTCGACTCGCAGCCGCTGCCTAGGTTGCGCACCGTGACGCTGATCGGCGTCGGGATGTTGCGGGTGCCGCTCGCGATGTTGTCGCCATTCGCATCGCAGGCGACGGTCTGGAAGCTGAAGCTCGGCGGCGGCGTCGGGACGGTGACCCCGATCGAGGTGCTCGTCGCTCCGCTGATAGCCGCGCTCGAGCCGTCGGCGCCGCCGAAGAGAACTCTCACGGGGGGCTCGAAGTTCGACCCCGAGACGGTCGCCACCGTTCCGATTCCGCCCGAGTTCGGGCTGATCCCGAAGATAATCGGGTTGAGCGGCCCGACGAAGGTGAACGACCCGCCGGTGGCGCTGGCGCCACCTTCGAGGTTGGTCACCGAGAGCGTCTGCGCGACCGAGCCGTTGCAGGGCGGGATCGCGTTGCCGACGAGAGCCGATGTAATGAACTGGATCTCGGTGCCGCTCACCGAGACGACTGCTTGGCCGACGCCGCCGAGGCCGACGGCCACCGGCTCGTCGAAACCGCTGCCGTGGATGATGACCCGGGTGCCGCCGGTGAAGGGACCCGACCCGGGGCCGACCGCCGTGATCCGGATGGTCGAGCCGTAGGTGAACTGGCCCGAGAAGATCGCCGTCGCGCCGTTCGGGTTCACGACGCGAACCTGGGCGTTGAACGGCGAGTTGAGGGTGCCCGCGGCGATGTAGGAGCGGATGTCGGGGCTGAGCGCCTCGACCCGCGCGCTGCTGACGAAGTTGGTCGGCGCCTCGAGGTCGATGGTGCCGCCCGGCCCCTGCAGCCGGAAGATCACCTGCGCCTCGTCCTGGAAGTGGCTGCCGTTGATGACGATCGCGGTACCGCCTTCTTGGGGACCGCTGGTCGGCGTGATGGTGAAGATCTGGGGCACGTCGGTGGTCCCGCCGTTGGCGTAGATGAAACCGGCCGGCAGACTGTCGGTGGCCTCGTCGAGCGTGCCGATGGCGTTGGTGGCGGTGACGGTGACAGCGAGCGTCGAGCCCACAGGCAGCGGCGAGGTCAGCGGCGGTACTTCGACCACGGCCCGCGTCGGGGTCACCGAAACCACCGGTGCGTTGCTGCTCCCGAAGAGCACGCGCATCGGCGCCCGGAAGTTCTGGCCGAGGAGAGCCACACGGAAACCGCCGCTCGGGTCGCCCACCGAAGGGTCGACCGCGTTCAGGTGGAATACGGGCAGGTCACCGGAAGCGATCACTTGGATCTCGGCGGTGCCGGTGCTGCCGCCCAACCGGGCCGTGATCGTCGCCGTGAAGCCAATGTCTGCGGGAATGGGCCGGAAGACGAAGGAAGCCTGGCCGTTGACCAGGTTCAGCGTCAGTGAGGTCGACGTGAAGACGAGGTTCCCAATGGTGTCCAGGAATCCGCCGCTCGCCGTCACCGCGATGGTCGTGCCGTCGGGTGGGGGGTTGCCGAGAGAGTTGCGGACCGTAACGGTGACGGTACTGACGTCTCCGACGAACGTGGTGCCGGTGGGGGGGGTATTCACCGTGCTCGGGCTGGCGGTCAGGGTGATCGTCCACGCCGTCCCGGTACCGCCGGTTGGCGGCGGTGTGCCTCCGGTTGGCGGCGTGGGAGCGGTGGGATCGCTCTTTGCGGAGCAGCCAGCCAGCGCGCCCAGGAGGAGCACGGCGACGGCCAGGCGTGCAAGCGGAGTCGGGTTGGCGGTTCTCATGACTGTTGTCCTCGGTTGCCAGCCTGCCTACGGGACGAGGCTCAGGGTGAAGCCGATCGGCTCCGAGCGGATCGCGCGCCCATTCAGGAACTCGCCGAAGAAGCTCACCTGCAGGTCAAGGGTGACGATGGTGCCTCGCGTCTCGGTATCGAAAGAGCCGTTCTCGATGAGCAGGTCCGCCAGCGGCACGCTGAGCAGCTGTTCCGGCCCGAGCAAGGGCAGGTTGGTGAACGCTACCGTACCGTTGGGTGACACCACAGAACCCAGTCCGCGGACCAGCCTGGGAGGGGTACGCGTTCCGGGTTGGCGCCGGGAGTACGTCACCTCGTAGCTCTTGATCTGGACCGTGCTGATGTCAGAGAGGGTTTGGCCGGAGATCACGATAGAACTCAGAGTGACCGAATCGACCACGACAAAGCACTGGCTCTGGGTGCGAGTGCTGCAGTTCAACACGGTACCGCCCGGAGTTGTCGGGCGGTTGACGGACACGGTCGTCGGGAAGCCCGTGATGTCGGTGACCCTGAGCTGCACCCCACCGGTGTCGGTCCTGTCCGTCTTCTCCTCGCAGGCGAGCGCCCCGAGCATCAGCAGGGCCGCCAGGCCCGACCGCATGAACCTCTTCATGGGAGTTCCTTTCTCGATTCTCAAAGCTTGATCACCCGGGGCGTGATGAAGATCAAGAGCTCCTCGTTCGAGTTGGCGTGGCGGCGGTTCTTGAAGAGGTGGCCGAGGATCGGGATGTCGGCGAGGCCGGGCACGCGGTCCTGGCCGTCGTCGCTGGTCACCTTGTAGATGCCGCCGATCACCGTCGTGCCGCCGTCGCGGACGATCACCCGCGTCTTCGCCTCCTTGGTGGCGATGGGCGCGTTGGTGGCGCCGACGACGGCGAAGGCGAGCTGGGGCTCGCGCTTCTGCACCTCGATGTCCATCAGCACCGTGCCGTCGGCGGTGACGTGCGGAGTGACGTCGAGCCGTAGCGTGGCGTTGACGAACTGCACGGTGACGGTGTTGTTCGCCACCGTCTGCACCGGGATCTGCAAGCCGCTCTGGATGCTCGCCGGGACGTTGTTGAGGGTCGCCACTTTGGGCGCCGACAGGATGTTGATGAGGCCCTCGGACTCGGCGGCCTGGAGCTGAACGTCGAGGTTGAACGTGTTGAGCACGTTGCCCAGCGACAGGTTCAGCAGCCCGTTCGAGCCGCCGGTGACCAGGTTGACGCTGCCGCTGCCGTTGACGTTGTTGGGGAAGACGAGGCCCGTCGTGTTGCCGTGGGCCGCGTCGGCGACGCCGTCGAAGCCCCATGCAACGCCGAGGCTCCGGTTGAACTGCTTGGTGGTCTCGACGATCCGCGCCTCGATCATCACCTGCGGCTCGGGGACGTCGACCTGGTCGATCACGTCGAGCACCGTATTCATGAAGTCGGGGAGCTCTTTGATGATCAGCGTGTTGGTGCGGGCGTCGACGACCACCGAGCCTCTCGCCGAGAGGATGCTCGCCGTACCGCTACGCAGGAGGCCGGCGATCTCGCTGGCCGACGCGTAGCTGACGCGCTTGAGCACCGTCCGCAGGGGCACGGCCTGCGCCGCGGCGTTGCGCGCCTGCGCAGCCGCCTGCGCCTCTGCCGTGAGCTGGTCGCGCGGCGCGATACGCATGATGTTGCCGTCGAGCTCGTACCAGAGGTTGTTGGTCTTGAGGATGATCTCGAGCGCCTGGTCCCACGGGACCTGGTCGAGCTCGACGGTCACCTGTCCGCTGACCCCCGGCTGGATCACCATGTTGAGGCCGCTGATCTTGGCGAAGGTGCGCAGCACCTCCTTGATGTCGGCGTCACGCAAGCTGAAGTTGATCGGCTCGCCGACGTATTGCTTCTTCGTCGTCCCCATGTCGCGCGCCTCGTAGCCCGCCGGGGTGCTCGAGAGGCGCTGATCCGCCGTCGGCGCCGCCACGTCCTGCACTTCGACCGCCTCGACGGAGCCCACATCGCTGGGCTCGACGCCAGCGGGCGGGCGCCTCGGAGCCGGCGCCGGTGGCGGCACGGCAGCGGCCATCGCGGGCGGTGCGGGCTCGGCGCGGGCAGGCGCAGGTGGAGCGGCGGCCACGGCGGCCGGCTCCGGCGCTGCGGTGGGCGTCGGCGGGGCGACCTCGACGAGGTCTGCGCCGAACGTCACGACCAAGCCATCGCCGGTGGCGGTGAGGTGCGGCACGGCGTCGGCCGCGAGGTCGAGGACGACACGGGAGACGGGGGCGGGCTGGGACTTGAACTGCGCGATGCGGACCCGTTCGAGCGGCTGGCCGGCGCCCGGCACCGTCGCCCGCGGGGCGCTGTTGGTCACGCCCTGGAGGTCGATGACGAAACGCACCGGGTCGGCGAGCTGGAAGGTCGAGTAGGCGAAATCGCCGTCGCCCTGGATGAGCACACGGGGACCGCCCGGGGTGCTTTCGATGATCACGTCCTCCAGACGCGTGGCGGCCACGCCGGAGGGCCGCGGCGCGACGTAGGGCGCGTCCGGAGTGCCGGCGGGCACCGACGCCACGGCGGCGGGTGCCGGTGCGACAGCGGCCGGCGCGGTGGGAGCTGGCACCGGCTCGGGTGCGGGCGGAGCCGCTGCCACCGGCATCGCCGGTACCGGCTCCGCGGCGGTGGCCATCGCCTCCTCGGATCCGGCAGGAACGAGGGTGAGCTGCAGAGAATTGCCGCTCGCGGAGAGCTCGTGCTCGGTGTCGCCCTTGGTGGCGATGACCAGCCGGGTGAGGGGCCGGTCTCCGCTGTCGACCTTGCGCACGGTCACCGACTGCACGATGCCACCCTCGGGCCCGAGGTCGCCCACGCTGGGCCCGGTGGTGCTGTTGGGGAGCTCCAGCACGAGACGGCCCTCGCTGTCTCGATATTGGGTCCAGACGAGCGGCGCAGTCGCCTGCAGCTCCAGGCGGACGCCGGGGGCCGCCTCACGGACCTGCAGCGCTGTGATCTGCACCGGAGCCGCCGGCTCGGCGGCGGCTACCGCCGGCTCCCGCGTGGGAGCTGGCACGGTCTTGGCCCCGGAGGCGCAGCCGAGAAGCAACGCAACGGCGAGCGCGCCGAGCGGTGCCCGGTACACCCAACCGAAGTGTTCCCTCCGAGAACGAACTTTCCGCATGACACTGGCCTCCCTCCGGGCTCACTGCTCCGGGTTGAGCTTCTTGACCACCTCACGGAACGGCTTGATCACACTCGGGTCGTTGACCACCTGCTTGAAGGTGACCTCGCTGTCAGAGATCGAGACGACCTCGCCGTCGAAGAGTTGGTCCCCCTCCTGGATGAGATAACTCTTGTCTTTGTCCGACGCCTGTACCTGAGCGAACGTGCGCCCCTGCAACTGGAAGATTCCCTTCACCGCGATCTCGTCGATGAGCAGACCGGGGATGCCCTCCGGCCGCTGCCGCAGCGCTTCCTTGGTCGTGCTGCGCTGGAGCAGCGAGACGAAGGGGTCGCGCCGGCCGCCCGCGTCGTAGCTGTACCCCTCACCCGCGAGGACGTCTTCCTCGCCGGCGAGGATCTGATCGATCGTCTGCTCGTCGCCGGCCGCGGTGGACTCGCCGGCCGGCGGCTCCGCGGGCGGCGGTGCCGTCTGGCCCGAGACGAAGACGGGGACCACGAGCAGCAGCGCGAGAAGGGCGAATCGAAGGTGTGTGCGCATGGCGTGTGTCTCCCCGTGCGTCAGCCCGGGCCGCCGTCCGCCGCCGCGTTGGGAGCCGGGGCTGCGGCCGCCGGGGTTGCCGGGGCCGCCGCCGGCCCGGCGGCGGGAGCCACCTCTTCCTCTTCGCGGTAGACGAAGGTCTTGGCGGTGAACATCGCGTTGACCGAGTGCCCCTGGTTGGCCGCCGGGTCGAGCGCGGAAATGGTCATGTCGTCGACGTTGATGATCCGCGAGAAGCGGCCGACCCGGTCGAACAGCATCGCCAGGTTGTGGTAGGTCCCCTGGAGCTGGATCTGGATCGGCCACTCGCTGTAGAAGTCCTGGTCCGTCAGGTTGCCCGGCGTGAAGCGAATCAGGTCGAGGTCGCCTTGCTCGGTCAGCGCGCGAAGGCGGATCATCAGCTCGTCGACCTGGCGGCGCGACGGGAGGATGCGCAGCAGCTTGTCGAGCTCGAGCTCGAGGCGGCGCACCTCCTCGCGGAACTGCGGCAGTCGCTGCTTCGCGGCGCGGCCTTCCTGGATCTTCCCCTGCAGCTCCGAGAGCTTGGCGTCCTGGGCCACGATCTGTTCCTTCATCGGGCCGTAGAGCCGCCACCAGGCCAGGCCGAAAAGAACGGCAGCGACGCCCACGCCGACACCGAGGCCGACGTACCAGGGCTTCTCCTTCAGGGCAGCAATCGCCATGCAGGGTTCCCTCCTAGGTGCCCGCGGGCGGTGCCGCTGGAGCCGCCGGCGCCTCCGCGCCAGCCGCGGGTTGCGGCGGCTTGGGCTCGGCGACGGAGAAGTTGAAGGTGATCACGAAGGCGTACACGGGTCCCTGCTTGGTGGTGTCCCGCAGATAGGGCTCCTGGAACTCCGGCACCTTGCCCAGATTGGTGATGAAGTTGGCGATCTGGTTGGTGTTGAGCGCCTTGCCGCGCAGCTCGACGTTGTTGCCCTGCAACGTCAGGTTGTCGAGCCAGAGCAGGTCGGGCAGCGACTTCGAGATCTGGTCCATGATGCGGACCGGACCCCACTGCGCGCGCTTGAGCTGGTTGATGATCTCGATCTTGTGCTCGAGCTTCTCTTTCTTGATCTTGTAGTCCTCGACTTCCTTGAGGACCTGAGCCAGCTCGTCGACTTCCTTCTGTGCGGTGGCGATCTGCTCGTCGCGTTCCTTGATCTGGCCACGCAGGTACCACCAGTAGCCGCCGACCACCAGGGCGCCGAGGACCAGGGCTACGAGGAAGAGCCCTTCGCTCAGCGAGAGCCCGGCGATGCCGAGCCGCTCCTTGGTCTTTCGGGAGACGACCGGGCGCCGGCCCTCGGAGACGAGGTTGATCTTGATCATGCGCTACTCCCCGACCTTGCGGATCGCGAGACCGACCGTCACCGCCAGCATCGGCGCCACCGAGCGCAACCACTCGGCGTCGAAGTCGGACTCGCGCACCTGCACGCGGCGGAAGGGGTTCATCAGCTCGACCGGCACGCCGAACCGCTCGCGCAGGATCTGCATCAGGTTGGGGGTGAGCGCGCAGCCGCCGGAGACCACCAGCTCGTCCACCGGCCCCTCGGCCGAGGTGGCGGCAAAGAAGTCGAAGGTCTTCTGGATCTCCGACGCCATCTCGGCGGAGACAGCGTCGAGCACCGGGCGCGCCTCCGAGGTCGAGTAGCGGTCCACGTTGCCGCCCCGCTTGAGTGTCTCGGCCTGGTCGTACGAGAGGTTGTACTCGCGCTGCAGGGCCTCGGAGAATTGGTTGCCGCCGAACGAGATGTCGCGCCAGAAGACGCTCTGGCCGCGGGAGACGACGTTGATATTGGTGACCGCCGCCCCCATGTTCACGAGCGCGACGACCTTGAGGGGGTCGAGGTCGTAGTTGACCTCGTAGCAGTTCTGCACCGCGAAGGCGTCGACGTCGACCAGCGCCGGGTTGCGCCCGGCTTGGCTGATCACCGACATGTAGTCGTTGACCTTGTCGCGCTTGACCGCGACGAGGAGCACGTCCATCTGCCCCTCGCCCGGGGGAGTGTCGGAGAGCACGACGTAGTCGAGCCGGACGTCGTTGATGTCGAAGGGGATGTACTGCTCCGCCTCCCACTGGATGGATTCGGCGAGCTCCTCCTGCGACATCGCGGGCACCTGGATCTTCTTGATGATCACGGAGTGCCCCGAGAGCGAGGTGGCGTAGTTGGGGTTCTTGACCTTCGCCTGGTCATTGAGCTTGTGGATGGCATCGACGACCAGGGACGAATCCATGATCGAGCCGTCAACGATCGCCTCCGGGGAGAGGCCTTCGACGGCGACTTTCTGCACCTGGAAGGCGCCCTTGCGCTCGCGCAGCTCGACCAGCTTCACGGCGGAGCTGCCGATATCCAGACCCACGACGCCCTTGGCGCGCGCAAACAGCGCCACGGACTAGCGCCCCCTCAAAAGCACTGTAGGCATGGCAATTAGCTCCACGCAGTTCAAATTTTTCTGGAGAGTAGCAGGGTTTTTGTCAGGGTGTCAAGGAAGCGGAGCACGAGTGAAGCCCGGCACACCACACATTCTGCTGGGTTTAGGGGCACGGGCAGGGGCCAGCTTGCCGCCGCCGGGGGCTCTCTGCTACGCTTTCCGACCCTGTCGCGCCCGGTTTCCGCCGCGCGCCCTCCCGAGACAATCCGGAAGCAGCCGGGCAGCAAGGAAGGACGATTCGAGATGGCCAAGCACTGCGATATCTGCGGCAAAACCACGGTCCACGGGCAGCAGGTCAGCCACGCCCACAACGTGACGAAGCGGACCTGGGAGCCCAACCTCCAGCAGGTGCGCGCCCAGGTGGACGGCCGGACCCGCCGGCTCCGCGTCTGCACCCGCTGCCTGCGCTCGGGGAAGGTTCAGAAGCCGCTCGTCCGCCGCTGGCAGCCCGCCCCGGCTGAGTAGGCACCGGGCCGGCCCGCGGCCCCCAAGGGGCCGCCTCGGACCTTCGGGCTGTCAGTCGTCCCTGCGGCCCCCGCCGCCGCCGCCGCCCATCGCGCGGCCCACCTCCCGCACCCCCGACACCGCCTGGATCCCCTGCTCGAGCTTCTCGAGGTGGCGGCGGCTCTTCACCTCGACGAGGACCCGCACCAGGCCGCGGTTGTGCTCGATCGACTCCGCCTCGATGGTGCGGATGTTGGTGTCCCCCTTGGAGATGGCCTCGGTGAGGCGGGCCAGCAGCCCGGGCTCGTCCTCGGTCTCGATGCGCAGGGTGACCGGAAAGACCCCCGAATCGGTCCGCGCCCACTCGACCTCGATCTCGCGCTCGGGGTTGTACAGCAGGTTCTTGACGTTGGGGCAGTCCACCGAGTGGACGGAGACGCCCCGCCCACGGGTGATGTAGCCGACGATCTCCTCGCCGGGCAGCGGACTGCAGCACTTCGCCATGACCGCCAGGAGGTCGTCCTGCCCGGTGACGACGATCGGGCCCGTGCCGCTCGGGAGCAGCCTGTCGACGGCGCGGCGTAGGCGGCCCGGCTTCTGCGGGGGCGTGGCCAGCCGCTCCTCGCCGATCAGCTTGCCGAGCACCTGGCGCACCCCGACCTTGCCGAAGCCGAGCCGGCTGTAGAGATCCTCGACCGAGTTGAGCCCATGTTCGGCGAGGTACGCCGTCATCTCGGGTCCATCCGCCGCCTTCTTCGGGTTCGCCTTGTAGCGGCGCAGCTCCTTCTCCAGCAGCCGGCGGCCGATCTCCGTGGCGCGCTCCTTCTGCTGGGTGTTGAGCCAGTGCCTGATCTTGCTCTTCGCCCGCGAGGTGGCGACGAGGCTCAGCCAGTCGCGGCTCGGCTGCCTGCCCGTTTCGGTGATGACTTCGACGATGTCGCCGTTGCGCAGCGGCGTGCGCAGGGGCACGAGCTTGCCGTTGACCCGGGCACCCGCCGTATGGTGCCCCACCTCGGTGTGCACGCGGTACGCGAAGTCGAGCGGCGTGGCGTCGCGCGGGAAGGAGAAGACCTCCCCCTTCGGGGTGAAGACGTAGACCTCGTCCGGATAGAGGTCGATCTTCAACGTGTTGAGGAAGGTGCGGTCGTCCTTGACCTCCTTCTGCCATTCGAGGAGCTGGCGCAGCCAGACGATGTTGGGGTCGCGCGCTCCCGGGTCCTTCTGCCGCGACCCGTCGCCGCCCAGGCCTTCCTTGTAGTTCCAGTGGGCGGCGATCCCCTCCTCGGCCACGAGGTCCATGTCGCCCGTTCGGATCTGCACCTCGAAGGGCTGTCCGCGCTCCGCCAGCACCGTCGTGTGCAGCGACTGATAGAGGTTCGGCTTCGGCATCGCGATGTAGTCCTTGAACCGGCCGGGGATGGGCCGCCAGCTCTGGTGGACGACGCCGAGCGCCGCGTAGGTGTCGCGCAGGGACGTGGTGATGATGCGGAACGCGAGGTAGTCGTAGAGCTGCGAGATGTCGACACCCTGCCGCCGCAGCTTCTGATAGATCGAGTGATAGCGCTTGACGCGATAGCTGATCTCGGCCTCGATGCCGGCCTCCTCGAGCGTCTGCTCGAGGCGCACGCGGATCTTCTCCATCCCCTCCCGCGTGCCGGTCATCTTCTCCTGCACCTTCTGGAACACCTCGCCGAACTGGTGCGGGTAGAGATAGTAAAAAGCGAGGTCCTCGAGCTCGCCCTTGACCTTCGCCATGCCGAGGCGGTGGGCGAGCGGGGCGTAGATCTCGAGCGTTTCGAGGGCGACGCGGCGGCGCGTCTCGGGAGAGACGTATTCGAGGGTCTCCATGTTGTGGAGGCGGTCGGCGAGCTTGACCAGAATCACGCGGATGTCCTTGGCCGACGCCAGGATCAGCTTGCGGAAGGTCTGCGCCTGCGCCTCGTCGCGCCGCACGTATTCGTGCTTGCCGATCTTGGTGACGCCGTCGACGAGCTCGGCGATCTCGCTGCCGAACTTCTCCTCCAGCACCTCTCGCGAGGTGAGGGTGTCTTCGAGCACGTCGTGGAGCAGGCCGACGGAGACGCACACCTCGTCGAACTTGAGATCGGCGAGCAGATACGCCACCGCCATCGGGTGCGTGAAGTAGGGCTGTCCGGACCGTCGCTTCTGGCCGGCGTGCTTCTCGGCCGAGAAGGCGTGGGCCCGGCGCAGGAGGGCTTCGTCGCAGCTCGGGTTCTGGGCCTTGACGAGGTCCAGGAGCCCGTCCAGGGTGGGGTGCTTGGGCGGCGCGACTGGCGGCTTGATGCGGCTCCGGATCTTGAGCACCAGACCGCCATTATAGAAGTCGGCGCGAGGCGCCTACGCCGACCGGCGGCGCCCGACCTCGAGGCGCTGACGGCGACGACGGAATCCTCGTGAGACCGCCGCTCACCCGTCCGCGGGCTCGAGCTCGGCAAAGACGACCCCGAGCTTCTCGGCGCCGTTGTGGCGGCTCTCGCTGCGCACGCCGCGGGATGCGGAGGTCATTGCCATGCGACGCCCCCGGTCGGCCGCGAGCCTGGCACTGCCGGGTTCCGCCGCTGCGTCGCCAGACCGGCGCCCTTGAAGCCGCCTTCGCTGGCCGCCCTCATCGCATCACGGACGGCTGCGTAGCGGAGCCGTCGATCGGCCTTGATCACCAGCTGGCGGCCGGGCGCCTTCGAGTGCTCGTCCCGCAACGCCGCCACGAGCTCGCCGGGAGCGACCGGTCGTTTGCCGAGAACGACCCGGCCGTCCTGCTCGATGGTGAGCTCGAGGTCGTCCCGGCCGTCGGACATCCGCTCCGGGTTTTCGGTCTCGGGGAGCTGCGCGGTGCCGTTGCCCAGCAGCGGCGTGACCACCATGAAGATGATCAGCAGCACGAGGCAGACGTCCACCAGCGGCGTGACGTTGATCTCGCTGCGGACAGCGCTTCCGCTACGCAGCTGGTCCGTCCGAAGCTCGCTTGTCCGCAGCAAGGGGTCCATGGGCTCTCTCCGTTTTGCCCCCTGCGGAGAGCCGAGAACCCTGTTCTGTCCGAGCCCGCGTCCGAGCCGGCCAGTCTCTGGCGACGGGCCGGGAAAGCAGAGGCGCCTTAGGTACCGCTGGGTCTGATGTCGTCGAAGACGATGCCGAGGTTCTCGCCGCCGTTGTTGCGCACCAGGTCCATGAAGTCGGCGACCTGGCCGTACGGGAGCTCACCATCCGCGGCGAAGAAGATCATCTTCTTGCCGCGGTTGACGGTGACCTGCTTGAGCCGGGCGCCGAACTGGGCCATCGGCACCTCCTCCTTGTTGAGGTAGGCGCGGCCGTCGCGGTCCATGCGCACGATCAGCTGGTCGGCCGTTGGCGGGACGACGAAGTTCTGCTTGTTCTCCGGCGGGGTGTTGACCGGGTAGCCCATCTGCAGGATGGGGATCACCACCATGAAGATGATGAGAAGCACCAGCACCACGTCGACCAGCGGCGTGACGTTGATCTCGCTCTTGAGGGTGCCCCTTCCGCCCGTGCTCATTGCCATGGTGAGGTCTCCGGTCTCAGGTTCCTGGCGGCGGTCAGCCCGGCGTGCCCTTCTTCTGGGCGACGAGGCCAGCGCCGGGGAAGCCGGCCTGGTTGATCGCCTTCATCAGCTTGCGGACCTCGCCGTATTTGATGCGCCGGTCCGCCTTGATCACGACTTCCTTGTCCGACGTGCGTTCGTGAATCTCCTGGAACGTCGTCAGGAGCTGGTCCGCCGGCACCCACTTGTCGCCCACGAAGACGCTGCCATCCTGCTCGATGGCGACGTTGAGCTGCTTGGCGCCCTCGGGCATCTTGTCCGGATTGGTCGTCTCGGGCAGCTGCACCGCGCGGCCGGCCTGCAAGAGCGGCGTCACCACCATGAAGATGATGAGCAGCACCAGGCAGACGTCCACCAGCGGCGTTACGTTGATGTCCGACTTGACAGCGCTGGCGCTGTCGGTCGCGGCGAAGAGCTTGGGGGCGTCAGACCCGAACGCCTGCAGCATGCGATGCCCCCTGCTTGGCCCCCTGCTTCTTGATGAAGAAGTCGACCAACTCCGACGCGGAGTTGGACATCTCCACCTGGAAGCGCTCGAGGACGTTGGTGAAGTAGTTGAAGAGCCAGGCCGCCGGGATGGCGACGCCAAGGCCGAGAGCCGTCGCTACCAGGGCCTCGGAGATGCCCTTCGACACCGAGCCGATGCCGCCCGAGCCGGAGAGCGCCATGCCCTGGAAGGCGTTGATGATGCCGATGACGGTACCGAACAGGCCGATGAACGGGGCGGTGGTGGCGATCGTGGCGAGACCGCCGACGCCCTTCTTGAGGTCCGAATAGACCACGAGGCCTTCGCGCTCGATCGCCCGCTTCGCCGCCTCGATGACGTCGTGCCCGCCGATCGGATTCGGGTTCGTGGTCTGGTCGTAGAGAAACTCGATCAGCCCGGCGCGGGTGACGCGCGCGAGGTGGCTTCCCTTGTACTTGCGGGAGACCTCGATGGCTTCGGCCGGCTGGTCCTTGGCGAGCAGCGGGGTGATCTTCTTGGCGAACTCGAGCGACTGCTTGCGGGCACGCGAGTAGGTGATCAGCCGCTCGATGGTCACGTAGAGCGACCAGATCGACATGAAGATGAGGAGGATCGCCACGCCCTTGGAGATCCACGTCATGCTGTCCCAGATCTCCTTCGGACCGAAGGAAATGCCAGGCGCCGTCTGCGCCACGATGAAGAGAGAGTTGATCACCGCATCGCTCCTTTGCTTGGGGTGCCAAACCCCAGTGGCCCCGTTCTAGATTCCTACTGCACCTTGAAGTTCACGGTCAGGATGAAATAGACGTTCACCGGTCGGCCGCCCTGCGTCGCGGGGCGAAACTTCCAGCGCTTGACGGCGTCGACCGCCGCCTGGTCGAGGCCCATCGGCAGGCCCTTGAGAACTCGCACGTTCTCCACCTGGCCGGTGCGGTTGATGATCGCTTCCACGATGACGATTCCTTGCACGCGAGCGCGGCGCGCGGTCTCGGTGTAGACCGGCTGCACGCGGTCGATGACAACCGGCGGCGTGACATCGCCGCCTACCCGCAGGATCTCGTCGCCGGTGCCCCCCGGAACTCCGCCGGGCGTGCCACCTGGGACCCCACCCGGCACGCCCCCTTCGACTCCCCCTTCCACGCCGGCATCGTCACTCGCCGCCACTTCCTCGACCGGCACCGGATCCGGGAGCCTCTCCGGCACGACGACCGGCTGCACCGGCTCGCGGGGGATGATCACGGGCTTTGGGGTCTCGGGCGTGGCCGGCTTCGGCGCCGGAGGCGGCGGAGGTGGAGGGGGTGGAGGGGGTGGCGCCGCGGCGCTGATGAAGACCACCTGAATCGGCGGCTCCTCCACCGGCTGGATGTTCCAATACTGCGCCACCAGGACGCCGGTGAGCACGATCGCGTGCAGGGCGAGCGCGACGGGGATGATCAGCAGTCGCTTGGGCGACTGCTTGCGCTTCTGCGAGACGATCAGGGAGTCCTCGAACATGACGTCACTCCTGAGGGGTCGCCGTTCGACCCCGCTACTGCCCCTGCGCTGGCCCCGTCGCCGCCGGGCTCTGCCCCTTCTGCTGTCGGCGAAGCTCGATGGCCCGATTGCGATATTCGTCGGCGATCTTGATGTACTCCTGCTGCTTGAAGGGGTCGATCTCGACCTTGACCTTCTCGCGCCACAGCAGGTTGATGTAGCTCAGTGACTCCATCGAGGGCTTGTTGCCCTGGATCTGCAGCGCCTTCTCGAGCGCCTTGATCCCTAGCTCGATGATCTGCCGGTGCTTCTCGACGTCCGCCGGCGGGTTGCGGTAGGACTTGCTCCACGCGATCACGCCGATGGCGTGGTAGAGCTGGGGGTCCCGGGTACCCCAGGCGTCCGCCTGTTGCATGGCGCGCTCGAGCATCCCGGCCTCGGCCATGGCCGCGATGACGCTGCTCTGGACCTTGGGGTCCCCAGGGTGCTTCTCAGCATCCTCCAAGAGCAACGCGATCGCTTCGTCCTGCCGCCCAGATCCCATGAGGATGCTCTCCAGGTACTCCCGTACCTTTTGATCCTCGGGATAGGCAGAAAGATACTTGCGAAAGGCGTCGACCGCGATCTCGGCGTACTGCTTGTTCTCCGGATCTTCGATTCCGGGGCGGTACAGCGCGAGAGCGGAGAAGCCTACCGACCGCCAGACCTGGGTGGCGCTGGGGTCCAGCTCGAGGCCGCGCTGGAACTCGGGCAGCGCCGACGCGTAGGCCTCTTCCTGGTAGTAGTTGTTGGCGCGGTGAAAGTGCTCGCGCGCCGCGAACTTGTCGCACCCGCCGAGGGCAAGGCTCACGGTCACGAAGAACGCGGTGGCGGCGATCCTGTGCATCAGCCTCGATCGTTCGTCAGAAGGAGGTCTATGTGGGGCGCCGACGTCGCGCCGGGCCACTGACTCTATAGCTTTCGATCATCAAGTCAATGGGGCCGGGGCCTCAGCGCCGGCGGCCACCCGCCGATGCTTTTTGCTCCTTGCCCTTCTGGTCCCTGGGCCTGCCTTCCGCGGTCTTGGGCGCCGCGGCGCGAGGCTGAGCCGCACCCTGCCGGGCCAGCCGGCGCTGCATCATGTTCTCCCAGAGCAGCGCGAACGACGCGGCGACGAAGACCGACGAATAGGTCCCCACCACCACGCCCACGCTCATCACGAACGAGAAGCCGCGCAGCACCTCGCCGCCGAGCAAGAAGAGCGCGATGCAGGCGAGGAACACCGAGCTCGCCGTGAGGATGGTGCGCGACAGCGTCTGGTTGATGCTGTCGTTGAGCAGCTTCTCGAACGGCATC
>Ga0209382_10005289_pt1 | contig 16835 bp, 15 predicted proteins | sample SoiMetdeltSBSDD5_FD_187599 | JGI IMG/M metagenome (GOLD analysis project Ga0209382, IMG submission 187599) | Bulk soil microbial communities from a Populus tree surrounding site in Tennessee, USA - Soil MetaG P. deltoides SBSDD5 (SPAdes) (version 2) | ecosystem: Environmental > Terrestrial >...
CGATCGCAGTTCGGGAGACGAAGGAGGACAAGTCGTGACGGTCATGAACAGCAGCGTCGGCTCGACGACGAGCGCGGGCCCCACCACCGAGGTCGTCACTCGGGAGATCGCCTCCTGGTTGACGACCTGGCAGCACTACATCAACACCTGCGACACGACGGGTGCGCGGCCCCTGTTCCGAGCGGACGTGGTCGGCTTCGGCACGAAGGAGGAGCAGCTGATCGGCCTAGACAGGCTGGAGGCCGAGCAATGGGCCAAGACGTGGGATCGCATCCACGACTTCACCTTCGACCTCCAGCGGCTCCACGTCATCCACACCGGTGACGCCCGGCTGGCCGCGGCTGTCATCCCGTTCTCGTCCACCGGCCTCGACGCCGACGGCGCCCGGTTCCACCGTCCTGGGCGCTCGACCATCGTCCTGTGCCGCGATGACACCGACTCGGCGTGGCGGGCCATCCACACCCACTTCTCGCTGGTGCCCGGGACCCCGAACACCTACCTGGGCCCCCGGTAGCCGGGTGATGAGCACGGACCAGGCGCTCCCGGCGTCGAGCCCCGGGACCACGGTGGCCGCGGTCTGGAGCGACGTGCTCGAGATCGACGGCATAGGCCCGGAGGACAACTTCTTCGACCTCGGCGGCACCTCGCTCACGGCGATCCAGGTGGTGGCCCGTCTTCGTGAGCAGTTCGGGTACGAGGTCGAGGTCGAGGACCTGTTCCAGGCGGCCACCGTGGAGCAACTGGCCGAGGTCTGCAGCACCAGTGGGGCCCGCCGACCGGCGGACCCCGAGGCCACGGAGGCCGACGACGAGGCCGTCGGTCCGTTGTCCCCCGCGCAGCAGCGCTTCTGGTTCTTCGACCAATGGGCGGCGGGAAGCCCGGTCTCGAACCTACCGGTCGCCGTCCGTCTGCGCGGCGAGGTCGACGCGGCGGCGCTCCAGCAGACCATCGCCACGTTGGTGGATCGGCACGCGGTCCTGCGCACCCGGATCGACTACGCCGCCGGTGGCCTGGTGCAGATCGTGAGCCCGAGCGTCGAGTGGTCGCTCGAGCGCCTCACCCTGCCCTCCGGAGTCGACGAGCAGGGGATGATCGACACCGTCCGGCTCCTGGCCCGGAAGCCGCTCGACCTCACGGTGGCCCCCCACTTCCGGGCGCACCTCCTCGACGTCGGTCCCCGCGACGCTGTCCTGCTCCTGGTCTTCCACCACGCCGCGGTCGACGCCTGGGCCCTGGGCATCCTGATGCGCGAGGCATCGCTGGTCTACGCCGCGGCCCGGCGGGGCACCGGGGCCGAGCTGCCGCCACCGGGCCTGACCTACGTCGAGTACGCGCGCCGCTCGCGTCGCACGGTCGCCGAGCGGACGGAGGCCCACCTGCCCTACTGGCGGGAGCAGCTGCGTGACGCTCCACAGCTCACGCTGGGCGACCGGCCGGAACACGGCGGGGCACGGTTCGGCGGCACCACGTTCTGGCTGTCACTCGAGAGCCTCGCGCCGGGGGTCCGCCAGGTCGCCAGGACCGTCAGCGCCTCGACGTACATGGTCCTGCTCGCCGCGCTGGCCCGGGCGCTCGACCGGTGTCTGGACGTCCGGGACGTCGTCTTCGGGGTGCCGGTCGCGGGTCGCGCCGAGCTGGCCACCGAGAACCTCGTCGGGTGCCTCATGGACGTCATGCCGCTCCGCCTCCGGGTGGACCCGTCGGCGACATCCAGTGAGCTCGTCGCGTCCGTGCGGGACGCGGTCCTGGAGGCGACCCGCCGCCGCCTTCCTCTCGATGTCCTGGCCGAGCTCGGGCGCAGTGGCTCCGACCGGGCCAAGAACCCGCTCTTCCAGGTGATCGTCGACTGGGACGAGAACGACTACGGGTCGCTGCGGTTGGACGGCCTGGAGGTGGAGCCGCTCCTGATCGACGCCGGGATCAGCCGGGCCGATCTCAGCATCCTCATCCGGCGCGACAGCGCCGGTCGTCTCGGCGCCAGCGTGACCTACGACCACGCATCGGTCGACGGCGGCACCGTCCGCCGGCTGGTCGACGCGTGGCTCGATGCTGTCGGTAGCGCCGTCGGGCCGTCGCCGCCGGCGGCCGCCGGCGCGCGTTGCTGGCATCAGCTGGTCGAGGCGCAGGCCGCGGCGCACCCGGCGACCGTGGCGCTGAGCGAGGGCGACCGCGAGGTCTCCTACGCCGAGCTGAACCAGCGGGCCGATCGCCTTGCGGGGATCTTGCGCGCCCGCGGTGTCGAGCGGGAGGCGATCGTGGGCGTCGCGGCGCGACGGAGCATCGAGCTGTTCGTGGCCATCCTCGGTGTGGCCAAGGCCGGCGGCGCCTTCCTCGTGCTGGACGGCGAGCTGCCGGTGGAGCGGCTGCGCTTCATGGTCGACGACGCGGCGTGCCGCCTGGTCGTGGGCGCGGGCGAGGTCGCGGACCGTCTCGCAGCCACCGGAACCGAGATCCTGCGGTTGGACGACGAGCTGCCCGCGACGTCGGCCGTCGACGGAGGGTCGGCCGCCCCGGCACCGGGACCGGGGGACCTGGCCTACGTCATGTACACCTCGGGATCGACCGGCAAGCCCAAGGGCGTTCTCATAGAGCACGCCGGGCTGACCAACTACCTCGCGTACTGCGTCGACGCCTACATCGGCGACAACGGCGGCTGGGGGACCCCGGTGTTCTCCGCGCTCGCCGTCGATCTGACGCTGACCAGCATGCTGCCGCCGCTGGTGGCCGGTCAGACGGTCACCATCATCGGCGAGCACCGCGACACCGGCGAGCTCGTCGAGCGGCTGCGGGAGCACCGCGGCTTCAGCTACGTGAAGGTCACACCGGCGCACCTCGAGATACTCAGCCGGGCGCTCACGCCCGACGAGTGCCGGACGCTGTGCTCGACGCTCGTCGTCGGTGCCGACGCCCTCGCATCGAAGGCCGTCGAGCGCTGGCGGGCGGTGGCGCCGCGCGCGCGGGTGCTCAACGAGTACGGCCCGACCGAGGCGTCGGTCGCCAACAGCACGTTCGACATCGCCGGCCCGGTCACCTCGGAGCTCGTGCCGATCGGCACGCCGATCCCGAACACGACCATGTACGTGCTCGACGACGACGGGCAGCCGACCCCGGCCGGCGAGGTGGGCGAGCTCCACATCGGCGGAACATGTGTGGCCCGGGGCTACCTGAACCGACCGGAGCTGACCGCCGAGCGCTTCGTCCCCGACCCCTTCTCGGACGATCCCGACGCCCGGATGTACCGGACCGGCGACCTCGGCCGGGTCCTGCCCGACGGATCGTTCACCTGCCTGGGACGGCGCGACCACCAGGTGAAGATCCGCGGCTACCGCGTCGAGCTGGGCGAGGTCGAAGCGACGCTGCGAGGGCACCCCGACGTGGCCGAGTGCGCGGTCGGGACGCACGCCAAGGCCGACGGCGAGCGGGTCCTGGTGGCGTACGTGGTCGGGGGCGACCACGGCGCGCCGACCATCGGCTCGGTGCAGAGGTTCCTCGGGGCGAGGCTCCCCGCCTACATGGTGCCGGCGGTGCTCGAGGTCCTCGAGGCCCTGCCCCTCGGCGTGAGCGGGAAGCTGGACCGCTCGACGCTTCCGCCCCCCTCGGCCACCCGGCCCGAGGTCGGCGCCCGCTACGAGCCACCCCGGTCGATCGACGAGGAAGCCCTGGCCTCGATCTGGGCCGATCTCCTGGAGCTGGACGGGGTCGGCCGGAACGACGACTTCTTCGAGCTCGGGGGCACCTCCCTCACCGCGAGCCTCGTCGCGCTGCGGGTCCACGACGAGCTCGGCGTCGAGCTGCCGGTGCAGGCCGTCTTCCAGTCGCCGACGGTCGCCGAGCTCGGCGCGGACGTGGCCGCCGTCCGCGGGCGGCTGTACACCGGCGCGCGGTCGACCTACCACACGAGCGCCGCGACCGACCTGCGACGGGACGCCCGCCTGAGCCCGGAGATCCGGTCCCCGGCCCCGGGGCGTGACGCGCCCCGCGGCGATGCGGCGGACGGGGTGGTCGTCGTGACCGGCGCCATGTCGTTCATCGGTCGGCACCTGGTCGACGCGCTGCTGGCCTCGACCGACCGCCCCGTCGTGTGCATCGTGCCGGGCACCAGGCCGGACACCGCGCGGGCCCGCCTGCTCGAGGTGCTCGACGCCGCACCGGCGCGTGACGACCGCCTCGCGGTCGTCGTCGGCAGCATCGCGCGCCCCTTGCTCGGCCTCACCCCGGCAGAGTTCGAGACCCTGGGCCTCCGAGCGCGGACGGTGTACCACTTCGGCGAGCTCACCCAGCCGCTGCTCACCTACGAGAACGTCCGGCGCACCAACGTGGACGGCACGGTCGAGGCCCTCCGGCTGGCCTGCCTCCGTGCCGACACCGACTTCCACTTCCTGTCGACGCTCGACGTCGTGCCTCCGCCGCGGCACGGCCGCATGGCCGGCGAGCGGTTCACGGCCGAGACCGACCACCTGCGGGGAGGGTTCGCCCGCTCGAAGTGGGTCGGGGAGGAGCTCGTCCGCCAAGCCGCCGAGCGGGGCCTCCGAGCCTGGGTGCACCGGCGCGGCGAGGTGATGGGCCACAGCGGGCGGCCGGTGGCCAACCACGAGTCGGTCCTGCTCCGTGAGATCGCGGCGTCGATCAGGCTCGGCGCGATCCGGTCCCGGTTCCCCAGCCTGCCGATCACGCCGGTCGACTTCGTCGCCGCGGCGGTCACCGCGATCGCCACCAACGCGGCCCCCGGCGTCTACCACCTGGTCGACGGCACCGACGGTCGACGGTCCGAGCACGACCAGCTGGCCGACTGGCTGACCGAGCTCGGCCACCCCGTCCGCCGGATCGGGCACCTCGCCTGGCGGCGGGCCTTGACGGCCGCGGCGCGGCGCGAGCAGGACTGGCCGCTGCTGGCCGTCGACGAGGGATTCGGGTACCGCGATCCGGAGAACCTCCTCGAGCGGAGCCTCTACTACGCACGGGGAGCGCTCATCCGCAGGCGCTGGCGACGCCACAGCTACGCGAGCGACCGCACCGGCGGGCTCCTGGCGCGAGCCGGGGTCGCGCCGCACCCGTTCGACAAGGAGCTGCTCGGTCGCTGCATCGACGACCTTCCCGCAGCCTGGCGCAGCGGCGGGGCGGAGTGATGGCCGCGGCCAGCCGCAGCCGGCCCCCGGTTGCCATCGCCCCCGAACCCGGGGGGATCCCCGGCCTGGCGCAGGCGGTCGAGCGGGGCGGCGGCACGCTCTGCGACCTGCCCCGGGCCCGGGCCCTGATCTGGTCGTCGCCGCAGGCCGCGGGACTCTCGGACCGGCTCGCAGCATCGCCCGGGGTCGGCTGGGTCCAGCTTCCCTACGCGGGCGTCGAGCGGTTCCGCGACGTCCTCGACCGGCAACGGCTCTGGACGTGCGCGAAGGGCGTGTACGGACGGGCCGTCGCCGAGCACGCGCTGGCGCTGATCCTCGCCGGCCTTCGCCGGATCGCCCGATGCGCGCAGGAACGGGTCTGGCTGGCACCGGCCGGTCGCACGCTGCACGGCGCGACGGTCGTCGTGATCGGTGGCGGAGGGATCGGCAGGGCTCTGGTCGAGCTGTTGGCTCCGTTCCGCTGCGACGTGACCGTGGTCCGCCGGTCGGGCGGGGCCTTGCCCCACGTTCGGGTCGTCGATCCCGGGCAGGCCCGTGACGCGGTCGCCCGAGCGGACGTCGTCGTCCTCGCCGTGCCCCTCACCGCGGCCACCGACGGGCTGGTCGACGCCGACTTCCTGCGGCGCATGCGGGACGACGCGTGGTTGGTGAACGTCGGCCGAGGTGCCGTGGTCCGCACGGACGACCTGGTCACCGCACTCGAAGGGGGTCGGCTCGGCGGAGCGGCGCTCGACGTCACCGACCCGGAGCCGCTGCCCGAGGGGCACCCGCTCTGGTCGCTCGACGACTGCATCGTGACCCCCCACGCCGCCAACCCGCCGGAGCTCGGCGACCCCGTGCTCCTCGACCTGGTGGCCGACAACGTGGCGAGGTTCGCCGCCAACCGGACACTGAGGGGGAGCATCGATGTCGACCTCGCGTACTGATCACCGCCGGCGACAGCCGCTGGACACGCCAGGCACGAGCCAGCAGATGCTGGTCTTCGACGGCGTCGCCTTCTCGTACGGCGACCATGCGGTGCTCCGTGGTGTGGATCTCTCGGTCGACGCCGGCCGGATCGTCGCGCTGCTCGGGCCGAACGGCGCCGGCAAGACCACCCTGGTCCAGCTGGCCTGCGGGCTCCTGCGGCCATCCCGGGGATCGGTCGTGGTGGCGGGACGCACCGACCACCGACCGGCTGCCCGGGCCCCGGTGCTCGGCGTCGCGCCCCAGGACCTCGGGCTGTACCCGATGCTGTCGGTCCGTGAGAACCTGCGGTTCTTCGCACGGATGCGCGGCCTGCGCGGCCACACGCTGACCACGCGCCTCCAGACCGTTGCCGAGGACCTCGAGCTGGGCCACCTGCTGGACCGGGAGGCCGGGCGGATGTCGAGCGGCGAGAAGCGTCGGCTGCACACCGCGATAGCGCTGCTCCATCGGCCACCCCTCCTGCTGCTGGACGAGCCGACGGTCGGCGCCGACGTCGAGTCGCGGGACCGTCTGATCCGTGTGGTGAAGGAGCTGGCGGCCGATGGCACCGCGGTCCTGTACTCCACCCACTACCTCGCCGAGGTCGAAGCCCTGGATGCCCGGGTCGCGATGCTCGACCGGGGTCGCATCGTCGCCCAGGGGTCCGTCGCCGAGCTGCGCGCGGAGTACGCGATGTCGCACGTGGAGCTGCGCTTCCGGCCACCGCTACCGGAGGTTCCCGAAGGCTTCGTCGCCGAGGTCACCGGCGACGCGATCCGGGTCGCGGCCGTCGAGCCGGGAGCCACCGCGGCGGCGTTGCTGTCGGAGCTCCGCGACCACCTCGGCCGGCTCGAGAGCATCTCGGTGTTCCAGCCCTCGCTGGAGACCGTGTTCCGGGCGGTGACGGGACGGCCCTTCACGGCCGGCGACGAGGACGCCGGGGGCAGGGACGGCAGCGACGGTGCTGGCGGGTCCGACCTGGGAGACAGGTCATGATCCACCTGCGCCGGTGGCTGGTGCTCGCGACCCACGAGCTGAACATCCTGCGCCGCGACCCCTCGGTGCCGCTGCTGCTGCTCGTCGTCCCCCTGCTCGGGACGCTGATCTTCCGACGCACCTTCGATCGCGTCCTGCTGACGCTGGGCCACGCGTCCAGCAACGGGTCGGAGCAGGCGATCCCGGGGATGGCCGTCACCTTCGGGTTCTTCGTGGTCGGCATGGTGGGGATGAGCTTCTTCCGGGAGCACGGGATCGGGACCTGGGACCGGCTGCGCCTCAGCTCGGCGACGACCGTGGACATCCTCATCGGCCGGCTCCTTCCCTACTGGCTGCTCTCCCTGGCCCAGCTCGGCCTGCTCCTGGTGGTGGGCGTCGTGGTCTTCGGGATGGAGGTCGAGGGGTCGTGGGTGGGGATCGGGCTGGTCACCGTCGCCTTCTCCCTGAGCCTGGTGGCCTTCGGGATGGCGGGCACCGCCCTGCTCCACTCGTCCCAGCAGGCCAACGCGCTGTCGACGTTCGGCTCCATCACGTTCTCCGGCCTGGCCGGCGGCCTGGTGCCCCTGGCGACTCTGCCGGCGGCACTGCGGGCGATCGCACCCGTCTCGCCGAGCTACTGGTCGATGCGCGGCTACAGGTCCCTGATCCTGGACGGCACCGGCATCGGCGGTGCGGTGCTCCCGGTGGTGGTCCTGCTCTCGTTCGTCGCCGGCTTCTCGTTCCTCGCGCTGCTGCGGTTCCAAGTCAGCGCTCCGAAGACCTCGTCCTGGAGCGCGTGAACGATGGCTGGGGCCGTCCACCGGTTCACGATCGATCCGGCGCTCGCCGACGCCCTCGAGGCCGTCGCCCGCGCTCGCGCCGTGCCGCGGTCGGTGGTGCTCATCGCAGGGCTGGTGGCGCTGCTCCATCGCTACACGGGCCAGACCGAGCCACCGATCCGCCTCGCCATGGCGGACCACCCACCCGATGCCGTCACGGCGCCCGCGCTGCGAATCGATGTCGGCGGCGATCCGACCTTCGCGGAGCTGCTGCGGCGGGTCGGGCTCGAGCTGCTCGGGCAACCGGGTGGCAGCGCGCTGCGCGACGAGCAGCTCATCGGTGCCCGGACTCCGCCGGGCGGCCCGCCGGTCGTTCTGGTCGAGCACGGAGCGGATGTCGAGGAGGCCACGGCCGCCAACCTCGCGACCCATCTGGCCGTCCTCCTGACGGCGGCGGCCTCCCGGCCGGACGCGCCGGTCTCGACCCTGCCGCTCCTGGACCGGGCCGAACGTCAGCGGGTCGTCGTGGAGTGGAACGACACCGCCCGGCCCTACCCCCGCCAGGCGACGATCCACGAGCTGGTCTGCCAGCAGGTGGACGCGTCCCCCGACGCCCGCGCCGTGGTCTTCGAGGGCACGGAGCTGACCTACGGCCAGCTCGACCGGCGTGCGAACCAGCTCGCCAACCACCTGCAAAGCCTGGGCGCCGGACCCGGCATGCTCGTCGGGGTCTGCCTGGAGCGGTCGATCGAGATGGTCGTCGCTCTGCTCGCGGTGCTGAAGGCGGGCGCGGCGTACCTTCCTCTCGAGCCGTCGGATCCGCGCGACCGGCTGGAGTTCATGCTCCAGGACGCGCTGGTCCCCATCCTGCTCAGCGCCGAGGGCCTCGTGCCGCACCCGCTGCAGGGGGTTCGGCAGGTGCTCATCGACGCCGATTGGGCGGTCGTCGCCAAGGAGCCGGACGTACCGCCGTGCGAGAGCTCGGACGCTGACGACCTGGCCTACGTGATCTACACCTCGGGCTCGACCGGCCGACCGAAGGGCGTCGCGGTGCCGCACCGGGGCGTCGTGAACCGGCTGGTCTGGATGCAGGACGCCTACGCGATCGACGCGACCGACGTCGTCCTCCAGAAGACGCCCTTCAGCTTCGACGTGTCGGTGTGGGAGCTGTTCTGGCCGCTCATGACCGGGGCCTGCCTGGTCGTCGCGCGCCCTCACGGTCACAGGGACCCCCGCTACCTGGTCGATGTGATCAGGCGGACCGGAGTGACCACCCTCCACATGGTCCCGTCGATGCTCGGTGCCTTCCTCGACCAGCCGGCCGCAGCGACGTGCCGCTCGCTCCGGCGCGTCATCTGCAGCGGCGAGGCGCTGACGGAGCGGCAGCAGCGCCGGTTCTTCGGCGCGCTCCCGTGCTCGCTGCACAACCTGTACGGACCGACGGAGGCCTCGATCGACGTCACGGCCTGGACCTGTCGGGACGACGGCCGGACGCCGCCGATCGGACGTCCGATCGCCAACACCCGGATCTACGTCCTCGACGAGCACCTCGAGCCGGTCCCGGTCGGCGTCGCCGGCGAGCTCTGCATCGCCGGCGATGGGCTGGCCCGCGGCTACCTGCACCGGCAGGACCTGACGGCGAGCGCGTTCGTCCCGGACCCCTTCTCCGACGAGCTGGGCGCCCGCCTCTACCGCACCGGCGACCTCGCGCGGTTCCTCCCCGACGGCAACCTGGCGTTCCTCGGCCGCCTGGACCACCAGGTCAAGGTGCGGGGCTACCGCATCGAGCTCGGCGAGGTCGAGGCCGTCCTGGCCGCCTGCCCGGGGATCAAGGAGGCGGTGGTCGTCGCCCGCGACGAAGCGTCGGGCGACCGACGCCTGGTGGCGCACCTCGTGGCGTGCGACCCAGAGCCGTCGGCGACGGATGTCCGCAGGCACGTCAGGCAGGTCCTTCCCCGGCACATGTGGCCGTCGGCCTACGTCTTCGTCGATGCCCTCCCTCTGACCCCGAACGGCAAGGTGGACCGCCGTCGCCTTTGCGCTCCCGTTGCGCCCTCCGGCGCACGATCGTCCCGAACGAAGGAGGGGGCGTGACGTCCGACGAAGCGACAGCGCTGGTCACCGGTCTGCTGGCTCGCCACACCGGGCTGGAGCCAGCCGCGATCTCACTCGACATGCATCTCCAGGACGAGCTCGGCATCGATTCGGTCGACGCCGCCGAGCTGCTCGTCAGCCTGGAGCAGCAGACCTCCATGGCCTTCGAGCTGGAGGCGCTCGAGGACCTGGCGACGGTGTCGGCAGTGGTCGCCCGGCTCGTCGGCTCCTCCGCCGAGGCGACGCCCAGGACGGAGGTCGTCGAGCCGTGACAGCCAGCGATCTCTCCTGGACCTTGAACCAGTACCGCGCGGCCGAGATCCGCGGGGCGAACGTGATCCTGCGGCTCGGTCGGCTGGCCGATACCACGCGCCTCCGCTCGAACTTCAGCCGCCACCTCCGTGACGAGGGTGTCCACGCCTGGATGTGGACCCGCCTGCTCGACGACCTGGGCGTCGAGATCCTCGACGTCGACGACGCGTACCAGATGCGGCTCGGAACGTTGTTCGGGCTGCCGAGGTCGCTCGACCAGCTCCTCGCCCTGACCCTCGTCTCCGAACGGCGAGGGGTGGCGACCTACACGGAGCACCTGGCGTCCGCGCCACCCGAGCCCGTGGCCCGAGCGCTCCGGGGGATCCTCAAGGACGAGCGGTGGCACGTCGACTGGATCGGCGAGGAGCTGGAGCGCCGCGCCGAGGCCGACCCATCCGTCCGCGAAGTCCTGGCCCGGGCCGAGGCGGCCGACCGACAGGCGATGGAGGACCTTCGCCACGAAGCGGCCCGGTTGGGCGCCGCGCGGTCCACGGCCGTCGGCAAGATCGCCGTCCCGGGATCGGGAGCAGCCCCATGACGAGCGCGACGGTCTCCGACCGGCCCATCGATCCCGCATCACCGGTCGCCCCGCTCTTCGCGGACGTCGCCGACTACCGGAGGCGGGTCCACGAGACGGTGTCGAGCTGGGGATCAGCCCCCGATCGCTGGGAGCGCGAGCAGCGCCTGCCCAGCGCGCTGTTCGCCCAGCTCGGCACCGAGGGGCTGTTCCGTGAGCGCTGGGCCTCCGGGGTCGGTCCGGGTCTTCCGCACGGCCTCGCGCTCGTCGACGAGCTGGGCCGGGTGTCCAGCGGCGCGGCGCTCGGCGTGATGACCCACGGCGAGGTCTTCGTCGGCGCGCTCGTCCGCCTGGCGCGCACGGCGAGCCAGCTGGAGCTCCTCGAGCGCGCGCTAGCTGGGGACGCCATCGGCTGCTTCGCTGTGACCGAGCACCACGGCGGCTCGGACCTGGCAGCCCTGCGCACGACGGCCACGCCGACCGGGCACGGTTGGCGGATCCGGGGTGGCAAGCGCTTCGTGTCCAACGCGAGCACGGCGACCCACGCGTTGGTCGCGGCGCGCAGCACCGAGGCCCGGCCGGATCGCGACCTCTGCCTGTTCGTGGTTCCCCTCGACGGGGGTGTCGTCACCGAGGCTGTCCACGAGAAGGTCGGGGTGAAGGCCTGCCAGATGGCTGACCTCCGCTTCGACACCGCGGTCGGCACCGACGCCCTGCTCGGGGTGCAGGGCGCGGCGTTGCTCTACCTCAACCGGCTCCTCGAGCTGGAGCGGGTGTCGATCGCGTGGCAGCTGTTGGTCGCGAGTCGATCGGCGCTGGGCCTCGCGGCTGCCTTCGCCCGCCGCCGGGTCGTCGGCGCGGCCCCGCTCATCGACAAGCAGGCGGTTCGCCACCGCCTGGCCGACGCGCAGGCCGCCCTGTGGCCGCTGGAGGCGATGTTCGCCCACGTGGCCGGGGTGATCATCGGGGGCGGGAGCGCGGCGCGCGAGACCGCGGCGCTGAAGTTGGCCTGCGCCCAGGCGGCGGGGCGCATCCTCGACGACTGCCTCCAGATCTTCGGCGGCCGGGGCTGCATCACCAGCTTCCCGCTCGAACGGTGGTGGCGCGACGTCCGCGTGGCGCGGATCGGCGGCGGTGCCGACGAGGTGATGCGCGAGATGGTGGGCGCCGCGTTCTCGCGCCCTGATCGTGTCTACGACCCGTGGCTGGCCTCGCTGGAGCCCGACGACCTCGACTCCAGCGCGGGAGCCCTGTCGTCATGAGCCGACGGGAGGGAACGATGGAGACGGCGAAGTTCGTCTGGATGGATGCCCACCTGGTCCCGTGGGACGACGCCAACATCCACGTCATGAGCCACGGCCTGCACTACGGCGCCGGCGTGTTCGAAGGGCTCAGGTGCTACGAGACGGCGCGGGGACCGGCGATCTTCCGGCTCGGTGATCACATCCGCCGGCTGGAGCGCTCGGCCAAGGTCTACACAGTGGGCCTGCCCTTCCCGGTCGAGCAGCTGGCCGAGGCGTGCCGGGAGGTGGTGCGCGCGAACGGCCTGAACGAGTGCTACATCCGCCCGATCGTCTACGTGGGGTTCGGTGACCCGAACCCGTTCCTCGCGCCCATCCACGCCGCGGTCGGGTGCTGGCCGTGGGACGACTACCTGGGCCCGGAGGCCTACGAGAACGGTGTCACCGTCAAGATCTCGAGCTTCCGCAAGGTCGGCCCGAACGTCATCCCCCCGGCCGCCAAGGCGACCGGCCAGTACCTGAACTCCATCCTGGCCAAGGTCGAAGCCCTGACCTGCGGCTACGACGAGTGCATCCTGCTGGACGACGCCGGGTACGTGGCCGAGGGCTCCAGCGAGAACGTCTTCATCGTCCGCGACCGGATCCTGGTCACGCCCCCGGCGTCCGCGGGTGCCCTGCCCGGCGTGACCCGGGACACGGTCATGGCGCTCGCCGCCCGCCTCGGCTACGAGGTCCGCGAAGAGGTCTTCGTGCGATCGGACCTCTACCTCGCCGACGAGGCGTTCTTCACCGGCACCGCGTCGGAGATCGTCTCGATCTGCGGAGTCGACGGACGTCCCGTCGGTGCGGGCGAGCCCGGCCCGGTGGTGGGCGCGCTCCGCTCGGCCTACTGCGACCTGGTCCACGGCCGGATCGATGAGCTCGCCCACTGGCTGGATCCGATCGACGCGTGACGGCGGCTGGGCCGGGATGACGGCAGCGCCGGCGGCGACGAGCACGCCCGGCACCCCGGGCCCAGGCTCCGTCGTCGTCTGGTGCGCGCGCCTCGACCCGCCGGCGGCGGAGGTCTCCCGACTCGCCCGACTGCTCGACGACGACGAACGTCGGCGCGCCGACCGGTTCATCGTTCCCGAGGCTCGCCGCCGCTACGTGGTGGCTCATGCCAGCTTGAGGCTGGTCCTCGCTCAGACGGTCCGGGTCCCGGCATGACGGCGCGGCCTCGAGGTCCGGTCGCCACGACGGTGTCGACGCACGCCTTGGATGCCGAACGCGGTGGCGGCGCGGCCGGGGTGCTGGTCCGCCTCGCCCGGCGGCGGGACGGCGGTCTGGAGGTCGTCGCCGAGGCGACGACGGACGCCGCCGGCCGCGCCACCCTGGCCGATGGCGACGTCGTGCCGGGGGACTACGAGGTGCGGTTCGACCTCGCCGGCTACTCGGCTGCCCGGGGAACCGAGCCCTTCCTCGTCGAGCTGACCGCTGTCGTGCGGATGGATCGGGGCCGCTACCACCTGCCCGTACTCGTCGCGGCCCACGCGGCGACCGTCTATCGGGGTTCCGCATGACCGACGTCCACCATCTCTCCCTGCCGCCGGTGCACGGTCTCGACCTCGCCCCAGGCGGCGGCGCCGACCAGCTGCGCGAGGTGCTCGCGCTGTTGTTCGAGGATCCGACGCCGCTCGTCGGGCCGCTCGGGGCGGTGCTGCCCCTCGGATCGTGGACCGAGCTGCTCGACCGGATCGAGCTGATCGTGGGGGAGTTGGACCAGCCCGACCAGATCCTGTTGCTCGCGGCGCATCCGCGGCTGGGCGAGCGGCCCGAGACCGTGGCGACCGCGTCGAGCCTGTCTTCACGTGAGCAGGAGGAGCTCGGGGAGGACCCGGGCGGGCTGGTCTGGCTGGTGTACTTCAACGCCTTCTACGAGCAGCGCTTCGGCTTCCGCTGCGTCGAGTTCGTGGACGGTCGTCGCGCCCGCGACCTGATCGGGGTGCTCGAGGAGCGGCTCTGGCACGAACGGTCGGCCGAGCTGGAGGCCGGTCTCCGCGCGGTGATGGCCATCGCCCGGGATCGTCTCGACCGGCTGAGCAAGGAGCGGCAATGAGCCTCGACGTGCGTTCCGCCAGCTACGGAAAGGCCGGCGTCCGGCTCTGTCGCACGATCCGCCCAGCGGACGGGCACGACCGCGAGCCGTCGGTCGTCCCGGTCGAGATCGACGTCGACCTCGGCGGATCGGCGTTCGTCGCCTCGTACACCGACGGCGACAACACCTCGGTCGTCGCGACCGACAGCATGCGCAACCTCATCGTCGCAGCGGCCTGCGCGAGCGCGGACTGGACGCTCGAACCGCTGCTCCACGACATCGCCCGGCGGTTCGCCGACGAGTACCCCCAGGTCGAGCGGGTCCGCATCACTGGACGTCGCCCGCTGCTCGACTCTGTTGGCACCAAGGGCCGTCCGCTGTTCCGCCGCTGGGAGAGCCGGGCCGCGCTGGCCGAGATGGCGTTCACCAGCGCCGGCATGTTGCCCGAGGCGATGACCCTGGTGAGCGGGGTCACTGGCTTGCGCCTCCTCCGGTTGGGCGGCAGCAGCTTCGTCGGCTTCGTCCGGGACCGCTACACGACCCTGGCCGAGGACAGCGACCGTGACCTGTTCGTCGACCTCGACGTGCGCTGGCGAGCCCAGCAGGTCAGAGACCTCATCGAGGCGCCGGTGGTCGGCGAGGCCGTCGAGGCGGCGGTCGAGGACGTCACCTCCGGCTTCGACAGCCGCTCCATCCAGCACCTGCTGCACGAGGTCGGCCGGGTCCTGATGGAGCGCTTCCCCCTGTTCGCCGAGCTGTCGCTCACGGGTCGCAACTGCGGCTGGAGCCCCGTCCGGACGTCGTGTGACGACACCAGCCGGATCTACGTCGAGCCTCCGGACATGCAGGGCGTCATCAGTCTGGACCTGACCCGGTCATGACCGATCTGCGAACCCTCGTGCGCGGTGGGACCGTCGTCACGGCCGACACGGAGACCGAGGCCGACGTGCTCGTCGTGGGTGAGCGCGTCCACGCGGTCAGCATCGACCTCTCGGACGTCCCGACTGATCAGGTGGTCGACGCGACCGGGTGCTACGTGCTGCCGGGGGGTGTGGACGCCCACACCCACCTCGACTTCCCCCTGCAGGGCACGACGACGTCGGACGACTTCGAGACCGGCAGCGTCGCTGCTGCGCACGGGGGAACCACCACGGTCATCAACTTCGCTCTCCAGCAGCGGGGGCGGACGCTGCCGGCCAGCCTCGAGGAGTGGCACCACAAGGCCGAGAAGCGATCGGCCATCGACTACTCCTTCCACCTCATCGTGACCGACCTCTACCGCGGCGCGGCCGATGACCTGCGCCACCTCGTGGGGGAGGGCATCACCAGCTTCAAGCTCTACATGGCCTATCCCGACGACCTGATGGTCGACGACGGGACCATCTACCGGGTCCTGGAACTGGCCGGGCGCGAAGGCGCGCTGGTCTGCCTCCACGCCGAGAACGGTGGCGTCATCGACGTCCTGGTCCAGCGGGCCCTGGCGGACGGCCGGCGCGGTCCGGCCTGGCACGGCGCGACCCGCCCGGTGAGCGCCGAAGCGGAGGCGGTCCACCGCGCCCGGTGCCTCGCTCGCCTGGCCGACGCGCCCCTCTACATCGTCCACCTGTCGTGCGAGGCCGCTCTCACGGAGGTGGAGGTGGGCCGGGCCGCCGACGAGCCCGTCTACGCCGAGACCTGCCCGCACTACCTCGTCCTCGACGACTCCCGGTACTCGGCGCCGGGCTTCGAGAGCGCGAAGTACGTCGTCACACCGCCCCTACGCTCCCGCGCCGACCAGGACGTCCTGTGGGGTGGGCTGCGCCACGGTTCGCTCCAGGTGGTGGCGAGCGACCACTGCCCGACGTGCCTGGCCGAGAAGGAGCTGCTCGGCCGGGACGACTTCTCGCTGATCCCCAACGGCGCGCCCGGCATCGAGCATCGGCTCGTCCTGCTCTACCACCACGGTGTGCGGACCAGTCGGCTGTCCCTGCGTCGCGTGGTCGAGCTCTTCGCGACCGGGCCGGCCCGCCTGTTCGGCCTGTTCCCTCGCAAGGGGACCATCGCTCCGGGGGCCGATGCCGACCTCGTCGTGTTCGACCCTCGGGGCACGACCCCGTTGGGGGTCGAGCACCACCACATGAACGTTGACTACAGCCTGTACCAGGGGATGGAGGTGGAGGGTCGGGTTCGGACGGTCCTGGCGCGCGGGCGTGTCATCGTCGACGCCGGGCGGTTCGTGGGTGAGCCCGGGGGCGGACGTTTCCTGCCACGCGGCGAGAGTGGGCGACCATGACCCCGCTCCTCGCGCGCGGTGTCAACGCGGGGAGGCTGCTCGACGCGCTCGACCGTCTCGCGACGATCGGGGCGACCAGCTCCGGTGGCGTCACCCGCCTGGCCTTCACGGACGCCGATCTCGCGGCGCGGCGCGAGGTCATGGCCATGATGCAGGCGGCGGGCCTCATGGTCACGGTCGACGCGGCCGGCAACCTGCTGGGCCTGCCGCCCGGTGCCGGTCATCGCCCCGTCCTGCTCATGGGCTCGCATCTCGACTCGGTCCCGGACGGGGGGCGCTTCGACGGGACCTATGGGGTGCTGGCGGCGATAGAGGTGGTGCGAGCGCTCGGAGAGCAGGACACGAGGCTGTCACGCCCGGTCGGGGTCGTAGCCTTCGCCGACGAGGAAGGCACCTGCTTCCCCCGGGGGCTCTGGGGATCGCGGGCGGTCGTGGGCGACGTCAGCGCGGAGGAGCTCGCGATCCTGTCGAGCGCCGACCGCCGGAGCCGCTTC
>Ga0209382_10005290_pt1 | contig 16833 bp, 13 predicted proteins | sample SoiMetdeltSBSDD5_FD_187599 | JGI IMG/M metagenome (GOLD analysis project Ga0209382, IMG submission 187599) | Bulk soil microbial communities from a Populus tree surrounding site in Tennessee, USA - Soil MetaG P. deltoides SBSDD5 (SPAdes) (version 2) | ecosystem: Environmental > Terrestrial >...
TGGCCCTTCTGGCCCCCGTCCGCTTTGCCGATCTGACCCTCGAGCACGACGTGCACCTTGGTGGCCTGTATCCCCGCCCTTTCGACCTTGCGCGCGTCCAGCCGATAGCCGGTGAGCGGCAGCTTGGCCAGCTCCGCGCGCAAGCGGTCCAGGGGCAGACCGAGATCCACGAGCGCGCCGAGCACCATGTCGCCCGATGCGCCGGAGGCGCAATCGAAATACGCGATGCGGCTCACAGCAGCCCGCGTTCCTTGAGGCTCACGAACCGGCCGGCGCCCAGCACCAGGTGGTCCAGGACCTCGATCCCCATGAGGGTCCCCGCGGAGGCGAGACGTCGCGTGAGGGCGACGTCCTCCGCCGACGGCTCCGGGTCCCCGGAGGGATGGTTGTGGAACAGGATGAGGGCGGCCGCGCGCGCCACCACCGCTTCCTGGAAGACCTCGCGCGGGTGGACGAGCGACGAGGTGAGGCAGCCGACCGAGATCACGGCCTCGCGCTTGAGGCGATGACGCACGTCCAGGGCCAGGATCCCGAAGGTCTCGACCGGACGCGCCCCGTAGCGCGGCATGAGATAGCGGGCCGATTCGGCCGGAGTGCGCAGCGCGGGCGTCGTGCCTCGGCCTTCCGAGGCCAGCCGCGCCCCCAGCTCCAGCGTCGCCGCCACGCGGGCCGCCTTCGCGCGCCCGAGTCCGCGCTCGGCCTCCAACTCGCCCACGGACCGGCCGGCCAGCCCGCGCAGTCCCGAGGCCAGGAGCCTCTCCGCCACGTCGAGGGCGGAGGCGCTGCGCGTCCCCGTCCCCAGCACCACCGCCAGCAGCTCGCGGTTGGAGAGCGCGCCCGCTCCGTGCCGGACGAGGCGCTCGCGCGGCCGGTCTTCCGCGGGCAGGTCGAGGAGGCGCCGCCTCCCGTACACCGCGTCGGCTTCGCGCGTCCCCGTCGGCGTGCTCACGAGGCCCCCACCACCGCGGGCACGAGCGAGGCCGCCGTGCCGCGGAGGGACAGGTCGGCGAGCGGGGTCAGCGGGGTCGCTTCCGGGTTGATCTCGACGACGTAGGCCCCGGCCGCGCGCGCGACCTGCGGCAGCGCGGCCGCGGGATAGACCAGCGACGACGTGCCGACCACGAGGACGACGTCGGCCGCCCGGGCCGCCTCGAAGGCGAGCGCGACCGCCTCCTCCGGCAGCGCCTCGCCGAACCACACGACGCCGGGGCGAAGCAGCGCGCCGCAGTGGCAGCGCGGAGGGATCTCGGGCAGCGGCACTTGCCGGTCCTCGCGCTCCTGACCGCACGACGTGCATTGGAGCCGCCAGATGGTGCCGTGCAGCTCGACGAGACGGACGCTGCCCGCCGCCGCGTGAAGGCCGTCGACGTTCTGCGTGGCCAGCAGGAGCTCCGGCGTCCGTTTCTCGAGCTCCACCAGGGCCGCGTGGGCGGCGTTGGGGCGGAGCGGCGCGATCGTCTCCCGGCGCCAGGCGTACCACTCCCAGACCAGATGCGGATCGCGGGCAAAGGCCTCCGGCGTGGCCAGATCCTCCGGCCGGTACTGCCGCCAGAGGCCGCCGGGGCCACGGAAGGTGGGCACGCCGCTCTCCGCGGAGATCCCGGCTCCGGTCAGCACGACGGCGCGGCGCGCCGCGCGCAGGCGCTGCCCCGCCACCGCGACCGCTTCCGCGGCCGTACTCGACACGTCCATGCTCGTTTCGCTCAAAAGCTCGATCTTAATACGTGGCGTCGGCCGACCGTCAACGGCGGCCGCGTGCGCGGCGTGGGCCATAATGCGCTCAAGGTGGTCGCCAGCGGGTCCTCTCCACGACGAACATCCGTGCACCCCGCCCTGGCCGTCCTCGCGGTCCTGGCCGGCATGGCGACCATGATGGCGGGGCTGATGTTCTCGGCTCCCCACGGCTTGCGGACGGCGCTCGCCACCGGCGAGCTGTGCCTGATCGCTCCCGGGCTCCTGATCCTGGCCCTCTCCCGCGTCCCCCTGGCCGAGGGGCTCGCCCTGAGGCCGGTCTCCGGGCGCACGGTGCTGCTGGCCGCGCTGGGGGGTGGGGCCCTGTGGGCGGCGAGCCTCGGCCTCATGAACGTCCAGTTCGTCGTCTGGCGTCCTCCCCCCGACTTCCTCGAGACCTTCCGCGTCCTGCACCTGAAGCTGCGCCCGCGCACGTTCGAGGAGGCGATCCTCTCGGTCGCGGCGATCGCGCTCATGCCCGCGCTGTGCGAGGAGACGCTCTTCCGCGGCATCGTGCTTCCCTCGCTCGCGAGGATGGGCGCCGCCGTCGCCCTGCTGGGCTCCGCCGCCCTGTTCGCGCTCATCCACATCGACACCGTGAGCGCGGGGCCGGTCTTCTACCGCCTGCCCTTCGCGTTCGCGGTGGGCCTGGGCCTGGCCGCCCTGCGCCTGCGGACGGGCTCCCTCCTGCCCTCCATGGTCGCCCACGCCGTCTTGAACACGATCACGTTCGCGACCGTCTTTCTCAGCGGCGCCGCCTCCGACGTGGTGGAAGAGCCCCAGGCTCTCTCCGGCCTCCTGCTGCTGCTCGGTGGCGGAGCGGCCACGGCGTGGCTCTTCCGCGCGCTGCGTCGTTGACGCTCCCACGGACCGCGCCTAGACTCGCTGAATGAGGATCACCTCCCGCCTCGCCACCGCGATCGCCGTCCTCGGCTTCGCCGTTCCCATGTTCCGGCCCGTGCATGCCCGCGAAGGCTTCGGCATCGCCTCCGTGCGGCCGTCGGATCCGGATTCGCCGCGCGCGCGCGAGCGGGAGAACCAGCTCATCGTGCAGTTCCGGGAGCAGGCCGGAGAGAGGGACGTCGCGCGCGTGGCCCGGGAGGCGGGAGCGGCGCGCGTGAAGCGCAGCGCGTTCGGCAACCGGTACCTGGTGAGCCTCGACGCCGGCTTCACGACCGGCGAGGCGCTACGCCGCTTCAGCACCGCCCCCGAGGTGGAGTACGCCGAGCCCAACGGCGCCGTGCACGCGTTCTTCAAGCCGAACGACCTGGGCTTCGACGTGCAGTGGAACTTCCGCATGCTCGACGTCGAGCGCACCTGGGACATCCAGAAGGGCGATCCCTCGATCGTGGTGGCCATCCTCGACACCGGCATCGCCTTCGAGAACTTCGGTCCCTACCGCAAGGCCCCGGACTTCGGCGACACCGTGTTCGTGCAGGGACACGACTTCATCAACGAGGACACGCACGCCAACGACGACAACTTCCACGGCACGCACGTGGCTTCGACGGTCGCGGAGGCCACGGACAACCGGGAGGGCGTGACCGGCTTCGCGTTCCGCTGCGCGCTGATGCCGGTGAAGGTCCTGGACCAGAACGGGGACGGCAGCTTCTTCGACGTGGCGGAAGGCATCAACTTCGCCGCCAACAACTCGAGCGTGAAGGTCATCAACCTGAGCCTCGGCGGCGACGGAAACTCCCAGACCGTCCGCAACGCGATCGACAACGCCGTGGGCAAGGGGATCACCGTGGTGGCGGCGGCCGGCAACGACGGGCGCGGCACGGTCAGCTTCCCGGCCGCCCTTTCCAACGTGATCGCGGTCGGCGCCCTGGACGGCCGCAAGCTGAGGGCGCCCTATTCGAACTTCGGGCCGGAGCTGGACCTCGTGGCCCCCGGGGGTGACAACCGCCGGGACGACGTGGGCTCGGTCAGCGGCGGTCCCGACGGGCGGCCCGACGGCATCCTCCAGCAGACCCTCGACCCCGACTCCGCGGAGCAGGGAATCTTCGACGACTTTGGCTACTTCTTCGTGACCGGCACCAGCCAGGCCACGCCTCACGTGGCCGCGGCGGCCGCCCTTCTGTATCGCCAGGGCATCACGAGCCCGGCGGCGGTGAAGGCCGCCCTGGAGCAGACGGCCGAGGACCTCGGCGCGGCGGGCCGTGACGACACGTTCGGCAACGGCCTCATCCGGCCGTCGCTCGCCCTGAAGGGCCTCGGCCTGAACCTGAAGTAGGGCCGAATCCCCGCCGATCGCCTGCGCGGGTGACCCGCCGCACGACTGCCTTCCCCTGCCGCTGGTATACTTTGCCGCCTCCATTACCGGAAGATTGATGAACGGAGCCCTGGGCGAAGGCGTCTTGCCGGGCCTGCTTCGCGAGCTCTATGTCGGACGGAAGTCCGGCATGCTCGCTCTCCATCGCGGGCCGGACCGGCGGGGCTTCCGCTTCCGCAACGGGCACATCGTCAACGCGGACACGAGCGTGCGCGAGGACCGCATGGGCGAGGTCCTCGTCCGGCACGGCCACCTCACCGCGCCCGACCTCAAGCGGGCGATCGGCTTCGCGGTCCGCGACGGCAAGAAGCTCGGCACCGTGCTCGTGGAGCTGGGCCTGCTCAAGGCCGACCAGATCGAGGACGCCCTCGCCCTCCACGTGCACGAGATCCTGTCGAAGGTCTTCTCGTGGAGCGACGGGACCTACGAGTTCACCCCGGAGGATGCCGCCGCCCCCGTCATGGGCGACACCACGCTCAAGGTGACGACGGGCGAGCTGGTCCTGGAAGCGGCACGCGCCGTCACCGATCCCGACGTCGTGCGCTACAACCTGGGTGACATCGACCGCATCCTGGGCCTGGCGAACGATCCGCTGCTGCGCTTCCAGCGCGTCACCCTCACCCCCGCCGACGGCTACGTCCTCTCGCGGGTGGACGGCACCCTCAGCGCACGCGAGATCGTGGCCATGATCTCGCTGCCCCGGGAAGAGACGCACAAGAGCCTGTTCGCCCTCCTGTCCACCGGGATGATCGAGTACCTGCCCCTGCCGCCGAAGCCGCGTCCCGCGGACGCCAAGAAGAAGGCCATGCCCGTGCAGATGGCGGCGGCGCCCGCGCCCGAGCTTCCGCCCGTGGTCCTGCCCCCGCCCCCGACGGCGGCGGAGTCGGCGGCGCGGGCCGCCGAGCACGCCGCCGCCGCCCAGGACGACCCGCGGCGCATGGAGATCCTGGAAGCGTTCACCGCCCTCAAGCACCGCACGCATTTCCAGGTCCTCGGCCTGGAGCGAACGGCCACGGAGGCCCAGGTCAAGGAGGCCTACTTCCGGCTGGCGCGCCGGTTCCATCCGGACGTGCACCACGACCCCGCCCTCGCCGATCTGCGCGACAAGATCGAAGCCATCTTCGTCCGCCTGGGCGAGGCCTACGAGGTGCTGCGCAACCCGCGGATCCGGGCCAAGTACGAAAACCAGATCAGCCCCACGCCGGCCACCCCCGCCCCTGCCGCGAATGCGCCCGCGCCTCCCGCCGTCAACCGGGAGCAGGAAGCCAAGGACGCCGCCATCGCCATCAAGCGCGCGGGACGGCTGCTCTCCAGCGAGATGTACTGGGACGCGATCCAGGTGCTGGAGCCGGCGGTGCTGCGCGCGGTCGGCAAGCCGCGCCAGGAAGGGCGCGTGCTGCTGGCCCGCGCCTACATGAAGAACGTGAACTGGCTCAAGCAGGGCGAGGAGCTGCTTCAGGAGGTCATGAAGGAGGACCCAAGCCACGCCGAGGCGTGCCTCCTTCTCGCCCAGATCTACCGCGACCAGGGCCTCAAGACGCGCGCCGCCCACATGCTGCGCAAGGCCGTCGAGCTCCTGCCCGACAACCTCGAAGTGCGGGCGGAGCTGGAGAAGCTGACCGAGCACGAGCCGGAGACGGGCGCCGCCCGCTCCGGTCTCCTGAAGCGGCTCTTCACCCGCGGCTGAGGCCAGGGCCTCGGAGGTCCGCCGCCTATTTCTCGTCCCAGAGCGCGCCCACCCGCGTCATCACCGCCGCGTAGACCTCGATCCCGTCCCACAGGTTCGAAAGGCGCAGGTTCTCGTCCGCCGCGTGCTGGTTGTTGTCGTGGTTCACGATCGGGAGTCCGACGACGGGCCGGTCGAGGATGCGTGCGAACAGCTCCATGCCCACGCTCCCTCCCAGGGTGGGCAGCCGGATGAGCGGAGCGCCGCTCGCCTCTTCGACCGCGCGCGTGAGGGCGCGCGAGAAGGGCAGATCCATCGACGTGCGGGCGGCGGGATAGCCGGGTCCCCAGACGAGGCGGACGAGACGGGGGCGCTGGCGCCGCGCTTCCGGCGTGACCGGGCCGTGCTCGATGTCGTAGCCGAGCTTGCGGAGATGGGCCTCCACCTTCTCTCGCACGCCCGCCGGTGTCTGGTCGGGCACGAGCCGGAAATCGATGGAAGCGCGAGCCTCGGTGGGGATGGCGTTGGCGGCCAGCTCGCCGACGCCGCCGGAGGAGAGCCCGCGCACGTTGAGCGCGGGCAGGAGGATCCGCTCGACGAGGCGGGCGCCGCCCGCCTCCGTGCGCGCGAGGGCCAGATCCGCGCGCAGCGCGTCGTCCACGTCCGGCACCTCGCGCAGCGCCTGCTTCTCGGTTTCCGTCGGGGGCCGCACGTCGTCGTAGAAGCCCGCCACCTGGATGCGTCCGTCCACGTCGCGCAATCCGGAGACGAGATGAGCGATCTCCAGCGCAGGGTTCGGGGCCCAGTTCCCGTAGTGTCCGCTGTGCAGGGGCCGCGACGGCCCGTAGAGCGTGATCTCGAGGTCGGTGACGCCGCGGGCGCCGAAATAGACCTGCATCCGGCGCGACTGGTGCACGGGGCCGTCGCAGAGGAGCCAGGCGTCGCCCGCGATCTGGTCCCGGTACTTCTGGAGCAGCGCCTCGAGGTGAGGCGAGCCCGCCTCCTCCTCGCCTTCGAGGAAGAGCGCCACGTTGACGCCGGGACGGCGGCCCAGCGCCTGGAGCGCGTCGAGGGCGGCCAGGATGCCCACGATCGGCCCCTTGTCGTCGGAGGCGGAGCGCCCGTAGAGGCGCGCCTCCGGCGGATACGGCGCCTGGCCCATCGGGATCTCGCCGCCCCCGTCCTCGAGGCCACGGTCGCGGAGGATCGGCTTCCAGGGCTCGCCGTGCCATTTGGCCGGATCGACGGGCTGGCCGTCGTAGTGCGCGTAGAAGACCACGGTGCGGCGGGCGCCGGGGACACGCAGCTCCCCGTAGACCGCGGGTGGCGCGCCTTCGATCTCCAGCAGGCGCGTCGTCATCCCCCGCCGCCTGAGCATCGCGACGAGGTGATCGGCGTTGGCCCGGATCGGCGCGGCCTCGCGGGCGAGGTTCGGGAGGGCCACGAGCGAGGCGAGCTCGCGGACGATCTCCGCTTCGTGCGCCTTCCGCCAGGCGCGCACGTCCTCCGCGGGACCCGCCCCCGCGATCGTGCTTCCGAGCAGGATCGCCGCGCCCGCGTTCGTCACCCAACCCATTGAATCCTCCGTTCCCGTTCCCGTCTCCGTGCCCGTTCCCGTTCCCGTCCGCTCAGCCGACCGCTTCCCGTGGCGGCACGATATGATCCGCGGGAGGAGATTGCCACCGATGACCATGCCATCCCGCGCCCTCCCTGCCCTGGCCGCCGCGGTCTTCCTGGCCGGCGCCAGCCGCGCCGCCGCCCTCGACTGGGCCATCGGCGTCGAGGGCGGGTATTTCGACATGACGAACGCGCCGAAGTCCGCGAAGGCGATCTTCGACGGCAAGACGGGAGGTGGGACGGTCGGGGGCTTCGTCCACCTCGGCCTCGGGCAATCGTTCTTCCTGGAGGCGCATGGCCGCCAGTTCAAGCGTACGGGCGAGCGCGTCTTCGTGGCCGACGCCGGCGGCGAGGTCTTCCGACTCGGCCACCCCCTCACCATCCGTCTCGTGCCCGTCTATGGCGCCGTCGGCTACCGGTTCGGCCGCGGCGCGCATTTCGCGCCGTACGTGACCATCGGCCTGGGGGCGACGTCGTACAAGGAGACGAGTGACGTCGCCGGCCTCGTCGAGACACAGAGCACGACCAAGTTCTCCGGTCACGGCGCCCTCGGCGTCGATTACCTGGCCGGACCGCTGCGCTTCGGGGTCGAGGTGGGTTATTCGATGGTCCCGAACACGATCGGCGAGGCCGGCGTCTCCAAGGTGTACGGCGAGAAGGACGTGGGCGGGCTGACCGTGCTCGCGCGCCTCGCCTTCGGGACCCGCGCGCCCTAGTCCTCCGCGGCGCGATCTCCGCGCGCCGGCGCGAACACCACCGTGTAGGTCTGGCCGGCCGCGAGGCGCGCACGGACGCATCCTTCGCCCGCTTGGGTGACACGCGTCCACACGCGGCCGCGCAGGACGGACGCCACCCGCTGGCCGCGAGGCGCGCGCAGGACGTGGGTGCCGGTCACGTCCGGCCTCAATACGGCCCGCACGGCGCGACCCGCCTTCCATTCGATGTCGACCTCGACTCCCCCCCGGGCCCGCAACCCGCGCACGGAGCCGTCGGGCCAGGCGGAGGGCAGCGCCGGCAGCACCGCGATCTCGCCGGCGTGGCTCTGCAGGAGCATCTCGGCGATGCCGGCGGTGGCGCCGAAGTTGCCGTCGATCTGGAACGGCGGGTGGGTGTCGAGCAGGTTCGGCAAGGTCGACTTCGCGAGCAGCGCGAGGAGGTTCTCGTGCGCCCGCTCCCCGTCCTCCAGGCGCGCCCAGAAATTGATGATCCAGGCCCGGCTCCAGCCGGTATGGCCACCCCCGGAGGCGAGACGCCGCTCCAGGGTGACGCGGGCCGCTCGGGCGAGGTCGGGCGTGCCGCGGGGCGTGATCTGGCTGTCCGGGTGGAGCGCGAACAGGTGCGAGATGTGCCGGTGCCCCGGGTCCACCTCGTCGTAGTCCTCGAGCCATTCCTGAAGCTGGCCGTATCGGCCAATGCGGAACGGCGGCAGCTTGTCCCTGGCCCGGGCCAGGCGGCCGCGCAGCGGGGCATCGACGCCGAGGAACTCGCTGGCGGCGATGACTCTCTGGAAGAGAGCGCGCGCGATCTCCGTGTCCATGAACGGACCCATGCAGATGCGGGCCGTCGTGCCGTCGGGAAGCTTGTATCCGTTCTCGGGAGACAGCGAAGGGCTCGTGACGAGGTGGCCCTGCCCATCCTCGACCATGGCGTCGAGCAGGAACTTCGCGGCCCCCTTCATCACGGGGTAGGCCCGGGCGGCGAGGAAGGCCTTGTCGCGCCTGAAGTCGTAGTGATCCCAGAAGTGGAGGGCGAGCCAGGCGCCGCCCATGGGCCACAGGCCGGAGCGGGCGCCGTCGATGGGAATGGCGTGTCCCCAGAGGTCGGTGTTGTGGTGGATGACGAAACCGTGCGCTCCGTAGAGCGCCCGGGCCACGTGGCGCCCGTCCGCGCGCGCGTTCTCCACGAGGTCGAAGAGAGGCTCGTGCAGCTCGGAGAGGTTCGTCACCTCCGCCGGCCAGTAGTTCATCTCCGTGTTGATGTTGATCGTGTACTTGCTGTCCCATGGAGGCGCCAACGATTCGTTCCAGAGGCCCTGCAGGTTGGCGGCCATGGTGCGGGGCCGGCTGCTCGCGATGAGGAGGTAACGGCCGAACTGGAAATACAGGGCGGCGAGCTCCGGGTCCGGGATCCCGTTGCCGACCCGGGCCAGCCGCTCGTCCGTGGGCAGATCGGGAGCGTCACTGCCGAGACGAAGAGAGACGCGGCGCATCAAGCGCCGATGGTCGGCCACGTGCGCGTCGCGCAGCGACGCGTACGGCTTCGACGCCGCCGCCCCCAGCACCCGTTCGCAGGCGGCCGCGGGATCGCTCTCTCGCCAGCTCGTCGCCGCCGCCAGGAGGAGCGTGGCCGCATCCGCGCCGTCCACGACGACTTCGGCACCCTCGGTGCGCACGTGTCCCCCTTCGGGCAGGGCCAGGAGCGTGGCCTGGAAGCGGACACCCGTGCGCGCCTCGTCCGGATGCCGGGGATCGTCGGCGATGGCCTGACCCTCCAGGACCACGCGGTCCGGGCCGGACACGCGGACCACCGCGTCGCGCTCGCGCCGCAGCGTCGCTCTCAGCGACACCTGGCCCGGCCGGTCGCTGGTGACGCGCACGGCGATGACCTGGTCGGGAGCGGAGGCGATCACCTCGCGCGTGAAGACGGTCGCGCCGGACCGGAACCGAACGCGCGTGACCGCGGAGTCGAGATCGAGCTCGCGCGTGTACTCGCTCGCCTCGCCCAGGCCCGCGAAGCGCAGGACGAGGTCGCCCAGGGGCTGGTAGGGCGGCAGGCGGCGCGGGACCGCGATGAGGGCCTTGTCGGCCAGGGCTTCCGCCTCGGCCGCGCGGCCCGCCCGCAGCAGCCGCCGGACCTCGGGCAGGGCCGCCGCGCCCTCGGGATTGAGACGGTCGCGCTTCTCGCCCGCCCAGATCGAGTCTTCGTTGAGCTGGAGCCGTTCCTCCGTGACGCCGCCGAACACCATCGCGCCGAGCCGTCCGTTGCCGACGGGAAGGGCCTCGTTCCAGTTGGCGGCGGGATGGCGGTACCACAGCCGCAGGGCTGGATCGGCTGACGGATCGGGGACGGAGACGGGCACGGGAACGGGCACGGGACCGGCGAGCGCGAGCGCGAGCGCGCCGAGGCCGCCGAGGGCGCGAAGCGCCATCACTCCGTCCGGTTGCCCTTGTCGCCGAGCCCCATCTCGTCGAGGATGGCCGCGTCCTCGCGCCAGCGCTCGCGCACCTTCACGAACAGCCCGAGGAAGATCTTCGTGCCCAGGAATTCCTCGATCTGCCGGCGGGCGGCCGTGCCCACCTGCTTGAGCATGGCCCCGCCCTTCCCGATGAGGATCCCCTTCTGGCTCTCACGCTCGGCGAAGATGGTGGCCTCGATGCGCACGAGCCCTTCCTCCTCCTTGAAGCTCTCGATCACGACGCCCGTCGTGTAGGGGATCTCCTCGCGGGTCAGGCGCAGGATCTGCTCGCGCACCATCTCCGCCACGAAGAAGCGCTCCGGCAAATCGGTGAGGAAGTCCTCCGGGTAGAGGCGCTCGCCCTCGGGCAGGTGCCTGAGGAGCAGGCCGGACAGCACGTCCACGTTGTCGCCGTCGCGCGCGGAGATGGGGACGACCTCGACGAAGTCCAGGAGGCTCCGGTACTGGTCGATGACGGAGAGGATCCGGGGCTTGGGCACGCGGTCGATCTTGTTGATGGCGAGGATCACCGGGCGGCCGGACTTCTTGAGCACGTCGCGCACGTAGCGATCGCCCGGCCCGTAGGGCTCGGTGACGTCGATGACCCAGACCGCGAGGTCCACCTGGGCCAGGCTCCTCACCGCCGTGTCCACCATGCGCTGGTTCATGCGATGCATCGGCTTGTGGATGCCGGGCGTGTCGAAGAGGACGACCTGGCCCTCGGGCCGGTTCACGACGGCCAGGATGCGGTTGCGCGTCGTCTGCGGCTTGTCGGAGACGATGGCGACCTTCTGGCCCACGAGCTGGTTCACCAGCGTGGACTTCCCGACGTTGGGACGCCCCACCACGGAGGCGAAGCCGGCGTGGAACGCGGCCGTCTCCCCGGTCAGTGGCACGTGCCGGTGCCGCTGTCCGCGAGCGGCATGCCCGGCGTGGCCAGGTACTTCCACTGGTAACCGGTCGGACCGAGCCGCATGGACAGCACGCCGAAGCTGCTGGTGTCCTGGAGCTCGCTGTTGGCCAGGATGGTCCGGAAGGGCGTGATGCTGCGGCCGCCCGTGCCCACGACGAACTGGCGAATCCCGTGCTCGGGGTCGGAGACGGCGTCGGGACGCTGGGGCGCGAAGCGCTCGTAGTGATGGTCGTGGCCGGCCAGGTAGACGTCCACGCCGTACTCGTAGAGGGCCTGCCAGAGGGGGCCGAGGTAGTCGGCGCTGCCGTTGATGCCGGAGCTGAAGCGGGGATGGTGGGCGTAGGCGAGCGTGCAGGGCCGCCGGTTGGCTTGCAGGTCCTCGCGCAGCCAGCGCTCCTGGAGCGAGTTCACCCGGCAGGCGCCGTTGAGATGGGCGCAGTTGCTGTTGAGGGCGATGAAGTGCCAGTCCCCGAAGTTGTAGCTGTAGTACCCCTTGCCGCGCTCGCCCGCGATGCCGGTGAGGGCCCCCCGCCCGTTGAAGAAGTCGAAGTAGCCCTTCGCGTTGAAGTCGTCCTGGTACTCGTGGTTCCCAGGAACGGGCCGGCTGTTCGCGCGCAGGCGGCCCCAGGAGAGGTTGTAGGCGGCGGCGTATTCGTTCTCGGAGCCCGACTCGTACTGGTTGTCGCCGAGAGGGAGGACGAGGTCGGGAGCGAGCGATTCCACGACCGCGAGCGTCTCGAGGTGGCGGCAGGGATCCTTCGATCCCGGCGCGCACACGATGTCACCGGCGGCGGCGATGGTGGGCAGGCGTGGCGGCTCCGCGGAGGCCACCACCTGGGGAGACGGGAGCGGGGTGGGCGCGGATCCGCCCCCGCAGGAGACGGCCGCGGTGACCGCCCCCGCCACTGCGGCCAGGAGGAGGAGGAAGCTCCGCGCCCTCACGAGGCCTCGGCCTCGGCCGCTTTGCGACGGAAGCGGACGCGGTTGACGCGCTTGTGCTCGGCGGAGACGACCTCGACGGTGAATCCCTTGTAATCGATGCGCTCCCCGGTGCGGGGGACCCGCCCGAACGCGGCGGCCACCAGGCCTCCTACGGTGTCGACATTGTCTCCCTCCGCGAGCGTCACTTCCAGGGCCTGCTCCAGGCGGTCGACGTTCACCCGTCCCGCCACCATCACCGCCCCGTCCGGCTCCACCAGGATCGGCTCCGCCTCCAGGTCGTATTCGTCCTTGATCTCGCCGACGATCTCCTCGACGATGTCCTCCACCGTCACCAGCCCCGCCGTGCCGCCGTACTCGTCGATGACCACGGCGAAGGTGAGGCGTCCGGCCTGGAACTCCTGCAGCAGCTCGTCGATCTTCTTGGTCTCCGGGACGAGCAGGGCCGGCCGCACGAGCGGGCGCAGGGGCTCGCCGGGGGCGCCCTCGTGGTCGATGAGGTCGCGGATGGTGACCACGCCGACGATGTCGTCCAGGTTCTCGCCGAAGACGGGAATGCGGCTGTACTTCGTCTCGCGGATGAGGCGCGTGAGGTCGCCCACGGTCGCGCTGGCGGGCAGGGCCACGATGTCGGGACGCGGGGTCATGACGTCCTTGACGTGCGTGTTCGCGAAGCGCACCACGGCCTTGATCAGGCGGTCCTCGTCGGGATCGTGCACGGGCGCGGGCGGGACCTCCGGCACGGGGGTGGGCATCTCCTCGTCCGCGGCGGAGGCGGACTCGCCGCGGGCCCGCCGCCGCAGCGCGCGCACCAGCGGGTTCAGGAGCTGGGCGTAGGCGTGGAAGCCGGGCAGCAGGAGAAGGAGCGAGCGCTCCGGGTTCCGGCGCACGAGGCTGTAGGGAAGGGTCAGGCGGAGGAGGAGCAGGTAGATCACCATCGCCCCGAAGGCCACCACGATCGCCCAGTGCTGGAGGCGCTCGAGGAACATCGCGGTGATGACGACGGTGATGCCCACGTGCGCGGTGTAGGTGCCCATGTGGATCGGCATCAGGAGGCTGGGCGGGTCCTCGAGGTACCGGTTCACCAGCTCCGCGCGCGGGTTGCTCACGGCGAGGTGCGCGAGGCGCCGCCGCTTCACGAGGTAGAAGGCCGCCTCCACCGCGGCCAGCGAGATGGAGATGGCCACGAGCACGACCGCGGTCAGGATGAGGACGATGGTGCTGATCACGACCGCTGCTCCCGGATGGAGCCGTCCCCCACGCCGAGGAGGCGCCGCCGGAGGCGCGCCTCCAGGCGGTCCATGGTCCCGTCGTCCGTCTCGTGGTCGTAACCCAGCACGTGCAGGAAGCCGTGCAGGGTCAGGATCTGGAGCTCCTGGCCCAGCGTGCGGCCGAAGCGCGGCGCGTTGCGGGCGGCGGTGTCCAGGCTGATCACGATGTCGCCGAGCCCCGCGTCACCGCCGGGTCCCGGGAACGACAAGACGTCCGTGGGCTTGTCCTTGTGCCGGTAGCGCGCGTTGAGCCGGCGCACGGGTGCGTCCCCGGTCAGGACGAGCGCGACCTCCCCGGTGACGCGCAGGGCCCGGCTCGCGTCCTCGATCACCCGCCGCAGGCGCGCCGCCGGAACGCGCCGCCGGCGCTGCCGGTTGAGGAGAACGACTTCGACGGGCGCCGACCGCCTGCCCACCGCCGGCCTCAGCGTGCCGGGGCCTGCGACGCCCCGTAGGCGTCGTAGGCCTTGATCACCGACTGCACCAGCTTGTGGCGCACCACGTCCTTCTCGTCGAAGTAGACGAACGAGATGCCCTTCACGCCGCTCAGCACGGCGATGGCTTCCACGAGGCCGGAGGTGCGGCCGGTGGGCAGGTCGATCTGCGTGATGTCGCCCGTGATCACGACCTTCGAGCCGAAGCCGATGCGGGTGAGCACCATCTTCATCTGCTCGGTGGTCGTGTTCTGGGCCTCGTCGATGATCACGAAGGCGTCGTTGAGGGTGCGGCCGCGCATGAAGGCGATGGGCGCGACCTCGATCGCGTTGCGCTCGAGGAGGCGCGACACGCGGTCGTAGTCCAGGAGGTCGTAGAGGGCGTCGTAGAGCGGCCGCAGGTAGGGATCGACCTTGTCCTGCAGGTCGCCGGGCAGGAAGCCGAGCTTCTCCCCCGCTTCCACCGCGGGCCGGGCCAGCACGATGCGCGCGACCGACTTGGCGAGAAGGCTGCTCACGGCTTGAGCCACCGCGAGGTACGTCTTGCCCGTCCCCGCCGGGCCTATGCCGAAGACCATGTCGTTCTTCTCGAGCTCCTCGAGATACGCGCGCTGGTTGAGGCTGCGCGGGACCACGACCTTCTTGGCCCCACGGATGGCCGCCTTCATCAGGAAGTCGCGCAGCCGCGCGCCGGGGTCCTGGCTCAGGAGCTGGGCGGCCACGCGCACGTCGCCCGGGGAGGCGGCGTACCCGTCCTTGATCATCGAGCCGAGCTGGTCGAAGAGCTGGACGACCACGTCCTGGCCTTCTTCGTTCCCGTCCACGACCAGGGTGGCGCCGTCGTTCTTGATCCGGACCTTGAGGTTGTCCTCGAGGAAGCGGAGGTTCTCGTCCCGGTTGCCGAACAGGGTCTCCGCCGCCTGCTCCGGAAGGGCCACGCGCTTCATGGCGTGACGCCACGCACGTCGGGAGGCGTGCTCAGGAGGGCGTGGATGGGCCGGCGGGGAGGGGTGTAAAAAATCGTCTTGGGGGCTCCGCCCGCATGAAAATAGCCTATCACTAGGTCGCGCGGATCACCACGACGCCGAGCTCGCGAAGCTGATCGTCCCTTACCGGTGAAGGAGATCCGGTCATGAGGTCGGTGAAGCTGGCGGACTTCGGGAATGCGATGACGTCCCGGATGGACGGCTCCCCGGCCAGGATCATGACGATACGGTCCACCCCCAGGGCGATCCCCCCGTGCGGGGGGGTCCCGTATTGGAGGGCCTCCAGGAAGAACCCGAAGCGGTCCTTGGCCTCCTCGTCCGACATGGACAGGATGCGGAAGATCTTGGCCTGCAGGTCGGACTCGTGGATACGGAGGCTGCCGCCGCCGACCTCGTACCCGTTGAGCACGATGTCGTAGGCCTTCGCCCGCACCTTCCCCGGATCCGTGTCCAGCAGGTGCCGGTCCTCGTCGCGCGGCGCGGTGAAGGGGTGGTGGAGGCTGACGTAGCGCTTCTCCTTGGCGTCGTACCCGAAGAGCGGGAACTCGGTCACCCAGAGGAAGCGGAAGGCCTTCTCGTCGACGAGCTTGAGCTCCCGGCCCATCTCCAGGCGCAGGATACCCATGGCCATGGCGACGGGCTCCTCCGCGTCGGTGCCCACGAGGATGGTGTCGTCCTTGGCCGCGCCGACCTTCTCGAACAGGCGCCGCGCCACCGCTTCGCTCGCGCCCTTCTTGACGAGGTTGCCGACCGCCTCGTCGGTGGCCTTGAGGTTGAACAGGTTCCGCTTGGGGGTCGCCCGCGCGTCGGGAACGATACGTCCCAGCCACGTCTCCTCGTTGACCTTGCGCAGGCGGGTGCCGGACATGCCGCCCGACGCGGGGAGGACGATCGCGCGCGCCCGGGCCCCGGCTGCGATGAGGCCCGGGAACGTGTCGAGGCCGAGCGTCTTCATCTCCTCGGACACGTCGGTGATGGGCATCCCGAAGCGCAGGTCGGGCTTGTCGCTGCCGTAGCGCTCCATCGCGTCCTTGTAGGTGAGGCGCGGGAACGGCCGCGCGACCTCGACTCCGACCAGGCGCGCCAGCTTCACGTAGAGCGCTTCCGTGACGTCGTAGATCGTCTCCTCGCGCGGGAACGACATCTCGACGTCCACCTGCGTGAACTCGGGCTGGCGGTCCGCGCGGTTGTCCTCGTCGCGGAAGCAGCGCACGACCTGGAAGTAGCGGTCGATGCCCGCCACCATCAGGATCTGCTTGAAGAGCTGCGGCGACTGCGGCAGCGCGTAGAAGTTGCCGTGGTGGATGCGCGAGGGCACCAGGAAGTCGCGCGCCCCTTCCGGCGTGGACTTCGTGAGCATCGGCGTCTCGACCTCGTAGAAGCCGTGCTCGTCGTAGTGCCGCCGCACCTCCATCGTGACCTGGTGCCGGAGCTTGATGTTGCGGTGGTAGCGCGGCCGGCGCAGGTCGAGGTAGCGGTACTTGAGGCGGATCTCTTCCGCGGTGTTGATCTCGTCCTCGATCGGGAAGGGAGGCGTCCGCGCCTCGCTCAGCACGCGGATCTCGCGCGCGTTGACCTCGACCTCACCCGTCGGGATCTTGGGGTTCACGGTGTCCGCGGAGCGCGCGGCCACTTCCCCGATCACGGCCAGCACGTACTCGCCGCGCACGTGGTCCGCGGAATCGTGGGCGGCCTTCGACACCTCCGGCCGCGCCACCACCTGGCAGATGCCCTCGCGGTCGCGCAGGTCGATGAAGATGACGCCCCCGAGGTCGCGGCGGGTGGCCGCCCAGCCCATGAGCGTCACCGTCTGCCCCACCTGCTCG
>Ga0209382_10005292_pt1 | contig 16831 bp, 17 predicted proteins | sample SoiMetdeltSBSDD5_FD_187599 | JGI IMG/M metagenome (GOLD analysis project Ga0209382, IMG submission 187599) | Bulk soil microbial communities from a Populus tree surrounding site in Tennessee, USA - Soil MetaG P. deltoides SBSDD5 (SPAdes) (version 2) | ecosystem: Environmental > Terrestrial >...
GAACGCCAGCCGAACCACTGCTTCAGCAATTCCGCGACGCGAGCTTTGGCGCCCGCGTCATTGCCGCAGACAAAGATGTCGTGATCGCCTGGCACGAGCGCCGGATTGACCATTACTCCGCAGTTCACCGTATTGAGCGTCTTGACGACCTTGGTCTCAGGGAACGTCCTCTGAATCAGCTCGCCGAGTGAGTCGGTGTTGCAGATCGAAAGGGTCGGCGGCGCCCCATGCGAGAAGTCAAGCGGATTGGCGACGTCAATCAGAATCTTTCCTTTGAGATTGTCTGCGCCCGACGATTGAAGCGCTTCAACTGAAGCCGTTCCCTGTGTGCAGTTGAAAAGAATCTCGCCGAACCGGGCCGCCTGCGCGTAAGCGCCTTGCGAGGCGTTTGCGCCTTTTGCCTGCGCCCACGTCACGGCCTTTTCACTGCCTGCATTGCGCGATCCCATCATCACTTCCTGCCCAAGCTCGATCAGCTTAGTTGCAATGGTCGCGCCGACCATTCCTGTTCCAAGAACTCCGATTTTCATTCTCTCTTCTCCTTTCGCTTCATCCACGCGCATCAGATTCGAGAGCGCGCGAGAGCTGCACAGTATCGGCGACTTGTTGAAGGCGCGCGATCACGCCGTTGCGCATTGTCCAGACGTGAGCGAAACGCGCCTTGAAGGTTTTGCCTGTGGCTTTCGCCTTTGCGGAATATGCGCCAATAGCGATGACGTGATCGCCCGTTTCAAAAAATTCGGACGGCTCGGTTCGCCAATCCTCAAAATCGGAGAACAGACGCGTGAAGAAATCAGACACTCCATTCAGTCCGAGATAAACATCGCTGTAAGGAAAACCCTCGACGACTTCCCATCGCACGTCCGGCGCGAGAACCTGACGGATGATTTCCGGATCGCCGCGCGCCTCGTAGAGTCGCTGGACGACGGCGATGTTGTCGTTTACATTTTGTGTGTTCATACAATCAGCCTATCCTGAGCCCATGCTTGCTCAGCGGCAGTGATCGGTAGCGTTTGCCCGTCGCCGCGAAGAGCGCGTTCGCGACCGCCGGAATGAGCGTGACGGGGCCGACCTCGCCGGTTCCACCCATTCCTTTGGTACTGCTGTTGACGACGTGTACTTCTATCGGCGGCGTCTCGTACATATGTGGAATCTGGAACTCGTGGAAGTTCGTCTCGACCGTGCGGCCGTCCTTGAACGAAATGTTCGATTTGAAGGCCGCGCCCAGCCCCCAGACGGTTCCTCCCTCGATCGAGTTTTTGCAGATCTCCGGATCGAGCGCGACGCCGCAGTCAATCACGCAGGTGATGCGGTGAATCTTCACCAGATTGTTTGCGACCGACAGCTCGACCACATGCGCGATGTGTGTGCGGAAGGCTTCAGTGTAGGCGACGCCACGCCCGACGCCCTTCGGCGCGCGCTTCCTCCAGCCTGATTTTTCAGCGACTGTGTCCAGGACCTTGAGCGCCCGCTCGTCTTTGAGCAGACCACGCCGGAAATGATATGGGTCGGCCTTCGCCCTGTGCGCGAGTTCGTCAATGAAAGATTCAACGGCGAATATATTCGGCCCGTAGCCGGTCGTTCGCAGCACCGAAGTCGGCACGCCGGTCTTGAGAAGATGAAAATCAATGCGCTGATCAGGGATTTCATAATGCGTCTCCATCAGTCCTTCCAGACAACTCGGGTCGTTGTCTTCGGTGACCGCCGGCGCGAAGACGTATTGCAGGATCGAGGGCGAGACGACTTTATGCGCGATGGCCGTGGGCCGGCCTGTTTGATCGACTCCGGCGGTAATGCGCTGCAGCGTGGCCGGGCGATAAACGTCGTGCTGCATGTCCTCTTCGCGCGACCAGACTACCTTGACTGGTTTGCTGACGGCGCGTGAAATGAGCGCAGCCTGAACTACGAAATCGGCCAGCAGCCTGCGCCCGAAGCCGCCGCCGAGCAGTGTGCGGTTGATCGTGATCTTTTCGGGCGGAAGCTTGAGCGCCCCGGCAAGCGTGAGCTTTGTCAGTTCATTGCCCTGGAGCGGTCCCCACACAGCGCAGCCATCTTCCGTCACGTGCGCCGTGCAGTTCATCGGTTCCATCGTCGCGTGCGCGAGGAACTGCGACTCGTACTCCTGCGAAACGACCGCCGCGAATTTGCCCGCCATCTCTTCGCCGCTCACGGCGCGGCCTTCGGTCTTCACAGTCTTCCAGGCGCCGCCGTCAAGCGCAGCGCGGTACTGCGCGTTCAAATTCTCTGTGCTGAGGTCCGCGTTCGGCCCGTCATCGAAAGTTACTTTGAGCGCTTTGAGCGCTTGCCGCGCCTGCCAATACTGCTGCGCGACGACGGCGACGCCATTCGGAATCGGCACGACATCGATCACGCCGGGCATATTCATCACCGACGATTTATCGAAACTCGCGACCGCGCCGCCATGCGCCGGGCTTTGTTTGACCGCCGCGTTAACCAGGCCGGGCATGCCGAAGTCCAGACCAAAGACGGCGCTGCCGTTGAGTTTCGCGGGCAGCTCAACACGCCGGAGCGGTTTGCCCAACAGTTTCCATTCGCTTTCGGGCTTCGGCTTTGCTTGCGCAGGTGGGGCGATCTTCGCAGCGTCTTCGGCCACCTCGCCGAACGTCAAGCTGCGCCGGCTCGGTTTGTGAACGACTTTGCCATTATCCGTGAAGCACTCATCGGCTTTGACGCCCCAGCGGCTGGCCGCCGCCGCGATCAGCATCTCGCGCGCCGAAGCGCCCATCGTTCGCAACAACTCGAAGAATCCCGTCGTGCTCTCGCTATTGCCAGTGAATTGCCAGTTGATCCGCGGGTTGCGATAGGGCGGGGCAGTCGGCGAGAACTCAATTTTGACGCGGCTCCAATCCGCGCCCAGCTCTTCGGCCAGCACCGCGGGCAGCGTCGTCATTGCGCCTTGCCCCATCTCCGATTGCGAAGAGATGAGCGTCACCACGTCATCCGGGCTGATGCGAATCCATGGGTTAAGAGGGGCGTTGAGCGGGACTACCGCGGCGCCCGCAGACTCTGCGGTTGCGCCAAGCAATTCAGCATTCATCAACGAACCGATCAGCAAACCGCCGCCCGCCGCCGCCGCCGTCGTCATGAAGAAGCGCCGTGACACGCCATTGTCGTTCATTGGCGCCCTCCCTTCACTGCGGCGATCTCGGCCGCGCGATGGATCGCCCTGCGAATCCGCGGATAGGTCCCGCACCGGCAGAGGTTGCCGCTCATCGCGTCGTCAATGTCGGTGTCGGTAGGTTTCGCTTTTTCCGCCAGCAGACAGGCCGCTGACATCATCTGTCCCGGCTGGCAGTATCCGCATTGCGGGACCTGTATCTCCTGCCAGGCCTGCTGCACCGGGTGGCTCAGATCACGCGAGAGTCCCTCGATCGTGATCACAGTCTTCCCTTCGGCGCGCGCCACCGGGGTGACGCAGGAACGGACCGCGTCGCCGTTGAGATGAACTGTACAGCAACCGCAGAGAGCCATCCCGCAACCATACTTCGCGCCGGTCAGCCCGAGGTCTTCGCGCAGTACCCACAGCAGCGGCTTCTCCGGCTCCGCCTCAACTGTGACCGACTGGCCGTTTACATTGAAGACAATCGATTTCATAAACCCTCCCTTTTTCGATCGCTCGGATTCTCGTTGCGAGCCGTTGACGCGAGGACTTAGGCCGCGTCTTAGGCCTCTTTCAACAGGCGGCGGATCGTCGACGAACAGGCCGTTGGCGTCATGAACTGAGAACATGCGCCGGGTTTCAGCCTCGCCGGCTCCAATCTCTTTGACGATGAATTTGGCGCCGCCGCGCACTATGTATTAGGTCCCCCCGGTAATCGCCCAATCAGGCCCGGCAATTCATTTATGCGAGGACCAAAAAAGTTGTGCAGAGGCTGGAAGATAATGGTAGTTTCACGTTGAATGCCAAGTTTGGTTATCGCAGGCTTCAGGCGGCGTTCGGCGAATTCTTCAAATCCCTCTTGCGACCCCCATATCTCAATAATCCGGAAACCGGTTTCTGTTGGGTGGGAAATGTGCTGGTATATCCCGGGTTCCGGGCGCGCTTCTACACCCATCTCATCCAGTATCGCGCGGAATTCTTTATGGGTTAAACCCGTTACGTCCATTGTCATAACAACGATTTTCATATCATTTCTCCTCATTCGCTTTTTCTCCTTTTGCCGCCTGATGAAATTAGGGATTTAAAGCTCATATAACTACGACAGCCTGGAATATGTCCCACATCGCCTCCAGGTCGGCCTCAGTCGCTCTCCGAACCTGCATTGATGCTCCTCTCCTGTTGATTCCTTATCACCGCGCTCATACCGTACCTACAAAGCCCGGCCGAAATCGTGGCGAGGCGGTCTGCTTATCTTGGACAGGCGCAGCCCTTGTCCACCCACTCTTTGACTTTCTGGACGAACTCCGCGTGTCTGATGGGCGGCGCGCTTCGCCCTTCGCCGGGATCCCATCCCCACAACACGAACGGGTCGTGGTTTACGTGTTGAACTAATTGTTCAGGAGTCAGCTTGCCATTCTGTCTCTTGTCGAGTAATTGCCTGCACAACTGCCCCGGCGTTCGCTTCTCGAAGACCATCGGCGTCGCCGCGGGAGGCATATGCCAGCGCGGCTCGCCCCGATGCGCTTGATCTTCGGCCCCATCTTTGAGTGGATAGGGCGCGCCGGGCGGCATGTGCGGTCCCGGTAGATTCTGCGCCTGGTGACAATTGACGCATTTGACCGCGAAGACGCCTTGCCCGTCGGCGCCGCGCCGCAGCCGGAAGAAGGTGTGCGGGTGACTATCCTCGCCCCGCAGCGGCGCGTCGCCCGCCGGGTGACAATTGACGCAGCGCGGATGCATAAAGACCTTGTACGCTTCCAGAAAGGCCGCCCGCGCCCCGGCGTCGTCGCGCGACGGCGCCGAGCCGCCGAGCGAACTGCCGGCGACGGCCAGTAACAAGAAGCCTGGTAGACATCCGAGCAGGCATAATTTGATTTGTCGCATAAGAAGTACCCTCAGTTGAGCCCTCCGGCGTAATTGCCGTCCTCTTTCGGATCGGGTCACTGACTTGCGCCGCAGGTGTATTCATCGCGGGTTGTACTCATTGCATTCGATTGACGGGCGCCTACAATAACGGTGGACAACAGGATGGTAAATGTCGGAGACGCCTGATTTTTTGTCTGATCGTCCTGCGTTGTAGGAGATCTGATATGGGAGTAGTGGTCAGTTTGGAAAAACCTGACGCGCTGGTGGACGTGTTGGATATGCTCAAGCCGAGAGGGCGCGTCTACTGCTGTAGCGAGATGTCCGCGCCTTGGGCAATGAGCCTGCCTGCGGACGGATATGCCCGTTTCCACGTCATTGAGCGCGGTGGCGCCTGGCTCAGAGTGGATGGCGTCAAGCAGTTGACGCCGCTGGCGAGCGGCGATCTGGTGATCGTGCCGCACGGGAATGGGCACGTCCTCGCCGACAGCCCGAAAACGAAACCCGTCCCGATCATTCGCCTGGTTAAGGGCATCGAGGATTCGGCCGTCTTGTTGCGGCACGGCGGCCGCGGTCCGAAAACGATGATGACCTGCGGATCGTTCCAAATCGTAAATAGTAACTACAACCCGCTGCTCGCCGTACTGCCGCCGTTGATTCACATCCCCAGCGCGCGTGAGCAATTGGACGACTGGCTGGAGCCGACCCTGAAAATGCTGGCCTATGAAGCGCGACGCCAACGCCCCGGCTCGGAGACGCTGGTCGCTCGTTTGATTGATATTATCCTCGTGCAGGCGGTGCGCGTATGGTTCGAAGAGCAACCGCACGATCGAGGCGGGTGGCTCGGAGCGTTGCGCGATCCACAAATCGGCGCAGCCATCGGACTGATCCACCGCGAGCCGCAAAGGAACTGGAGCGTCTCCGCACTGGCCCGCGAGGTGGCGATGTCGCGCTCGATCTTTGCGGCGAAATTCAGCTCCCTGGTGGGCGAGCCGCCGCTCACTTACCTGACGAATTGGAGGCTGTGGCAGGCGTCGAGGCTGCTCGCGGAAGGTGTTCTCTCGGTCGGCGAGACGGCGCTGCGCGTCGGTTATGAGTCGGAGGCGGCTTTCAGCAAAGCCTTCAAACGACATTTTGGTCAATCTCCTTTAGCTTACCGCCGCGGGCAGGTTCAAACCGATTGACAGTTTGCCTTCGCCGACCAGATTCTGGGCGCGCTCGACCCGCCATCGGTTGTATAACTACTCGCAGAATCCACCATCCCAGTAACGCTCGCCATGCGCCTTTTCGCTAAGATTTGCGTTAACCGCATCACTTTTTCGGTTCTGGCGGCAAGTTGGTGAAGGTGTTGACGAGGGTGAGAAAACATCGATGAATGAAGACAATCCTCGCCGCTCCCGACCTGCTGAAGGTTGAAAAAATCTCCTTTTGCTCCGATGAAGTTCGGTTAGTTGTGAAAACAAGGCTGCCGAAGTCGGCCTGCCCATCCTGCGAGCGGCAGTCGGATAAAGCGCATAGTCGATACCAGTGGCGCCGATCATGTCAGTCCTTGGCAACTGCGCGCTGGATGATCGCACGCGCCTCGCGGCCTTCTGGCGTCGGCATCAACGCGTAGTTGTGTGGCTGGTCCTGTCGCAGATGAAGCTCGATCGGCACACCCGCCGCTGGCGCCTTTGCGGCCAGATCGATGCTGTCGGGATAGAGAAGGTCGAGCGTACCGGAGAATACGATCATCGGCGCCAGCCCGCGGAAATCGCCATTCAACGGACTGACATACGGATGGGCGAGGTCCAGGTCGCCAGCATAGAGACGCCCCGCTTCGATGAGACCCGGAATATCCTCCATAGGGTCACAAGCAGCGATCTCCCTCTGCTCCGGGCGGCTGATCGAAGCATCCAGGAAAGGCGTGATCAGCGCCAGCCCGTTCGGTTGCCGATAGCCGGAGTCTCGTAACCATTGGGCTGCCGCCAGCCCCAATCCGCCGCCCGCCGAATTGCCGACCACCGTGACCTTCGCAGGCCCTGCATCTTCTAGAAGCTTCCGCAACAGGGTACCCATGGCCGGCACGACGTCCTTCGCGGTGGCGCGGGGAGCCAGCGGATATATGGGAACGACGCAACGGACGCGAGCATGGCGGGTCAAGTAAGCTACGAAGCGCCAATGGGCGCGAACGATCTCGTTGATATATCCGCCGCCGTGCAGGAACAGCGCGTAGGCGCCGACGTCGGGATTTGCAGACGGCGCCGTATAATAGACGGGCCATCCCGCCACGCTCTTCAAGCTCACCTCGATGCCGCGGCCCAGCCCCCTCGGTTCATAGGAGGCCGGCCGCAATGCCAATCTGCGCACGCGCTCTTGCACGACAGCAGCGGACGCCCACCGCTTCTTGAAGGGAAGAAGCCGTAGCAGACCATTGATGCAGCGGCTCTGCCAGCTCGGACCAGCATCGTCCGACGGCCGAGGACGGTCCACTCCGTTGGCTACCGAAAATCTCCCTGTCACTGCTTCTACAGGCCGCCGAGCGCGCCAGAGGAGAAGATCGCCAAAAATCGTCGCGAATCTGGAGCGCTCTTCAACCTGTTCAAACCCCGATTCGCGAAGCATCGTCGGCAGTAGTTTATTGGGCCGCCCGAGATCTGCGATATGCAATTCTCCACCGGGTTGGAGGACACGAAACGCTTCGAATAATGCCAGCCGTCTGTCCTCCGCTGTCAGGTGATGGAATACCAAACTAGAGACGACTCGATCGAATGATTTGTCAGAATATGGCAGTTGGTAGGCCATACCTTCATGCAAGGTGATCTCCACGCCGGCCCTCGCAACCTTTCGGCGTGCGATCTTTAGGATCTTCGCATCACCATCCAGTCCGGTTACTTCCGCGTGGGGATGAGCTTGTTTAATCAGGATGGTCAAGGTCGCCGTGCCGCAACCTAGATCGAGAACGCGTTGCCCGGGTTGAATACGCCCCTGCTCAATCAGGTGTTTTTTGAACTTCGACTCCGGCATAAACCACTTGACGAAAGAATCGTAAAGCGGGGTGAGCAAATCAAAGCCCATGGCCGGGATGTACTTTGCTTTCTCCCCTTCAGGGATTGAACTCTTGACAGACATGATTACACCTTTCTCCGCTCGAAAGCAGTTGAGACATAGACACAATGGCGCATGCTGACTACCAGGCGTTCAGATCGCCTCGATCATCAGCGACGCTGTAAATGACAATGCCAATCTGCGTACGTGTTCTTGCGCGACAACGGATGATATCTTCCCAATGCTCACGCTTTATCCTCCTTGGGTACGAGTTCGGTTTGCTTTGTCAGCTCGGCGAGTAATGACGTCTTTCCATTCGTCGCCGTCCAGGAATACAATACGAGTGATGGCTCGTATTTTCTACTCGCATTTGGAGGACAAGACATGGCGCGCAGGCCGCTCACGAATCCCAGGAAACACGCCTCTCAAGAGAGATCACGCGCGACGGTTGACGCGCTTATTGAAGCGACAGCTCGCATTTTGGTCAGGGAAGGTTTCGACAAAGCCAGCACCAACCGAATCGCTGAAGAGGCGGGCGTGAGCGTTGGCTCGCTTTACCAATATTACCCCTGCAAAGAGGCGCTCGTCGCCGCCGTCATCGATCGTCATAATCAGGAAATTATGCAGGTCGTCCGTGGCGCGCTGGCGGAGGTCGCCTCGCAGCCGATTGACAAAGCGGTGCGCAGGCTTGTCGCCGTAGCGATCGAGGCGCATCGCGTCGACCCCAAGCTACATCGCGTCCTTACAGAGCAGATTCCGCGCGTGGGACGCCTTCAGAATGTAGAAGCCTTCAATCGCGAAGCCTATGCTCTCGTCAGGGCCTACCTAGAGGGCCACAGCGATGAACTTCGCGTGGTCGACTTGGGACTTGCGGCATTTGTGTGCGTTACATCGATAGAGGCGCTGACCCATACTGCGGTTTTACGCCGCCCTGAAATGCTCTCGGATGAAGCGGTTGGAACGCTCGTCGACGAGGCCACACGTCTCATAGTCGGATATCTGCAATAGTCAGTTTCATCTGCATAAGCTCTTTAAATTCAGATGGGCGAAATGCATAAGTTGTGTGCCTTCGGTTGGGTGGCGCATTCGCGAAATTCCAGGCTGCGCATCTTCACCAAAGACACACAAATCTTTTACGGAAGCCCGTCCCTTTTGATTTTAGCGATCAAACGCTCCATTTCTCTGAGACTGAAATATCCCCACTGCTCTCCTAATTCCCGATGTGAATTGTATGCGCCGATGATCTGTAAACTACCACGACCTCCACACCTGACCTGACCGCCTTGTAGCGGATCATCCATTGAAGTTCAGCAAAACTCTATTTGTGGTGGCCGTCCGCGATGTGACCAAGGCGCCTCATGGCAATGAAGTTGACGGTTTTGGGCCATATCAGCATTTCGCTTCCCAATAGTTTTTATAGGCGTCTTCCGGACCGTAATATCCGAGCAATGTGCGCGGATCACTCTTCTATTGACCCATGAGCTTGCGGTGAGGAGAAGTTACAGCGATTGGAAGCTTTCACATTCAGACAGGCGCATCATTGCAATCCGGCGAAACTGGGGGCTGAGGCGATTGAGCCAGCCACCGACGCTGATGGATTTGATCGGAAGATTGCGGACAACGGCGTCATCAATTCCTTTAACCTGCATGTCCCACGACGCGATGCGAGTCATCGCCACCCTCAACGACACAGTCTTAACCCAATGTCGCTGGGCTGAACTGAGGCGTCGTGTCTGAAAGTAGCGTGATCACCCGGCGTCTCCGGTTCAAGGGGAGGCTTACTTCCTCCCGCGCGACTTGACAGGCGCGGTCAAGTGCGCGTACCTTCTCCCATACCTTATCTATGGGAAGATGATCTATGGGAAATGACGCAAAGAAAACTGAGTTGGTGCCGGGAACGCTGGAGATGCTCATCCTCAAGACCATTGAGCGCAACGCGGGGCCGATGCACGGCTACGGAATCGCCCGCTACATCAAGCAGATCTCCAACGACGTGCTGCAGGTTGAGGAGGGCTCGCTCTACCCGGCGCTGCAGCGCCTTGCGATCAAAGGCTGGGTCAAAGCGGAGTGGGGACAATCCGAGAACAACCGTCGCGCCCGCCTGTACAAGTTAACGCCCGCCGGGCGGAAGCAACTCAAGCAGGAGGTCGCCGACTTCGAGCGTGTGCTGGAGGCGATCCTGCGTGTGGTGCAGCCGACGTGAGTTGATGCCCTCTGATGAAAATGACGGACAAGCTGTCACAACTCTGGCGCAGGCTGCTCTTCTACGCGCGGCGAGATCAATTCGACCGCGAACTGGAAGAGGAGATGCGGTTCCACATGGAGATGAAGGCGCAAGAGAACGCTGAAGCCGGAATGGAGCCGCTGGAAGCGCGGTATGCGGCGCAGCGGCAATTCGGTAATCAAACATTACTCCGAGAGGTGAGTCGCGAGATGTGGAGTTTTAGATCTTTGGAGACGCTCTTTCAGGATTTACGATACGGCGTGCGGATGCTGCTGAAAAATCCTGGGTTCACATTGATCGCAGTCGTCACGCTGGCGCTAGGCATTGGCGCGAACACGGCGATCTTCAGCGTGACCAGCGCGCTCGTGCTGCGGCCCTTCGATTTTCGCGACCTGGACCGGCTGGTGTGGGTCTACGAGACGGCGCCGCAACAGGGCAACTTTCCCTCCTGGGTGAGCCCGGCCGATTTTGCCGACCTGCGCCGGCAGCAAAAGGTCTTTGCCGGCCTGGCGGCTTTCCGATTGTCGAATTCGAACTTGACCGGCGTAGGCGAGCCGGAGCGCATGTGGAATTCCGAAATCACGGCGGAGTTCTTCCGCCTGCTCGGCTTCGAGGCCGCGTTTGGGCGCGCGTTTTTACCCGAAGAAGAGCAGGCCGGGCGCGGTCAAGTGGCGGTGCTTGGGTACGGCCTATGGCAGCGGCGCTTCGGCGCAGATCCCAAGATCATTGGCGCAACAATCTCGCTCGATGAAAAAGCCTACACGGTCATCGGCGTGATGCCGGAGGGATTCGACTTCCCGAAGGGGGTCGAGTTGTGGACGCCGCTGGCGCTCGGCAATGAAGCCTGGAATGAGCGCCGGGCGCAGAGTCTGCAGGTTGTGGCGCGCCTCAAACCGGGCGTCGAGTTGGGGCAGGTCAACGCGGAGGTCGAGACGCTCGCTGCGCGTCTCGCCGAACAATACCCGCAGACCAATGCGGGGCGCGGCGCGACGGTCAGGCTGCTGCGCCATGGCAACGAGTATCAAGAGGTGTTCTTGAGCCTGCTCATGGGCGCGGCCGGGTTCGTGCTGCTAATCGCCTGCGTCAACATCGCCAACATGCAACTGGCCCGCGCCAGCTCGCGCTCGCGGGAGATGGCCGTCCGCACGGCTTTAGGAGCAAGTCGCCTGCAGCTCGTGCGGCGCCTATTGACTGAGAGCCTGTTGCTCAGCCTGCTCGGCGGCGTCTGCGGCTTGCTGGTCGCATTCGGGTTGCTCGACTTCATCCGCGGCGGCCTCCCGCTCGACCAGGTCCAATACATCCCGGGCTGGAAAAGCATCCGCGTCAATGAGCGCGTGATGATCTTCACCCTCGTGGTCTCGCTGGCGAGCAGCGTCGTTTTCGGCCTCGTCCCGGCTCTGCAGTCCTCCAACCCCAACCTCAATGAAGCGCTCAAAGAGGGCGGCCGGAGCGACGGCGGGGGCGCCGTGAGACAGCGCATGCGCAAGGCGCTGATCGTCGCCGAAATAGCGCTGGCGCTCGCGCTGCTGGTGGGGGCGGGGCTGATGGTCAAAGGTTTCGCGCGGATGATAGAGAAGCAACAGCAGGGTTTTGACCCGCGCCATGCGCTGACGCTGCGCGCGACGCTGCCGCCTTCGCGCTACGCCGATGAGCGTCGTATCGCGGCTTTTCACCGTCAAGCGCAGGAGCGGCTCTCGGCGCTGCCGGGCGTCGAGTCAGCCACTTCCACCAGCTTTCTCCCAGGGAGCGACGCCTGGAATTCGACCGAGTTTCAAATTGAAGGGCGGCCCGCGCCGCCGCCGGGGCAGGAGCGTGTTAGCTCCTACCAGCAAGTCGGCGCTGATTACTTCCGAACCGTGCGCATCCCAGTCATCAAAGGTCGCGAGTTCTCGGCGGACGACGTGGAGGGAGCGCCTCTCGTGGCGGTGATCAGCGAGACGCTGGCGCGGCGGTATTTCCCGAACGAAGATCCGCTTGGCCGGCGCGTCAAGGTCGGCGCGCCGGAGCCGGCGGGGACGTGGTATACCGTCGTCGGCGTGGCGGGGGACGTCCCGCGGTTCATGCTCGATCGTGAGATACAGCCGATGCTCTACCTGCCGAACCAGCAACTCCCTGATCGCAACGCGTACTTCGTCGTGCGCGCTTCCGGCGCCCCGATGGCCGCTTTACCTGCCGTCCGCGCGCAGATCGCCGCCCTGGACGACAAGCTGCCTCTCTACGAAATCAAGATCCACGAACAAGTGATCGCCGACCGGATGGCCGGACTGCGGCTAGTAGCGGCGTTGATGATAATGTTCGGCGCGTTGACGCTCACGCTCGCGTCGGTCGGTGTCTACGGCGTCATGGCCTACGCCGTCTCGCAGCGGACGCGCGAGATCGGTGTGCGAATGGCGCTGGGCGCGCGCCCGCAAGATGTGCTCCGATTGGTCCTCGGGCAGTCGCTCAAGCTCGCGGCGCTTGGTCTGGCAATCGGGCTGCCGGTGGCGTTGGCCCTCGGTAGGGCAATGGCCGGCGCGCTCTTCGGCGTCATCGCGCTCGACCCGATGACGTTTGTCAGTTTTACGCTGCTGTTGACAGGCGCCGCGCTGCTCGCCGGCTATCTGCCGGCGCGGCGGGCTACGAAAGTCGATCCGATCACAGCGCTGCGATCCGAGTGAGGCCGCCCTTGTTCGACAAACTATCACAACTCTAGCGCAGGTTGCTCTTCTATGCGCGGCGAAACCAATTCGACCGCGAGCTGGAAGAGGAGATGCAGTTCCACCTGGAAATGAAGGCGAAAGAAAACATCGCCGAGGGCAAGTCCGTGGAAGAAGCGCGGTATGCGGCGCGGCGGCAATTCGGCAGTCAAACTTTACTACTGGAGGCGAGTCGCGATATGTGGGGCTTTAGATCCTTGGAATCGCTCGCGCAAGATATGCGCTACGGCCTGCGAATTTTTATTTGTGTCGTCTTCTCCTTCCTGTCGTCATTTCGTTCTGAAACGAGTCATGTCAATCATCAAAAACCGACAAATCGAGTTGCTGGAGGCGATCGCGATCGGTGATGATTTCAGCCAGTACAATCTTTCCATTTGCGAAGGTGAAGCTGAGCGCCCGTGATAGCTTACCGCCGGGCGCGAACACCAACCCCACCGATCCGTTGACCAGAGCCGGCTGCACGAACCGCGCAAAGCGCGAGAAAGCGGCCGTCGCTCCACGAGCCCAATTTGCTGCCCCACGAAACTCCCGAGGCGCGCCCGGAGCGCCGACGTCCATTCGCACCAGCACATCGGGATCGAGGACAGCGAGCAATCCCTCGAAATCACCCGCGCGCAACGCGGCGAGGAAAGCATCAACGACAACTCGCTGGCTCTGGAGATCAGAATTGGACGTTATCTCTCCTGTGCGCACTCGTCTGCGGGCGCGACTGGCCAGCTGCCTCGCCGCATCTGGTGTGCGATCCACGATCGGCGCAATTTCGTCAAATGGAAGATCAAACACATCGTGCAGCACAAACGCGACCCGTTCGGCTGGTGAAAGCGTGTCGAGCACCACTAGCAACGCGATCCCAACCGAATCAGCCAGCAACGCTTCCTGTTCAGGATCGCTTTTGGTGTCGGCAATCGGCTCGACGACTTCTGCATCGAGAGCTTCCTCGCGTCGCGAACGCCGCGAGCGCAACATGTCCAGGCAAATCCGCGCGACTACTGTTGTGAGCCAGCCACCAAGGTTGGCAACCTCATTGGTGTTAGAGTTGTATAGTCGCAGCCATGTTTCCTGCACTGCATCGTCAGCTTCGCTTGCGGAGCCAAGCATGCGATAGGCTACGGCGCGCAGATGACTTCGGTGCGATTCAAAAAGCGTGGTCAGATCTTTGGGTTCGCTCAAGATACTTCCTCCGCAAATTTACAAAATCTGCCCCTCAAGGCGACGACTAGGCGGGCGCAGCGCCCACGAAGCGACCGTGAGTGCGGTTAAGACAAGGTCAACGATCACATGCCACGTTGCACTATGAGTAAACAGACCCGTAGCAGCAGCACCGGTCATGTTAAAGAAAATGCCTGCATACGCCCATTCTTTAAGCCTTGGGAAACCGGGCGCCAATATGGCAATGGCTCCCAGTACCTTCCAGAATCCGATTATTGTCGCGAAATATACCGGATATCCAAGATGAACGAGTCCCTCGACAGTTCCCGGCACTCGCATCAGCTCGGCTGCGCCCCCTGAACCGATGAAGAACGCAACCATTGCCGTGACTACCCAATATCTCATTGACTTCGGTTTCAAGATATTTTCCTCCTCTTTGTGACGCCTCTTTCCTACGTCAGGTTCTTTCTCCTTCAATAATAGTGACGTGAGAAACTCGGCAAATGTGACAGAGTGGAAGAAAAGCAGCAGAATCGCCGAAAACTAAAACGTTCAACAAGGTGGCGGCTGACTCATCTGAGCCTCTGACTCCCCATCGTTGAACCAGCGCGTCAAAATTCCGGCCGTGGCAGGTGTTGGCTTATGTTCGTCCATCATGCGTACGAAGAATCGCGCCACCGTATCAGCTTGATGGAGAACTGAGCGGCTACTTCGGTTGAAACAGTTCGACCAAGTTTCTTAACGGATCGAAGACCCAAATCTGAGACTCGCCCGGTCCGCTCACGACGTCTTCGCGGCGGAATTGCACTCCGGCGGCACGAAGTCGCGCGGTTTCCGCATTGATGTCCGACACTGCCAACAGAATCCGATTCCACCCACCCGGAACGGGCTTCGTGCTGTTCGGCAGTGGCCGACGACCGGAACTCTGTACTTCGCATCGTCAAGCGGTATGGAGTAGGGACTGCCCAAAACGCTGAGGTCGTTTTGGGCAGTCCCCATCTGTTTTATCGCAATCGGCTGCTCAGCGTGAGCCACTGAGTATGATGATATAAATCACCAGCAGCGTCACCCCGACCGCAATGCCGGCCGTGATGGCGATGATCGCTCCCGTCGAAAGGTTATTCCCTTTCGCCTGCGTGACATCGCCGTAAGCGACTCTGGTCTCGGCGCCGGTCTTTACGTCGGTGATGACGAACGCCTCTTCCTCGATGCGACTGACATACCCCTTGAGTTTTGTCTTATTGCGCAGTTTGACGGATATCGCCGCATCCTTACCGGCGCCGAGTTTCGCGACCCCGGCTTTCACTTTCACGGCCAACGCCGCTTCTTTCTCCTCTTTTGTCCTGGCCAATGCGGCCGGGGCGGCGAAGAGGGAAAGCAGTAGAGACGCCGCGAGAAACAGCGACAAGTTTTTCTTGAACATGTTTTTTCCTCCGGAGCGGTGAATTTCGTTCGTAGCTGAGATGAGCAATCGCCATTCCGTGGGATAGGAAGGCTTGCAACCACTGCTATTTGCCTACAACAAAGTTGATGGCCGGATTGATCCGCCAATGTTGGGGACGCCGAAGCGATGGGTTTACCAGTCAACAGTCGGTATTTTCTTGCGGAGACTTGAGCGTAGCTGTAAATCGTCATATCGTTTGCCGAACTTCGTCATATCTTTCACTGAATTCACGTCTCAAGTTTCTCCCCGCATCTCAGATCAGCGCTCCTATTTCGAGATCGATCACCTAAATCATCAAGCGGGCCGCGGCCACTTTGATGATCTCATTCATCTTCACTGCGCCGTGGGCTAACTGCTGGCGGTTGCGCTGCTCAAGCTCCAGAATCCTCGGAATGATCATATCGACGCTGCGAAAATTTCCGCCCGTCACCTGATGGATCTGCTCGACCATTTCATCGGTCACCTCCGCGCCGAGCGCGTGACGTAAAATCGCTTCGGTCTCGACTCTGGTCAGCTCCGGCAAGAGCTAGTGCAGCGCAATGCGCGAGGTCTACCACTTCAGTTTTTCGTGACCCTTCGAGAGCACAGCGCGGGCATTGACCCGGCTATGGCGCCGGGTCAGTTGGTGCTGCGGGAAGGGCGGGAGCGCGCCAGAGCCAGCCCACCGAGGACCATGGCTATCAGTCCCAGCACCAGGGCCGCGGCGGCGCCGACTACTCCGTTGCCGGTGCCGGGACCACCGTTGGCGACGGCCAAATTCAGCCCGCCGTTGACTACGGCGATTAGCCCCGCCACCGGGGCCACGATGGCTCCGAGTCGCCCGGAGGAGGTACCGAAACGACTGGTGCGGCGGGCCAGAGCCAGTCCACCGATGACAACGCCGACCAGCGCCAGCACAGCGACCGTGGCGGCCCAGAGTCGCCGAGGAGTCAGGCCGTGAACCGTGGTGGCTGCCGGCTCGGAAAGGTGCGCGGCCACCAGCACGGCATGCACAAGCCCCCCGACCAGGGCGGCCGCAGCCAGGGCCGCGAGAATAAGAGCGAAGGTTCGTTTCATAGCTTCTGTTCCTCTCATAGGTTTTGTTTTGACCGTAGCCCATTATCCAACCACGGATGATCTCCGTATTGGATAAAATTGACCTGACCTAAAAATGTGGAAGGTGGTGGCGTTTGACGTGTATGTTGGGTTAGATAAAGCGTTTGTGGCGATTTATGTAATCGGTCGGGCTAAGACCCGAGAACTCGAGAAATTCGCGTATAAAATGGGACTGATCGAAGTATCCGAAATCAACGGCAAGTTCCGCCCAA
>Ga0209382_10005293_pt1 | contig 16830 bp, 16 predicted proteins | sample SoiMetdeltSBSDD5_FD_187599 | JGI IMG/M metagenome (GOLD analysis project Ga0209382, IMG submission 187599) | Bulk soil microbial communities from a Populus tree surrounding site in Tennessee, USA - Soil MetaG P. deltoides SBSDD5 (SPAdes) (version 2) | ecosystem: Environmental > Terrestrial >...
CCGCAGCCCGGCGAACTGGAGAACGTGCCGCGACAGTATTTCGACGCTCACCCTGACGGCGGCGTCGGTCGGGGAAATCCGCAAATCCTGTCCGTCGAGCCGCGCGGCCGTCGCGGCCATCCACATCATCATCACCGCCGCGATTGTGATTCGAGTCACGTCCCAACCGCCTGACTGATGAGGTCCCGTCGTCCCGTTGTGCAGTCGTTTTGTTTCCGGACCACGTCGGTCCGGAGCGCCAGTAGCACACGTGCGATCACGGTATGTCGGGACCCATGAAGAGAGACACCCCAAAACCCTCGGAGAAACGACGGTCTCCACATCGACGGCTTCAATAAGAGCAGTACTTGTGCCGGGCCGAATGCCGCAAGAGCGGCAGCCTGAATCGTGCGGCGGGAAGGAAGCGCACGCTCGAACGAAGCAGCGGGGAACCGAATGTCGACGACGCTTGTCGCGCGACCACCGCTCCGACAATACTTGGGACGTTCGCAGTAGACGTTAAAGGGTGCAGCGCCAGTCGCTGCAGGAATCGGGATGGTCGGGCCGCCATCTCGTGGTCGTCAGACCAGGAGACGGCGTGTCGGGAACCCCTAGACGACCACTCGGACCTCGCGCTGTCCTCTTCCTCCTCGTTCCCGCCATCGCCGCACTGACCACGGTCGCATTCGCACAGACTCATGAGGCGACAGGAGCACATTCGGACCCGGTTACGCCGGTGGTACTCGCGTTGGCGATCATTCTGGCGGCCGCCAAGCTTGGTGGCCATCTCGCAGTTCGGATGGGTCAGCCGGCGGTGCTCGGGGAACTCGTCGCGGGCGTGGCACTGGGGAGCGCTGACCTCGCGGGGATTGGCTGGTTCCACGCGATCGAGGGCGATCAGACCGTAGACATCCTTGCGCGACTGGGCGTACTCATCCTGCTGTTCGAAGTGGGACTCGAGTCGACGGTCCGCGACATGCTGAAAGTCGGTCTGCCCTCGTTCCTCGTCGCGGTCCTCGGCGTCGCGGCGCCGTTCGCCCTCGGTTGGGGTGTCAGCGCGATACTTCTTCCCGACAGGAGCGTCTACGTCCATGCGTTTCTCGGCGCAACGCTTACGGCGACGAGCGTCGGCATCACCGCCCGAGTGCTGCAAGACTTGGGACGTTCACAGTCGTCCGAGGCGCGGGTGATTCTCGGCGCGGCGGTGATCGATGACGTGTTGGGCCTCGTGATCCTCGCCGTTGTCGGCGGCATCATCGCAGCAGCCAACCGAGGCGATTCGCTCTCGTATGTAGAGGTCGGATCTGTGCTCGGAAAGGCAATCGCGTTCCTGTTTGGAGCGCTCGCGATCGGCGTGTATCTGTCGCCACGAATCTTCGGTGTCGCCTCCCGCCTCAGTGGCGGAGGCGTGTTGTTAGCAACAGCGCTGGTGTTCTGCTTCGGGTTAGCCTATCTGTCCTCGATCATCGGCCTGGCGCCCATCGTCGGCGCCTATGCTGCCGGTCTCATCCTCGAAGAGGTGCACTTCCGGGATTTCGCGAACCGAGGCGAACAACAGCTCGAGCACCTCGTGCATCCGATCTCCACGTTTCTTGTGCCAGTGTTCTTCGTCATCATGGGCATGCGCGTCGACCTCGGCGCCTTCGCTCGTCTGAACGTCTTGGGACTCGCGGCACTCCTGACGGTAGCTGCCATTGTCGGCAAACAGGCGTGCTCTCTCGGTGCGCTCGGCCGGAAGCTTGACCGGCTTTCTATTGGCATCGGGATGATTCCTCGAGGCGAGGTGGGGCTGATCTTCGCCAACATCGGCCTTGGCCTGACAGTGGGTGGCCAGCAGGTGATCGACGAAGGAATCTTCTCGGCCGTCGTCATCATGGTCATCGTGACGACGATGGCGACTCCACCTGCGCTCAAATGGAGCCTCGCCCGTGCGAGGAGCCAGTAGTTCAAGCTTTGACCTCGCCTGGACCAAGAGCATCGAGGCACTCCGCAAGGGAACGCAGACGTCGGGCACGCTCACACAGGGTGGCCCATTCGAGAAAAAGCCGTGGCCCTTTGCCGGTGAATTCCGCGAGCGTTGTCGCGAGAGACTTCGATCAACGACTTACTTCGCGCTCGATGGGTGGTTCGACGCGGTGATGCGTCATCGTCTCGCCAGCTCCCGCCACCCCGCGAGCAGCTCCTCGACGATGGTGGCGGTTTCCTTTCGCAGTCGCTGCTCGATGCTCGTGTTCGACGCCAGCTCCTGTCCGCGGACCGAGACGACTTTGCCCGCTCCCAGCTGCACGCCGGAATCGAAAGCGATGTCGGCAAGATCCCCGACCGACCGGAGATCGCTAAGACGAACCTCGCGATAGGTCGGCTCCCAGCTGGCCACCCACCAGTTCAGCCAGTGTTCTGCGCGATCGGCAGCCGCGGGCACCAGCAGTGTGGGTCCGACCGCAAGGATGTCGTATTTCAAGCGACCGAGCTGTCGCGCGCCGGCGATGACGCGAACCGACGGTGGCGTGGGGGGCGTCTCGAGACAACCGACTCCGTCCAGATTGAGAGTCTCTTTTCCCTCGAGGAGCACGTCATCATCCGGATCGGTCGTGGGGCCCTGCACGCGGATCAATACCTTCATGATGGTGGCGCTGCCGATGCCCATGCGCAACCACCCCGCACGCTTGACCGCAAAGTACCCTGGCGCAAGATCCGGACGCTCGCCGCGAACCAACCGTTCCAAGGCCTCCATGCCCGTGACGATCGCCTTCGATCGGCCGTCGTCCATCGGCTGCATCTGGCTCTCGCCCCACGAAAGAAAGGCGGCGGTTGTGATCGGTGCATGCCGTCGCAGCTCACGGACGATGTCGGGCTCGGGAGGTTGAAAGCTCGGATTGGACAGCCCCAGACGGTAGCCTTGGAAAAAGCGGTCCCACAGGGGATCGCGGTCGCGCGTCCACCCGCGCTGACGGGTGGCGAGATCAATCGAGCCCAGGAACCGGACAATATCGATAAACGAGGGCCCACGTGTGGAATCGTCGAAGTCGCCGAGGCCCCACGCACTTTGTGTCAGCGCGAACTGCTCGATGTGCGCATCGCCATGGAGGCGCACGATCGTCGGGCTGGTCACGTCGGCGAACGCCTCGCAGACGCGCGCGGTCCACGCGCGATTGATGAACCGGAAATAGGTAAACGGGTCCGCTCGCAGTCGATCGATCAGCTCGGCCGACGCGCCGGCCAGAACCTCCGGATGCGGCAGGAGCTGGCGTTGCGCTGACGCTGGCGAAGAGCAAGCGATGCACAGGGTCGCGAGCGCAAGGCCTGCAGAGAGTCTTGCCAGCATTGAGCGCACTCTTTCAGAACCGAAGCGCAATTCGGAGGCCGCGACGGGCCGCGCTGTCATTCTAGCGCGACGGCTCGTCTTGTTGGCGTCGTTCCGGTCCTTGTCCTTCGAAATCCCGTGGCCTATCGACGACTGACCGTGGCGCGATCGAGACACAGGCCGGCAGTCCTCAGGAACGTTAAGGAAATCAAAACCCAAGAGCGGGCACTGAGGTTGTATCTCGCGCCTGTGCGGCTGAGCAGTTCTTCATCACATTCTGAAAAGGGCGCTGCAATGATGAGACAACTCGTCACGCGACTGTCGATGTTCTTGATAGCGGTCGCAGTGTCCCGGTCGGCATCGGCTCAGCCGCCTTCCCCGGACGCGACGGCGCAGCCCACCGCCGCGGCGGACGCGCCGTCGCCCTGGCTCCTGGTGCCAGTGCTTTCGTCGAGTCCTAAACTTGGCACGGCCGCCGGTGGACTCGGCGCCTACTTACACAAGTTCGGCGCTGACAGCCGTGTGTCGCTCTTCGGCATCATGTATCAGTACTCGTCCACGGACTCACAGATCGCCAGCGCATTTGCGCGGACATCATTCGGTGCCGATCGTCATCGCATCGTGGCCGTCATCGCACTCGGCCACATCAAGAACGATTACGCGGACTACCTTGGCACAGGCCGGCCGCTGAAGACCGACGACGACTTCAAAGCCGTAGCGGCGCGATATGTGTTTCGTGCCAAAGCAGACTGGTTCATCGGCGGCCAATGGAATGCCGCCAATTACCAGGTGCTGGGAGCGACCGCGGAAGACGATCTCGTGCTCGAGACACTAGGCCTGCGCGGGTTCGACTCGGCGGCGGTGGGCGCCGTGCTGATGCAGGATTCACGCGACAACGAAGACATGCCAACGACCGGCTGGTTCTTGAATGTCAACAATCTGGCCTATCGTGAAGCGCTCGGCGGATCGTCGTCATTCGATGCGTATCGCGTGGACCTACGCACGTTCTGGAAACACGGCGGCGGTCACGTGTTGGCGGTGCGACAGTACAACTGGTTGACCAGCGATGCCCCAACCGCCGCGCAGGCGACGGTGATCCTTCGCGGTTATAAGCTCGGTCAGTACCTCTCGCCGTATATGTCCTCGCTCGAAGTCGAAGAACGCCTGTCGTTCAACGAGCGATGGGGTGTCACGCTCTTTTCAGGCGCGGCTGCATTGTATGGCGATGCCCCTGTCCCGCTCGACCGCAGTATCCATCCGACCATCGGAGCTGGCTTGCACTTCGTGATCAAACCCGCGCAGCGCATGCTCGTGAATCTCGAGTACGCACAGGGGACCGAGGACAGCCGCGGTGTCTATCTCAAGCTCGGCTACGCATGGTGACTCGGCGACGCCGACAAGAGCGTGTTGCGCAGACCAGAAGACGATGAACAGTTCAACCGAAAAGCGAACCGTTCATCGTCCTGGGTTGACATGCGACATGTGTCGCGTCTAGTATGCGACAACTGTCGCATATGCCAAAGCCAGCCACGGAACGCCTGACCCGACGCGAGCGGGAAATCATGAACGCGGTCTTTGCCCTCGAGAATCGTGCGTCCGCCGAAGACGTCCGCGCGAAGTTGACGGCGCCGCCCAGCGATTCGTCGGTGCGCGTCATGCTCGCCAGGCTCGAGCGGAAAGGGTTCCTGCGTCATCAGCAGGACGGCCTCCGCTACATCTATTCCGCCACGATGTCGCCGGCCGTCGCCAAGCGCACGGCGCTGCAGCAATACCTGCACACGTTCTTTGGCGGTTCGCTCAGACAGATGATGACCGCGCTCGTGCGCGAGGGATCGTGGGATGACGAGGACCTCGACGCGCTGAAAGCTGAGATCGAACGGGCACGCAAGGGAAGGAAGCAGTCATGAACGCCTGGTTTACAGAGCTCGCGATTGGAATCGGAGCATCGTTTGCTGCGACGCTGCTCGTAAAGGCGACGCTGACTCTGGCGGTGGCGCTTGCGGTGACGGGACTGGCACGCCGGAGCCGCGCGGCGGTTCGACACGTGCTGCTCGTGACGGCCTTTGCGGTGCTTCTGGTGCTACCCGCTGCGTCGTTCATGATGCCGTCTCGGGGTGTGAGGCTGCCGGCCACGCCAGCCGCATCGTCTGCGCCTGTGACGGCCGTCGTCCCGGTAATGACGAGTCCGTCTCCTACAAGTCTCGGCGCACAGGAATTGGTCGATACGTTTCGGAGTGATTCAGGTATGACCGCGTCCGCGCTTCTGTGGACAGTCTGGGGCGCTGGCGCGTTGCTCTGTCTGTTGCCAGTGCTTGCAGGGACGTGGCACGTGCGCGCGCTGCGTCGATCCGGCTCGTCGTGCGCCCGCGGCGACGCGTTGTTGCGCAGGCTGTCGGCCGAGGCGGGACTGAATCGGTCTATTGCCGTGCGGGTGCACGAATCGATCCCCGGTCCGATGACATACGGCGCGCTCCGGCCAGTGGTCCTGATGCCCCTCGATGCCGAGAGCTGGAGCGACGATGCATTGAGCCGCGCGATGATTCACGAACTGGAGCACGTGCGGCGCGGCGACTGGTTGAGTCAGTACATGGCACGAATCGTTGGGGCGCTGTACTGGTTCCATCCGCTGGTGTGGATGGCCCGGAGGCGTTTGAATCTCGAGGCGGAGCGGGCGTGCGACGACGCTGTGCTCAGGCGGAGTGAAGCAACAGCGTACGCCCATCAACTGGTCCTGTTGGCGGAGCGTCTTGCCAGCACTGCCACACCGCCGCTACTGGCCATGGCGGCCTGCCGCGATTTGAGCACGCGCGTCCGCGCGGTTCTGGACGGAGCCCAGGCGCGCGGTCGCGCGGGAGTGCTATCCGTGGCCACGGCCATCGTCGTGGCAGCACTGTTCATTGCCGCCGTGGCGCCGCTGCGTGCCGTGCGTCAGGTACAGGCACTTTCGAACGGCGCGCAGCAACCGCCGCTGGCCTTCGAGACCGCATCGGTGAAACCCAACAAGTCCGGCGACGAGGAGCGGTTCACACGGGTGGATCCTGGAGGCGGTCTCACGGTGGTGAACATGCAGCTGCGAGAACTGATCACATGGGCCTATCAGATCCAGAGTTTTCAGCTCGAGGGAGGGCCCGGCTGGATCGCTTCCGATCGCTTCGACATCCTCGCCAAGCCCGAGCGTGAGGTGCCGTCGACGGGCGAGCAGGATCCGCGCAGGATGATGCTGCGGACACTGCTGGCGGACCGCTTCAAGCTGGTGATGCACAAAGAGACGAAGGAGCTGCCGATCTTCGAGCTCGTGCTCGCCAGGCAGGGCGGCAAGCTGGGGCCGCAACTTCGCCCCGCCGCGGTGGACTGCGCGGCGCGGGCAGCCGCTGCCCGGGCGGGGACGCCGCCGCCGTCGTCCGGCCCGCCGGGGCCCGGCTTCTGTGGGACCACCATGAACCCAGTCAGCGTCAGGGGCGGCGGGGCGACTATGGCGATGCTGGCCAGTCTTCTCGAAAGGGCTGCGAAGCGCCTGGTGATCGATCGCACCGGACTGAAGGGCAACTGGGACCTCGAGGTGAACTACACACCCGATCGGTCGCAGCTGCCACCCGGCGTCGAGCTGCCGTCGTCGATCGATCCGAACGGCCCGTCGCTCTTCACCGCGCTCGAAGAGCAGCTCGGGCTGAAACTTCGGCCGGCGCGCGGGCCGGTGGAAGTCCTCGTCATCAACTCGGTGCAACAGCCCACGCCGAACTGAACTGAGAAGGTCGGAACTACAATCTCGGTCGGGACCCGTCGCCTCGTCACCGGCCTCGAACACGAACTTGATTCGCAGGTCGCGGTCTCGAGGAGCTGTCGTATCCCTTTCACGATCAAACGATCATGCTGACCGGGCTGTGCAGTCGATGTACTGAACAGCCGGGTGCCGGGCCGGAACTGCGACCACGCGAACCAGAACTCCGGGATCAGGATCAGCGGCTTCAACTGCGTCCCCTTGAGAGGCCCTTTCACTGCCAGGCCGTACGCGTTCCACGTCGAGTGGGTCTCGCGATCCGTGACGAACGTGGCGCCTGCATTGGCCGCATCGAACCGCAAGCCACGATCCTTCACGCGCGCGTCGTAGGCGGTCGTCGTCTCGGACGCCGACTGGTGAATCACGACGATGGGCACCCCGCCGAGGCGTTCGTTGACGACGGGTGTCGTACGGAGGGCGGCGATCTGGAACGCCATCGTCTCGTTACCGACGGCGAGGCCCGCCACGAGTTCGCGCGGACGCAGGCGATCGTCCTTGCTGAACGACCCATCCGGCGCCGCACCCTCACCGCTGCGCGACCGCGCCACGCGTGACCGCAACAGGTCGAACCGCTCCAGGTATCCCGGCATCGGCTTCATCAGTTGCGTGCCGGGATAACGGGTGCGCCACTCCTTCCAGGTGGTCAACACGAACGGATAGAGTTCGAGCTTGCTGCCCTTCAAGGGGCCGGAGATCGCCTCGCCCGTGGACTGCTGCCAGCGGCTGCCGGTCTCAACGTCCTTATGGACCTCGTTCGCGTTCACCATGCTGTCGTATTCGAAGTGGAGCCGGCGCCCGTTGAGTACTGCGCGGAAGACGGCCCCGGTGCCACACGTACTGCACCAGGTGACCTCGATCGGCGCGTCCGGCATCTCGTCGTCCACGGACCCGTGCTGCTGCAGGTCGAGCGCGTGGTATGCCTTGGCGACCTTGCCCTTGGCGACACCAATGACGAAATCGCCGTCCTGGACGAATGACGCCGCCGACGCGGGCACGAACACCGGATCGTGCACCGCGACGTACGGCATCCTCGGCGGACCAGGCGCCTCGGACTGCGCCGCGACGCCTGCCCCCATCAGCGCGACTGCCAGTGCCGCCAGCGTTGGTCGCCCAGGCATATCAGGCCTTCGGGGCGGCGCCGTTGGTCGCTTTCGGCACCACCATGAACACGATCACTCGCGCCGGCGCGCCCTCGACCGAGCCGAACGTGGAGTGCAGGGCGCCGGTCTCCTCGAAGAAGGTCTCGCCCACGCCGAAGATCCTGGCGGGTTCGTGGTTCACTGCAAACTTCACCTTGCCCTCGAGCACGTACCCCTGCACCGGTCCGTTGTGCCTGTGCTCCCGCCCTTCGCCTACGGGGGGATGCAGCTCGATCAGCAACGCGTCGAAGTCGGCCAGCGGGCCGGTCAAGGTGTGACGCGCCAGCTCACGTGGGGGCACGGCCGCGGGTGCCGATTGTGCCTGCGCCTCGAGCGTGATCAGGCTTGCGGGAACGAGCGCCGTCGCCAGCGTCAGGAATGTTCGTCGATCGTCCACATGAGACCTCTCTTGAAGAATGTGAATTTCAGGCCCTCGGGGCAGCGCCGTTGGACCCTTTCGGCACCACCATGAACGCGAGCACTCGCGCCAGCGAGCCCTCGACCGAGCCCCACGTGGAGTGCAGGGCGCCGGTCTCTTCGAAGAAGGTCTCGCCCACGCCATAGATCCGCGCGGGTTCGTGGTTCACTGCAAACTTCACCTTGCCCTCGAGCACGTAGCCGAGCACCGGTCCGGTGTGCCTGTGCTCCCGCCCGTCGCCGACAGGGGGATGCAGCTCCTGCAGCACCACGTCGAAGTCGGCAAGCGGGCCGGTCAAGGTGTGACGCGCGAGATCACCTCGCGGCCCAGAGGCCGTGGGCGCCGCCGACTGTCCCTGCGCCGAGAGCGTGATCAGGCTGGCGGGAACGAGCGCCATCGCCAGCGCTAGGAATGTCCGTCGATCGTCCATCTCAGACCTCTATTGAAGAATGTGAATTCCACATAACGACAGGCCGACGGTCCCGACGACCATCGCCCCAACCACCGCAGCGGCGTATGACCAACGCCGGACAGACGATTCCGCGAACCACCCGAGCGCCGCGAGCCGGGCATATAGTCCGACGTGCAGCAGGAACGCCGACACCCCGAGCAGGTAGAACGGCAGCGAGGCCACCGACGTGGCTGTTGCCAGCAACTGCGGCGGCGTGAGCACCTGCGCCACTGGCGCGGCCGGCAGCTGCCGCGCCTGGAGGTACGGGCTGCACACGTGGGCGAACAGGAACACCGCCAGATACCAGCCGGACACGGCCTGCAGATGCCTGGCAACCGCGCCCGCCGGCACTCTCTTCAACCCCATCGCGGCGCCGGTGAGGATTTGCGTCACCACCATCGTGACGATCACGACGTAGCTGACCGACTGCTCCGAGGCCAGCTGCATCACGCCGCGCATCGCCGCGTACGACGGCACGCTGACGAACCCCAGCGACTGGTTGACGATGTGACCGAGGATGAAGACGCCGAGCAGGGCGGACGACAGCCGGTGCAGGCGGCGCAGGCGCGGCGTCGAGCCGCTGGGCGACGGCCACGGCAGCACCGCCAGGATCGTGGTGGCCGCGATCGCGCCGTACCACCAGTCCAGCCGCCGTCCCCCGCGCGCCACCACGATGAACAGCGACGGGCTGATCGTGGCGAGGATGGCGCCGAGCACGCGCACGCGTGACGACAGCCGATCGAGCCGATCGTCGGCGCCGTTCATCACCAGCACGGCCACCGCGGGGCCGGCACACGCCCAGAGCAACGCCAGCATCACCAGCACGCCGCGCACGAGCGGCTCGCCGGACCGCGCGCCGGCAAAGATCGCCGGCGCCGCCCACGGATAGAGCACCGGCACCAGCCACGCGAGCGCGATCGCTCGCGGCTCGGTCAGCCAGGCATGGACACGCGCCATCAGCGCGGATTCCCGATCGCCAGCGCGCTCCAGGAGCATCCGCCTGATCGCGATCGTGTCGTCCGGCGCCTCTACGACGTCGGGGGGCGTGACGGCGCGCAGGGTCCGCGCCAGTCCTTCGTACGCCCGCGCGCAGTCCACACAGGTTTCGAGATGACGCTCCGCCCTCACGAGGTCGAGGCCGTCCTCATCGTAGTAATGCAGGACCAGTTCGTCGTCGGTGAGGTGGTTCACCGGCTGACCCCGTGCGCAGCCAGCGCCAGGCGCAGCTTCCGAACGGCGCGAAAGATATGCTGCTTGGCCGCGTTGTTCCCGATGCCGACCGCCTCGGCGATCTCGGCGATCGCTCGCCCTTCAAAGTGCCGCAGCGCGAATGTCACGCGCTCCAGCGGGCTCATCCCCTCCATCGCCGCCGCCACCAGCCGGCGCCAGTCCGCGCTCGCGGCCAGGCGCTCGGGGTCTGGCGACGCGGATGCGGCGGTGTCTGCGACGTCCGACAACGGTGTGGGTGCATAGGCGTCGGGCCGGCGGCGCAGGCCGCGCAGATGGTCGAGGGCGCAGTTGACGACGATGCGATTGAGCCAGGTGCGCAGGTCGGCGCGCCCTTCGAAACGATCGAGATGCACGAACGCGTGGAGCAGGCTTTCCTGGACGACGTCCTTCGCATCCTGCTCGCGGCCGGTCAACCGAAGGGCGAGGTTGTACATATAGGTCCGGTGACGCTCGACCAGCGCCAGGAAGACGTCCACATCGCCGTCGGGCATCCCTGGTGAATTAGACGCCGGCATGTCCGACCAGTTAACCGACCAGACTCGCCCGGCTCTCGAGTGCGGCGCCAACCATCTCTCGATCGTTGTGGAACGCTGCTTTGTTGCGGATTGACCTGATTCGCGTGTCGAACTCCGACCGCATCGGCGCACCGGGCAGGTAATTCACGAGACGCGCGAAGGCTTCGCGTGCGTCACAGCTCCCGATTTCCTGACGGCGTTGCGAAGATAAGGAAGGGCGGCAGGATAGCACGTGCTGGCGTTGGTGCCAGCGACGCGGAGAATAGGGAACGCCACGCGGCATCGAGCCGAGGAATCACGGCTTTGCGATCATGACCCCGGTGTCGCGCATCGCGGCGTGGGGACGCTTCAGGAACGACGGCGCACCAGCGAGGAACCACGGCGCAATCATGCCGTCGAACATCATGCAGCCGAACGCGGAACTCGGCATGAACGGCCAAATCGGATTGCCCCAGAGGTGATGCGCAATATCCCAGCCCGCGTGAATCAACCAGCCGACACCGATCCATCGGTACGACCGTAGCGCACGAAACCCGATCGCTGCGCCGATGACCGGGTAGGCCAATTCCCACAGACCGAATCCCCCACTCAAGTACACACCGCTCGCACCCGCAAGGATGATCGCGTTGAGGGTACGGCGGGTCGGTTCCGCGACGATCGACATCACGGCAACGAACACACATGCGCCGAGGGCCGGACCGACGTAATCCACGACAGCGAGCGGTGCAGGGTTCATGAGCAGGTCCTCCATGGCGCAATCCTACAAAACGTGGCAGAATCGGCCAGTGGCTAAAAAGACGATGATCGCAGGATTCACGCCACGATTCCCGAAAGCCGGACGGCGGCACCTGGTCGCAGTCGTCGCGTTCGACGGCGTGGTGCTCGGCGATTTATCGACCGCGTGCGAAGTGTTCGGCCTGGCGATGAGAGAGGACGGGCGGCCTTCGTACGAGGTCCGCGTCTGCAGCGAGTCGGTGGACGTCGAATCGATGCACGTTGCGCTGCGTGTGCCGTGGCGGCTGTCGTCACTGGCGCAGGCCGACACCGTCATTGTGCCGGGCATCAACGACGTCAATCGACCCGTACCCGCGTCCGTCTTGCGCGCCATCCGTCGGGCGGCCGAGCGCGGTGCCCGCGTGGCGTCGATTTGCACCGGCGCGTTCGTGTTGGCGGCCACCGGTGTCCTCGACGGCCTCCGCGCCACGACGCACTGGCTTGCCGCCGCCGATCTTGCCCGTCGTCATCCGTCCATCGATCTCGACGCGAACGTGCTTTATGTGGACAACGGCCTCGTCCTGACATCGGCGGGCGCCGCTGCCGGTCTCGATCTGTGTATTCACATGGTTCGTCGCGACCTGGGCGCCGACGTCGCGGCGTCGGTCGCGCGGCTTGCCGTGATGCCGCTCGAACGCGCAGGTGGGCAGGCGCAATTCATCGAATATGCGCCCCCATCCGCAGCGCCCGGCGCCATGACGCCATTGCTCGCGTGGATGGAACAGAACCTCTCGCGCGAGCTGCCGCTGCCAGTCATCGCGCGGCGGGCGGCGATGAGCACGAGGACACTGAGCCGCCGTTTTCGCGAGCAGGTGGGAGCGACGCCGGCCGCGTGGCTCGCGCACGCGCGCGTGCGTCGCGCGCAGCGGCTGCTCGAAACGACGGACCTCGCCATTGAGCACGTGGCGGCGGAGGCAGGCTTCGGGTCCGCTGCCGTAATGCGCGAGCACTTCGGAACCGTGGTCGGCACGAGCCCACTGTCCTACCGGCGGGCGTTTTCCAGAGTTTGATCACTGGAGGCGGGCCGGCGAAACCCTCAAGGCGGTTCATCGGCGCCGCTACTCGATTTGCCCGCTGCGGTAGCGAGACCACTGTTGCGGTCGTGGCCGCGTAGGAGCACGATGGCGAGGATGATGAGCGCCCGTCAGGATCCGCCTCGAACAGACCACCGCCGCATCAGACGGCCGGTCTCTTCGAACCGCCTCTCAAACACCCTTCCGCCAGAGTTGATGGCAGAGGCCTCGCGACGTCTGGGCTGGCTGGGCGCGCTCTATTCCGGCTTCGGTGTCGTCGGTCACATCGGCGGTCGCTTCCTGCTCGCGGGCGGCTCTATCAGTGCGGCCTTTCGCCCGCGGGATTTGATCTTCGTCGCGGCGGCGATCATGGGCATCGCCATGTATGTCGCGTGGCGCCGTGCACTAGTGTCGCAATCGCGTCTGCTCGATCTGGGACTGGTGTTTTATGTCACCGGCGCCCTCGCGGTTGCCACGGGTCGCGTGTCCGCGTCCCTGCCTCACACGCCCGATGTGTTGTTTGGGCTCGTTCCGGTTGAATGCGTCTGGATCGTCATCTATCCGTTGGTCGTCCCCACGCCTCCAAAGCGAATGCTGGTCGCGTCCGTGCTCGCAGCATCGAGTGGACCGGCGGCGCTTGTGCTCACCGCCGTGGCGAGCAACACGTCAATCGATCGAGTAGACCTGCTGTTCTTCTTCTCGAACTATATGTGCGCGGTCGTCGCCTACATGGTCAGCCACGTCGTCCACGGCGTCAGCATGCGGCTGAAGCACGCGCGCGAGGTTGGCAGCTATGCGCTCGTCGAGATGATTGGTGAAGGTGGCATGGGCGAGGTCTGGCGGGCGAAGCATCGCCTGCTCGCTCGTCCCGCGGCAATCAAGCTGATACGGGCCGACGCGTTGGGCGTCAGCCACCGGGCGCGCGAGGCTGTGCTGCAGCGATTCGAACGCGAAGCACAGGCCACGGCCACACTCGGCTCCGTTCATACGGTCAACTTGTACGATTTCGGCGTCACCGAAGAGGGCAACTTCTACTACGTGATGGAACTGCTCGACGGTATCAGCCTCGAGCAGTTCGTGAAGACATTTGGACCGATGGAGCCGGCGCGCGCGGTGTACGTGCTGCGCCAGGCCTGTCATTCATTGGCCGAGGCGCACGCGCGCGGTCTCATCCACCGCGACATCAAGCCGGCCAACATCTTCCTCTGCCGGCTCGGTCCCGACGACGACTTCGTCAAGGTGCTCGACTTCGGGCTGGTCAAGCACGCCGAAACAGCCGTCACGGCGCCGCAGTTGACGATGGACGGCGCCATCACGGGGACGCCCGCTTTCTTGCCGCCCGAGATCGCGATGGGCCAAACCACGTTTGATGCGCGCGCCGACCTCTACGCCCTGGGCTGCGTGGCGTATTACCTCGTCACCGGAGAGTTGGTGTTCGCGAAAGAAACGGCGATCGCGATGGCGCTCGCGCACGTCAATGAGATCCCCACGCCGCCACGTGAGCGTTCGGAGCTCGAGATTCCCGCAGCCCTCGATGCGCTGATTCTGCAGAGCCTCGCCAAGGATCCCGCGCAGCGGCCCTCGTCAGCGACCGAACTCGCCAATCGTCTCGCGGCGACGGTTCCGTCTGAGGCATGGACTGCTGATGATGCCCATCGATGGTGGCAGCTTCACTGGGGTACGACGATTGCTCCCCGGTCGACCGCGCCGCCAGCGAGCGAGCCCACCGAACAAGACGCGGACCGGCGCTGCTGGCCCCGTCTCGAGCGCAACGCACACGCGGCGCGGTGATCGTTGCGCGATGTGCGAGGAGAGGTGGACCGCACTTCGCATGCGTGCTACCGTGCGAGATGATTGGTCATCTCGACGGGAGGGGCACGTGATCAGCAAAAACCCTATCGACGATCGTCAACAGTTCCCTTCTCCGCCCGCCGCTTCGTCTGGTGAAGCACTCGTCAGTCACATCCACCTCAAGGAGCGCTCATCGATCCCGTCCCTGTTGCGCCATGGAGATTCCTTTGCCATTACGCGCGTGGAGTCGTCGATCGGGCTGGCTGACCCAATCACCAAGGTGTCGAGCGTTCCCGCGCTGCTCGTGTCGGTGTCGATCAAGTCTTTGGCGTTGGGCGATTATCAGTTGTGGCTCGACGACAAGCTGGTGCCCACGCCCTACATTCCAGCCTTCCGCACCAATGTGATCGATTTCGAGGCGCAACCCACCTGCTTGCCTGGAACAGCATTCGACTACGTACTCTTTCATCTTCCTCGCAAAGACCTGAACGATATCGCGGCAGATCTCGCCGTTGACCGCGTGGATACGTACCGGCTCTCGCTCGACGAAGAAGACCTGGTCCTGACCCAGCTGACCAAAAGCATTCTTCCCTACATCGGGCAACAAGGGTGGCCTGGTCCTTTGGCACTGGACCACCTCAGTCTGATCCTCGGCGCTCATCTGCTCCAAAAGTACGCAGGATTGCGAAGACCGCCCACCATCTCGGTCGGCGGCTTGGGACCATGGCAGAAACGCCGAGCGACAGAGTTGCTGAGCGAGAACTTGACGGGGCGAATCCGGCTCTCGCAGTTGGCGCAGGAGTGCGGCCTCTCTACTAGCCACTTCGCGAGGTCATTCAAGTCGACTTTCGGTGTCTCGACTCACCGATGGCTCGTGCAGCGCCGGATCGAACGTGCTCAGGGTCTCTTGATACACACGCGCGAGTCGCTGTCCGACATTGCGGAACAGGCAGGCTTCGCGGATCAAGCCGCTTTCACTCGCGCCTTCCATCAGATCGTGGGTGTCAGTCCAGGTCGATGGCGGCGAGACTATCAGCCCAGAGCATCACGCATCTCACTCGTATAGCTGAACCTTCCCTAAACACAGTCCGAAGCAACAACTGACAAAGCTGGCCGAATCCTGCAAGAAGCGTTCGACGCGTCCTCCTAGGCTGACGTCTAGGAGGATTAGTCATGAATACGCACACCCATCAGACCGCACCGACGCAGTTTCTCGACGCCAACGGGATCCGCTTTGCCTATCGCCGGTTTGGCAAAGCCAACGGCGTGCCGATCATCTTCAACCAGCACTACCTAGGCACCATGGATTACTGGGATCCGATGGTGACCGACGGCTTGGCGCGCGAACGTGAGGTGATCTTGTTCAACAACGCCGGCGTCTCCAGCAGCTCCGGCGAAGTCCCGACGACGTTCGAGCAGATGGGCGCCAACGCGGTGGCCTTCACGCACGCACTTGGTCTGAAGAAGGCGGATATGCTCGGCTTCTCGATCGGCGGCATGGTCGCGCAGGAAATCGCGCTGCAGGCGTCCGATCTCGTTCGCAAGTTGATCCTCGTCGGCACCGGTCCGCGCGGCGGTCAGGGCATGGAGTCGCTGACCCAGGCTGCAGGGCGGCTCTTCGGCGCCGCTTATGATCCGCCCGAGCACGTCTGGCTCGCGGTCCAATTCAGTCCATCCGAGGCAGGCCAGGCGGCGGGACGGGCGTTCTTGAAGCGCACGCATCTTCGGCAGAAGGGGCGCGATCCCGAAGTGAACGACAAGGTGTCGCCCGCCCAGGTCGAAGCCATGGACAAGTGGGGCGTTCAGCGAGCGGGGTCCTACGACTATTTGAAGACGATCACGCAGCCAACACTCGTCGTGAACGGCAGCAACGACGTGATCATGCCGACGATCAACTCGTTCATCATGGAGCAGCACATCCCGAATGCGCAGCTGATCATCTACCCTGATTCCAATCACGGCTCGCAGCACCAGTACCCGGAGCTCTTCGTTGAACACACGACGCTGTTCTTGAACGCCTGACGCTGACGACGAATGAGGACCGCGCCTTCGTCCCGCCGAAATATCGCGTGGGTCGTCGTGTGGGTCGGACTGGGGCTTGCGCTAGGGCTGTGGGTCGCTGCGACTCAGGGTCGAACCGTCGCGACGGAATACTTCGCGGCGTACCTGCTCGAGGAGTCTCTGTCGGTCGACAACATCTTCGTCTTCGTCATCATCTTCTCTGAGCTCCACATTCCCGCCGAGCATCAGCGACGCGTGCTGTTGTTTGGCATCGTAGGTGCCCTGGTGTTCAGGGCGCTGGCGATCGGCGCCGGGATCACGCTCATCGAACGCGTTCAATGGATTACCTATCCATTCGCAACCCTGATCCTGTTCGCCGCGTGGCGGCTGCTGTTCGGTGCGGAACGTGAGCGAAAGGTCGTCACAGACGCGTGTGA
>Ga0209382_10005295_pt1 | contig 16828 bp, 20 predicted proteins | sample SoiMetdeltSBSDD5_FD_187599 | JGI IMG/M metagenome (GOLD analysis project Ga0209382, IMG submission 187599) | Bulk soil microbial communities from a Populus tree surrounding site in Tennessee, USA - Soil MetaG P. deltoides SBSDD5 (SPAdes) (version 2) | ecosystem: Environmental > Terrestrial >...
CCTCCATTTCTTAAATTTACAGATCGTGGTTCAGAAATACTATCTATCCTAACTTTTACATTTACTCCTCTCATTCCAGGCCTCAATTCATTAACCTTTTTTTCAGTCGTACTCATTACTAATAAATAAAATAAAGAAGAATAATAAAAATGATAATATTTTTAAATTAATATATATTTTATAATGTCGAGCAATTTCTCAGCCCTAAGAAAAATTTAACAAACATAACTCGACGGAAATTTAACAATTACTATTGATAAAGGAAAGCCCTATATAAATAGCAATTATAATAAATATGGGTAAGTATAAAATATAATGGATTAAAAGTTTTTTAAAATTTAAGAACGATTTTTGAATCTTTTGTTGTGTAAAATGATGACTAACATAGGAAATCACTTTGTTAGCATTAACGGCTAGTCTTAAAATTATATTTTAACTAACTTTAATGAAACCGCATTAGAAAATTTTGATTCGAGACAAAAATTCAATTGGCATCATTATCTATTGGTTTTATAGTCACTAAGTATATCACTATATCTAGCATCTTTATATGCAATATATTTAATATATTCACCATATGTAAGATCCAGTGAACAATAACTGCATTTTACAAATGAAAAATCATCTTCCAGATGAGCGGTTTTTTTACAATCAGGACAAACTATTTTCATATATATGATATAGCGTTTAAGCTATAAATACTTGGTTATATGATATGACACTACGAAATCTTTATCAAAGATGTCATTAAATTGCTTTAATCTGTTTTACTACAGGTTGTCTTCCTTTTCTAAATACTCTGAAGCCACAAATACATTTTATTTCAGGTAATGCGGACAATTCTTCTATTGTTACACTAGTTCCACATCTCATACATTCATAGGATACACTACCTAGACCTCTACCTTCCATACCTCTTCTTCTTTTAAAGATTAATTTAATTGTACTGAAAACCTGAAAACGTAATTCCAAATGATTAATAAGTTTGTTAATTACAATATCAGACAAATGAGGAAAAAAATTGTAATTGCTAGTGTTTCGTTAATGGCGATTATGTTTGTAGGTACTATCGCTGGTTTTTTAAATTTTGGTTCTAGGAGTAATACTAATAATAATAATAAAGATACTCTCACTCCAGAGACGTTTTTAAATCAATTATTAAGTCCCTCTATGGTGAATGCGTCTGCACTAGGAAATGAACGAGCTAAGATAACAATAGTTGAATTTGCTGATTATCAATGTCCTTTTTGTGCTCAATTTAATAAGGAAACTAAAGATGCTATAGTAGAAAATTTCATAGATACTGGAAAAGCTAAGTTTCTATATAAGGACCTTATTGTAAATGATGGCAGTGATAAAGCCTCAACACTTGCTGCAGCAGCATCCTATTGTGCAGCAGAACAAGGAATGTATTGGGCTTATCATGATGAATTATTCAAAAATTCAAATGGTGAAAATACAGGATGGGTAACAAAAGACAATTTAAAGCAATTTGCGAATAACGTTAGAGTTCCTGATCTTATGAAATTTTCCGATTGTGTAGATACTGGTAAATATAATGATGTAGTGAGTGAAAATGATTCATTTGCTAGGAACATTGGATTACAAAGTACACCATCATTTATCTTTTATAACGGTACAACCCCTGTAGCAATTCAGGGAGCACAACCATATGAAGCATTTGAGCAGATAATTACCGCAATCAGCTAGTTTTATAGTACATTGGTTGTTACCAATCATCATCGATATTTTTCTATTTCGTAAACGCTTCTGAAATTTATTATTTATTTTAAAATAGATGTTTTTAGTATATAGGCGAAAATAAAACCACTTGCAGATAACAATACTATTATGCCACTGGGTGCTAGGTTGTAATAATAAGAAAGAATAACTCCAGCAAATACTGAGAAAGTAGATAAAGATAATGAAATTAAAAGTGTTTTTTTAAAACCTTGATTGAATAATAGAGCAGTTACATTTGGAATAACTATTAGGGATGAAATTAATAATATTCCAACCAATTTCATAGAAACAATTATTGTTATAGCTACCAAGATAGTAAATAAATAATTAAGTTTCTCTACATCAATCCCACTAATTTTTGCTTGTTCTTCATCAAAAGCAATATATAGAAATTTTTTATAATAAAGGATAATCATAGACACAACTATTATTGCGACAATTATTATAGGATATAAATCTTGGACACTTACTAATAGAATACTTCCAAACAGAAAACTAAACAAATCAACAGAGAAGCCGTTAGATAAACTAACTAATGTAACGCCTACTCCCAAACCCAAAGAAAGCATAATTGCCACCATGGAATCTGAAGGGAGTTTTGTAGATTGTCTCATTTTTGCTATAGCCAAGGCAGTAACTATTGAAAATCCCATTGCAGTCCAAACCGGATAAATATTTAAAAAAGTACCAATTGCAATTCCTCCAAATGCCATATGAGAAATAGCATCTCCAAATAATGATTGTCTTTTTAGAACAAGAAATAATCCAATAACAGTACATGTTATAGCAATAATTAAACCGGAAAATAATGCACGCTGAATGAATCCATAGGAGAAAATATCTACCTCAAACATATGCAAATCATATAATATTGGTTTTTTTACAAATCGTGAGAATGCATATGAATTTGCATTGTGGACTCAGAATAATTTTTGATATTATCTTCACTAGAGAAAAATTCGCCTTTATCCCCATGGAAAAACATTCTTTTATTGATACATGATACTTTGTTGGCATATTTATTTACTGCATCCATATCATGTGAAGACCATATTATTGTAATCTTATTTTTTTCATTAAGTTCCTTTAGAAGGGAATAAAAATCATTTTGACTTTTGGGATCCAACTCGTTAGTTGGTTCATCAAGTATTAGAATAATTGGATTATTTACTAATGCTTTTGCTATTAAAACACGTTGTTGTTGACCTCCTGAAAGCTGACCTATTATTTTGTCTTTCATTGTAAATAATCTAACTTGTTTTAAAATTTCTAAAACTATATTCTTTGAAGTATTTCTAGGAAGGGATAAAGATACTAGTTCTTCTACTGTCAATGGAAACTTTTGATCAATAGATTTCTTTTGCGGAATATAACCTATTTTTTTAAAAATTTTTTTATATTTTTTTATATCTTGATTTAGAATAGTTATTCTTCCAGAATATGAGTTTAGTAAACCCAACATACAATGAAATAAAGTAGTCTTACCTGCACCATTAGGTCCTATAATCCCTAAAAAATCACCTTCTTCTATATCAAAGGAGACATTTTCTAAAACTGATTCTGAATTATATTTGTATGATACTGATTGAACAGAAACTAAAGGCATGTTGTGTGATCCTCATAATACAAAATCCTTTTATTGTTATAATAATTCTTATTTTTCTTATTTAAGATTGCTTGCAATAGTAATTCTTATTAAATAATAATTATTATTAATTATATATGCTTTATTATTAATTAATATATGAATTCATAAGTAAATTTAATAATATGTCAAACTATATTCTATATAATATTTTCTGATAAAATTATAAAAAATAATCCACTAGTAGATTTAATATTAATTACTTTATTTTATAATAGATAACAATGCTGTCATTCAATGAATTGAAAGAATTATGATCATAGAGAAGAAATCAGCAATAACGCACGAGATGAATAAAAAAAGATGGGTTGTAAGATATTTGATCCTGTTATTAATAAGTGTCATATTACTCATCAAAGTATATTTTATGCTATTCATTATCGACTTTACAATAGGATTTTATAGCTTTCTTACTACTCTTATTCTTTTTAGTATTTTTTTGTTTTCTTACTTAAAATTTAAAGATCCTTTATTGAAAATAAAAAATAATTCCAATGAAACAGAACCTTTAATATCTATAATTATTCCAGTGAAAAATGAGGAAGAGAATATAGAAGATTGTATTAAATCTTGTATAGATTCATCTTATAAAAACAAGGAGATAATTGTTGTTAATGATGGGAGCACTGATAAAACACCGAGTATTTTAGAAAGATTAACAAAAGAAAATCCAAATGAACTGACAGTATTACATCTTCCAATTAATCTCGGAAAAAAACATGCTATTGAAAAAGCTATAGAAAAAGCTAACGGAAAATTTTATGTTTTTATGGATAGTGATTGTAATATGTTGAATGACGCTGTAGAAAATTTTGTAAAAATATTTCTTTCCGACAATGAAATTGGAGCCATTACTGGACATGGAAAAGTACGTAATGCAGACACAGGAAATTTGTTAGAGAAAATCCAAGATGTTTGGTTTGATGGTCAGTATAGGATTATTAAAGGAATGGAGGGTTCATTTTCCTCATTAACATGTTGTTCTGGATCACTATCTGCATTTAGAAAAGAAGCTATTGTTAATCATATTCATCAATGGGCAAACGATAGATTTTTAGGGCTAGAGTTTAAATTTGCAACGGATAGAAGATTAACTGCATTTATTCTTGCAGAAAAAATTAAGTTTAGTGATGAGAAATTTATAGAGACCAAAGAAAATGGAAGAAAAATAAAATGTCAACAATGGAAAGTACTCTATAGCCCAAGCGTGAATGTAGAAATTGGAGTTCCTAAAACATTAAAAAGTTTAATTAAACAACAAATACGATGGCGTAAAAGCTTCATAAGAAGTATTTTTGCCACAGGATTAATTTATTGGCAACGACCTTTACCTGCTGCGATTATTTATTATTTAACAATTGCGTTAAGATTATTTAGACCTTATATTATAATAAAATCTCTTGTATTACTCCCTTTAACTGGTGATATCTTAAGTGGTATTTTTTATCTAGGAGGAGCTATGTTTTCAGGGTTAATTTATGGTATTGATGTAAGACTAAGAAGGCCTGGTTATCCTAGGTGGGTTTATAGACCTTTGATGAATGTTATTTCAACATTTATTTTTACCTGGTTAATCATATATGCCGCTATAACAATAAAAAATAAAACATGGAGATAATATAACTATAGATATAAATGACCAAGTTAAATTTAGATTACACCTTGTGAAATTCAATAGTCTTCCTTAGGTAAATCATTCAATATTTATTAAATTACAATTTCTTCAAAATAACGTAGAACAGTAATTTCAGATACGGTAGGAATTATTAAATTGTTATTATTACTTGCCATTTCTAATAGCATTGCAGGAAAATTCGCACCAGCAAGTGTAGTAAAAATTGTTCCTCCTCCGAATCTAGGATTTATTTCAATAATTTTTAATTCTCCTTTTTCAGACTCTTTTAATTGGATACAACATGGACCTTTAATTCCTAATGTCTCTGCCGTCTTTTTGCAAAGATTTTCTATCATGAGGTCGCGTTTTATTTTTCCTTTTACTGATATTCCAGCTTTAGTGTCAATTCGTATTCTTGGAATTGCCATTATAGGTTTTTCAGTAAGATCAGAAAGAACATCTACCGTATATTCTGTTCCAGGAAGATATTCTTGAAAAACCATATTTTTAAATTTGCTCAATACATATTCAAGATCTAATTTGTCTTCTATTTTTATAATATTATTACTTCCTTTGCCAAAACGTGGTTTAGCAATTAAAGGAAAGGTATCTATTTTTTCATAATATTCCCAAGTAAAAGCAAAAGGGAATTTATTTGATAAGAATTTATATGATAACAATTTATCTCTGCAAATTTCTAATACCTTTCTTCTGCTAACTATTGGTATTGCTCCGGATTCTACTATTAAATCATAGTTAGTACTATACCCATAAATATCAAATCCAGATGAAGGCATCAAAACTTTGATATTTTGTTCTTTAATTATTTTTAATAGTTTTTCAATAAAAGACTTATCATTGTATGGAGGAATAATGTAATAAAAATCACTAAGAAAAAAGCCTGCGGATAGTGAATTTGAATCAGTTGATACAATATTTCCTTTAAATAATGAAAGTCGTAAAGATTTAATAGTATTAATTCCTGCAGGCCCTCCAGCTCCAGGAATAAGTACATTGAAAGTATCCATGAAGATTAGTTATAATGTGATGATAATTAAAATTTACATATTTTTAAAACTAATAGCATTTTGAATACAATTAAGTTTTAAGAATTATATTTATTAATAACAATACTGGGGATCTGATGCTAATTATAGAATAAAATAGAGAATATATATTGTTAGAAATTATGTAATAGAAATTATGAATTTAAAAGAAGACTATCATGTTCATACTAACTATAACGACCATTCAGACCCAAATCTTACAGTGAAAAATGTAGTAGAAGAGGCGGAACGAAAGGGATTAGAGATAATTGCTTTAACAGAACATGTAAGAGAATCATCAAAATGGATCTCTAATTATTTAAATGAAATATCAGACTACAAAGAAAAATCAAAGGTTAAACTAATTTCTGGATTTGAAGCAAAGATTTTGTCTGATGGGAATATTGATTGTAGAGAAGAAGTTGCAAAGGATTACTTTATTATTGCAAGTTTTCACACGAAATATAATGATAAATCGATTTGGATAAATGCATTAAAAAAAGTAATTGAAAATAAGCATGTAAATGTTATAGGTCATTTAGCTCCCGAAAGTTCATTTCACATACATACAGAAGAGATAGAAGAATTTGCAAAACTTCTTAGTAAACACAACAAAATAGTAGAACTCAATGCAAAATATAAGAGGCCACCTGAAAATTGGGTTAAAATATTTATTAAAAGAGGAGTTAAGTTTCATCTAGGTAGTGATGCACATTCACTTTGTGAAATTGGTAATTATGCATCCATAACGAAGTTAATTAAATTATTTTCTTAAGAGAATTAATTTTTATTTTACAATAAGAATAAAATTTTTTCTAAATAAGTATATTTTAACCATAAAATTTTATATCACGTTTATGCTAAATTCGATATTGCCTATAATAAGTATTTCATTAAATGATGATATTATTAATGATATTGATAAATTGCAGAAAAATCTTGGATTTACTGGAAGATCAGAAATAGTGAGAGCGGGTTTAAGAAATATCATAGCAGAACAAAAAGAAAGAGATATTTTACAAGGAAAATTGGCTGCTTTATTATTAATTATTCATCAAGAAAGAGATGATGATCAAGTTACTAATATGAGACACGATTTTGAAGAAATTGTGACTACTCATATACACAGCAAAATTGATCAAGATAGATGTGTCGAGTTATTTTTATTAAAAGGAGATGCCGAATTAATAAGAAATATGACTAAAAAGTTTCAAACTAATAAAAAATTAGAACATGTAAAGCTGATTGCGATGTAAAATATTGGTAAATTTTATGTTAATATATCTAGAGCTATTTTATTTTTAATTCCAAGGAATATTCCATTAGATCTGTATTTACTGTTGCCGGTCCCATGTATGTGCTGGTGAACTGAGCTGATTGTAGTGAATCCTGGATTATAGAGCTACATGAATAAGAATCGAGTCCAGATTCAAGACAAAATTTGAGCAATTCATTACTAAATTCCATGAATGAATTACTAGATATAATATCCTCATTATTACTTTTTTTATCTACTATCTTTGCAAAATATTTCATATTTTGATTTTTTACTTGATTAACAGTTACGGAAGATTGACTCGAATCTTGATTCTTAAAAATTGATCTTAGTTCATTATTAACAATATTTGATGTATTCGGCTTTGATGATGTATCAGTAGGAGTAGAGCTGGATGAAGAGGAGCTAGTAGGTGGAAGTAAGGAATTTAGAGATGAGATTGATGCTGAAGAATTTGGTCCAGAAGAGTTTGCTGTAGGTTTAAGAGTTGGAGGATGAGGGGTGCTGGATGAAGAGGAGCTAGTAGGTGGAAGTAAAGAACTTAGAAGAGAAGAACTGGATGAAGAACTGGATGAAGAAGTAGAGTTTGATGAAGGAGAGGAACCCATACCTTGCATTAATGACTCAATAGTACTATCAATTATATTTCCTCTCCCTACTTTATTTAAAAGATTATTTACTTCTGTATCAATGTTTGCAGGATTAGAAACATTATCTGATTGCGAATAAACTAAGTTTAATAATTGACCACCACTATTGATAGACACTAGTAAGATTAAACCATACAATACCAAAAAGTTAAATTTCATTTAAATATTTTACCTCGACCGATCTTATATCTTTTAGTATTAATATGAATTGTAGAAAAGTTATAATCAATTCTCCTATAATATTATCGGGTCTTCTAGAGGATTTAAAAATTGGTAAATGCCCAATAAAAAATGTAATTATTATATTTTTAGGAATAGATAATAAATTTATGAAATTTAAAATATTAAAAAATCTTGTCATATATTAGTCGGATTGTTGTGTTATATTTTTAGTGGTTTGATTTAGTGGGATTTCCAAAAGTGTTGGAGTATCAATTAATTCTATTATACATGTTTTGTCTGTTCTTTCTATTACTCCTGTACATCCAGAAATCCTATTTATTTCATATCCAAATGTATTAGATATCTTAACATCATAATTTCCTGGCTTTATAGATACTTTTTGAAAGTTATTGCTACCGGCGAAGGAACTTGGTTCAACGTTTTCTCCTTTCACTGTTATAATAAAATCTAATGGTTTTTTGCTTCCACCATGGACATTTATTACCTCTAAGAGAACATTCAAGTGAAGGTCACGTAAAAATAAGTTTACATTTGGATTGTTATTATTGTTACTGTCGTTAGCTTTCTTATTTGTTGTAACGATTGTAGTTGTCAGATTGTTACTTGTCAGATTGTTACTTGTCAGATTGTTACTTGTCAGATTGTTACTTGTCAGATTGTTACTTGTCAGATTGTTACTTGTCAGATTGTTACTTGTCAGATTGTTACTTGTCAGATTGTTACTTGTCAGATTATCAATAGAGTTTGTTAATTCATTAGACGGAGTTAAAGGATTTATATCATCAAATGTCATTACACATTCTATGTTGTCACCTGAATCTATAATCCCTTTACATCCAGCTGATGTAGTAGTTTTATATCCAGAGGCGTTATTTATTTTAACTTCATAACTTCCTGGTTGTAGAGATACAGATTGTCCATCTGGATTCCCAGGGAATGAATTGGGAGTTGCCTGGCTACCATTAACTGATAAAATAAAATCTTTGGATTGTTTAGTTCCTCCATTATCATTGATTACCTGAGTCACTATATTTATGAGTGATGCAGATGAAAATGATTCTTTTTGAATTGGATTAGCAAATACCTCAACTTCATTGATACTGGCCCAATCATTTACACTATTTCCACTAACAGTAATTCTAAGATACTTACCAACAGTATCGGGTATATCATAAACTTCACTTTCATCAGTAGTATAACTATTGGTGCTTGAAAAAACTTGTCTAAAATCATAACCATCAGAAGAAACAGAGATTGTAAAATCTATGTAACGAAGATTTCCTTTATACCAGGAAATTCCAATATCACATATTTGTTTTTCTTGTCCAAGATCAAATTGTAACCATGAGCCTAATCCTAAATTGGACCATTTTGTGGAGAGATCATTGTCGACTGCATTACCCTCAGTATTATTAGGGGAACTACTTATTGATGAAATATGATCGGCAGGGATATTTAAGGGTAAACAGGGAGAAGGAGAGCCAGGAACTATCGGATTATTAATATCAATCTCAGATATACTTGACCAATCATTTATTGAATTATCATTAACGGTTATTTTAAGAAAGCGGGCTTTAACATCTGGAATATCAAATTTTTCCGGTCCAGTGGTAAGTCCACTGCTAGTTGCAGAAAACAAATTGCTAAATATTTCTCCATCTACAGACGTAGATACAGTGAATTTAATCTTCCTCTGATCACCTTTATACCAAGATATATCAATATCACATATCTCCTTTTCTTTACCTAAATCAACTTGAACCCAAGAATTTAGTCCATATTTAGACCATCGTGTAGATTGATTACCATCAACTGCATTGAGTTCAGTATTATTGGCAGCTTTCCCTATGGAAGTAACATTAACAGCTTTTTCGGGTTTACAAGACATATTATCTCCAAATGAAACAAATACTAATTGATTGTCTAAATTGAATTTGTTTTGCGTGTATGCATCATATACCTCTGCGGTAGTAAGAGATCTATCCCAAATGCGAATTTCATCTACATCACCCACATATAATTTATCTTTGAAGAGAGAGTTTGCAGCGATGGCAATCCTATTTTTCCCTGTAATATCAGGTTTGGCATTCTTAGTATCTATACTATGATCAAGCACTCCATCAATAAATAACTTCAGTAATGATCCGTCGTAAGTCACAGTAGCATAATGCCATTTATTGTCATTGACGGGTTTTTTAGAAGTAACAAAATAATTTGAAGAGTCTTTTGCTTCAAATCCTGCTTGAAGATGACCAAGGTAGGTTATCCAAAATCCATAGTTCATATTTTCACCGGCAGCTTCGGATCCAAATCCACCTTTATTAACTAAAAATGAAACATTGGGATCGGTATTATTAGTTTTGAACCAAACCGCAATTGAAAATTGATTTAATTGAAATAATTCTGAATCTTTTACATATTGAAAATTATTACCAGTAAAGGTTCCAAATTTTCCAATTTGTGCTTCTACACTATGTATGTACAAAAGATTTGAATAAATAATGGTAAATGAAATTATAAATGAAATTAAAATTAATCTAATCATCTTATTTTTATAAATTTTATAATTTGTTGTCATTATATCTCCTCACCAAGAATTAGTCAAATAAACTTCTTTTATCACTTTCAGAAATTGACCAAGATGTCCTATAATCTATTTTACCAAAAATAGTTGATAAAAAAATAAAATAAATTTACTATTTATGAAAAATTGAGAATAATAATTATCTCAACAACTATCAATTTTATTCTCTCCTTTTTGCTAATGATAATAATGCTTCTTTACCAAAATCAAAAGCCAATTTTTTTTCTTCCATCATTCCACACTCAATGCACTTCACAGTGTTATTTAATTTGACAGTATCACCTCCACAGATATAACATATACAATACACTACCCCAAAATCTTTATCGTTTATAGTAGCATGAGCAGAGGAGTTCATCAAGCTAAAGATTCTTCCTCTCACTATATCTCCAACTCTATAAACTAATTTTGGTCTTCTTTCACCTCTGTCTCTTCTGGAATTCCATCCTCCTGAGTCTGAAGTTATCCTTGTTGATGCAATTGCAGATAGACCCGAAGAAAATTTTTTATTATTGAGATAGAGTATTCTTATAGAAATCATACTTCCAAATAACATTTCTATATATCCTATTATCACATCTCCTATTTTGGGAAAATGTGCTTGTTTTATTCTTTCTATCACAACTTGCCTCTTTTTAAAGTCATATTCTTTTTTCCCGAAACTCAAAGATTTTATAGAACCATCTACAACAAATGTATTTTTTCCACTTTCAAATTCTTCAATAAACGCCACATGTTCACCAGGAAATATAACATCATAATTTGATTTTTTCTTAACCATTTAAGAATTGTAAACATCTTAAAGTTATAATTGTTATTTTTAGCTGTTCTACTTAGATGCAGGATAAATAATCTCTACTTTCTTTAGTTTAATAGTAATTGATATATTAAGACTATGAAAAAAATTCCTACCAAAATTAAACTGATTCCTGACGCGAAAATTAACTTAAAATTACCTTTTCTTAACTCTCTTTTTAAATTACCAAATTTTAAAAACTTTAGCAAAGCCCTAAATATTAAGGCATAGTAAGTCTACTACAAACATTATTTTCCATTACTGCTCTCTTATACTTTCTAACTTAGAAACTACTTGCCATAGAGTTGTTCTGATATGTGATTCCATATGTCTATTTTGCGTTAAACTATCTAGCATACTAACTGCATTAGCTGCTCTAACAGATATACTACCATTTTTTTCTTCTTTTAAAATATCATAAATATCTTTTATTTGGTTGCGTATTACCCTTGGAAGGTCTTTATTCTCTTTGAATGATTCTAAAGTTGAAATAGTACTCTCAAGCCTTTCTGTATTTTCTTTATCACGCATTTCCCTTTTTGATTTCATAATAGCAAACTAGACCTCGATTTTGAAGAATAAAATTTAGTTGATTATTACTTATTTATATGTTTTTAATTATCATAAATTTAAAGGCAGCAGAATAGCGATTTTTCAAAGATCCATTATGAATAAATATTCCTAAATATTTATTTATTATATGGAATGTGCAGTTTATGATACATATGTGACAAAAAAAGATGGAAAAATCATGCATTTTGATGTGATTGTAGAAGCTAGTACCCCTCATGAAAAAGCAATTGAATATGGAAAGGAATTCCTTGAGGAAGTAGGTCAGGAAAATCAAACAATGACACAAGAAGAGTGTCAATTCTGTCATGTTCAGGAAGCTCCACCTGTCGTTGCAAAGGATATCGAAAATAGAGGATACTTTATTCAAAAAATGGAAGGTTGTCCATAATTTCTTATTTATTTTAGTCTTTTTCAATTCTTTAGATTTTAAATCTAGCATTTGTAGTCAAAAGGTTAGCACTCTAGAAATTTATAATGGAATATAATTTTAGTAATTTAGTTAATGCATTTAATCAATTAAAAAAATTTAGATTTTATTCATTATCAAGACATCATGAACGATTTCTTTTTCCTTATTTGTGTGGAACATATTTTTCTTATCGCAAAGTAGATGTCTTGAGAATAAAAGCAATAGCAGATGCAGTTAGTAAAAAAGCATCTAGGTCCATAAAATATTTAGAAGTAGGTTGTGGGAATGGAGATTTTTTAAAAAAGGTGAGGGAGTATATTCCAAATGCAAAAGGAATAGAAAGTAATGTAAATATTTTTTATTCACTTGGTAGACCAAAACCAGAATATATAGAGATAAGTGATGTGAAATACGGTATAGATGAGTTTTATGATATTATATTTGTAGGTTGGATGGATCCTGGACAGGATTTTAGAAAATATATAGCTGACAAAACAGATATAATAATAACTACCTTGGATTCTGGTTTGAGTTTAGCGGCAGAATATGAAGGACACGGTTTCAAAAAAATAATCAAATGGACTACACCATCTTGGGAAGACGTAAATATTGAAATTAATAACCATTTCTATTCCAATCTTGATTCTAAAAGTTTACAATTCCTTTCTAATTTAAGAGGAGCACATAATTTTTGGTATGTTTATTCGAAAGATAATATAAAAAGTCATTTATTAATCGATAGTCTAAAAAAACAAATACTATACGAGGAAAATAAACAAGTCAAGATAATACCGTATGACTTTGAAAAGATTCTCGATGAATGTGGATTTTCATTTCATCAATGTTTAGATAATAATTATATAAATTCTAAAACCAAACTATGGGAAATAGAGTTTCTCTAAACAACATAGAATATGACAAGACTTAAAGTAACCATACTTATTAGTATCATAGAATAATAATGGAAATTAAAATTTTAGGAGCTGCTAAGGAGGTAGGTCGTTCTGCATTCCTAGTCAGTAATGATAATTCTCATATTTTAATGGATTACGGGGTTCTTCTAAAAAAGGAACCTCAATTTCCACTTCATGTTAAACCAAAAGACTTACAAGCGGTAGTATTGTCCCACGCTCATTTAGATCATTCTGGATTTATTCCATCTTTATTTCTATCATCATCTAAATTTCCTGTTCTTTCTACTAATCCTACTATCGAACTATCTCAATTACTAATTGAAGATATGATAAAGATATCAGGATTTTATCTTCCATTTGAAAATATTGACCTAGATAGAATGCTAAAGTCTCATAAAAATCTACAATACAGAGAACCTTATAATATAAATGAGACTTATATAACGTTGTATGAGTCGGGACATGTATTAGGAGGTTCAACAATTGTTGTTGAAAATAAAGGAAAAAGAATTTTTTATACTGGAGATATTAATACAAGAGGGTCTAAGATCTTGAGACCTGCAGATTTAGATATTGATGAAATACATCTAATGATAATTGAAAGTACCTATTCACAAACTAATCAAATACCTAGACCACTATCGGAAAAAGAGTTATTAGAATTTGGATATAAAATTATTAATAATGGTGGAACGTTATTTATTCCAGCCTTCTCAGTAGAAAGAGCTCAAGAGATAGCATGTGTTTTTAAAGCCTATAAATTTCCTCATAAAATTGTTATGGATGGAATGGCACTTAAAGTAAATGAAATCATGTTAAAATATCCTGAATATATAAGGGATCCCATAGTTTTCAAAAAATACATAGAAGAAGTGGAATGGATCAGAGATTGGAAAAGTAGACGAAGATTCATCAAAGAACCTTGTGTAATTATTTCTCCTGCCGGAATGTTAGTTGGAGGTTCTGCTATTTTTTATATGCAAAATATTATGATGTCAGATAAAAATGGTATTGCACTGGTTTCTTATCAAGGAGAAAATACACCTGGAAGAATGTTGCTTGAAAAAGGTACTTTTAAAATAAACGGTAAAATTAAAAAATGTCTAGCAGAAGTAAAACAATTTGATTTTTCTGGTCATAACAGCAGAGATGAATTATTTGAAATCCTAGATAATATAAAAGGAAATCCAAAAGTACTTACGGTCCATGGAGATGGAAATTCTTGTATCAAATTTGCAGAGGAAATAACTGAAAAATATGGTTTTGAGGCGATAGCCCCGAATTCTGGTGAGACATTTAAAGTTTAATGAAAATGATAATAATAGCAAATTTAAAATTAATTGAATATAATAATTTGAATAGTGATAATTAAAAATACCGATCCATTTAAACTGAAAAAATGTACCTCTTGTAAAAAAGATATTATATTAAATGCCAAATATTTTACTTATCCACTATCACTTCAATATTTTTGTATTGAGTGTGCTCAAAAAGAAATTCCTAAGATAATAGATACATTACACAATGATTTAAAAAAAATAAATAATAATTAAAATTTTGACAAGTTTCTTATAACAATTAATGTGTTATAAAATGACTTTTAAATTTAAAAAGAATAATCTCGTTCCTTTAGATGCAATAAGAACAATTAATAGTGGACAAGTTTTTCTCTGGGAAAAATATAACAATTCTTGGTATGGAATTGATGGAAATTATATATTTAAATTAACCATCAATGATACAAAATTAAACACATACAATGAAAATATAAGATACCATTTGGAATTAGAGAATAGTGATATAGATTATAATTCTTTTCCAGAAAATGAAAATTGGGTTTATGATTTTTTTAGGTTATGTGATAACGAGAATAAAATAAACAAAACACTATCCAAAGATCCTATTATTTTCAACATTTACAATAAATATAAAGGTCTACGATTAATACGTCAGGATCCATTCCAATGTATTATTTCTTTTGTTTGTGCAAGCAATACGAATATAAAAAGAATAAGATATATGCTTAAAAATATTTGTAAAAAATTTGGTAAAAAAGTAACATACAATAATATAAATTTTAACTTATTTCCTAATGTAAATGAATTGGCGGAAGCTTCAACTCAGGACTTAATAGGATGTGGTTTGGGATATAGGGCTAAATTTGTTAGATCTATATCAAACGAAATAAAAAATACTATTGATCTGAATTCATTAAAAGAGATGAAGTATCAAGATGCAAAATCAGAATTAACTAAACTTTTTGGAATAGGTAACAAAATTGCGGATTGTATTCTTTTATTTTCATTAGAAAAAACCGAAGCATTTCCAATAGATATTTGGGTATATAGATCTTTATGTCAATATTATGGATGGATGTTTGAAGATAGCAGTAAAAGAAAAAGTAAAAAGATCTCAGAAAGTGAATACAAATTAGTTTATGAAAAGATTCATGGGTATTTTGGAGAATATTCAGGCTATGTCCAACAATATCTATATTATCATATCAGGGATTCTCATAAAAGAAAGTGGTAAACCTTAGTAAATAGAATTATGAAATACGAACATCCTTTAACGTGCGTTAGTAAGATTTAATGTGATTTGATTATTTTCTTTCTTCACAGAATCTATGATACCAAAGACATCGACATCATCTATTGTAGATGAAGCATCAACAAAAATAGAATACCTATTTAGATCCTGTGTAGAATTAGATAAGGGAATTATTAATTGAATTGTTTGGTTTTCATTAACTTTAAAGGTAGTTTGATCTTTGGAGACTTCTGAGTCTGTAGACTTGTCTCTCAATTGGGCGTTAATATCCCAAATTTGATCTAAAAATTTGTCACCATTAATTATTTTAACGATTACACTCATTTCAGAATTTTGGGAATAGGTATCAGTTAAAGAAATAATTGATAAAACTACGATGCCTATTATTAATGAAATTTTAGAATTAAAAAAATTAGGATCCATGGGTATAATAAAATAAACATCTATTTATATAATTCACTCAAATTTAAGATTTCTTTTTGTAAATTCTTACAATATTTATGTTCATATATAAATCTATTATTACAATATTGTTAGATGAGAAGAATAAACTTTTTGATTTATTTGTATTTCTTCATTTTTTCTTAGTAATTAGACATATTTAGATATTAAATCCATTATCAGAATAAATATAATAAATTCCGCTAGTTGGTATTATCCCGAAAGTTTTTTCCATAATACTAGATTATTTGTATCGGCAGTTATACACAGTGTAAATAACCAAAATCTTTATTATGAATGATATATTTCTTGTATTTACAACATACTGTTTAATTCATTACTTTGTATGCTTAGAAAAGCACTAAATTATAATAATTTCATAAACTTCTTGTTTTGAGCCGTT
>Ga0209382_10005296_pt1 | contig 16827 bp, 11 predicted proteins | sample SoiMetdeltSBSDD5_FD_187599 | JGI IMG/M metagenome (GOLD analysis project Ga0209382, IMG submission 187599) | Bulk soil microbial communities from a Populus tree surrounding site in Tennessee, USA - Soil MetaG P. deltoides SBSDD5 (SPAdes) (version 2) | ecosystem: Environmental > Terrestrial >...
GGCGGTACAGATCGGCAACCAGTCCCACCCAATAGTTGTGCATGTTGGTCGCGAGTGCGGTGGCTGGGGCGTACATCGCCACCCGACGTGTCTCCTGCGCGACCTGGTGCAATGAGTAGCCGAGTCCGCCGAACTCGCGCGGCACCGCCATCCGGAGGTAGCCAGCGGCCGTCAGGTCGTCGAAGTCTTCCTGGAAGAATCGGTTTTCGCGGTCGTACGTGCCGGCCCGAGCACGAAAGGTATCGAGTGCGCTTTGGGGCAAAAGACCAATGGTGGCGGGGACTGCCATGCGTTACTCCCTTACTGTGGATCCGGACGGCGGACAGGGCCGTCCATTGACAAACCCGGCGGACCGGGACCGAACAAGCGGCGTCATACCCTGTAGATCGCGAATCGCACCACGCAGCCGACATCGTGGGACGGCCATCTCCCGGGGAGGCCCGAGGTGCGTCCTGCGGCACATTCCTTTAAAGCCCCGAGAGCATGTCACTTAGCCGTAACGTTCGCGAGCAGCGTATCGTATAATGAATCAGGGAAATCTCCCGATAACCCATAGGTAACCCGGATGTTCGAACGATATACAGAGCGAGCGCGGCGGGTCCTCTTCTTCGCCCGGTACGAGGCAAGTCAGCTCGGCAGCATCTCAATCGAGACCGAGCACCTGCTCCTCGGACTGATCCGCGAGGGAAAAGGCCTGACCAGCCGCATTTTCGCGCGCTCCCACCTCTCACTCGAGAGCATACGCAAGGAAATCGAGGGGCGGACCGTTTTTCGCGAGAAGGTCTCGACCTCGGTGGAAATTCCCTTCAGCGCGGAAACCAAGCGCGTCCTGCAGTTTGCGGCCGAGGAAGCCGATCGGCTCCTGCACAACTACATCGGCACTGAACATCTCTTGCTCGGAATTCTGCGCGAAGAGCGGTCCGTCGCCGCGACCATCCTGATGGAAAAAGGGATGCGCCTCAACAGCGTGCGCGAGGACATCGTCGCGCTGCTGAACGAGAAGACGACGTTGACGCGGGTCAAGGAGACGCCGCTGCTCGCGGAATTCAGCCGCGACCTGACGGACGCGGCGATGAAGAATCAGCTCGATCCGCTGGTCGGCCGCCACGTCGAAGTCGAGCGGGTGCAGCAGGTGCTGTGCCGGCGCACCAAGAACAACGCGGTCTTGATCGGCGAGCCGGGCGTCGGCAAGACGGCGATCGTGGAAGGCCTGTCGCAGAAGATTGTCTACGGCGACGTGCCGCACTTCCTCGCCGACAAGCGGCTTCTCGCCCTCGACATCTCGCTGATCGTCGCCGGCACCAAGTATCGTGGTCAGTTCGAAGAGCGCCTCAAGGCGATCATGAAAGAGCTGACCGAGAACCCGAACATCATCGTGTTCATCGACGAGCTGCACACGCTCGTCGGCGCGGGTTCCGCCGAAGGCTCGCTCGACGCGGCCAACATTCTGAAGCCGGCGCTCTCCCGCGGCGAGATTCGCTGCATCGGCGCGACCACGCCGGCGGAGTACCGGAAGTACATCGAGAAGGATCGATCGCTCGAGCGCCGCTTCCAGGCGATCAAAGTCGATCCGCCGACCGAGAAGGAAACCATCGAGGTCCTGCTCGGCGTCAAGGATCGCTACGAGACGTTCCACCACGTCGAGTACACGACCGAAGCGATCGAAGCGGCGGTCTACCAGTCGAGCCGCTACATCACCGATCGGTTCCTGCCCGACAAGGCCATCGATCTCGTCGACGAAGCCGGCGCGCGCGCCAAGCTGCGCGAGGCGGGATACAGCGAAGAGTTCGGCGAGATCAACAAGAGCATCCGCGTCGCCGTCGAGCAGATGGAGAACGCGGTCTCGGAGAAGAACTTCGAGAAAGCGCAGTACTACCGCGAAGAGGAAGTACGCGCCCGCGAGAACCTGCAGTTCGTGCGCGAGAAGTTCGACATCAAGTCGAGCACGCGGCGGGTGGTCGTCGGCAAGGCGGAGATCGACGAAGTCGTCTCCAAGTGGACCGGGGTCCCGCTGACGTCGATCAACCAGGACGAAGGCGACAAGCTGCTGCGCATGGAGGACGAGCTGCACAGGCGCGTCATCTCGCAGGACAAGGCGATCTCGGCGCTGTCGCGCGCCATTCGTCGATCGCGCGCCGGACTCAAGAACCCCAATCGTCCGGTTGGCAGCTTCGTGTTCCTCGGCCCCACCGGCGTGGGCAAGACCGAGCTCGCGCGTGCCCTCGCCAACTTCCTGTTCGGGAGCGATCACGCGCTGATTCGCTTCGACATGTCCGAGTACATGGAAAAGCACTCGGTCTCGAAGCTGATTGGCTCGCCGCCCGGATACGTCGGGCACGAAGAAGGCGGTCAGCTCACCGAGAAGGTCAAGCGCAATCCCTACTCGGTCGTGCTGCTCGACGAGATCGAGAAGGCGCACCCGGATCTCTTCAACATCCTGCTGCAGGTGTTCGAGGACGGCCATCTCACCGATGGCCTCGGCAACCGGGTGAACTTCAAGAACTCGATCATCATCATGACGTCCAACATCGGCGCCCGCTTCATCCAGAAGAAGGCGTCCCTGGGCTTCCAGGCGTCGGACAGTGGCGCCATCAGCCGCAGCGTCAACGACATGGTGCTCGGCGAGGTCCGCAAGACCTTCAACCCCGAGTTCATCAACCGCATCGACGAGATCATCGTGTTCGAGGCGCTCTCGGACGACGATCTCCGGACCATTACCCGTCTGCTGGTGCAGCAGTTGAACGCGAACCTCGTGGACCGCAAGATCCGGCTGGCGCTGGCCCCCGAGGTGGTCGACTGGGTCATCGAGCAGACGTGCAAGGACCGTTCGTACGGCGCGCGTCCCCTCCGCCGCGCCATTCAGCGGTATATCGAGGATCCGCTCTCTGAGGAGCTGATCCGCGGGCACCTCAAGGGCGGCGAAATCGAGGTCTACCTCGAAGGCGGCACCTTGTCGTACCGGCCGGCCGGCGAGGCGCTGGCTGCCGGCCGCCGCCTGTCCTGAGTGGCCTCCGGCGCGGCTGCGGTCCAGGCCGGTCGCGGAAAGACTGGCACGTGGCCTTGAACGTCTAAAATCCAGTAAACTCGTTGGGTTTGCCCCGGCCAAGGGAGGAGACCTCCGCCGGGGCAGCCGTCCCATCCGGGCTGTAACGTTCTGAACTTATGCGCGTAATCTTGGTTTTTATCGCCGCGCTGAGCGTCGTCGGGTCGACGCACGCGCAAACGGCTCCCCCCGCCGGAACCCAAGGGCAGGCTCCAACAGCGCAGACCACGCCAGCGGCTCAGGCCGAATCCAGCCAGACCGTGTGCGGACTGCCAATCCCGACACCAACCAGCCAACCGCCCGTCGGCTCTGGTCCTGTCGTCTTTCAGATCATCCCGTGCTTCCAGAAGCAGGGCGGGTACTCGGCGATCGAGGTCAACACCTACCTCTATTACATCCAGGTCAAGCCGAGCCTGCCGTCGCAGAACCGCTGGATTCCGTACGACGAGTCCACGGAGCAGCTGATTCGCGAAGACTTCAAGCGGCTGTGGGCCACGAGCTTTCTCGATGACCTGGCGATCCGCGTCGAGGACTACCGGTTCGCCAACGGCGTCATCGGCAAGATGGTCGTCTACGACATGGAGGAGCGCGAGCGGGTCAAGATCGTCGATTACGAGGGGCTCAAGAAGATCGATCAATCGAAGATCGAGGAGAAGCTCAAGGAAAAAGGGATCACCATCAAGCTCGATTCGTTCATCGATCCAGGCAAGATCAAAAGCGTCACGAGCGTGGTGCGCGAGCTGTACGCCGCCGAGGGGTATCAGTTCGCCGAGATTGCTCCCGAGACCAAGCCCGTCGAAGGCGGAACCAAACTCGTCCACGTGACCTTCCACATCACCGAAGGGCCCAAGGTCCGCATTCGCGAGATCGACTTCGTCGGCAACAAGGCGGTGAGCGATAGCTCGCTCGGTCGCAAGATGAAGGAGAACAAGGGCAAGGGATTCTTCGGCTTCATCACCGGCGGCGGCACCTACAAGGAAGACAAGTTCGCCGACGACGCGCAGCTCATCACCGATGCCTACCGCGATCAGGGCTACATCATGGCGCAGGTCGGGCAGCCGCAGATGAAGACGCTCGAGGACTCGACCGACGGCAGGACGCGCTGGATTCAGCTGCAGGTCCCGATCACCGAGGGCAGGAAGTACGCGGTCGGCAATTTCGACTTCGAGGGCAACAAGGTCGTGAAGTCGGAAGCGCTGCGGCCGCTCTTCAAGCTCGAAAAGGGCGAGACCTACAGCCAGAAGAAGGTCAAGAAGGGGCTGGAGAAGGCCCAGGAAATCTACGGGTCTGGCGGTTACATGGAATTCACCGCCTATCCCGATCTGAAGCCGCGCGATCAGCCGGCCGAAGGGGATCCCGGAGCGAGCGGGCCGCCGTCGCCGCAGGGACCGCCGGCACCGGGACCGTCGGCCAAGCCGGCCAACGGCAAGGAAGAACCGCCGATCGTCGACGTGACGATGCGCGTGGACGAGGGGAAGCAGTACTTCGTCAATCGCATCACGTTCGTCGGCAACACCACGACGCGCGACAACGTCATCCGCCGCGAGATGCGGGTGCTCGAAGCCGGGCTCTTCAACACCCAGGCGCTGAAAGACAGCGTCCGCCGCATCAATCAGCTCGGCTACTTCAAGCCGCTCGAAGGGGAATCGGTCGACGTCCAGAAGACGGCCAACGCCGACAACAAGGTCGACATTCAGCTCAAGTTCGAGGAGCAGAACCGCAACCAGCTGACGTTCGGCGCCGGCGTGTCGCAGTTCGACGGGTTCTTTGGCCAGCTGTCGTTCCAGACCTCGAACTTCCTCGGCCGCGGCGAGACGTTCACGGCCACGGCGCAGCAGGGCAATCGCGCCAAGAACTACCAGCTCGCGTTCACCGAGCCGTTCCTCTTCGATCGCCCGATCACCGCCGGCATCGACTTGTACGCGCGCGAGATTCGCTACGAAGGTCAGTTCACGCAGGCGTCGGCCGGCGGCAACCTGGTGTTCGGCTGGAGAGTCAAGGCCTACTCGTCGGTCTACGTCAATTACAGCCTGGAACAGGTCAAGGTAAAGGAGCTGAACCCGCTCTACCAGGATCCGGTGGTGCTGGCCGGGAACCCGTTCCTCCAGGATTCGCTCCTCATCGGGCAGGGCGGCAAGCGGACCATCAGCAAGATCGGTCCGAGCTTCGTCTTCAACACCGTCGATCATCCGATCTTCCCGACCAGCGGCAAGCGCGTGACGCTGTCGATGGACATCGCCGGCATCGGCGGCAACACCAATTTCTACAACCCGCGAGCCGAGGGCATCTGGTACCTCCCGATTGGCGCGCGGCGTCGGACGTCGCTCGGGTTCCGCGCGCAGGCCGAGTACATCTCGCCCTACGGCAGCACCACCGAGCTGCCGATCTTCGAGAAGCTGTTCCTCGGCGGCGAGTACAGCATGCGCGGCTTCGATCTCCGGACGGTCGGACCTCGCGATCAGGCGACCGGCCTGGTCGTCGGCGGCAACAAGAGCCTGCTGTTCAACGCCGAGTACCTGATCACGATTGCCGGACCGGTGCGGCTGGTGCTGTTCTACGACGTCGGTCAGGTGCGCGATCGCGGCGAGTCGTTCGGCTGGAGCGAACCGGTGAACCAGACCACGTATCCGGGCGCGCTGTTCCCGAATTCTGGCGATCTCTACTCGGTGCTGACGCCGTTCCAGACCCAGTTCGATCCGCTGACCGAAGTGATTGGGCAGCGCAGCGCCTGGAAGTCGTCGACCGGCGCCGAAATCCGCTTCTTCATGCCGGTGTTGAACGTGCCGTTCCGGTTGATCTTCGCCGCCAATCCGTCGCGCGGCGGCGTGTTGGACAACAACCTGCAGCAGGAAAAGAAGTGGAAGTTCCGCTTCGCCGTTGGATCGACGTTCTAATCGCCGAAAGGGATTCATTTTTCATGAGACTGTCGAGAACGATGATGGGGGTTGCGGTGGTGAGCGTCATCACCGCCGGCTCGGCCCGCGCACAGACCGCGCCGCCACCGCAGACCAAGCCGACGACGCCGGCGCCCGCGCCGACCACGCCGGCTCCAGCACCCACCACTCCGACCGCGCCCGCGGCGCCCGTGCCCTATCCGGAGGGCGCGAAGATCGCCTACGTCGATCTGCAGGCGGTCGTCGGCAGCTCGAACGAAGGCAAGGCCGCCAGTGCCCGGCTCCAGGAGCTCGAGAAAAAGAAGATCGCGGAGATCGAAGGCAAGAACAAGGCGCTCGAGGCTGCCCGCACCAAACGCTCGACCGGTTCGGCCGTCCTGAACGAGTCCGCACAGCTCGCGCTCGACCGGGAGATCGACAAGCTCACGCGCGAAGTGCAGTACTTGCAGCAGGAAGCGCAGGCGGAACGCAACGAGCTCCAGGAAGAATTGCGGATGGATTTCCAGCGCAAGCTGGCGCCTGTCTTCGAAGCCATCGGCAAGGAGAAGGGCCTGCACGTCATCCTGGACGCCGCCAACTCCGGTGCCTTCTGGGCCAACCCCGGTCTCGATCTGACGGCCGAGGTCATCAAGCGCCTGGACGCCAGCAAGGGTGCGGCGCCGCCCAAGAAGTAGTCCACGACAATTCCAGAGCGGCCGCCTCGACTCGGGAGGCGGCCGGCCGCCCGACGCGGGCAGGGCCCGCCGCCTGACGCGGGCAGGGCTGGCGGTCGAGCCGGCGCGATACAATGGAGCGCCGCTCGCAGGGCGCTCTTATCGAAAGGGATTGTGTTCATGAAACTGTTGAAGATCATGCTTGTCGTTGCGGTCGTGAGCGCCGTGACCGCCGGCCCCGCGCTGGCGCAGACCACGCCGCCGGCGCAGCCGCCGGCACAACCGCCCGCCAAGCCGACGACACCGGCGCCGCCGCCGGCCCAGCCCGCGGCGTCCGCAGCGCCGGCGCCGTACCCGGAAGGCGCCAAGGTCGCGTTCTTCGATGTCCAGACGGTGGCGTCCAACTCCGGCGACGGCAAGGCCGCGACCGCAAAGCTGCAGGAGCTCGAGAAGAAGAAGATTGGCGAGATCCAGGCCAAGAACAAGCAACTCGAGGACACCCGCGCCAAGCTGCAGACCAGCGGCAGCATCATGAACGATCAGGCGCGTCTCGCGGCCGAGAAGGAAGTCGACAAGCTGACCCGCGAAGTGCAGTTCATGCAGCAGGAGGCGCAGTCCGAGCGCCAGCAGCTGTCGACCGAGCTGCAGGTGGAATTCCAGCGCAAGCTGGCCCCGGTGCTCGATCAGCTCGCCAAGGAAAAGGGGCTGCACATGCTGTTCGACTTCCAGACGTCGGGCGCGCTGTGGGCCGACCCTGGACTCGATTTGACGCCCGAGGTCATCAAGCGCCTCGACGGCAGCAAGGGTGCGCCGCCGGTCAAGAAGTAGGGCGACAGGGCGTGTCCCTCAACATCTCTCAATCGATCGATCGTTTCTGCTACCGGTACCCGTCGGCGCTGGTCGACGCCGTGCTGGAGCACGAGCCGGGCAAGCGGCTCGTTGCGGTCAAGAACGTCACGGTCGGCGAGGATTTCTTCCAGGGCCACTTTCCCGGGACCCCGGTGATGCCTGGCGTCCTGATGATCGAGACGCTGGCGCAGGCGGCGGCCCTGCTGCTCGTGCAGTCGCCGCTCCCGGGCGGCGTTCCGGCCGGCCGGGCGTTTCTGCGCGGCGTCGACAACGTCAAGTTCCGCCGCCAGGTTACCCCCGGCGATCGGCTGCGCATGGAAGTGACCCTTGCCGCCCGCCGCTCGTCGCTGGCGCGCGCGCACGCCATCGCCTGGATCGATGAGACGGTGGTGGTCGAGGCCGAGCTGGTGATGGGCCTGCTAGCGGAGGCCGCGCCGGATGGACGGGCCGGAGTGACCGTCCACCCGACCGCGCTGGTGCACCCCGGCGCGGTCGTCGGCCGCGGCAGCGTCATCGGGCCGAACGCGATCGTCGGCGAGCACGTCGTCCTCGGTCGCGACTGCCGGATCGGCGCGTCATCGGTGATCGACGGTTGGACCGAGATTGGCGACGGCAACGAGGTGTTTCCGTTCGCGTCGATCGGGCTCATCCCGCAGGACTTGAAGTTCAAGGGGGAGAAGACGCGGCTGGTGATCGGCCACCGCAACGTGTTCCGCGAGTTCGTGACGATTCATCGCGGCACCGCGGGAGGCGGCGGGGTGACCGAGATTGGCGACCACAACGTCTTCATGGCCTACGCGCACATCGCGCACGACTGCCACGTCGGCAGTCACACCATCTTCGGCAATGCCGCCACGCTCGGGGGGCACGTGACGGTCGAGGATTTCGCGGCGGTCAGTGCCTCGTCAGGCGTTCATCAGTTCTGCCGGGTCGGCCGCCACGCGTTCATCGGCGGCTATTCGGTGGTGACCAAGGACGCGCTGCCGTTCGCGAAAACGGTCGGCAATCGCGCCCGGATTTACGGTCTCAACACCATCGGCCTCGAGCGGCGCAAGTTCTCGCGCGAAGCCATCAACAAGCTGCGCCGCGCGTTCCACTATCTGCTGCATTCGAACACCAGTCGCGCCCTTGCCCAGATCGATCGCGATCCGTCGCTGGCGTGCGAAGAGGTGCAGTACCTCACGAGTTTCATCCGCAGCTCCAGCCGCGGCGTGGGCCTTCGCCGGCCAAGTCGTCGTTTGGAAGAGCTGGTCGAAGAGTAGCGTCCGCAGTTTCTGCCAAGGGGTCTGACCCGGGTCTGACCCCGCTCTGACCCGGGTCAGACCCGGGTCAGACCCCCGTCCTATCGATCTCGCAACGCCACGGCGGGATCGATCCGCGACGCACGCCACGCGGGTCCGGCGATCGAGACCGCGGCGGTGACCGCCAGCACCACGGCGACGGCGGTGAACGTGAGGGCGTCGAACGGCGTCACGCCGAACAGCATGGTGCCAATCAATCGTCCCAGGACCAGCGAGAGCAGCAGGCCCAGCGCCGCGCCGCCGCCAACCACCCCGGCGGCGTTGACGGCCACCAGCCGCAGGACGTCCGCGGTGCGCGCGCCGAGCGCGCGCCGTACCCCGAGCTCGCGGACCCGCTGCTGGACCGAGTAGGCGAGGATGCCGAACACTCCAACCATCGCCAGCGCGAGCGCCAGCGCCGCGAACGCCGCGACCATCGCGGCGCGGAATCGATGGCGGCCGGTCGCCGACCACTCGACGTCCTCGAGCGCGGTGATATCGCGCACGCTGACCAGTTGTTCCTTGTCGATGCGCGCGATGGCCGCGCGTACTGCGGGCGTGAGCGCCGCGGCGTCGCCGCTTCTCGGACGCACCAGCAGCAGCATGTCGTCCGACAGATCGTGGGCGAGCGGAACGTAGATCTGCACGTAGTCCTTCGGCTCGTCGGGCCGCCCCTTGACCTGCTTGGCCACGCCGACGATCTCGCCGTAGTTGGTTTCACCCTCTCGTGATCCCGCGACGCGGAAGCCGACGCGCATCCCGATCGGCGACCGTCCGCCGAGCGTGCGCGCGAACGCTTCGTTGACGATGCAAACCTTGGCGCTGTCGCGGCGGTCGCGCGAATCGAAGGCGCGGCCGGCGACGATCGGCAGATCGATGGTCGAGAAGTACGAACCGCTCACCACCTGATAGCGCGTCGTCGGGCGCTTCGATTCCTCCACCGGCGGATCGCCGGCGACTTCGTAGGTGAGCGCGAAGTCGCCATAGAGCGATTCGCCGAGCGGCAGGGCGGTGCTCCACGCCACGTCCTGGACGCCGGGAACCGCGCGGACCTCCTGCTCGACCTGATCGAGGAACTGCTGCAGCGCCTCGGGCGTGGGGTAGCTCGACCCGAGCGGGTCGACGAGCATCGACAGCACGCTCTCGGCGCGGTAGCCGCGATCGTACGACTGCACGGCGATCAACGTCCGCAGCAGCAGGCCCGCCCCAACCAACAGCAGCACCGCGGTCGCGACTTCGCCGGCCACCAGCAGGCTGCGAAGCCTGCCGCCGCCGGTGACCGCGCGACTCTCCGATCCCAGGACCTCGGGCGAGGAGAAGCTGGTCGCCTGCCACGCGGGCATGATGCCGAACACCACGCCGACGCCGAGCGCCGCGAATGCGCAGAAGGCGATTACGCGGGCGTCGAACTTCAAGCTGACCGTTTCCGGCAGCAAGCCGTCGGGAATCAGCCTGGGGGCCACTTCGAGGATCCCCCAACCAACGGCGAGACCGGCGGCGCCGCCGATGATCGACAGCACCACGCTCTCGGTCAGCAACTGCCGCACGATCCGGCGGCGGCCGGCGCCGAGGGCCGCCCGCACCGCGAACTCGCGCGTCCGTGCGGTGGCGCGCGCCAGCAGCAGGTTCGCGACGTTGGCGCAGCAGATCAACAGCACGAAGCCGACCACGCCGAGGAACAGCATCGAGGTCAGCTTGAGATCGGTGCCGATCATCGTGTCGTGCAGCGGTTCGATCCGCACCGAACGGCCGGTATTGGTATCGGGGTACTCTCGCGTCAGGCCGGCCGCCACCGCCTCCAGATCGGCTTGCCCGGCGGCGACCGCAATGCCGGGCTTCATTCGCCCGACCACCTGCAGCCCCGACCCGCCGCGCGCCCGGGGGGGCAGGTTCAGGATCGGTCGCATCGCCCAGAAGCTGGTGCGCCCGAGGATGGTGAACGTCTTCGGCACCACGCCGACCACGGTCCACAGGATGCCATCGAGCTTGATCTCGCGGCCGATGAGACTCGGGTCGCGGTTGAACCGTGCCTCCCAGAACCCTTCGCTGAGGACGATGACGTGGGCGCGCCGCTCGTCGTCGCTGGACAAGAAGGTGCGGCCGGCGATCGGCTTGACGCCGAACACGTCGAAGATCCCGCTCGTGACCCACTGGCGCGAATACGTCTCGGCCATGCCGTCGACGCCGGCCATCACCATGCCGCCGACGTTGGGCGTGAATCCCGCAACCTTCTCGAACGTGCGGCTGCGGGTATTCCAGTCGAGCATGTTGGGCGCCGACGCGAAGCGACGCGTGTTCGTGCCGCTGGTCTCCCAGATCGTGACCAGCCGGCCGGCATCGGGGTAGGGCAGCGGCCGCAGCAGGGTGGCGTCGACCAGCGCGAAGATCCCGCTGTTGGCCCCGATGCCGAGCGCGAGCGTCAGCGTGGCCACCAGCGTGAACGTCGGCGTGGCACGCAGCTGCCGAAGGGTGAACCGGAGGTCGTGTCTGAGCTCGCCGAGCCATTGCGCCATGTGCATCTCCCGATCGCGTTTGCGTCCCAGATCGACGCAGGTTCGTTTCACCGTCGCCACGTCACCCATGCGCGCCATCGCCCGTTCGCGCGCCGCCGCCGGATCGAAGCCGCGCGCGATGAGCTCGCGCGTCCGCATCTCGACGTGGAGGTCGATCTCTTCCTCAATCTCCTGATCGAGCGGTACTCGCCAGAGCCAGGCGCGAAGGGATCGCTTCATGACGCAAACAGCACCTTCGAGACGCCGGCGCTGAACTTCTTCCAGGTGGCCAGCTCGGTTGCGAGCTGGGCCCGGCCCGCGTCGGTCAGCCGGTAGAGCTTGGCCCGCCGTCCGAGCTCCGACGTTCCCCACTCCGCCTCCACCCAGCCCTTGCGCTCGAGGCGGTACAGCGCGGGATAGAGAGAGCCGTCCTCGATCTGCACCGCTTCGCCGGTCGTCTCTTCGATCGACCGCGCGATGGCGTACCCGTGGCTGGGACCGCGGGTCAGAGTTTTCAGTAGGAGTGCGTCCAAAGCCCCGTGGAGCAAGGCGTTAGGGGTTTTCGAAGGCTCGGTCGGCATGGGTGTTATTACCAAGATATCCTTGGTAATCACCTTTGACGGAGAACCCCTTCGGAAAGTTTGTTACGCCCGCTTGAGAGCGTAGCTTCCGGCTTTAGCCGGAAGTTCTAGAAATGCGAAACCGTGATGGTGTAGTTGACCGTTGCGTCGGCGGCGATCACCCCGTTCGGATCGTGCACTCTCACGCACAGACTCGCGGCCGTCTGGGTCGAGCCCCCCAGGACGCTGGCCGTAGTTGCGAGGTCGTTCGAGAGCACGGCCGAGCAGGTGACCGTGTCGAAGGTGCCAAGCTGGAAACCGATCACCGAGCCGGAGGGGTCGAGGGTGCTAATCGTGGCCGTCACGGCGCCGGACGCGGCGGCGGAGAAGCTATGCGTCCTCGATCCGTTGAGCTTGAGCTCCCCGGTAAACGTCTCGGTCACCGGGTTGCCCGGACTCGGGCTGGGCGCGGTAGTAGGCCCGTTGTCACAGGCTCCCGACACCATCGCCGCAAAAACCACACACACGAGCGCTGCAAACGATCGAAACATCATTTCTCCAAAACCCCTGCGCTGGCTAACCCACGTATTGTACCCGTCTCGGCGCATTCGGGCTACGTCCGGCAGGTAAAGCCGCAGAATTCAATCTGATAGACTGACGAGAAAGGCGGCCTTTCGGTCTGGCCGTCATGCGTCACGGTCATCAACGGCATGACGGCGGCGCGCACGGCGCGCCCGCGAGGGAGCGGCGCGGGGCGCACGGGGTCCCCGCGAAGCGACCGAGCCGGGGTGTGGGGCGGAGCCCCACTTGATGATGAGCAGGATAGGGTTGATCGCCGGCAACGGCCGGTTTCCGTTTCTCGCGCTTCAGGGCGCGAAGAGCCTGGGCCATGACGTGACGGTCGTGGCAGTCAAAGAGGAGGCCCTTCCCGAGCTCGAATCGGCGGCGCAGCAGGCCGGAGCCGACTTGCACTGGGTGTCGCTCGGCCATCTCGGGCGCTGTATCAAGATTCTCAAGGCGGCGGGGATCTCTCGCGCGGTCATGGCCGGGCAGGTCAAGCACGTCAAGATCTTCTCCGGCATCATTCCCGATCTGACGCTCCTGTCGGTGCTGACGCGGCTCAAATCGCGCAACACGGATGCGCTCATCTCGGCGGTGGCCGACGTCATGCGCGACGAGGGTATCGAGCTGCTGAATTCGACCACGTTTCTCGAGCCGTTGTTGGCGCACCCCGGCGTGCTGACGACGCGGGCGCCGAACGAGGACGAGGCTGCGGACTTCGCATTCGGATACCGGATGGCGGATGCGATTGCCGGCATGGACATCGGACAGACCATCGCCGTCAAGGACCAGGCGGTGGTCGCCGTCGAGGCGATGGAGGGCACCGACGCGGTCATCGTGCGAGCCGGGGAGCTCGCCGGCCCGGGTGTGAGGATCGTGAAGGTCGCGAAGCCCAATCAGGACATGCGGTTCGACGTGCCGGTGATTGGCATTGCGACGATCGAGGCCATGATCCGCGCGGGCGCGACCGCGCTGTCGATTGACGCCGAACGGACGCTCGTCCTCGACGGCCAGCAGGTGTTCGCCGCCGCCAACGCGGCCCGGATTGCCCTGGTCGGCCGGCCCGTTCAGGAGCCCCGTGGGCACTGAATCGCACGCGCCGCGCATCGGCGTGATTGGCGTCGGACATCTCGGCAGACATCACGCGCGGATTCTCGCGGCGCTCGACGAAGCGGCGCTGGTGGGCGTGGTCGACAAGATTCCAGCCCGCGCGGCGGAGATCGCCGCGGCGAACCAGACGAGCGTCATTGGCGACGCCAGCGAGCTGCTCGGCGCCGTCGATGCGGTGACGATTGCCGTGCCCACCGAGGACCACCTTGCCGTCGCGCTGCCGTTTCTCCAGCGCGGCATTGGCGTGCTGGTCGAAAAGCCGATGGCGCGGTCGTTGGCCGAGGCGGATGAAATGATTGCCGCCGCGGCGGCGTCGGGCGCGGTGCTGGCAGTGGGGCACACCGAGCGCTACAACCCCGCGGTTGCCGCCGTGATGCCGCTGGTCCGCTCGCCACGCTTCATCGAAGTCCACCGTCTGGGCGTGTTCCCCGATCGCAGCCTCGACATCGACGTGGTCTTCGATCTGATGATTCACGATCTCGACGTGATTCTGTCGCTGGTGCAGTCGGAGGTGAGCGCGGTCGACGCCGTCGGCGTGCCGGTGCTGACGCCGCGCTTCGATATCGCCAACGCGCGGCTTCGGTTCGCCAACGGCTGCATCGCCAACGTGACCGCCAGCCGCATCAGCAAGGATCGCGTACGCAAGATCCGCTTCTTTCAGCAGGACGCGTATCTGTCGATCGACTACGCCGCCCAGGAAGTCGAAGGCTGGCGATTGGTGCGTCGCGACGGCGAGCGGCCGTCAATCCAAGGCGGGCCGCTGCCGGTCGCGCGCGACGAGCCGCTGCGCATCGAGCTCGCCGATTTCGTGCGCGCCGTCGGATCGCGATCGGCGCCGCGCGTCGACGGCGCGGCCGGCCGCCGCGCGCTGGCGCTGGCCACCGAGATTGCGGCCAAGATGGAGAGCGTCTAGAACCAACGACGATCGATCGCGAAGCACACGAGGCCGGCGAGGATTGCGAAGCGCAATTTGACGTTGTCGTCGTCGCGAGCGCCGCGAGCGTCGCGTTCGTCGCGATTCCCCGTGACACCGCACCCATGTTCAAAGATCTCAACCACTTCATTGCCGCCCTCGACCAGGAACGCGAGCTGGCGCACATCAGCGAACCGGTCGATCCCGATCTGGAGATCTGCGCCGTCACCGACCGCGCCTCCAAGTCGCCAGGCGGCGGGCCCGGGCTGCTGTTCGAGCGGCCATCCGGATTCGAGGTGCCGGTCGCGATCAATCTGTTCGGCTCGCTGAAGCGGGTCTGCCTGGCGCTCGGCGTTCGCGCGCTCGACGATCTCGCGCGCGAGATCGACCAGCTGGCGACGCCCAAGATGCCTGCCGGCCTGCTCGACGCCATGAAGATGCTGCCGATGGTGAACCGTCTTCGCGACCTGATGCCGAAAACGGTCAGCGACGCGCCCTGCCAGGAGGTGGTCGAGAAAGACGGGACGCTCGACCGGCTGCCGATCCTGAAGTGCTGGCCGGAGGACGGCGGCCGCTACATCACGCTGCCGATGGTCTTCACACGCGACCCCGAAACCGGCGTGCGGAACATCGGCACCTATCGGATGCAGGTGTTCGATGGACGAACGACCGGCATGCACTGGCAGCAGCACAAAGGGGGGGCGCAGCACCACCGCGTGGCCGAGCGGCTTGGCAGGCGGTTGCCGGTCGCCGTGGCTCTCGGCCCGGATCCCGCGCTCGTCTACGCCGCGACCGCGCCAATGCCCGAAGGGCTCGACGAGTTGATGCTGGCGGGATTTCTCCGCCGCGAGCGGGTCGAGCTCGTCAAGTGCGTGACCGTCGATCTCGAGGTGCCCGCCAACGCGCAGATCGTTCTCGAAGGATATGTCGACCCTGGCGAGCGCCGTCGCGAAGGACCGTTCGGGGATCACACCGGCTTCTATTCGCATGCCGCCGACTATCCCGTGTTCCACGTCACCTGCATCACCCGCCGCAAGCACCCGATCTACCTGACGACCGTCGTCGGCATCCCGCCGATGGAGGACTACTATCTCGGCAAGGCGAGCGAGCGGATCTTTCTGCCGCTGATTCGCAAGACCGTGCCCGAGATCGTCGACATGCATTTCCCCGCGGCAGGCATCTTCCACAACATCGTCGTCATTTCGATCGACAAGCGCTACCCCGGCCACGCCCGCAAGATCATGAATGCCGTCTGGGGCCTCGGCCAGCTGATGTTCTCCAAGACCGTGATCGTCGTCGACAAGGATGTCGACGTGCAGAACGAGGCCGAAGTCGCGTGGATCGTCGGCACCCACTACGACCCCGAACGCGACATCCAGTTCACGCGCGGACCGGTCGACGACCTCGAGGACGCCAGCGACTTGCACGCATTCGGGAGCAAGATGGGGATCGACGCCACGCGCAAGTGGTCGTCGGAGGGGTTCAAGCGTTCCTGGCCGAAAAAGATCGCAACCACCGAGCAGGCGGCGCGGACGGCGGACGCGATCTGGCAGCAGATCAGCAAAGGGTGGAAGCCGTGAGCGCAACGATCAGGGACTCGTCGGCCGACTTGCGGACGCTGCTCACGTCTCCGAGCTTGATTGACGTCGGCGTCGATGGAGACGCGGTACGGCGCGAGCTGCACGGCGCGCGCACGACGTTCGGCCGGGTGTTCGAGGTTCACGTCGACGCGCCGCCGCCGTCCGCGCCGGCCGGGCTGTCAGCAGGAGAGATCCGGCTCGTCGGCCGCCCGTCGAGCGACGATGCGGCGCTGCGCGCGGTTGCGGCGACCGCCGCGATCGCCAACCGGGTTCCGCTGATGGGATTCTCGCTGGTGGATCTGGCGGCGCTGGCGGGCGACGTCGAGAAGCTGCGGGCGCTCTGCAGCCGCCTCCGATCGGCAGGGTTGGAGGGCATCGCCGAATTCCCGATCGACGTCGAGCTGCCAATGGACACGTTCGACGCAATCCGAGCGGTGCGGGCGGGCGGGTTGACGGTCCGGCGGCTGACGGTCGCGCTGCCGCCGCCTGGCGAGCGTGCGCCCGGCACCGCAGCGCTCGATGTCGAGGGCCGTCTGGCGCTGGTCGCTCACGCGGCGAACATCCAGGAAACCGTCGGCGGCTTCCGCGCCTTCGCGCCGCTGGCGCGGGCGCAATCGACGGCGGTGCCGACGACCGGCTACGCCGACATCAAGCAGATCGCGCTGGCGCGCGTGGCGGTGCGCGACATCGAAACCATCCAGGTCGATTGGGCGCTCTACGGACCCAAGCTGGCGCAGGTCGCCCTGACCACCGGCGCTGACGACGTCGACGGCGTGGCGGCGATTGACGCCGGCGCGCTCGGGCCACGGCGCAGCCCGCTCGAAGAGATCAAGATGAACATTCGCGCCGCCGGCCTGGAGCCGATCGAGCGCAACGGCCGCTTCGAGCCGAC